>Ga0315289_10007466_pt1 | contig 15915 bp, 23 predicted proteins | sample YL17G11_40_MG_FD_203452 | JGI IMG/M metagenome (GOLD analysis project Ga0315289, IMG submission 203452) | Sediment microbial communities from Yellowstone Lake, YNP, Wyoming, USA - YL17G11_40 | ecosystem: Environmental > Aquatic > Freshwater > Lake > Sediment | place: USA: Wyoming | collected... | reverse complement strand
GCCGCCAGTTCGACGCCATCATACTATCCGATCTGATCAATGACCTTTGGGACGCGCAGCGCGTGGTCGAAGTCTGCCGCCGTCACTCGCATCCCGGCACCCGCCTTCTGCTGAACTTCTACAGCCGCGTCTGGGAACTGCCGCGGGCGGCCGCCGAACGGATCGGCCTCGCCAAGCGCCTGCTCCAGCAGAACTGGTTCACGCCAGAAGACGTGCGCAACCTGCTCTACCTGACTGGTTGGGAGTTGATTCGCGAGTCGCGGGAGATGCTTTTTCCATTTCCGCCGCCGTTCCTGGGCGCGCTGCTCAATCGCGTGTTGGTGCGATTCTGGCCGTTCAGTCGCCTGGCGATGACGAACTTCTTCGTCGCGCGGCCCCAGCCGGAACCTCCCTCCGGCGAGGAACCGGTGGTGAGCGTGATCGTGCCGGCGCGCAACGAAGAAGGCAATATCCCGGAACTGTTCGCGCGCCTTCCGCAAATGGGCCGTGGAACGGAACTGATTCTGGTGGAGGGCCACTCGGAGGACGGCACGCGCGCCGCCATCGAGCGTGAAATCGCCGCACGGCCGCATCTGGACGCGAAACTGCTCCGTCAGACCGGCCAAGGCAAGGGCGATGCGGTGCGCACCGGCTTCGCCCACGCGGCGGGCGACGTCTTCATGATCCTGGACGCGGACCTGACGGTGCCGCCCGAACTCCTGCCGGTCTTCTACCGCGCCTGGCGCAGCGGCAAGGCCGACTTGGTCAACGGCGTCCGCCTGGTCTATCCCATGGAGAACAAGGCCATGCGTTTCCTCAATACGCTCGGCAACAAGTTCTTCAGCCTGGCGTTCAGTTGGCTGCTGGGCCAGAGCATAAAAGACGCTCTGTGCGGCGCCAAGGTGATCGGACGGCGGCACTACGAACTACTGGCTGCGAACCGGCCGTACTTCGGCGAATTCGATCCCTTCGGCGACTTCGATCTGCTGTTCGGCGCGGCCCGCCTCAACCTGAAAATCGTCGATCTGCCGGTTCGCTACCGCGACCGCACTTACGGCCAGCCGAATATCCACCGCTGGCGCCACGGCTGGCTGCTGGTGCGCATGCTGGCGCTCGCGATGCGGCGCCTGAAGTTCGTGTAGAAGCGCGGGCTGCGGCCGCTGGCTGGCTGGCGAGGCCGCCACCGCCGACGACATCCTGAACCGCATCTTCGCGACGTTCCGCGTCGCGAAGCGAGAGCGAGCCTAGCAGCGCATGCCCTGGTTCTGCGCAGGAAGCTCTAGCCGGATTCGCGGATGGGCCTACTTGCGCTCGGCACGCAGGTTGTTGGTCACCGAGAAGACGCCCGATACGCCATTGGCCTGCAAGCCGGCGATATTCTTGTCGGCCTCAGTGGCCACCACACCTGCCAGCGTGACGTTGCCGTTCTTCACGATGATGTGTATTGGCGGAACGGCCCTCAACACGTACGACTGCAAACTAGTGTGACCGTAGACGGCCCTGTAGACTGCGAGCCGGATACGGTCGTCATTCGGGGAGAGCGGCAGCACCTCGATGTTGTTCACTACCTTCTCTACGCCCTCGATGCCCTTGACCCCCCGCTCGGCATCCGGCTTGAGGGTAGGCCGGGTCACCTGACCCGAGAGGGTGACTGTGAAGCCCTCCACTTTGTACTCGAGGTTATCGAAGACCCCGTAATACGGAAGCATCACCAGCTCGTGGCGGACCTCCCGCACGAGCCTTTCGTGGCCCTTGGCAGAGACAGCCTGGCCCGCGACAGGGAGCGTCGCCAGCGCCAGAATTCCCATGAGCATGAACGTCCTACTGAGTTTACGCATCGCATCCTCCTAATTGACTATACTCTTCCAGATGCAAGGACCCGGCTCCGGGTTGCAGACCGAACGCGGGTTCACGTCCGGAACAGCACGCGCTCGCTGGAGAACATCCGTATGGCGCCGAAGAACGCGATCGCCGCGTAGACGATGTTGGCGGCCACGGTGACAGCGAACACCAGGGCCGTGAACTCGCCCAGGAAGATCTGTTTGACGAGCTGGCAAACGTTGAACAGGGGAATCAGCGCCAGCACCGGGGTCAGTTCCATACCCGGCAGCATCCCGGCGACCAGCGGGAAGACCACCGCCATGACCAGCGGCGTCAGGTAGCTCTGGGCTTCCTTGAAGCTCTTGGCCAGCAGAGCGATGGCGATCATCAACGAGGCCGCCATGACGGCCGTCGGCGCCAGGGCCAGGAGCACCAGGCCGATTGTCTGGGGATCGAGCGGCACCTGGCCAAGGACGTCCTTCATCTGCCGGGACGATCTACCGAAGCTGGAGTAGCGGAAGGAAACCACCAGGCTGGAAACGCTCAGCAGCGCCGTCACGAAAATCGCGGTGGTGGCCGCCATAATCTTGCCCAGCACGATCTCCTGCCGCCCGGCGGGGGCCGCCAGGAAGATCTCCAGGGTGCGCCGCTCCTTCTCGCCCGCCGTCATGTCGATGACCGGGTACATCCCGCCGGAAAACATCAGCAGAACCACGATGTAACCCAGCAAGCCGCCCCAGAAGAAGCCGGCCATTCTTCTCTGCGGCGCGACGTTAACCTGCTTGATGGTGAACGGCGTCAGAACCGCGGCCGGAACGCCCAGAGCGCCCAGGCGGCCCTTGACGATTCCATCTTTGAACTGGTCCAGAGCCGCGCGGAGTTTGCGCGAGGCCACCTCCGAGCCTTGCCGGGTCTCGTCGGCGTAGATGCGAATCTCGGGCGGGGCGGCGGGCTGCGCGACCGGTTCGAGCGCTGCCGCCACCTGCTTGTCCTCGACCGCCGCGCGGGGATTCCGGCGGAGGGAAACCTTGAAGCCGGAGCGGGCCAGATGCTCCTGGAGGCCCGGCAGCGCGCCGCCAGCAGGCATGGCGACGGCAGCCGCCTCCTGGACGGCGCGCTTCTCCGCCGAAGTCATGAACATGCCGATGACGAGAAACAGAAGAGGCATGGCCACTATGGGCACCACGATCATGCTGATCAGCGTGCGCCGGTCGCGGATGATGTCCAGCATCTCCTTCCTGTAGATGACGGGAACGCGGCCGAATGTCATGTCAGGACCGCCTCGGGGATTCCACCGGCATGCCCAGCAGCGCCAGGAAGATCTCGCGCAGCCGTTGCCGGCCGGTGACCGCTCGCAGCTCCTCCATGGTGCCGGTGGCGCGGATGCGGCCCTCGTGGATGACCGCCATGCGGTCGCATAGGAACTCCGCTTCCTCCATGACGTGGGTGGAGAGCAGAATGCACTTGCCCGCCTGGCGCGCCTCCAGAATGAATTCCTCGATCACCCGGGCGGTGGGGACATCCAGGCCCGCGGCCGGCTCATCCAGGATCAGGATGGGCGGATCGTGGATCAGCGTCCGGGCGATGGCCACCTTTTGCCGCATGCCGGTCGAGAGCCGGTCCACCTGGGTGTCGGCGAAGCTCCCCATCTCGAGCAACGCAATCATCTGGCGCGTGCGGTCCTTGAGAGCGGCGCCGTCCAGGCCATTGAGCTGCCCGAAGAAGGTGAGGATCTCCCGCGGGGTGAGCCGGTGATAGAGGCCCATGTCGCCGGAAAGGAACCCGATCCGCTTGCGGACTTCTTCGGGCTCGCGGACGACATCGTAGCCGCCCACGACAGCGCTGCCGTTAGTGGGGGTCATGACCGTAGCCAGGAGCCGCAGGGCAGTCGTCTTGCCGGCGCCATTAGGCCCGAGCAGGCCGAAGATCTCTCCATCTTTGACCTCGAAGGAGACTTGATCGACAGCCCGGACAGTGCCCCGCTTGCCGTCAACGAAGGTCTTGGTGAGGTTGTGGACTTGGATCATGTGCAAACACGTTACGCTATCACGCCCGCGCCGCGAAGGCGACTCACCACCGCAACAGCGAGAGGCCGGGGATCTTGGGGAAACTGCGCGCGTCTCGCGTGGCCACTGCGCACCCGGAGGCCAGGGCCGTGGCCGCAATCAGCAGGTCGTGGGCGCCGACCGCGATCCCCCGGGAAGCCAGCGACGCCCACAGGCGGGCATGGATCCGGGCGGCGGTCAGATCGAATGGCAAGACCGGAAACGTCGCCAGCATCCGCTCCACGAAGGCCTCGCGTCGCGCTTTGCGGGCGGAAGTGCCGGCGCGGAACACTCCGTGCAATAACTCTGAGGCCGTAATCGCGGCGATGGCAACCTCCTCGCGTTCGGTTCGGGCCGGCACGACCGAGAGATCCAGTTGGCCGCGCTCTGCGGCAATCAGCACACTGGAGTCGATCAAGATCACCGGGGAGCCTTCGGAGCAGGCGGCTGGGTTCGGATGACCTCTTCGAGATCATCCCAATAGCCGGGGTCGGGCTTGGGTGTGGACCGGAGGAACTCGACGAGGTCGGCCAGCGTGCACTTCGAGGGGCCGGCGGGAACGATGCGACAGACGGGCCGCCCGCCCCGCCTGACCACGAACGTCTCCCCGCGGTAGGTCACGCGATTCAGCAGATCGGAGAACTCCCGCGCCGCCCGGGTAGCGGAAATCTGAGATTCCATGATTCTCATGTTATCACATTCAGCCCGGGGCCTTGCGCACGGCGTCCAGCACTCCGTTGACGAAGGGCACCGCCTCCTCGCCCGAGAAGCGCTGGGCCAGTCCGAGCGCTTCATTGATGACCACCGCGGCAGGCGTCTCGGTCTGGGTCATCTCCCAGATGGCCATCCGCAGGATGTTGCGGTCCACCACCGGCATGCGCTCCAGGCGCCAGTGCTCGGAGTGCTCGCGGATGCGCCGGTCGATCCCTTCAAGCTGTTCCACCGTGCCGCGGACCAGTTGCTCCATGAAGGGATCCGGCCCCGAGGGCGCCTCGTCTTCCTCCGAGTACAGGGATTCGTAATAGGCGGCCAGGGCCTGCTCCACCGGCAGCTGGGCCAGATCCACCTGGAAAAGAACCTGCAACGCCCGCTGCCGCGAACGATGGCGGGAGGGCATTCGCGCTTCAGCCGGCGCCGCGCAGGCGGCGCATCAGGTTGCCCATCTCGACCGCCGACATGGCGGCGTCGAATCCCTTGTTGCCGGCCTTGGCGCCGGCCCGCTCGAGGGCCTGCTCCAAGGTGTCGCAGGTCAGCACGCCGAAGGCGATGGGCACGCCGGTTTCCAGGGAGGCCTGGGCCAGGCCCTTGGCGGCCTCGGCGGCGATGTACTCGTTGTGGGGCGTGTCGCCCTGAATGACTGCGCCCAGGCACACGATGGCATCGTGGCGTTTCTGGCGGGCCAGTTCGGCGGCCACCAGCGGCAGCTCCCAGGAGCCGGGCACCTTGATGACCTCTGTGGCGGCCTCGTCGGCGCCGGTGCGGGCCAGCGCGTCCAGCGCCCCGGCCAGCAACCGGTCGGTGATGAGGCTGTTGAAGCGGCTGACCACGACGGCCAGTTTGAGGCCGGTCGCACTGAGATGACCTTCCAGGATGGGCTTCGGCATAGTGGCTTCCCTCGTGGCCTCACGGGCCGTACGGGACAATCCCTCTCCAGAGCATCATCATAGCGCAGGCTGACATGTTTCATCGCGCCCGGGTTCGCGCCGCTGGAGCGCTGGCTCGAAGAGCAGAACCGCGGCCGGGCGGTGGGGTGGTGGAGGAGGGAATCCCTAAGCCGGTTGCAGCTTGCGCCGCGCCGGCACAAAGCGGATCTCCACCCGCTTGTCGAGCGCTGCCGCCACACGCCGCAACATCGACAGCGAGTGCCCTTCGTAGTCGGCGTCCTCCAAGCGGGAGATGACTGACGCCGTCGTGCCCACCATGCCAGCGAGCTGCCCCTGGGTCAGGCCGGCCTTGGCGCGAAGCTCGCAGATGTTGCGGGCAATCTCGGCATTCGACCGCTCCTCTTCCAGCATCGCCAGCATTCCGGGTTTCTCCGCGAAGTACCGTCGATGCAGGATCTCCACTGCGTCCGTCGTTGGCTTGCGTTTTCCTGCCATACTCACCACTCCCCGGCGGTGTGCCGTTCCGGGTCTTTCTTGAATCTCAGGCTGCGTTGGACCGCCTTGTCGATCTCACGACCCGGGACTGCCCGTTCCTTCACCAGCCCGTGAGAGAGCACCACAGCGGTTCTGCCGTGAAAGAAGTACAGCAGCCGATACTGTATACCTCGGAGGCTGATGCGTAACTCGTAGATGCCGTCCCTTAGGTAGTCCGCCTCCGGACGTCGAAGCTCGTGGCCCAGCTCCCGAAGTCGTTCGATTCTCACCCAGCACTTCACTACCGCTCGCTCCTCCAACTCATCCAGCCATTTCAGGACCGGCACGCTGCCATCATCGTCGCGAAAGAGCAGGACTTCGATCCGGGGCATCGCGCTACCTCTATCCTATTAGCAATATTGCGAAACGTCAAGTCGCCGCAGGGCCGCCTCTGCATTCTCCGTCATAGAGCACGACCGCGGCCGGGCGGCGGGGTGGTGGGGGTAGCGCACCCGCAGCGGCGGCCTTAGCTCCCCAGGACCTCCACCGCATCCTTGTTTTCCGCCATCACCGCGATCCGGCTGTCGAAAGTCACTAGTTTTGCACGATGCTGCTGGGCCAGCCTCAGCAGGTAGGCGTCGGTCACTTGCTGGCAACCCAGGATCCGCGCAAAACAACCGGCCACCGGCGGATGGGAGGGCGCGGGCAGGTTCTCGAAGTAAACATGGTGCGGGTCTCCAACCAAGGAGCGCAACAGCGCCGCCGCCTCGGCGGGACTCTTGGCGACACCAACCACTGTAGGGTTGGAGGAGAGGCGGATGAAACCCAACTCCGTGAGTGCGCAGGTGGCCCACTTCTCCTTGGACCGCTCCAGCCGGCGGAGCGTCGCCCCGTGGAACTGATGGTTGGGCCAGGCCAGCGCCAGCAGCACATTAACGTCCAGCAGCAGCGTCTCAGATGATCCCTTCTTCATCCAGCAACTCCTGCACTCGGGCGGCGGAAATGATTGGGGCGCCGGGAGGCACCTCGAAGACCGCGAAGCGCTGCCGGCCGCGCCGGCGCGGCGGAGCAGGCGGCATCAGACTCCTGCGCGCCAGCTCGGAGAGGACTCTACCCAGCCTGCGGCCCGAGACGCGCGACAGGTGCAGGGCCGCTTCGTAAACGTCGGTGTCCAGGGTCACGGTCGTGCGCATGAGACCATCTTGATACGCTGATACGCCGATGTCAAGCGAATCACAGAACCGGCTTGGTCACCGCCCCTGCCGCTGGGCCGAGTACCGCTTCTCCAGTTCCGTGATCTTGCGCACGCGGGCCAGGTGGCGGCCGCCGGCAAAAGGCGTGGCCAGCCAGGTGCGCAGAACTTCCTCGGCCTGGGAGATGGTCAGCAACCTGCCGCCAAGCGTCAGCACATTGGCGTCGTTGTGCTCCCGGCTGTTGCGCGCGGAGGCGCGGTCGTAGCACAGGGCCGCGCGGATCCCCGGCACCTTGTTGGCGGCGATGGCCGAGCCGATGCCCGCGCCGTCGATGATGACGCCGCGCGCGGCCTGGCCCTGCGCCACCAGTTCCGCCACCTGCTGCGCGATATCCGGATAATCGACAGGTGTTTCCTGGCTCACGCCCACGTCGCACACCTGGAAACCCAGCTCGGCGAAGACCGGCTTGAGCGCCTCCTTGAGCCGGTAGCCGCCGTGGTCCGCCCCGAGCGCCACCGTCTGCTCGGGCGAGGCGGCAGGCAACTCTTCGGTTGGCGCCTCAAGGATGCGAACGCCTCGCGCGCGGGCAGCGTCACGAGCCGCCGGAGTCACAATCGTGCCCACCGGAACCTTGAGATCTCCCGATACCGGCAAGTCCCGCTCGGTGACCACTCTGGGCACAGCCATGACCTCCCAGCGCCTTCGGCGGGGATTATAGCAGAACCCGCTGGCGGCAAGCCTTTTCCGATACCATGAGTATTCTGTGGCCAAGTCAAAACAGAGCGCTGCGGCCCGGCGATACCGGGTCTCCGGGCGGGTGCAGGGGGTGGGCTACCGCTTTTTCGTCGAGCGGGTGGCCGCCGAACTGGGCCTGGCTGGCTACACGCGGAACCTGGCCGACGGAGGCGTCGAGGTCTACGCCATTGGCGCACCGGAGAAGCTCTCCGAGCTCGCCGGCTACCTCTGGAAAGGGCCCCGCATGGCCAGCGTCCGGGGCGTCGAGGAGCAGGAAGCCCCGGTGCTGGACTACACTGATTTTCGAATCGAGTATTTCGCATGAGCGACCTCACCACCGCTGACGACTTGAAGAAGCTGATCCGCGAGGTTCCGGACTTCCCCAAGCCCGGCATCCGGTTCTACGACATCACCACGCTGCTCAAGGACCCCGCCGGATTGCGGGCCGTCATCGATGCGCTCGCCGCACGCTACCGGAACGCCGGCATCGACACGGTGCTGGGCATCGAGGCGCGCGGTTTCATCTTCGCCCCGGCCCTGGCCTGCGCGCTGGGCGCGGGTTTCGTGCCGGTGCGCAAGCCCAAGAAGCTTCCGGCGGCGACCGAGGGCATCGAGTACCAGCTCGAGTACGGCACCGACCGCCTGGAGATACACCGCGACGCCATCGCGCCGGGCCAGCGGGTGCTCATCCTGGACGACCTGCTGGCTACCGGCGGAACCGCGGCCGCCGTGGCCAAGCTGGTGGAGAAACTGCGCGGGCAGGTGGCCGGGCTGGGATTCGTGGTCGAGTTGGACTTCCTCAAAGGACGCGAGAAGCTGGCCGGCTACGACGTCTTCTCGCTGCTGCACTACGACCGATGACTCTAGCCCCACGACAGGCGCGGTTGCGCGCCCTGGCCAAGATCAACCTCGGGTTGAAGGTCCTCAACCGGCGTCCCGACGGCTATCACGAGCTGCGCACCGTCTTCCAGACCGTCTCGCTGGCTGATACCATCGAGGTCGAGTTCGGCCCCGGGCGGCGCACCAGCATCACGGTGAGCGGCAACGTGGAGATCCCGAACAACTTGGTCGGGCGCGCCGCTCGCCTGGTGCTGGAGGCCACGCGGGCCACGGGGCAACTGACAGTCCGGCTCACCAAGCGCATCCCCGTTGGGGCCGGGCTGGGCGGCGGCTCCAGCGACGCCGCCGCCATCCTGCTGGGGCTGCCGGTGCTGGCCGGCAAGGTGATCCCTCTGCCCCGCCTGATCGAGTTGGCCGGCCAATTGGGCAGCGATGTGCCGTTCTTCCTGCTGGGTGGCCGCGCCGTGGCTCTCGGTCGGGGCACGGAGCTTTACCCGCTGCCCGAGGACGGCGCCGTGCGGGCCCTGCTGGTCGTCCCGGAGATGGAAATCCCGACCGCGGAGGCCTACGCGGCGCTGGGCCGGACATTGACTTCGCCGCCGCCGGAAAATATGATGAGTAGCTTCCAGTCTTGGGTTTGGCAGCAATTGCAGGCTTCTCGAAGCGGGGTGGCCTTTCCCGCCGGTGAGAACGACTTCGAGCCGGCGGTCTTTGCCAGGTACCCGCGGTTGGGGGCCCTCAAGCGACGCCTCGAGAAGCTGGGGGCTAAGCCGGCCATGCTCAGCGGAAGCGGTTCGGCCTTGTTCGGGATTTTCGCTTCGCTTGACGACTACCGGCGCGCCCGCGGCGCCTTCCCGGCCGAGCGGGTCTTCCCCGTCCGGCTGGTCCGCCAGGCACGCTATCAATCGATGTGGCGGCGGCAACTCGCAGGACACATCCGAGGCAGCGAGTGGCCGCCGGAAAGCCGGCACGCACTATGAAGTACGACCGCATCAAGATATTCACCGGAAGCGCCAATCCGGCACTGACCGAGGAGATCTGCCAGCACCTGGGACTGCCGTTGGGTTCGGCCTCCCTGCGCGCCTTCGCCGATGGGGAAATCTACATCCAGATCCAGGAGAACGTGCGGGGCGCGGACGTTTTCGTGGTCCAGCCCACCTCGAAGCCCGTGGACCGCCACCTGATCGAGTTGCTGCTGATGATCGACGCGCTCAAGCGGGCCTCTGCGGACCGCATCACGGCCGTGTTACCCTATTATGGATACGCCCGGCAGGACCGCAAGGACAAGCCACGGGTTCCCATCTCCGCCAAGCTGATTGCCAAGTTGCTGGAAACGGCGGGAGCGGATCGCATTCTGGCCCTGGACCTGCACGCGGCACAGATACAGGGTTTCTTCGACGTACCGGTGGATCACCTGTTCGCCACCCCGGTGATGATCGATTACCTGAAGTCGATCCAGACGCCGGAGACGATGGTGGTTTCGCCGGACGCCGGCGGCGTCGAGCGGGCGCGGGCCTTCGCCAAGCGGCTCAATGTGCAGCTCGCCATCATCGACAAACGCCGCGACGAAGCCAACGTGGCCGAAGTGATGCACATCATCGGCGAGGCGGAAGGGCGAGACTGTTTGATCGTGGACGATTTGATTGACACTGCGGGCACGCTGGTCTCCGGCGCCGACGCGCTGCTGGAGGCGGGCGCCTCCAGCGTCACCGCCTGCGCCACCCACGCCGTGCTGTCGCCGCTCGCCGTCGAGCGGATTGAAGGCTCCCGGATCAAGGAAGTGGTGCTGACCAACTCGATTCCCCCTTCGGAGGAAGCCCGCCGGGCGACCCGCATCCGGATCTTGTCGGTGGCCCCGTTGCTGGCGCGGGCCATCCAGTCCATCCACGAGGAGACCAGCGTCAGTACATGGTTTGTGTAGGGACAGGCTTTAGAGGATGCTGAAAAACGCCCGCTCCAGACCGCTTGCTCACGCGCGCGGCTCGGAAAGTGCTTCAGAGTCAACGGCCCTGTTTCAGAGCCGCGACCGTCAGGGAGCGGTCCCGGGCGTTTTTCAGCAGCCTCTTTGGCTTGTCGCCCCGGGCTGAGGAGCAGTCATGAGGAAAGACATTACGGTGACCGCAGAGCCGAGGACGGAGCGGGGCAAGAACGCCGCGCGGCGCCTGCGGCAAAGCGGCCGCATCCCCGCCGTCCTGTACGGCGCCTACCAGCCGGCCGCGGCCGTCGCCGTGGACCCCAAGGAGATGAGCCGGATCCTGCACAGCAAGACCGGCCACAATACGATTTTCGACGTGCGCCTGGGCGAGGAAGTCACCCCGGCCATGATCGTGGATTGGCAGTACGAGCCGCTCCGGGACACCCTCCTGCACCTGGACCTGAAACGCATCGACTTGAGCGAGCGCCTCCGGGTGCTGATTCCGGTGGTCACCCACGGCGACCCCAAGGGCGTCAAGCAGCAGGACGGCCTGCTGGAGATTGTCACGCGCGAGATCGACGTGGAGTGTTTGCCGGACGAGATTCCGGAGCACTTCACCGTGGACGTAACGGAGTTGTTGATCGGGCAGAACATCCGCGCCGGGGAGGTGCTCCTGAGCGGCTCGATGAAGCTGATAAGCTCGCCCGACAGCGTCGTTGCGCACGTCATCGCCCTCCGTGGCGAAGCGCCCGAGGCGGCCGCCGCCCCCGCGGTGGAGGCGGCCGAAGCCCCGGCGGCTGGCGAGCCCGAGGTGCTCAAGAAGGGCAAGAAGGAAGAGGAAGCCGAGAGCGAGGGGAAGGCTAAGAAGAAGTGAGCCCGTCGGTGGCGGAGTGATTAGTCCCTTGCGCGGATGGGCGAGCCGGTGGCTCAAGGGCGGCGTGGACCGGTGGTCCTCTGGGAAAGCCGTTCGGTTCCTGGTGGCCGGCCTGGGCAATCCGGGCGCCCGTTACGCGCGCTCGCCGCACAACCTGGGCTTCATGGTGGTGGACCGGCTGGCTGAACGGGAAGGCATACGCCTCGCGCGACGTCAGGGCCAGGCCGTGGTGGGAAGCGGCGAAGTCGGCGGGCAACCGGTGTTGCTGGCCAAGCCGCAGACATACATGAATCTGAGCGGGAAGGCCGTGGAGGCGCTGCTGGCAAAGCATTCGCTGGAGCCCGGGAGCCTGGTGGTGGTCTACGACGACCACGACCTGCCCTTCCAGGCGCTGCGCATCCGGACGCAGGGCAGCGCCGGAGGGCACCATGGCATGGAATCGATTATCCAGTGCCTGGGCACCGGCGACTTTGTGCGGGTGCGCGTGGGCATCAACCCGGGGGCCGGGAAAGCCGAGGCAGACTTTCTGCTGCACCCGCTCGGGCGCGAGCAGTCCGCGGAGCTGGACGAGCTGCTGGACTACGCGGCCCAGGCGGTGGCGGCGATCATTTCCGAGGGCGCCGAGAAGGCCATGACGAAGTTCAATCGTCGCGCCCAAGGTGAACCATTCGAGGAGAAATGAGAATCTACGAGGAGTTATTCATTATGCGACCGGACGCCTCCGAAGAGGAGATCGATCCGTTCGTCGAGCAGCTCAGGCAAGTCATCACCGGCGACCGGGGCACGCTGGATAAGGTCGAGAAGTGGGGCCTCCGCAAGCTGGCCTACCGGATAGCCAAGCGGGAGGAGGGCTACTACGTGCTATTGCAGTTCACCTCCGGCCCCGACCCGGTCAAGGAGATCGAGCGGCGGATGCGCGTCTCGGACCTGGTGCTGAAGTACCTGACGGTGCGCATCGACCGGAACCTCAAGCGCCTGGAGAAACGCCGCAAACAACGCGAGGCTCGCGCAAAGCGCCGGCCCGCGCCGGTTGTAGCGGCCCCCGGGCGGCCCGCCCCGGACCAGCCGGCGCCCGAGGCCGTGCCCGGCCAACCCGTAGCCGACAAGGAGGCATAAAACCATGGCGCAACCCAGAAGCGGAAGACCCGTAGCCGCCTCGCAGCAGCCCACCGGCACCGACAAGGCGGTAGCCACCAGGAAGCAGTTCTTCCGGCGCAAGAAGCTGTGCCGCTTCTGCGTCGAGAAGATCGACGACATCAACTACAAGGACGTGCGGCTGCTCTCGAGCTTCATCTCCGACCGCGGCAAGATCACGCCGCGCCGGCTCTCGGGAGTGTGCGCCCCTCACCAGAAGCGCCTGAGCGAGGCCGTTAAGCAGGCGCGCAACATCGCCCTGCTGCCGTTCGCGACCGCGCCGTAGTGGACAAGCTGAAGCATGTCCCACTTAGGAGGCACTCATGGAAGTCATTCTTCGCGAAGACATTGACAAGCTGGGGGCCCGCGGGCAGGTTGTTCAGGTGGCCCAGGGCTACGCCCGGAACTACCTGTTCCCGCGGCGGCTGGCCGTGGCGGCCACCGCCGTTAACAAGAAAATCATCGAGCAGGAGCGGCTGTCCCATCTCCGGCGGGAAGCCAAAGAGCGGTCAGGAGCCGAGGACCTGGGCCGGATGATGGCCGGCCTGACCATTACCCTCGCCCAGAAAGCCGGCGAGATGGATCAGCTTTTCGGATCGGTCACCGCCAAGGACATCGCCCTGGCGCTGGAGGCGCGCAACTTCAGCATCGACCGGCGCAAAATCCAGTTGCCGGAACCGATCAAGCAGCTTGGCGAGCACAAAGTCACCATCCGGCTGCATCGGGAAGTGCCGCTGGAGATCACGGTGCAGGTGATCAAAGAAGAGTAACGTCAGGACCAGCAGATGGCCGGCTTCCTCGAATTGACCGGGCAGATCGCCATCGTCACCGGGGCGGCGCAGGGGATCGGGGAGGCCATTGCCTGCCGCCTGGCGCGCGCGGGCGCGGAGGTGGCGGTGGCGGACGTCAACCTGGACGGCGCCACCCGCGTGGCGCAGGACATCACCGCGTCCGGCCAGGGACGGGCCCGCGCCGTGTATCTGGACGTCGCCGACCGGGAGGTGGTCCGCCGGGCCGTGGATGAGGTGCTCACCTGGAGCGGCCGCATCGACATCCTGGTCAACAACGCCGGAATCGCCGGCCGCGCCGCCCCGCTCTGGGAGCAGACCGAGGAAGAGTGGGAGCGGATCATCGCCATCAACCTCACTGGCGTCTTCCACTGCTGCCGGGCCGTGGTTCCGCACATGCGGGCGCGCGGTTACGGGCGCATCGTCAACATCGCCTCAATCGCCGGCAAGGAAGGCAACCCCAACATGACCGGCTACTCGGCCACCAAGGCCGGCGTGATCGGCTTCACCAAGGCGCTGGCCAAAGAAGTGGCCCAGGATGGCATCTGCGTCAACTCCATCGCCCCGGCCGTGGTGCGAACGCCGATACTGGAGCAACTCACCCCCGCGCAGGTAGCCTACATGACCGAGCGCATTCCCATGCGCCGCACCGGAACGCCCGAAGAAGTGGCCGCCGTGGCGCACTTCCTGGCCAGCCCCGATTGCTCCTTCGTCACCGGGCAGTGCTACGACTGTAGCGGCGGCCGGGCCACGTACTGATGGCTTCATGATCGCGAAGGCACTCCAGGCATTGAGCGCTCTGCTCACGCGCCGGATCGCTTTTGAAGTGGACCTGATCCCGCTGGAGTTCCGCGACCTGCCGCTCAAGAAGATCGTCAACTGGCTGCTCACCGAGGGCTCGGTGTACGTGAAGCCCGCCCGCCCGTGGGGCCGGCCCACCCTCCTTCAGGTGGAGCCGACCAGCCGCTGCAACCTGCTCTGCCAGGTCTGCCCGGTGCGCACCGGGATGGACCGGGCGCGCGGCGACATGGATTTCGGCTTGTTCCGGCGGCTCATCGACGAGCTGGGCGACTACCTGCTCCTGATTATGTTCTGGGACTGGGGCGAGCCGTTCCTGCACGCCCAGGCCTACGAGATGATCCACTACGCGCGCACCCACGGCATCCGGGTGGTGGCCAGCACCAACGGTCACGTCTTCGCCGCGGGCGACCACGCCCGGCGCGTGGTCGAATCCGGCCTGGATGTGCTGGTCTTCTCGGTGGACGGAATCACGGAGGAGTCCTACCAGCACTACCGCTCGGCGGGACGGCTCGAACAGGTCGTCGCAGGCATCCGGCGGGTGGTCGAGGAGCGGCGCCGCCTGGGCTCGAGGACGCCGCTGGTGAACTTCCGCTTCATCGTCATGGGGCACAACGAGCACGAGTTGCCGCAAGTCCCCGCTTTCGCCCGCGCGCTGGGCGTGGACGCCCTGACCCTGCGCAAGTTCCACGCCCTGCCGCACTTTCGCTGGGACCCCGCCGCCGAGCACCACCACCTGCTCCCCAGCCAGGCCAAGTATCAGCTCCCCATCATCCGCCCACAGGACTACCGGCCCGTGCGCGTCCGCAGGAACCCCTGCAAGAACCTGTGGAACTGCGCCGCCATTCACTGGGACGGCACGGTGTGTTCGTGCTTCATGGACTTCGAGGAGCGGCGTCCCCTGGGCCGTCTGAGTGAGCGAAGCTTCATGGAGATATGGGCCGGTGAGGCGTACCGGAGTGTGCGGCGCGCGTTCCGAAAGCACTGGCAGCAGGTGCCGCTATGCGGTGAATGCGCTTTCGGTTTCGAGGGCGGCGATGTGGGCCGGGCGGCCAACGCCGAAGCCGTGTTTTTCCCGGGAAGGGAGGGTCCGTGAGCGAATCGACTCCGCGTCTCAGCGTCGTTCTGGTGGCGTATGGCGGTTCGGAGGACCGCCGCCCGGCGCTCCGCTGCCTGAGCGCACAGACGGTGGCCCACGCGCTCGAGTGCATCATCGTGGCGCATCCGGACTCCGGGTTCGAGCTGCGCGGAGACGAACTGGCGAGGCTCTGCGCAACCACAGTGCTGAAATCCCCCGCCGTCACCAGCGAGGGTGAGGCCAAGGCGGCCGGAGTGGCGGCAGCCCGTGCCCCCCTGGTGGCCTTCACCGAAGACCACTGCTACCCCGACCGGGAGTGGGCTGAAGCCCTGATGCGCGCTCATCAGGAAGGCGACTTCGCCGCCGTGGGGCCGGCCGTACTGAATGCGAATCCGCACAGTCGCGTCGGCAGCGGCGGCTTTCTGCTGTTCTACAGCCCCTTCATGGCGCCGGTGCGCGGCGAGGCGCAAGAGGTGCCCGGCAACCAGTCCTGCTACCGGCGGGAAGTGTTGGTGGAGTACGGTGATCGCCTGGCGGAGCTGCTGGAATGCGAGACCCTGCTGCATTGGGATCTGCGGGCCAGGGGCTTCCGGCTGCGCATGGAACCGGCGGCACGCACCTATCACCTGAACTACGC
>Ga0315289_10007463_pt1 | contig 15922 bp, 27 predicted proteins | sample YL17G11_40_MG_FD_203452 | JGI IMG/M metagenome (GOLD analysis project Ga0315289, IMG submission 203452) | Sediment microbial communities from Yellowstone Lake, YNP, Wyoming, USA - YL17G11_40 | ecosystem: Environmental > Aquatic > Freshwater > Lake > Sediment | place: USA: Wyoming | collected... | reverse complement strand
AAATGCCTTGCTGATAAAAGATTAGTCAGATTAGATGATGTTGAGAAGATATTACAAAATAAAAGATATAGGTATGTTAGAAGAAGTATCAAAAGGGAACTCGCCAAACTCTCTCATTGTCAGCAGGCTCAACAGGCTTGTAGTACATCCAATCCTGCTCCTGCTGACACTCACATTCCCAAAGGTTGCGGAAAAAAGATGGAACATCCGTTTAGAGATAATGTTGTTTGTGGGGATTTTACATTAAGCAAAAATAACCGGATTTTATGCGATAATTGTATACTCACCAAGGAGATAAAATGACAAACACTTTCATCAAAAAGCGGAGCAAGAACTGGAAAAGAGCATATTTAAAAGAGCTTGACAGGACAAACACCTCAAAAGGCAAATTGAAATGCCCTTGTAGAGAGTTTAGGATGGAATGGACTATGAAGGATGAGAGAGCATTTCAATTAGGGGAGAAATCAGGAATAAAGCAAGGCTACGCCAAAGCTCTTGATGATGTTGAGAAGTTCATTAAAGAGCATACTTATCAAAGATTAGAAGGAAATATTATTAGAATATTTCCTTTTGAATGGAAAGATTTTAAGAAGCAGGAAATTGCCAAACTCTCTCATAATTGCTATTCGGTCAATAGGATAACGTCAAGTGGGCAGACTGTAAAAGGTGCTAACCACACCAGCCCCACTCACATTCCCAAGGAGAGCAAAAAATGACAGAAGAACAAACAACAGTATTGCCAAGCATATTAACTGATAAGAGGGCATCAGGAGAAAAGTTGAAAGATATAATCACACAAATATTCACTTGGAACTGGATATTTAGCGGATGGCTGGAAAAGCTGATTGTCGCATCAGCATTGTTATGGAGTGGATATTCGCTTGAAAGATTATTGGCAAGTTGGATTGGAGGTTTGATATGAAAATAGGATTGATAATCGCATATATAATTGGCATAATCGGAATGTTGGTCATAGGGGCAATCGCAGGTTTCATGGTTTATGAAAGTTACAATGCAGATTACAAGGATTTGACATTGGAAACATGCAGTTATGCCAACACTTTGACAGATATAGTCAATATGCAGTCAAAAGCAATGGAGGTGTGCAGAAATATGAGTGAAGGCGAATTGCAGAGGCTCAATCATCTCAACTGCACTTTGGTTGAATGAGCATCTGGCAGAAATTCAAGGATTTTTTTGATTTAAGTGAGGGGAAAGAACCAGCAATTATCTTTGAAAAAGAAGAGCAGGTGACAGCCACCCCCCCAGTTAATCCAGAAAATAATTATACAAAGTTCAATGCTGAATTTCATAATCCAAGACTTTCATGTTTTGGATGCAATAATTCAATAGAAATAGGAAAAGTCAGATTTATGAATGTCAATGGGGAGGAAAAGGCATTTCATAAATCATGCCTTAATAAAATGAAATCAGGAAAAGTTCCAGAGCAGTCATAAAATCATAATCCAACTCCTAATTTAAACGTGGATAGGAAGAGTGCAAAGGTGGCATCCTCTGCCTTTGCATTCTGCCTTATAGGGTGCATGGTTCAGATACCATCTTTTCCATGCACCCCTCATAATCACAATGGAAAACATAAGCAAACAAATTAAAAATCCAGCAATAAAATGCAGATTTTGCGGAAGAATAGCAAGAGTTTTTTATGGATATTTCCTTCAAAATTATAGCAATCTGGCTTTATGCACAAGATGCAGGAATGGGCTTGAGGAATTTTTTGATATAAAGATAAAAGTGCTTGTCAGCAGGATTGAAAGACTGGAGGCTGAAAATGTCAGGAAGAAGAAATCAAGATAGGACTTATACAAGGGTATGTAGGCGTTGCAGTAGACTATTCAGAGGCTCAAGAAAAGCGTCAATCTGCTCAAAATGTGTCATAGGCAAGGGCGTAAGCTCGGAGATATTATGAAATTCCAAAAATTGCACAAAAATTGTCGCAGATGCTCAATTAGATTTCTTCCGCAGGGGAAATTCTGCACATTATGCGACAAATGCCTTGAAAAAGCAATGAAAAAAAATAGGGGAAGAAGATAATGCCAACATTCTTAGTTCATTTGTCATATTTAATATTATTTATCCTCGCTTTTTCAGTTGGAACTTTTGTGTGGGATATAGACCATTTATTTAAATGCAATAATCGTTCTTTGATAAAAACAATAACCAATCCAAGTGAAGGTTACATGGAATTGAAAAGACTTGACCAGAATAATTGCAGGGGCTTTTTCCATACTTTGAATTTTGCTGTAATATTAATCGCAACTACTCTCGCCTATATACTTCACATGGCAATGGATAGGATTTCATGGCAACTTTAAAATGGTAAAACAATTTTTAAATCTCGGCAGTGGAAATCAAATTTTCAAAAGCACTAAAGAAATTCAATGGATGAATTTGGACTGTGTTGCTTTGGATGGAGTTGATTGCATTCTTGATTTAGAGGAATTTCCATATTCCCTAAAATCAGATTTTTTTGATTATATCTATTGTCATCAAACTCTTGAACATCTTAGCGATAAAATAAAAGTTATTAACGAACTTTACAGGATAAGCAAGAACGGTGCAATCATAGATATTCATGTTCCATATTTTTCCTCATGCGGTGCATTCTGTCACGCTGAACATAAGTCATTCTTCGGTTACAATACTTTTGATTATTGGTGTAATAGTTCGCCAGAGATGTCGCCTTTGGCTCACTTTCGCATGATAAAAAGAACAATACAATTTTCAGGAACTCCAAGATTTCCAATGCCTATTTTGAATGCAATAATTACACCAATTATAAATATTTCCAAATTTACTGCACTTGTTTATCAAAGGTTCTTCTGCTGGATAATTCCTTGTGAGAATTTGATTGTTAAATTGGAGGTAAAAAAATGAAACCAATTTATGAGAATTATTTTAAAATTTTAGATGGATTAAAATATCATTTAGAATGTATAAAACCTGAAGGAAATGAAAGAAGAGTGGAATTTTTTAGGGGTGTCATTAATAATCTTATACATGATACAAAAATTTTTGAAATAAACGAACAATTAACAAATTTATTATTAAATACAAATAATAAATTTTATTATAGAAATTCTCCATGCCACAGATATTTTATTGATACATCTATCTCGGATAATAAGGGTAATACTGTTTATGGAATTATTCTTGCAGATATGCATATTGCCTATCAATTAAAAGATAATCCAAATTTTAATATTGATTTTAGTGAAGAAGATAAAGATTATAAAAAAATATTTGTCCTTTTTTTAGTAAAAAACGATAAATTTAATGATTATTCTGTGATTTTGCGTGAAATTAATGAAAAAGGGTTAGAGGATGTTAATAAAGATGATGAAATTAGAAACCATCCTGCACATGATATGCCTGTAATTAATAAAGCAATTTTATTAGTTTGTAATTTTCTTGATTTTCTTAATAATCCTGATGTTGAATATAAACTTGTAGAAAGAACAAAAAAAGGAAATTTAAGAAGAATAAAAGAAGGAAAACAACCATTACCCTCTGCTCATTTGATTAATATTAAAGGAAAATTAAAAATATATTTAGATAAATTAAATTCTGGAATAAAAAATCATTATAATTGTCAATTTATGGTCAGAGGTCATTTTAGAGTATTAAGAAGTGAAAGAAGATATGGTTCAAAAATTGGAATGAAAATATGGATACCTCCATATTATAAAGGACAGGGCATAATAGTAAATAATAATTATAAATTAAGAAAATGAAAGAATTTTATGAAGAACTCTATAATGAAGAAGTTAATATTAAGAATTTGAAAGAGCAGAAAAGGATTTCTCCAGCAAAACATTTTAAAAGAGATATTATTGAAAAAGCATTAAAAGATTTGCCCTATAATTCAAAAGTTATAGAAATCGGAGCAGGTTTAGGCGATATAATAGGCTTTCTAAAGTTCCAGTCAAGGAAAGGCACAGATGTTTCAGAAAATGTCGTAATAAAATCAAAGCAAATGTTCCCAGAAGTTCTATTCAATATCGCTGATGCCAATCAGCCACTTGACGAAATCACAGAATTTTATGATGCAGTCCTTCTTCCAGACATTATAGAGCATCTTGAGAATGACGAAACAATCCTCAATGAAAGTTATAGAATATTAAAGCATGGTGGCAAGTTAGTCCTTATCACAGGCTATAATGGGCAGGAGCAGGACACTCCAAGAAATGATGCCAAGTATGCCTTTGGGCTTGGAGGAGATTTGCGTGATTATGGCTGGAACTTGATAGATAGAGTTGAGAAAAAAGGATTTAAGATTACAAAAGTCATTTATCTTGATGGTCATCCTGCATTCTGGGATTTGAAGGAAAAAGTCCTGAAAGACCAGAAGAATAACATAATGACTGGCAATTACATGCCCAAGAATAGCTGGTTCAAGAAATTTGTATGTTTTTGTATGTTTTGGGCATATAAAATAAACCATAAGGTCTATGGAAACAAAAGGAATGTTTCAGGGGATATTGTTATCGTGGGGGAAAAGATATGAAAATTTTATATGAATTTTGCACAAAATGTAATTTAAGATTAAGTCATCCTCTATCTAAAAAAACTGGATTATGCAAAATTTGTAGAAGAAAGGAGAATAAAAAATGATAGAATTGAATAAAATATATTGCATGGATGCTTTAGAATTATTAAAGCAATTGCCTGATAAGAGTGTGGATTTAGTGCTAATTGACCCACCTTATGGGATAGGTATAAATAAAATGAACTTTGTTACATCTGGTGCGATAAAAGTTGGTGGAGCATATAGGAATGACTATTCTAAACATAAAACTGATTGGGATAATAATAGTTTAAGTAAAGAAATATTTAATGAAGTTTTAAGAGTTGGAAAAAAGATTGCCATTTTTGGTGCAAATAACTTTCCACAATTATTAAGTCCATCAAGAGGATGGATAGTCTGGGATAAAAGATGCGAGAATAAATATTCCAATGATTTTGCGGATGGAGAATTAGTATGGACAAATCAAGATATTAATTTAAGGATTATAAGATATTTATGGAGTGGAATGTTGCAAGAAGAAATGGGATTATATAAAGAAAAAAGATTTCATCCAACTCAAAAACCTGTATTTGTAATAAAAGAAATCATAAAACTATTAGATAAAGATGGAAAAGGAACTATTTTAGATTGTTTTATGGGTTCTGGAACAACTGCTGTGGCTTGTAAGCAATTAGGCAGAAATTTTATTGGCTGTGATATTAATCAAGAATATGTTGATATTGCTAATAAAAGACTTTTTCAACAGATATTGGAGTTAAAATGCTAAAAAAAGTAAAATATCATCCAATATATTGCAGATTAAAAGGGCATAGGAAGGTAAATGCAAAGGCAGAATGCATTTGTGGGAAGCAAATGTTCCACGATAAAAGATTTGTAAGCTATTGGGCTTGTAAAGATGAATTGAAACAGATTAAGGAGATTGAACACACATGATTGAGATTAATAAAACTCACTGTATAGATTGTATTGAAGGATTGAAACAAATTGATAGTGAAAGTATCCAATGCATCTGGACAGACCCCCCATACAATATAGATTACAAATATGATAAATATAAAGATAAAAGAGAGGATTATTTTGAATGGTGTGAAGAATGGCTAAAAGAATGTCATAGAGTTTTGAAAAATAATGGAAGTTTATTCGTTAAAATGTGGTCAAGATATATGTTTTCATTTGGAAATTTATTATTTAAAAACAATTTTCAATTTAAGAATGTTATAATCTGGAAAAGAAAGTCTTGTGCAAATTATAATGACAAATTTCTTGGAGGTTATGAGATTATCTTCTTTTTCACAAAGCAAGAAAATAGCAAGTTTATTTCAGAAGGATTTTTGAGAGATACACAATTCCTTAAAAGATGGGATGGAACTAAAGAGTATAAAGGAAGATTAAACGATTTATGGGATGATGTTCCAGATACAAAGATGCAGGAAGGATTAAATAAGACAAGAAAAAAGATGGGATTAGAGCAGAAAAAAATAGATTATAAGACAGGAATGATAAAATGAGCAAAGTATTATTCATATATCCAGCGATAGACAATGAAAGTTTAGCAATAGAATATCTTTCATCAGTCTTGAAACAGAAAGGGCATGAAACTGATTTAATCCTTAATTATCTTCCAGAAAAGGACTTTAAAGGAAGATTAATGGAAAGAATAGATTTGTTCAAGCCTGATTTCATTGGATTTTCAGTTGTGACTGACGACTATTTATGGGCTTGTGGAATTGCCAAATTCATCAAGGAAAAAACCAATCTTCCAATAATCTTTGGAGGAATACAAGTCACTTCATGCCCTGAAATTGTGATAGCCAACTCTTTTGTTGATTATGCAGTCTTAGGTGAGGGAGAACAGGCAATATGCGATATTGTTGAAAATCCAGAAAGAACAGATATAGCAAATGTCTGGAACAGGAAAGGAGAAATAATATTCAAAAATCCTTTAAGGGAATTAATACAGGATTTGGATAGCATTTCATTCCCAGACAAGACTTTATTCTTTAAAGAAGCACCATATTTGAAGGATATTTATCATTGCATAACATCAAGGGGATGCCCTTTTTTCTGTTCATACTGCTATAATCATCAAATGAGAAAGTTATATGATGGGCATAAATGGCTAAGAAAGAGAAGTGTTCAAAATGTCATTGAAGAATTAAAAATAATGAAAAAAGATATTGGATATAAGCAGATTTTATTTGTTGATGATTGTTTTATTTCTGATGTATCTTGGCTTGAGGAGTTTGCAAAAGCCTACAAGGAAAAGATAAATGTTCCATTCAGAGTGATTGCTCATCCTCAATTCATCAATAAGGATATTGCCAGACTGCTTAAACAGGCAGGTTGCATAAGGGTTCAATTGGGAGTTCAAACGCCTATACAAAGAATAAGAAAATATATCTGCAATAGATTTGAGGACAATGAAACAATATTAAATGCTGTTTCAACATTGAAGAAAGAGGGAATTTTTGTCCAGATAGACCATATCTTCGGACTGCCTTCTGAAAAAATAAATGAATATGAAGATTGCGGAATAGAGTTTTACATAAGCCTCAAGCCAAATATTATCTCCTCATTCTGGTTGCAGTATTATCCAAACACTGAAATAATTGAAATAGGAAAGAAACATGGAGAGATTGATGACAAGACTATTGAAGAGATAAAGCATGGAAAGATAAATTATGATGAAACTATGAAAAGAAGGCAGTCAAATCCAGAGTTAATGGCGATTTATGGCTTTTTCTGCTGGATACCTGTCCTTCCAAAGTTCATAAGCAGATTTATCCTAAAAAAAAGATATTACAAATGGATGTTTAAAAATCCATCAATGAATAAAATTCCTTATGCAATTTCAAATATGTCCAGCATGAAAAATGTTCAGATTGCAATGAAAAGGAAAAAGGATATGAAGGAATTTTATAGGAGTATAATATGACACTTTTAACATCATTCAGAAAAGGATTTATGCAGTTCAAGCTGATAGCAGTGCGATTAAGCGGTTATCTTTCATTAATCAATCTTGGAATGATTATGTTTCTGACAATCCAAAGTTTGAATGACAAAGGATATATCCATATTAATCTTGGAACATATTTAGTGCCTATTTATTTGGGGGCAATCGCATTATTGTTTGTATTAGGCTATTTTGAAATGTATATATTCAAAGGCTATAATGAAGAAGTTGAAGCAGGTTATAGGCTGATGCAGATACATCCTGATTTAAGGGATATGAAAGCGAAGATTGACAAAATGTATGGAGATATTTATGGTGATAAACAATGACTAATATATGCAAGAATTGTGGAGAATTTTTCAATAATCATTTAATAAAATGTTGCACTTGTGGAATTTTTTGTTCAGATGAATGTATGAATGATTATCATAAGAAAAGAGAAAAGGAGAAAAAATAATGGGTGAGCAAAGTTGTATGCATTGCGGAAAATGGTTGTATGTTTCAAATAATTATAAGGGTTTAGTTTATTGCAGTATTTGCGGAAAAGATGGAAAGAAAAGGAAGAGAGAATATCAGGAGAGGACTAAATGATAGAAATTAATAAAATTTATTTAGGAAATTGTTTAGAATTAATGAAACAAATAGAAGATAAAAGTATAAATCTAATTTTATGCGATTTGCCTTATGGGATTACTAATCGGAATGTATGGGATATAGTTATTGATTTTGAAAAGTTATGGAAAGAATACCTAAGAATTATAAAAGAAAAAGGAGTTATTATCCTAACAGCAGTTCAACCATTCACATCTATTTTAATAAACTCAAACTTAAAGATGTTTAAATATTGTTGGTATTGGAATAAAGTTTGTCCAACTGGTTTTCTGAATGCAAAAAAGCAACCATTAAGACAGATTGAGGAAGTTTGTGTTTTTTATAATTCTCAACCGAATTATAATCCAATAATGGTTCATACTGGAAAAATTAGGAAAAAAGGTGGAGGAAAAGTTGCAACATCAAATTATGGAAAATTTAAGAATGGCTATTTTTCAGAAGATGATTTACTTTATCCAAAACAATTATTAGAATTTAGTAATGCAGATAAATCCTTAATAAAACATCCAACACAAAAGCCAGTAGCACTTTTTGAATATCTTATCAAAACTTATACAAATGAAGGGGATTTAGTCCTTGATAATTGTATTGGTTCTGGAACTACTGCTATTGCTTGTATCAGAACAAATAGAAGATTTATAGGGATGGAATTAAGTCCTAAATATTGTAAAATTGCAGAAGAAAGAATACAGAAGGAATTATCTCAAGAGGTTCTAAAAATATGATACACGATAAAGTCACAGACTGGTTCATTAACAGGAAAATGCTTTTCCTTGAAAGGTTCATATCAGAGCATTGCATTCAGGGAAAATCCCTTGATGTAGGATGCAATTATGGTTTCTTTTCTGAATATCTTGACAAGGTTGGATTTAATTCTTATGGCATTGATGTTAAAAAAGAATATTTCCCCAAAAAGGGAAAAGCACATTATTCAATGCAGTCTGCTGAGAAGATGAACTTTGAGGATGAAAGTTTTGATTTGATAATATGCTTTGACACTATTGAGCATATCAAAGATAAGGAAGATGCACTTTCAGAAATCCAGAGAGTTTTAAAGAAAGATGGATTTTTTATCTGCACAGTTCCAAACATATTCTCATACTTTTATATGCGAAGTTTCCTGACATTTGGATTAAGAGGGCATGATGTCCTTAATAATGTCCATTATAAGAGGGCATTAGGCTCATGGAAGAAGTTATTAAGCAATTATTTTAATATTGCAGAAATAAAACCTATACTTTCAATTCCCTTTGTTGAGCCTAAATTGGTCAGGCAGGGATTTTTAGATGAATTTGAATATGACAAGAACTATCTTTCAGGCATAAGTGCCTGTCCTATGATTATATGTTTGAGGAAATCATGAACTTAAATCTCAGATGCCCAAAATGCAATTCTAAATTAAAGAAGGCTGGGTTCGCAGAACTGCCAAATAGAAAGATACAAGTATATTATTGCAAAGTTTGTAATTGGAGAGGAATATGAAATTCCTTAACTTAGACATTCGCCGAGCAAGACCCAGAGCAATAAACACAGTTTTCAAGGAGCATTTTGGTGACAAGCAAGTTGTAGGGGCTGAAATAGGGGTATGGAAAGGAGAGAATGCGAGGGAAATGCTTAAATTATTGAATTTGAAATGCCTTTTCCTCGTTGATGCTTATAGGGATTATGAAGGCTATAATAGGATAGACCAAGATGATTTTGGTAAAATAGAAGCGATAGCAAAGAAAAATCTCAAGGGATTTAATAATATCGCATGGATAAATGACTATTCATTCTATAAGACTTTGGATTTCCCTTTGGATTTTGTCTATATTGATGGTAATCACTCCTATGAATATGTATTGGCAGATATTTCCAATTACTATCCTAAAGTAAGAACAGGTGGAATTATCGCAGGGGATGATATTGAAACTGAAGGTGTTGCAAAGGCAGTATTGGAATTTGCCAATAATAACACTCTTGTCATAAGAATTGCTGGGAGGAGCTGGTATATTATAAAATAATATGGAATATTCAATCGGTCATCTTTTGGATTTAATGTCTATCATTTATAGGAAAAAAACTATTCTTGGCGATAATTCTTTTGATAAACAATATAAAGAAATTCTATCATCATTGAAAAAAGAAGGTTTGGATGAAAAATTGATTGAGCAGATAATTATTCTTCATAATTCCAATTGTGAAATATGGCATCTTGAGGCAAAATTGAGGCAAGGAAAAAAATTACCCCTAAATACAATAGGTCGCAATGCAATTTTGATACGAAATATTAATCGCATAAGGATTGGTGCGACTAACGAGATAAACAGAATAACTAATTCAGGATACAAAGAGGTGAAGATAAACCATGCATCAGAATAAGGCGACAATCCTCATAACTTCATTCAACGAGCCAGAAACAATAGGCAGAGCAATAGAACATGCCCAGAAACAAAAGACAAGTTATGACTATGACATTCTAATTTCAGCACCAGACAGCGAAACATTAGCCATTGCAGAAGGTTATGCATTGTTGGATGACAGAATAAAATTATTCAAAGATGAAGGCAAGGGCAAATCTTTTGCTATAAATTCTCTTTTGCCTAAAATAACTTCTGATATTTTAATCCTTACTGATGGAGATGTCTATATTAGTGATAATGCGGTTGAAAGCATAATGAAGGCATTTGAAAATCCTGAAATTGGGTGTGTTAGCGGAAAGGTAGTCCCAACAAATGACCCTACAAAAAAAATGGGTTATTTTGCCCATACCCTTGCTCTTGGGGCTGATTTGGAGAGGCAAAGGAGAGATAAGAAAGGATTGTTTTCAGAAGTTAGTGGATACTTGTTTGGGTATCGTTCAATATTAATTAATTCATTCCCTCAAGATTGTGCTGAAGATGCAATAATTTCTATGATAATAGATGATTTAGATTGGAGAATAGGATATGTCCCAACTGCGGAAGTTTATGTCAAATATCCTACTAATTTAGAAGATTTTGTAAAGCAAAAGGTTAGGACTGCAAAATCTCATGAAAATCTCACAAAATATTTCCCTAATGCCAACAAGATGAAATCATTTTCAAATGAACTTATTAGGGGATTGCCAATGGTCATTGGAAAATCATTAAGAGAGATTGGATGGACTATTCAATTGATGTTTTTGAGATTGATTATCTGGGTAAAGGCGAGAAAAGGAAATCAATACAAAGATGGATGGGAGGTAATTTCTTCAAGCAAATGAAAGTCCTAATAATCACAGAAGAAATCCCAACAACTATGGGAGGTGGCACTACTTTTCTCACCTTTTTCACAAAAGGATTAAGGTATTATGGCATTGATTATGAGGTTTTAGCCCCTCAAGAGCATAATTCCTTCAAGAATTTCTTTATAAGAAACCTGATTAACAAGATAATTTATTTGAGATGGCAGATTAATGTTATGGCTTACCTTGAGAATAATGAAAAATGGAAGGAATTTGACCTAATTAATGTGCATGAATTTGTCTATTCAGGGGAACTTGCAATGAAAATAAAGGAAAAGTATGGCATACCAATAGTCTTGACAAGTCATGGGATTTATACTGAAGGTCTAAAAGAGAGAAAAGTCAATAAGTTTGTGATTAGCCAATGCAAAAGACAAGAAAAGAAAGTGTGCCAGAATGCAGATTATATTATAGGCATTAACAGGAATGTCGCTGAATATTACAAGAAATTCAATAAGAATGTAACTTTTATTCCAAATTTCATAGACACTTCAATGTTCAAGCCAATTGAAAGGCAGGGAATAAAGACAATTGCATGGATTGGCAGATTGTCAAGGGAAAAGAATGTCGGAAGGATTTGCGATATTGCCAAAGATAACCCAGATAAGAATTTCCTTATAGTCGGTGATGGTGAAGAATTTGAGAAGATAAAGGCTAATTCGCCAGATAATGTGATATTTGCAGGAAGAATTGATTATAATGATATTCCAGAAATTCATAAAAAGATTGATTTGCTATTTAATTTCTGCGAAGTAGAACCTTTTGGATTGAATGTTCTTGAGGGCATGGCTTCAGGCATCCCTGCGATAACCTATGATGTCAATGAGTTTCATTACTTTGTGGGAGGAAGCGGTGCAGGAGAGGTAATTCCTTTGGATGCAGAGCTTAATTCAGCATTTAATATATCTCTTAATCAGATAGAGAATGATTATGAGAATTATTCAAGTAAGGCAGTTGAAACTGCACAATTATATGACTATAAAATCGCAGTTGATAAGTATATAAAAATATTCAAAGAGGTTTTAAAATGAATTGCATTATTGCAGGAATAATTGGATTTGTCGCTGGTTATATTATAGCTATAATTATCTTTACATTAAAGCAAGTTGTTGAAGAAGGCGGTTTGTCTAATGAAGAAATGTTGCAAAAACATGGGTGGATTAAATGAAAGATACAATTGCAACAGTAATAGTGGATTTAACTCCAACTGAAGAGGAGATAATGATAAGCATAGAGAAGTCTGCGAGGAATGGGATTACAAGAGCCATTAAAGAAGGATTGGTTGTTGAGGAAACTATTGACTGGAAAAATATTTATGATATTTATAAAAATACAATGGAAGATGGAGGCTCAGAAGCAGTAAGATTATCTGATATTGCTGAAGAGGCAATTGTCTTGTTTGAATGCAAGAAAGCAGATAAGGTCATTGCAGGAGCATCATTGAAGATGGAGGATGGAAGATGCACTTTGCAGATGAATGCCTCATTAAAGGAATATCAATATGCCCAGCCAAATAATCTTTTGTATTGGCATTGCATCAAATGGGCAAAGGCAAAGGGCTTTGAAGTTCTTGATTTGGGAGGATGGCAGATAAATGCTCAAGGGCATCTTGAAGGGATAAATAAGTTCAAAGAAAAATGGGGTCAGATTAAATATTTTGAAAGAGATTATCCTTTTTTCAGAGCAATGGGAAGAAAATTAATCAAAAAAAGCCCTTTGTTGTTTAAAATTAACAACAAGATACGAGGCAGAAAATGAATAGAATACTTATGATAGGATTGACAGAAAGCGAAGGCGGAAGCCAAAGGCATATTCTTGAACTTAGGAAAAGAATAGATTGTGATGTTGCTACAAGCACTGATACTAAAGCAACCTTTTTTTCCAATATAAGATTTGCAATTGTGGTCTATTTTTGGTCATTAAGCCTTATATTTGGAAAAAAAAAGTATGATGTAATTCATATTCATGAGAACACTTTATATGGATTAGCCCCATTGCTTTGTTGGAGATATAAGACGGTGATTACAATTCATGGTATGAGAGGTTTCAAATTTTATGATAATAAACTCTTTTGGTTCTTTTTTAAAAATTCTCTTCGTTTCGCAGATAAAATAATTGCTGTGAATAAAGAGGATGAAGCAATCCTTAATTATGAATTTTATGGGAAGTTATATGATAAATATTATATTCTTAATGGAGGAGAAGAACCATCAAAAATAACTTATATTCCAAACGGCGTTGATACTTCAATTTACAAAAGAATTAATCCTAAAGTAGAAAAGAAAATTGTTTTTATAGGCAGGATAAATCCCCAGAAAGGCATTATTTATCTTTTGAAGGCATATTCAAAGATATTTACAGATTATAAACTTGAAATTATAGGGGATATAAATAGCCATTATGCCAGAACATTGCAGAGTGAATTTTATGAAGAAGGCGAAAGAATTATCTGGAGAGGAAGCATAAAAGACAGAAAAGAGATTGTTAGAAGCCTTAAATCAGCATATATGATTGTTCTTCCCAGCCTTTGGGAGGGATTGCCTTTGACCTTATTTGAAAGTCTTGCATCAGAACGCCCAGTGATTGTTTCAGATATTCCTGCTTTCAAATCAGTCATAAACGACGAGGCACTATTTTTCAAGAATAAAAATCCAAAAGATTTGAGATTAAAGATTTACAAATTGCTTTTAAATAAAAATATGGCAAATTCATTGGGCAAGAAAGGCAAGGAACTTGCAAAGCAGTATGATTGGGATATTATTGCCAAGCAGACTATGGAGGTTTATAATGGGTGAGCATGAGATAAGTCCTATTATTGCCCTTTCCCCACAAAAAGATGAGAAATGGGCAGGTATAGTTATAATTCTTATGGTATTCATTATAATTGGATGTTTTATTTATACTAAATTAAAGATTGATGTATCTTTAGAAAATTTGAACGAAACAGGCAAATATTACTGTGAGCAGAATAATGACACTTTGATAAGTTTATATAAAGGAGAAGTAAATAATTATTTTTATTGTAATAACACTTATATTAATGCAGATGGTTCTATTTTTTGGAGGAGAGAAATATGAAATTTTGTATATTTTGTGAACGCATTTTTGATGACGAGTGTTTTGAGGCACTTAAAGCATTTTGTGAAAAGCAGTTAAGGGGAGGTGTATGGCAGATTTTGAATGACCCATGCTTTTATCCAAGACTTTATCCTGAAAATGTAAAATTATTCTGCCTTACACCAGTAAATTATGAATTAGCAGTCGCAGAGCAGGGTTATACAGGCACAAAAGCCCAATTAAGCAAGATAATGGCTGAAAGATACAGGGAACTTTCATGGATGGGATGCGATATTGATTTGCATCTTCATTTATCACTTCGCCCTGAAAAATTATCATTAAAGCAGGAAGATAAAATGTTTAAAGAGGCAATTGATTGGATGAAGAAAAATGGATTTAATTGCAAGGAATGGATGGCAGGTTGGTATTTATTTTCAGACCAAAGTATAAAATTAGGGAAAAAATATGGGTTAAAATATACTTTGAGTAAAGGTTTTTATCAAATACATGAATATGAATTATATGGTAACATTTATAGCATAATTATGATATTACAAAATGTGAGGCATTTGTTCAGATGATTAATTTAAAAAGAAAAATATGGGATAAAAGATATTATTATAAACACTTTGATAGAGTTAGTAAAAGTAGAATAAATTATAGAAGAACTATAAAAGGATGGATGATGATTGTTTATTCAGGAATGATTATTAATTCAAAAAATAGAAATATGCCATCACCAAATTTTTCAAGAAATGAATTAAAAAGATGGATTTATAGTAATTATAAATTAAAATTTTATCAATTAAGAAAACTTTGGAAAAAAAGTGGATATAAAAAAGATTTAGTTCCTTCAATAAATAGACTTGATGATTATAAACCTTATACTTTAGATAACATAGAATTAACTACTTGGAAGATTAATTATAACAAATCAAGAATTTCTCCAAAATTTCTTCTTTCTAATTCAAGACCTCTAATTAAGAAAGATTTATTTAATAAACCCCTTACAAGATATTGTTCAATTAGAGAAGCATCAAGAAAAGAAAATATATGTTCTACTTCTATAAATAATGTATGCAGAAATAAATTAAAAACTGCTGGAGGTTTTAAATGGGAATATATCTAAGATTGATATTGCAGAATTTGAGAGGATTGTTAAGATGAAAAGAATATGCCTATTGGGATATTTCGGCATGAAGAACTTGGGAGATGAGGCACTTATGCAGTCTTTGAAGGAAAATTACACTGATTGTGATGATGTTGTTTATGTTCTTAATAATAGGAATATTCTTTTTAAATTTCATAATTTAATCAATACTGATGAAGTAATATCTTCTGGAGGATGGATAGAGGATAATTTTCAGACAAAGTTATGGTTTGGCATTCTTAGATTTATGAAATTGGCAAATCCAAACTTGATAATCAGATTTATTGGAACTAATTGGAATGATATTCTTAATAAAATAGATTTCATTAATGAACTCAAATTAAGAGATTTTAATAATTT
>Ga0315289_10007458_pt1 | contig 15929 bp, 9 predicted proteins | sample YL17G11_40_MG_FD_203452 | JGI IMG/M metagenome (GOLD analysis project Ga0315289, IMG submission 203452) | Sediment microbial communities from Yellowstone Lake, YNP, Wyoming, USA - YL17G11_40 | ecosystem: Environmental > Aquatic > Freshwater > Lake > Sediment | place: USA: Wyoming | collected... | reverse complement strand
AGCCATGATCGGCAGCCAGTGGGCCAGCGCATGGAACCTGAGCAAGGAGGCGATGGAGGCCGATTTCTACCTTGCCAAGGGAGCGCTCGAGAGCCTGCTCAGGAATCTCGGAATAGCCGATCCCGGCTTCGCGCCGGTCGAGCATCCGCTGCTGCACCCGACGCGGGCCGCAAGGATCGCCGTCGCCGGTGTCGAGATAGGACTGCTAGGAGAGGCATCGCCGGAAGTGCGCGAGCGGCTTGACATTCGAGGGCGGCCCTGCCTGTTCGAGATTGACCTTGACCGGCTGACGGGGCTGGTGCCGGGGGCTGCGAGCTACAAGCCCCTCCCGAGGTTCCCGGCTCTTTACCGCCATTTGGCAATCGTGGTGGGGCGGGATGCGTCCTATGCGGATGTACGACAGGCGATTATCGAGTTGGGCGGGGCGATAGTCGAGGCAGTTGACCTTCTGGATGTATACACGGGTCCGCAAGTCGGGGGCGGCGAGCGCAGCCTGGCGCTTTCCCTGGTGTTTCGATCGCCCGAGCGGACCCTGACCGATGAGGAGGTCAACGGGGTTTTGGATTCGATCAGGAACACACTAGCTTCGGCCTTCGGGGCGAGGTTCAGGGGATAGGTGAGGGCCGAAGATGAAGGATCCTGCGAGAAGCCCGTCAGGACAGGCCGCTGCGGGGAAGGGTCCGGCGAAAGGAGAGGAAACGATGGCGGTGGAACGGCACGACAGGATGCGCGACATTGAATCCGTCATTTGCCAGTTGCGCGAGGTTATTTCGGCGCGCGTGGTCGCAGGTGCGAGCGGCGAGATCGAGGAGATCCACGTGCTTACTGAAGCAACGCGGCCGCCGAAGCAGATCGTCCGCGACATAGAATCTGCGTTGATGGCGAAGCTGGGCGTGCAGGTGGATCACAGAAAGGTCAGCGTCGCCCAGGTCCAGGGAAATGAGAGGAGCGAGCAGGGGAGGATGAAGTTCTCCGACGTCTCGATCTCTCTGGACGGCAGTCGGGCGGAGGCTACAGTCCACCTGAGCAGGAACGGCGCGGTGTACACTGGGACGGGATCGGGTCTGGACTCCAGCCACAGCCAGATGCGGGCAGTTGCCACAGCGGCGCTGCGCGCCGTGGAGAACGCAGGAGATGCGGACGGCACCATGGTCGTTGAGGATATGACCACGAGTGTTACGCTGAGTGGTAGAAACGTCGTCGTCGTCCTGGTGAATATGATGACAGACAAGGGAGAGGATCATCTTACAGGTTCGGCCATAGTAAAGCAGGATTTATGGAAGGCAGTGGTGAATGCTACGTTGGACGCCATCAATCGGCGTGCCGCCTTGACAACCGAGGACTAAAGAAGCAAGGGCAGGCGCGGGGGCTGTAAGTACGCGGGGAGCGACGTATGAGCGTAGGGGCAGCTTGCTGTGGCTGCCCAAATTTTGAGCCAACGGCGCGAGCGGTGATTGGCAGTGAGCGGAAAATCAACCCGAGCGAAGCGATCAAGGCACCCCTGTGAGCGGAACGGGGGTAGTACTGCGCGAAAGGGGTTGAAAATCAGATGAAACGCCTGATCAAGGTGCTAGTCTCTCTGGCGACACTGGCTGCTACCTGCGGAGCCGGCTGGAGGTTCTGGCCGCCCCCATAGTCTAACATGAGTTGGACTGGGCACGCAGGTCCCAGTGCATAAGCCAACTGTAAGTATTCTGCCAGCGCCGTTGGCTCATTTCACGTCTGCCCGGCCGGTGAACGAAGGAGTTCAGGAATGATGAGTACGCCAGCGCCGCCCTCGATCCTTCGACAAGCTCAGGATGCCTGCCGCGCCTCAAATCGCACTCACCGATCCTGAACCGGTGCTGGTCAATCCGGACATCAAGTTTTGTGGGGAATGCGGCATAATTAGAGGTTGGGATTATAGTGCCCCGACGGAATCGGCCTGGGATCTGAAATGCTAGGGAGCGGGAGGGCTTACGACAAGTTTCGTCATGCGTCGGTAGCCGTCGGCGCAGCGATGACGGCCATCGTGTGCTATATGGTGCCGCCGGATGCGCGGGCCTGGCATGGGATCGCCGCGCTGACCGTGCTTGCGATCGGAGCGGAGTTGTGGCCGGTCAACGTAGGCAAGAGCAAAGCCGAGGTTACCATCACGGCTCCGATCCACTGGACGGCCATGGTGCTGTTCGGCCCCAGCGCTGCGGTCCTGGTTGCGCTCTCTTCGTTTGTAGGGGCAAACCTCTTGGGCTGGCTGTCAGCCAAGCTGCTCCTTCAGATCCGAGATCTCCCCCGGCCGCTGGGCAAGTCTCTGACCACGCTCGCCGGCCAATGGGTCGGCAGGGGCAACTACCCACTTTCCTGGGTTGCAAGTCTCGTCCTCGCGAACGCAGCGCTGGATGTGATAATGGTTGGCTGCGCTGCACTTGTGTACCGCGCAGCCGGTGGCGCGACTCTGAGGCCAGGCTACTTCGAATCCAGCTCACTGTCAGCCGTCGTTATCGGGCTGATCGGGCCGTTCGTCGCGAGCCTCGCCGCCTACTTCGTGGCGGACGAGGCATGCTATGTGATCCAGCGGCTTTGCATCGGCAGCAAACCACACGATACGCGCGACTGGTACAGCTTTGTCCTCCGCTGCAAGCTGCTGCTCCTTGAAAGCGTGCCTTTGACCTGGAGCCAATACTTGCTCCTTCCTCCTATCATGGCGCTCTTGGTCTACCTGTACCTCCATGTCGGTTTCTGGAGCGGGCTGGTAGTCTTCGGCCCATTCCTATCGTTCCGGCTGTCCATGCAAAAGGCTGTCGAGCAGGAAGAGGCCTATATGGACACGATTGCCACCCTCGGTACCTATATGCAGCATTATCATCCTTACACACGGGGCCATCTTAAGAGGGTTGCTGACATGTCCGAACGGCTGGCTAGAGAACTCCGGCTTCCGGCAGAGACCGTTATGCTCATGCCGTATGCCGGGCTGCTGCACGACATTGGGAAAGTAGGAGTTTCGGAGAGCATCCTCGACAAGGTCGGAACACTCACCGATGAGGAATGGGCGAAAATCAAGGAGCATCCCGTCAAGGGCGCCGAGATAATCGAGCATATGGATTTCTTGAACCGAACGGTTGATTGGATAAGGTACCACCACAAGTGGACGGATGGATCGGGGTATCCAGAGGACGGGCTGAGGGACGGCCACGTGCCCATTGAGGCTGAGATCATAGCTGTGGCCGACGCTTTCGACGCCATGACCGACGACCGCGAGATAGCCATTGATTGGGTGTGCGATGCCTGTGGGTTCAAGCCTGACAATGGCGACCGGCCCGCGGCGTGTCCGCGCTGCGGCGCGCCAAAGAGGCGCATTTACCGGGAGCCGCTCTCGATCGAGGAGGCCATCAACGAGCTCAGAAGGGGGGCGGGGTCGCAGTTCTCGCCCGTGGTCGTCAAGGCGTTTCTCAGGATGGCTGACAGAGAGGGGGTCGCAGTTGGCGGGGGCGACTAGTCAGTGGACTGCCGGGGTCATCGCGGCCGTAGCGATGGCCGTGCTTGTGACCCTGGGAAGCTGGTACTACTCGAGCTTTTACCAGCCTCGGAAGATGGAGCGGGCCTACAAGAAGGCTCTCTATACCCTTGCCACGGCTGTCGAGACGAAGGATTCGGGCACGATTGGCCATGCCGAAAGGGTGGCCTACTATGCGGTGGCAGTTGCCGAACAGCTCGGTATTGACCGCGACGAACTGGTGAAGATCGAGTACGCAGCGCTGCTCCGCGACATAGGCAAAGTGAACGTGCCAGCGCCACTGCTCAACAAGAGCACTCCTCTTGAACCGGACGAATGGCAGAGGGTCAAAAGCCACGCACAGCTTGGGGCTCAGATCGTTGGCGCCGTGCCATTCCTTGCGTTTCTTGCGGACCTGATTCTGCACCACCACGAGTGCTGGGACGGCTCCGGCTACCCGGACGGGCTGGCGGGTGAAGAAATACCGCTCGGTTCCCGGATACTCGCCGTAACGACGGATTATGATGCGATCACCTCTGAACGCCCCTACCACGAGTCGCAGCCGCCGGCCGTAGCCATAGAGCAGATCAAGAGCGGCCGCGGAGCCAAGTACGACCCTGCGGTCGTAGATGCATTCTTGATGGTGCTCGAATCCGGCGGCGTCAGGTGATTCAGTGGCCCTAGAGGCTGGCGTTCTTTCGCTCATCATAGCCCTGGCCAGGGGTGGAAGGATTTCCCGGCTTGCCGAGTTGCTCGACAGGGCCGAGCGGCTCTGGCTGATCTTCGTGCCCGCTGGCCTGATCGCAGCCTCGGTTCTGGTCAGGCAGTATGCTCCCCCGGCCGTCTGGATGCCTGTCACAGGCTGGCTGCATCTGGCTGCGTCTGCGGCGCTTCTGGCATTTGCCTGGTTCAACCGAAAACTCCCCGGAATCAAGTGGTTCTTTGCCGGCGGGGTTCTCAACCTGCTTCCGATAGCAGCGAATGGCGGGAGGATGCCTGTATCGTCATGGGCGGCCGCCGTCGCTGGTGCTCCTGCTGTGCAGACGGCTATGCGCCACGTCCAGATGTCCTCGCACACTCACCTGAACTTCCTCGCGGACATCATTCCTGTGCCGAGGCCGCCCTCGATAACCCCGGAGGTCGTCAGTTCGGGCGACGTCCTTATGGCGGTCGGCATCTTCCTGCTGATCCAGCTTACGATGTGCCCAAGTGCGCCAAGGATTCGGCTGAGCCGCCGGTTCTGGATGATTGCAGGCATCGTGGCCGTTACGGCGGGGGCTGCGGCCTTCCGGCTCTGCGCGCTTCGTTGGGGCCTCCCCGACGCCCTCCACAAGTTCACTTACCATCCTGACGAGATATTCCAGATTGGCGCGATGCTCCGGGTAAACCCGTTCACTCTCGAACTCGACCCCGGCTTCTATAGCTACCCTTCGGGCTACATCAACCTGGGCGCGGCGGCTCTCAGGATCGCCACGGCCTACGGCCTGAGAGCCGACGAGACGCTGACAGGCGCTTACCTCGCCGGCCGCGTTCTCACCGCTGCGCTCGGCGTTCTTACGATCCCGCTGGTGTGTGCCGCGGGAGCCAGGTTGTACGGCCGCGCAGCCGGGCTCCTCGCCGCTTTACTCCTTGCCATAATGCCGCTGCACATCGTTCACTCGCACTTTGCCACGGTTGATGTCCCGGCGACCTTATGGGTCACCGCAGCGCTCCTCGGGGCCGCAGTCATCCTGTCGCGCCCGACTCTCGCGGTTTACCTCCTGGCTGGGGCGGCGGCCGGGTTTGCGGCGGGCACAAAGTACAACGCCGCGCTCGTCCTGCTGCCCGTGCTCGCAGCGCACTGCCTTCGACAGGACGGCGGAGGATGGCGCGGTCGCTTGCGCGATGGCCGAATGTGGGCGATGCTGGGCGTGTTTCTGGTTGGGTTCTTCATTTCCACCCCCGGAGCCATCCTCTGGCCGGACAAGTTCGTGGGCGGGTTCCTGTTCGAGCTGAGGCACGGGGCGACTGGACACGGGCTGGTGTTCCAGGGCAGGGGGCCGGGGTGGCTCGATACTCTGGTGAACTCGCTCGGCTACGGCCAAGGCGTGTTCCTGCTTGTCCTTTCTCTCGGCTCGGTCGGGTTTGCCCTCGCCCGGCGCAGGCGCGAAGACTGGATCGTGCTCTCATTCCTGATCCCGTATTATCTGTTGATTTCGTTTTCGAAGGTTCACTTTGCGCGCTACGCCATCCCGATCCTGCCGCCGCTGGCGATTCTTTCGGGCCGCATGATGGTTGAGGTCCATTCCACGCTCAAGGAACAGGCGGCGGTCGCCCTCCGCTGGGGCTGGGTGCTCGTTTGCGCAGGCGTCATCGTGTATACGGCTGTGTACGCGATCGCCTTCGATCGGCTTTTCTTCCCACCGGACCCCAGAACCGAGGCTGCTGACTGGTTCCGAGCCAACGTCCCACCGGGAGCTACCGTCGGCCTTCCGACAGTGCCCTGGTTCTATTCGCCTCCGCTCGCCCCAGGCATCACGGGCACAGTTGGCCGAGAGAAGCGCTACGGTTTGATGTCCGAGTCTCGCTACCGCCTCATTACCGACCTCGACCTCGAATGGGATTCATCCATTCTTGCCAACGAGCGGCCGGAGTACGTCGTAATGAGCGATTTCGAATACCAGGACCCGCTGCGCCTGCGCGTTCCGGCAACCGTGGCCTTCTTCAAGTCGCTGGACAAGGATTACGTCCAAGCCGCCGTGTTCAGGAAGAGCTTCTCGGCCTTCGGTATCTGCTTCGGCCCGACCGAGAGACTGCCGCACGACCTGAAGTACATGGCGCCGAGGGTCCTCGTGTTCCGGAGAAAATGATGGACGCTCAGGCCCAGCGATTTCTTGATTATTTGCTCGTCGAGCGAGGGCTTTCAGCCAATACCATAGCCTCCTATGGGCGCGATATAGCCCAATTCGTCGAGTTCGCCGGGGAGATGGGGACGGACTGTCCCACGGCCATCACGGAAGACCTGCTCACGCAATTCCTGGCGCGGCTTCGGCGGGAACGCTACGCGACTGCAAGCGTCGCAAGGAAGCTCGCCGCCGTCCGCGCATTCCTGAAATTCCTACAGCGAGAGGGGGAGGTCGCCGGGGACCTGGCGGGATCAGTAGAATATCCGCGTCCAGCCAAGCCGCTGCCAAAGACGTTGACGGAGGGAGAGATCGTCCGGCTCCTTCGGCAGCCCAACACGTCAGAGGACGCCGGCCTGCGCAACCGGGCAATGTTGGAGACGCTGTACGCCACCGGACTGAGGGTTTCCGAGCTCGTCGGCCTTCGGGCTGACGATGTGAATCCGGCCGCGGGCTTCGTCAGGTGCGTCGGAAAAGGCTCGAAGGAACGAGTAGTGCCCATTGGTGAGGTCGCTGTCCAGACGATCCAGCTCTACCTGGACAAATGCCGTCCGCGCTTTCTGAAGGGAGGAAGAAGCGAGTATCTCTTCCTGACGAATCGGGGAGGGCCGATGACCAGAGTCGGCTTCTGGAAGATCGTCAAGAAGTATGCCCGCGCGGCTGGTATAACCAGGCATGTAACTCCTCACGTCTTGCGCCACTCGTTCGCCACCCACCTGCTCGAACACGGGGCCGACGTCAGATCCATCCAGGAGATGCTGGGGCACGCCAGCGTCGCCACAACGCAGGTCTATACCCACGTCACTCGGGATCATCTCCGTGAGGTGTACCGCAAGGCCCATCCGAGAGCGTGAGGCGGGGGTAAGCTCTCTGCCGCGCGCTCGCGCCTGGTTGTTTCGGGACAAGGAAATCGCCACCCATCAGCGCTTGCCAAGAGGACGACGCAGGCACCGCCCAGGAGATGGGCCGGCGCCGGAGCATTACCACGTGAGTTTGCTTCGGCTCCAAAGAACGAGCCGAAGGATAGAAACTACTGTCACAGTGCTGATCCCCAGAACACGCTAGATCCGGTCTGCTGGTCCGGGTGCCGGAGTACGGGGACTCGTTTGGGTTGAACGTCCGTTGTTTCGGGAAAGGGGTCAGGCTGAGGGTGTCCCGAAACAACGAAACATCGGCCATGCGTTCGCAGACTCGCCACTTGACTTGCGCGCCGCTTCGGTGCTTCAATCAAGCACTGGCATATCCCATTTGAAGGTTCTGGCCAGTCTGCGACTCTAACATTATGACTGAGCCGCCGATCCCGCGGCTAGGGCTCACCTAGACCGAACTTGATTGGAGGTAGATTCGATGTCTGAAAGCTTAAGAGGCGCGAGAATCGCGCTCGTCTGCAGTGCCGTCATCCTGCTGCTGTCGCTGCTCCTTGGGGCTGCCACAACGGTAGCCAACCTGCCCAGACTTGAGACGCGCATTCTCGGTCAATCACAGCTCCTGGCAGGCAGCAGCGCGTCTATACGCGTGATTACGCTGAACCACATCACCAGAACCCCTGTTGGGGGAGCGCAAATCCGGCTCGATCTCGACAAGGAGGCGGCGGCTGGCGGGAGTCGAACCGAGATCGTCACGTTCTCCGGCCGCACCAACCGCGACGGCACGCTGGACGCGTCTTTCGACCTGCCTTATGTGGAAGATGGGGCTTACGAGCTGACGGTCACTGCGCGCGCTCTTGGTGAGCAGGACACCCTGACACAGAAGGTGCGCATCGTGCGGGATCAGCAGATCCTGCTTGTGACCGACAAGCCGCTCTACCAGCCCGGCCAGGTGATCCATATCCGCGCCCTGGCGCTCAAGCGGCCTGACCTCCAAACACTGGCGAATACTGCGCTCGTTATCGAGGTCGAAGACGCCAAGGGAAACAAGGTGTTCAAGAAGGCCCAGAAGACCAGCGACTTTGGCATCGCCTCGGCCGACTTCCAGCTCGCCGACGAGATCAACATGGGGCGCTACACCGTCCGCGCCATCGTCGCAAAGACCAAGACCGAGAAGAAGGTGACGGTCGAGCGCTACGTTTTGCCGAAGTTCAAGGTCAAGTTCACGCCGGACAAGTCCTATTACCTGGCCAACGAAACCGTCACCGGCAAAGTGCAGGCGGACTACTTCTTCGGCAAGCCCGTTGCCGATGGCAAGGTCACGATCAAGGCTGCCACCTTCGACGTGAAGTTCAACGACTTTGCCGAGATCACAGGACGCACGGACGGCGCCGGCGTCTTCAAGTTCGAGCAGCAGCTTCCCTCTTACTTCGTCGGGCAGCCGCTGGAGCAGGGGAATGCATTCGTGAAGTTCGAAGTCACTGTGATTGACGGCGCAGACCATCAGGAGAAGATCACCCAAACCGTTCCCGTCGCCGCGCAGCCGCTCAAGATCATCGCTGTCCCGGATGGCGGCCGCATTGTCCCCAAGGTCAAGAACACGATCTACGTGATGACGACCTACCCGGACGGCTCGCCGGCCGAGGCGGACGTCACGGTCTATCGCGCACGACTCTCGACCCATGCGGACGTGGACGTCAAGAGCAGCGCAATCTTCCGCACGGACTCGACCGGCATCGGTTCGTTCCAGGTCACTCCCGACCAGCCCGCCCTGGAGCTCACCATACAGGCCGAGGACAAAGACAAGCGCCGGGCGGAAGCCGAGTTCACCCTTCAGGGCTCCGCACAGGAGGACGCCGTGCTTCTGCGGACCGACAAAGCGCTTGCCAAGGTCGGCGAGAGCGTCTACCTGACCGTCCTCTCACCATCGCCCAAAGGCACAATCTACATAGACGTCATCCGAGCCGGCCAGACGCTCCACACGCAGTCGCTGGACCTGGCGAACGGCAGAGGTGAGATGCCGCTCCATCTCAGTGCGGACATGGGCGGCAGCCTGGAGATTCATGCCTACCGCATTTCCCGCTCCGGCCAGATCGTTCGGGACACGCGGCTGCTCTATGTGAACCCGGCAGACGACCTGAAGGTCAAGATCGCCCCGGACAAGAAGTCCTACCTTCCCGGCAAGCCCGCGAAGATAGGTTTCGACGTTACGGACGGGCGCGGCAAGGGCATCGCCGCCGCTCTCGGCGTGGCGATAGTTGACGAGAGCGTTTTCGCGCTCCAGGAGATGCAGCCGGGGATGGAAAAGATCTACTTTCTGCTCGAGAAGGAGCTTATGGAGCCGAAGTTCGAGGTGCACGGCCTGACTCCTGCCAGGATCGTCGAGCCAACGACCGACGAGAGCTTCGGACCGGAAAAGCAGGCGGCCGCGCGGGTCCTCTTCTCGCTTGCTCAGCAGGAAAGGCTGAAGTCCGGAGGCGGCGCTCCATACTCCCTGGCAGCGAATTCCTACACCGAGAAGCTTCAGAAGATCAAGGAGGAGCTTGCCAAGACGGTCAAGGAAGATTATGTCAAGGTCGCCAAGGCGATCACCGACTACTACGCGAAGTACCCGGGCGCATCCCTGAAGGATCGGGGAGGGATCAAGCGCCTCGTCCGGCTCCATATGCTGAAGGATGACGCCCTGCTCGATCAGTGGAGACACCCTTACGAGTTCATCCCGTGCGGCTGCGGGAGCTTCCAGCACAACCTGACGATCGTGAGCCTCGGCCCGGACGGAGTCAAGAATACCGATGACGACATCGTGGTCACCGGCTCGCCCGAAAGGCCCAAGGAAGCCTCGCTTGCTAGACAGACGGAAGAAGGGCAGGCCCGCGGCTTCGGCGGGTTTGAGGCCAACGGCCTCGTGGGCATGATGGACGCGGCAGGTCTCCCGGCCGCCCGAGCCGCTGGCGTGTTCGCCGCGGACGAGAAGGCGGACCTGGGCATCAAGCTCGCCCTGACTACTGGGGAGGCCGCCAAACCGCAGGCCAAGGAGGAAATTCGCATTCGCCAGTTCTTCCCAGAGACCATGTACTGGAGCCCCGCCGTCATCACCGATGGCAGCGGGAAGGCCTCGATCAACGTTGATGTGGCCGACAGCATCACCACCTGGCGCATCTCGGCCATGGCCAACTCCCGCGCAGGCCAGCTCGGCTCCGCGTCCGAAGGCCTGAAAGTCTTCCAGGACTTCTTCATTGACATAGACCTGCCCGTGTCTCTTACACAGAACGACGAGGTCTCCATACCCGTCGCCGTCTATAACTACCTCCCGTCGGCCCAGACCGTGACGCTCGAACTGACCACCGAACCGTGGTTCGAGCTATCGGATTCGGCCACGAAGAAGCTGGACATTGCCGAGAACGACGTTGAGGGCGTTTACTTCCGTCTGAAGGTCAAGCAGATCGGCAATCACCGTCTGACCGTTCACGCGATAGGCTCGAAGATGAGCGACGCCATCTCCCGTGAGATCGAGGTCATGCCCGACGGCAAGGAGTACTTGACCTCGATCAACGACCGCCTGGAGAAGACGGTCGAGCAGACGCTCGTCATCCCTGAGGAGGCCATTGACGGCGCAAGCAACATACTCGTGAAGGTGTATCCTGGGATATTCAGCCAGGTGGTCGAGGGCATGGACAAGATTCTCCAGATGCCATTCGGCTGCTTCGAGCAAACGTCCTCGGCGACTTACCCGAACATCCTCGTCCTCGACTACATGAAGACGACCGGCCAGATCACTCCCGAGACGCAGATGAAAGCCGAGCAATACATCAACCTCGGCTACCAGCGGCTGGTGACGTTCGAGGTGCCCGGCGGCGGCTTCTCCTGGTTCGGCGATGCGCCGGCCAACAAGGTGCTCACGGCCTACGGCGTGATGGAGTTTACCGACATGTCGAAGGTCTACGAGGTTGACCCGAATCTGATCCAGCGCACTCAGCAGTGGCTGATTGCCCAGCGCGAGAAGGACGGCTCCTGGTCGCCTGACAAGAACTACCTGCACGAGGAGAGCTGGGGCCGAATCCAGAAGAGCAACCTCCTGCCGACTGCCTGGATCACCTGGGCGCTTATCCACAGCGGCTATGAGCCTGCTGAAGTCAAGCCATCCGTCAGCTACCTGAAAGAGAACGCGCTGGACGCGAAGGACGCTTACACGCTCGCCATGCTCTGCAACGCCCTCGTTTCCGCTGGGAAGGACGATCCCGAAACGGTCGCGGCTCTACAGCGGTTGGTTGACATGAAGGTCGAAGAGGAAGGGAAGGTCTACTGGAAGTCCGACATCTCGACCATAACCTTCACCCGCGGCAAGTCAGCCGATGTCGAGACGACCGCGCTGGCGGCTCTGGCCTTGATCCGCTCCGGCCGGTTCGCGGACGTGGTCAGCAAGGCATTGACGTTCATCATCCAGTCGAAGGACCCGAACGGCACCTGGGGTTCGACGCAGGCCACTATCCTTTCCCTGAAGGCTCTTCTTGCCTCGCTGGAGAACCGCACGCAGGAGATCAATGCCACTGTAACGGTCGTGGTGAACGGCCAGGAGTCCGGCAGCTTCAAGATCACCCCGGAGGACAGCGACGTGCTGCGGCAGGTTGACTGCAAGAAGTTCGTGCATGAAGGCAAGAACACCATCCGCATAGAGTTCGAGGGCAAAGGATCCTCTCTCTATCAGATCACCGGCAAGTACTACATTCCGTGGGACAAACTGCCCGAGCGGCCTGAGAAGAAGCTGATCTCCATCACCGTTGACTTCGACCGAACCCAGCTTGCCAAGGACGACATTGTGACGAGCACGGTCAAGATCGCCTACAACGGCTCCGGAACCGCGGACATGGTCATGGTTGATCTGGGCACTCCTCCGGGATTCCAGGTAATGGCCGAGGATCTCGAAGCCTTGCTCGGGAAGAAGGTCTTCCAGCGCTACACTGTCACCGGCAGGCAGGTGATCCTCTACTTCGACAAGATCGAGAGCGGAAAGACGATCGAGTTCAAGTACAGGCTGAAGGCCAAGTTCCCGATTCACGCACGGACCCCGAAGTCCACGGCCTATCTGTACTATAACCCTGAGATCAACGACGTCGCCCCGCCGGTGAATATGGAAGTGAAGTAGCAGGATGCATGGTGGCGGCCATGGATGTCTGGAAACAGGCAGGGCCGGCACATTCTTGTGCCGGCCCATCAAGAAGGGAGGCAATCTCATGAGATGGTTTCTCTACACGCTTTTCGCATTCGCTCTGTGTTCGACTGCTGTGTCCGCGACGCAGCCGGGCATCCAGAGGCCCGGCCCCGACGACCTGAAGCTCGCCTTGTTCTTACCAAAGCAGGCGTGCAAGGTTGGCGAACCGATCCCCTTCGTGCTGAAGGTGACAAATGTCTCGGACAAAGAATTCCGATACTTCGATGCGGCGTGGCAGAAGCGGCGGCCCTGGAACTACGGCATAGAAGTCATGGACTCGTTGGGCAAGAGCGTTCCCATGATCAGTCCCCCGATGGTTATCAGTGCCATAATGGCCCAGCTTAAGATCGCTCCCAAGGAGACTGTAACGTTCGAGGGATTTGTCAACCGCTCGTGCAGTCTGGACAAGCCCGGTGAATACACCGCGTATGCGCATTGGAACAATGCCGCCCCCGTGGGTAGCCCACAGCAGCCGCCCATCGAGAGCAACGGAGTTGCGTTCAGAGTGGAGGAGACGACTGCAGCCAGCCGGGATGCAAGGCTGTCCGCCGCGTTGAAGCAGTTCGAGGAGGCTCAGGGGAGAGATCAGAGGCTGGACGCCCTGGACATCCTTGGGTTTACACTCGATCCACGAGCCATTCCCACTGTGGTCAAGGCCAGTCGTGAATCGGATCTGGCCTACGAGCCGGAATATGTGCTCTTCGGGTTCCCCGACCGGGAAGCCGTGCGTAGCGGTTTGGTCGAGGAGTTGCGCAGCTACGGCCCGTACGAGAAGCTGGATTACATGCTCTCACACCTCAAAGTGCCCGGAGAAACCACGGTGCCGCTTCTGGCGAAATGGGTGCGCGAAGGCGACACAGAGCAGAGGTCGAGCGCTCTGCACGCACTGTTCATGGTTGGCGACTACGTGGATCAGTCGCTTAAGGTGGATATCGTTGAGGCGCTCCAGGACAAGGACCGGATGGTTCGCGATCACGCGATACTTGCCCTTGGCGCAGGCCGGTACGGGGATGTCTTGGAGGAGCTGATGCCACTGGCCGAGAGTGATCCTGACAGGACGGTTCGCGGGCAGGCCACTACTGCGCTCGGTTGGCAGAAGGACGACAGGGCGGTGCCTCTGCTTGAGAAGCTGACGGCTGACCCAACCAAGGAATTGTCTTACGCCGCCGTGAATGCGCTGGAGACCATCGGTTCGCCGACCGCTAAGGCGGCGCTGGAGCGGTGCGCACAGTCCAGCGACGCAAAGATGCAGGAGCAGTGCCGCCAAGCCCTTGAAAACCTGAGCCGCAGGGCAGGCGACAAGTAGCGCCATTGGCACTGGAGGACAAGACCGGCATTATTACGGCCGGCAGGCATGGTATTCCTGTGCGGCAATCCGGCAGCGCTCGCCGGTGGTGCCGGAGGCCGATCAGCGGACTAGCCTAGGACCGTCCTTACCTTCGGCAGGACATTCGCCTCGATGCTTTGGTCCGTGTCGTCGAACTCCACGCCGTCGAAGAGGTACCAGTCCTCCAGGTGGGTCACGCTTGCGCCGGGGGCGAGCTTCACCAGTGGCCCCAGGCTTTCGAGTTCGAGCATATCGGAGTTGGTGAAGGTCTCGAAGATGCACCCATTGTCCGGGTAGGTTGCGCCCGGCTGGAAGACGACCTTCTTGATGAAGAGATGCCCGCCGCGCCCGTAGGCAGCCCAATTCTGCTCGCTCGACATCCCGATCTTCTGAGGCCGCCTGGCGCTGGGGTCCTGCCTCAGGATGATGTATTTGGACGTGAAGACCCATCGAGGGTCATCCAGCCTGGTGTAGGACCAGAGCACCAGGCTTCGAACGGGCAGGTAGTACTTCTGATCAATCTTCTGGCCGGGCTCGTCGGGAATGTCTGGGTGTGGCCAGTACGGCTCATGGGGGAAGATCGCCCTGCCGCCGCTCGTCATAACGGTCAGCGCCCAGGGCGCGACCTCCACAGCCGAAGGATTGTGGTTCGTGATCTTGTGGATCACCTCGACGTGGTTCTCGCGCGCGTCGAGCGTGATGTGAATCTCCTTCTGCGTTCCATTCGGGGACTCGATCTCGGGCAACAGCCGCAGCGTGTTGCCCTCCACCCGGAACTTGACGGGACCGTTATCCGGATAGTAAGACCGCGGTTTCGCCTCGGGCGCGAGCCACAGGCGATGGCCTCCAAATCCCATCCACTGGTCGCCGCCGGTCCTTCCCATCTGGCTGGGATCCTCGAAGAACTCGTTCTCGCCTCCGACGAACCCGAAGCGAATGATGCGCGGCCCGACGTCGGTGGTCGCAACCAGCTCCACCGCACCATTTGACATCCTGACGCAGTTCGGCCAGCCGCCGTAGGGGATTTTCTCTACTTCGACTTCTGGTTTCAATTTCTCGCACTCGATTCCCATTCGATCTCGTCGGGCGTCACCTTGAGGAAGCACGGGTGGCTGCCTTGAGCGAAACAAACCGAGCCATCCGCCGCCACAGCACAAACGAAAGTGCCTGCAAGGCGAATTGCTGCGTGCCCTGCAGGCAGGTTCGATGATCTCACGGGTCGTACCGCGTACGACGGGCGCCCGTAGAGCCGCGTCACGCCTTCATCCAATATGGAAGATTAGGCGATACCTCCGTACGGTCTGCCCTGACTACGTGCCCGTCCACACAAAGGAAATTGGCTCCTTTCCCGTGCCGGCCGTGGTTTAACCCGTCGTCATTCGTCCACCACTGGCACTTGTACCAGTCCCATCGGCTGCACCAGGCGTAATCCGTATTGAGGTTCTCGGACACCAGTATGCACATGTTCATGGTCGGGCCTCCCTGCGCTCGCTTCTCCCACTCAATGTAGAACAGGTCGGCGTTCCCGGCGCAGTACCAGTTGAGGGCATAACTGTATGGGTAGTCAGCTAGACCCAGAAAGCAATCATTGTTGGGATCGGCGACTTCCACAGGACCGGGCCTCTGGCTCGGGCAGACAAACACGCCTGGGTCCTTGCAGTAGGGCGCAATCATATCAGTCCAATACTGATAACCCGGCGCCATCGCCCAGATTTCGACCCCGTTCTGAGCCGTTCCCTTACTTTCATACTGCATAGCCAGATAGGGGAAACGCTCACTGTTTTCTGACGCATACTGTCTCAGCGCGCCCCCTATCTGGCGAAGATTGGATACGCATGTCGCCCTTCGCCCTGCCTCGCGCGCCATAGCAAAGATCGGAAACAGAATAGCCGCCAGAATGGCGATAATGGCTATGACCACCAAAAGCTCGATCAGAGTGAAACCCGACCTGCGTTCTTTACTGAATCCCATTTTCCCTCACCCCTGGATAATAGAACTCCGGATCAGGACGGCCGGGACCGTAAACATTCTTGCTCTTCCAGGCTACGTGCGCATCCACATACGCATAATTCATCCCGTCTTGATGAAGCGGATAACCTTCATATAGTAGGTAGAAGACGTCCATTATCAGAATGCTTCTTGAGGGATAAATCACCAATTCCCTCCTCTTGGC
>Ga0315289_10007456_pt1 | contig 15930 bp, 15 predicted proteins | sample YL17G11_40_MG_FD_203452 | JGI IMG/M metagenome (GOLD analysis project Ga0315289, IMG submission 203452) | Sediment microbial communities from Yellowstone Lake, YNP, Wyoming, USA - YL17G11_40 | ecosystem: Environmental > Aquatic > Freshwater > Lake > Sediment | place: USA: Wyoming | collected... | reverse complement strand
AAGTATTTACATTCTGTACCAGCGGGTGTTCTCATATTTCATCTGTTCAACGTCCCGCAGGCCTGCCCTGCCTGCACCAGTGCCGCAGGCACAGGTGAACGAAGTGAAGGGTTCTGAACCTGCGGGATGCTTGGTTGTTACACACGCGTGACGTAACTGCCGTCGCGAGTATCCACCCGAATGGTATCGCCTTCTTTGACAAAGTTCGGCACCTGGACCTCGACGCCGGTCTCCACCTTGACCTTCTTGGTCACTCCGGTGGCGGTATCGCCGCGTATAGCGATTTCTGCGTGGACGACTTTCAAGTCTACCGAAGTGGGCAATTCGATATCAAGCGGTTCGCCCTTATAGAAAGTCAGTTTGCATTCCATGCCCTCCTGGAGGAATCCGACCGAATCACCCAGGATATCCTTCGGGATGCCGGGCTGCTCGAAAGTTTCCTGATCCATGAAGTAATAGTTATCGCCATCATTGTAGAGATATTGGACGTTGTGAAAATCGAGCCGGGCTTCCTGTACCTGGCTGCCGGAGATGAAGGTCTTTTCCAGGGTACCCCCGCTGCGCAGGTTGCGGGCCTTGATGCGGATGGTGGCATTGCCACGGCCAGGCTTGTGATGGGCGTATTCGATCACTTTGAACAGGTTGCCGTCAAGTTCGAAGCTGACGCCTTTGCGGAGGTCATTGACATCAATCATAGCTTCTTCCTTTACAAGAATTGCAAACGGGCGGGATTATACTGCGATAGAGCACAGAGTGGCAAGGGAGCTTTTGTAGATGATTACCCATAAGTCACCGAATCCCACGGTGCAGGCAAAATCTACATAAATGTCGCACCACGTAGCACGACATTTATGTCGCTTTACAGCGCGGAACAAACGCTGTGGGTAATCACCGGAACTTTTAATGATGCTTTTCGGCCTCCGGCTCTTCGCGCAGGAGTTCAACTGCATGGGCCAGGACAGGCACAACCACCTGCAAATTTTCCACTGCGGCTTTGGGGCTGCCCGGCAGGTTGATGATGAGCACTTTGCCACGAATTCCCGCCATTGCCCGGGAGAGCATGGCATGCGGCGTGACTTTCAGGCTTTCCGCGCGCATGACCTCGGCCAGACCCGGGAGCTTCGCGCTCAATCACGGCGCGTGTCGCTTCGGGGGTGACATCGCGCGGGGCAAAACCCGTCCCGCCGGTGGTCAGGATGATGTCACCTTCACCACCATCCACCCAGGCAGATAAGACCTCGCGCAGGGCGACCAAATCCCCGGCAATGATGTCTGTACGTGCCACCGTCCACCCCTGGGTAGTGACAAATTCCACCAATGCCGGGCCGGAGAGGTCTGGGCGCTCGCCGTGAGCGGAACGGTCGGAGACGGTCAGAATGCCAAAGTGGAGCTGCATGGGTCTTGGTGCGGCAGTGAGTCGGGGCAATCCTTATCAGAATTCCTTGCAGTAGGTGTAGATAGCATCCATCGGTTCCCAGCCGCGCCTCTCGTAAAAGTGCATGGCGTTCTTGTTTTCGGCTGTTACCATCAGGTAACATTTCAGACAGCCTTTGGCCTTCAAGCGACGCTCGACCTCGTCCATGAGCAGGCTACCAATGCCATGTTGACGAAAGGCCGCCTCCACGGCCAGGTGGTAGATGAGACCACGTCGACCGTCAAAACCGCCGATGACCGTACCGATCATTTTCCCTTCGGCCTCGGCCACCAGGAACAAATCGGGATCGCGCTGGAGCTTCTTTTGGACTTCTTCCGGTTCGTCGGAACGGCGTACGTGAATTCCGGACCCGGCTTTTTCCCAGAGGGAACGGGCAGACGGGTAATCTTCGGGGAAATGGAATTCTCGCAGACGGATGTCAGCCACAAGGTCCGACCTGTCACGAACGGAGGATATTGAAGAGCTCGTTCGGCATGTAGGGCTTGAGCAAGAACACGTCTGCCCCGGCTGCCAGACATTCCTTCGCCTTGTCGGCGCCGGAGACCATAATGATCTTGATCCCTTTTAGGTCTGGCGTCTGACGGATCTGACGGACAACATCCATCCCGTTGCGGTCGCCGAGGTAAATGTCAATCAGCAGGAAATCCGGTTTCGCAGTCCGAATGTTCTCCAAGATGTCGCCAGTCTTATCCAACAGGGTTGTCACCTGATAACCCTCCATGTCGAGCAGAGTTTTCAGGAGAGACACCATGGTGTAGTCGTCATCCGCCATCAGCACTTTTATCATTCTTCTTCTCTGGTTGTTGCTTTTTCCTGGTTTGTACCGGTTTCTCAAGGGCTGCCTTCAATACATCGTTAACCGACTCGACCAAAACGAAGGAAAGCGACTTGCGGACTTCTATGGGGATATCTTCGAGATCCAGTCCGTTACGCTTGGGCAGGATAATGGTCTTCAACCCGGCGCGATGGGCAGCCAGTATCTTCTCCTTGATGCCACCCACCGGCATGACCTGTCCGCGCAGGGTGATTTCGCCAGTCATGCTGACACCTTTCTTGACCGGACGGCCGGATATCAAAGAAACCAGGGCTGTCGCCATCGTGACGCCCGCCGAGGGGCCGTCCTTGGGCTGTGCGCCAGCCGGGATGTGCATGTGGATATCGGACTTGTCGAAGAAATCTTTGTGCAGACCGATTTCGTCAGCGTGCGAGCGGACGTAGGAGAGCGCCGCCCGAGCCGATTCCTGCATCACGTTCCCTACGGACCCGGTGATCTGGAAGCCTTTCGCCCCGGGCATTTTCGTGGCTTCGATGAACAAGATGTCGCCGCCGAAGGGCGTCCAAGCCAGGCCGGGGACCACGCCGGGGATGGACGTGCGCGTGTCAATCTCCTCGTTCGCGAGGAAGACGGGATGACCGAGCAGTTCCTTGACCGCCTTGGGCGTAATCCTGGCCGATTGCTTCTTACCTTCGGCAATGTGCGTCCCGATCTTGCGGCAGATCGCGCCAATCCGCCGTTCCAGGTTGCGGACGCCCGCCTCCCGCGTGTATAGGTTGACGATGGTCTTCAAGGCGTCTCTGGTCAGCGAGACTTCTTCTGGCCACAGACCGTTCTCGCGCACCTGACGCGGGATCAGGTAGCCTTTGGCAATAGCAATCTTTTCGCTCTCGGTGTAACCGGAGAGCTGGATGATTTCCATCCGGTCGAGCAGCGGGGCCGGGATGGTTTCCAACTGGTTGGCCGTGGTGATGAAAAAGACCTGCGAGAGGTCGTAGGCGACCTCCAGATAGTTATCACGGAATTCGACGTTCTGCTCCGGGTCGAGTACTTCGAGCAGCGCCGAGGCCGGATCGCCGTGGAAGTCCATTGTTAATTTATCCACCTCGTCCAGCATGAAGACCGGGTTGTGCGATTCGACCCGGCGGATTGCCTGCAGGATGCGCCCCGGCATGGCGCCGATGTAGGTACGCCGGTGGCCACGGATCTCGGCCTCGTCGCGCACGCCACCCAGCGAGATGCGGACGAACTTGCGTTCCATGGCGCGGGCAATGGACTGCCCCAGCGAGGTTTTGCCGACGCCGGGTGGTCCCACGAAACACAGGATCACGCCCTCACGTTCCCGGCGGATGGGGTCTTTGGATGGCTCAACATTCTCGTCTTTGCGCTCCAAGCGCAGTTTGCGGACGGCCAGGAATTCCAGGATGCGCTCTTTAATATCTTTCAAGCCATAATGGTCCTGATCCAGGATTTTGCGGGCGTGGGCAATATCCAAGTTGTCTTTCGTGCCCTGGCTCCAGGGCAGCGTGACCAGCCAGTCGAGATAGGTGCGGATGACGCTGTATTCGGCCGCCGCAGTCGGCAGGTGCGACAGGCGCTCCACTTCGTGGCGGGTCTGCTTCTCGGCTTCCTCGGGCATCTTGGCCGCTTCAATCTTCTTGCGGAACTCCTCTACCTCGACTGCCTGCTCGTCATTCTCGCCCAGTTCCTTCTGGATGGCTTTCATCTGCTCGCGCAGGAAGTACTCGCGCTGGACCTTCTCAATTCCCGAGCGGGCCTGGTTCTGGATTTTGGCGCCCAGCGACAGCACCTCGGTCTCGCGCACCAGCAGGTCAACCAGTTTTTCCAATTTGGCTTTAGTCGAGTCCAGTTCGAGGAGAGTCTCCGCATCCTGTAACTCGATCCGCTGGAAGTTGGCAATCGTATAGGCAGTCTGGAGCGGATCTTCGATGGTCGTGATGGAAGCCACGAGTTCACGCGGGATGGAGGGGGTCAGCCCCGAAATCTGCTCGAACTGGTCACGCGCCGAGTGGGCCAGCGCATCAATCTCCAGCCCGGTCTCGACCGTCTCCGGCGCAAGCTCGATTTGGGCCTTGAGATACGGGTCGGTTTGGATGAACTCTCCCAACCGGAAGCGCACCAGGCCTTGCACCAGCAACCGGATGGTATTATCCGGAGCGCGGAACAGGCGGTGAACAGTCGCAATCGTGCCCAGCGAATACAATTCGGCGGGACCGGGTTCTTCGACCTCCGGGTTACGCGCCGCTACCAGTCCGATCAGCTTGGTCGGCGTGACTGATACTTCGTCCACCAGCTTGATCGAACGCGCCTGGCCGATGGTCAACGGGACGGCCGTCTGGGGATAGACGACCACGCCGCGCAAGGGCAGGATGGGCAGGACATCTGGGTACTTCACCAGCTCTTCTTCCATCGGAACGCTGCTCACCAGACCTTTATCCTGTTCATCCTTTTTCTGAAGGCGCGTAAAAATGGACGGCAGGAACAAGTCTTCCAGCGACTTATCCGAATCCTGAAGCCAGTCTAGAAATTCCAATGGGCCGGTATGCCAACGCGATGCAGACATAAAGATGAAATCAACCTTTAATATTGATATTGGTCGGTTTGAGCTTGGGCAGGATGACGTTCAGGAATCCGTCTTCGTAGTCGGCTTCCGCCTTATTCACGTCCACGCCCAACGGCAGTTCAATGGCCGTGCTAAATTCGCCGAAGCGGATTTCCATCTGGTGATAGGTGCGCCGCTCCGACGACTCGCTGCGGATGCCGCTGATGACGAGGCAGTTGTCTTCGACGTTGATCGTAAAATCCGACTCGCTCATCCCGGCCACTTCCACCCGGATAACGAAACTGGCGTCCGTCTCGAAAACGTCGGTTGGCGGGCTCCAGGCATACGAATGAACCCCCACTTGCCAGCCGATGGCGCGCAGCCCAGAGAACGAGCGCTCTGTTTGAGAATCTGGTTTCCAGAGCAATGGAGACATGGCTTCCTCCTAACTAGAGAGCCGATTTGGCCGCCGCCCAGACCTGGGGTAATCGGGTTCTTCGCCGAGAGCCGGCACACAAGCCGCGGCTGCCGGAGCCGGCTTTAGGTCCGCACCGCTGGCGGTGACGTCCTGGCCTCTGAATTTATCAATCCCAAAACGTTCAATAGTCATAGGATACCTCCTTTCGATACCGATAAAACAAGCGCACGCGGCGCAGGAATACAGCCGAGCGCAATTTTACCATTCCTTCTGTTGGCTTTTAACCCCAATGGGGCTTCCATGGCCTGAGGCGGGACTTTAGAAACCGTAATGCTATGTTATTTGGGTTTCTCAGCCAGTTTCAGGCGGATAAACGCCCAGGGCGCTCCACCGGTGACCCAGAAACCGATCGCCGTGTAGCGCAGATAACGGAAGAAATAAGCCAGGGCCGTCTCTCCTTCTGGAAAGATGAATTTCAATCCGTACCTGATGATCAGGACACCGGCCACACCCAGCAGGTAGCGCAAGATAAGTTGCCACCACAGGCCTTTGGTCCGGAATCCTTCCTTATGGACGAGCCAGGCCAGGCCGGCCATCAGCCCGAAGAACGTCCCGGCGGAAGTCGAAGCGCCTCCCAAAGAAATCGCCTGTGTTGCATAGGCGGCCCATTCTTGCGGCGGCTGCCAGTGAATGACTTTCAACCAGACGAAGGGGATCAGGGGCAGCAGGAAGAGCACCAGCGAAGCCAGGAAGGCGGTGATGATTTGCTGGCTAAGGTTTTTCTTCTTCGCCCAGGCGACGACCGGGTCCCAGAAGCGCAGCACCAGCCAGAGCAACAGGCCACCGATCAGCAGGCCAAACAGTACATCGTGCGGGAAATGGACGCCCAGGTACAGGCGCGAAAGGCCGATCAGGAGGATGAGAAGAATAGCCACCAGCCAGGCCCACCATTTTCGCAAGCCGGCTGCTAGGATGCCCCACACCGCGGTGGCGTTTTGGGCATGGCCGGAGGGCGCGCCGAAGGAAGTCTCTGTGGCGAGCGCGTACACCTTCGTGCTATACCAGTACGGGCGTGGGCCATGCAAAGCCATCTTGAAGACATCGTTAAAGGATCCGCTGAGCATCAAGATGACGGCGACGCGGATGCCCAGATTACTGTCCACGCACCAATACAGGACAGGCAGGACCACCATGAAAAAATCTTCCGTCCCCAGGAAAGAGAAGAATTTCATGGGCAGTTCCAGCCAGCTCCCCAGGCCTTGCAGGACGACGATCAGCCGGACGCCGAAATCCAAAATGGGTTGCATAGTGCCTCCTCAGGAATTGACTGTTTAGCAATCTTTATTGTACACTCAAAGCATGGATCGTGCTCCTGTCCGACATTGGGATTTTTGGTCTGCAGCCATCTTGACCCTGATCTTGATGACCGCCAGTCGGCGCTTGTATGCTACAAACTGGACCTTCGGCCTGCAGACCGTTCTGCTCCTTACCCTGCTCGGCGTCATACTGGGTTTGGCTCTCGGCTCCAGCAAGTTCAGTCGCCTGGCCGTATCCTTGCTCTCGTTGGGGTATAGCGTCGTCGTCCTCCCACTGGTAATGGCGTGGCTCCTGTATAAAGATACTGCTTGGCTGGAGCGCATGGCCAGCCTGGGCGGGCAATTGGCAGTTTCATTCGTCCAGTTGGTTACGCACCAGTCGGTGGATGATCCAACCTTGTTCATTGCTTTCGTCGCATTAGTATTCTGGATCATCAGCCTGGTGGCCGGCTATACGCTGATGCGCTCCGGGGGCTTCGCCGGGGCGGTGCTCCCTGCCGGAGTGGCGCTGGTCATTGTCCAGTTGTTTGATATGCGGGCGGGAGACCGCGTTTATAGTCTGGCAGTCTATGCGTTCCTGTGCCTGCTCCTGCTTGGGCGGTTGGCCTACGTCTACAGGCGGCAATCCTGGAAGGAACGACACGTCTGGATCCCGGTAGGATCGGGCGCCGACTTGAACATCGTCCTTGGGGTGGCCGCTCTGACGCTGGTCATCCTGGCCTGGACTATACCAGTCTCAGGCCGGCCAGTTTCCGCCGCCCGGATCATGTGGGAGAATCTCACCCATCCCTGGCAGGCGAAACAAGACCTGGACCGCGCAGTGGCCAGCCTGCGCGGCAACCAGGTGCAGACGCCTGAATTCTATGGCGATACGCTCGCACTCGGCCGGCAAGCCCGCGCGGGCAGCGATGTCTATCTGCGCATCCGTGTGTCTCTGGTCAAAGGCGAATATCGTTATTACTGGCGTGTGCGCGCTTACGACCTTTATCAGGACGGCCAGTGGCACACCAATTATGCTTTCGCTATACCCTTCACTCCAGATCAGGGCTCGCTCTCCCTGGCGAATTCCAAAGGTCCCACCGGTAAATTTACCTTCACGGCCCGGAGCGATAGCTTGATTACCTTGGTCACGCCGCCGCACCCAATTTGGATCAGCCGTCCTTCGAAGCTGACTTTCATTCCCACAACAGACGAGAAAATTGACCCAATCATGTTCCTCGCTACCCCGTCGATTCTGGTCGGCGAGCAATACGTTGTCCGTGCCAATATCTACGAGCCAACAGTAGCCGAACTCCGTAAGGCCGGAATGAGCTATCCCGCCTGGGTCAGTGACCATTACCTGCAACTGCCTGCGGACCTTCCACCGGAGGTCGTGCGCCTGGCCCGGCAGATCACGGCTGGCGCCGCAATGCCCTACGACCAAGCTGCCGCCATCACCGCGTACCTGCGCGCCAACATCACCTACTCTCCAACCGTAGAGTCCCCTCCGGCTGGCCGTGACCCTCTGGCCTGGTTTCTCTTCAATACCAAGACAGGCTTTTGCAATTACTATGCTACTGCCGAGGTTATGCTGCTGCGCAGTTTGGGTATCCCAGCCAGAATTGTCGTCGGTTTTGCCGAGGGAGAATACCAGCCTCCAGACCTGTATACAGTCAGTGAACAGGACGCACACGCCTGGCCGGAAGTCTATTTCCCCAGTAACGGCTGGGTAGAGTTCGAGCCCACCAGCAGCCAGCCGCCGCTCGTCCGCCTGGAAGGTGCTGACTTATCCAACGGCCAAGCGATTCCCCCAACGTCGCAAGCCGATGCGCAGGCAGATAGCGCCCACCAGACACCGATTCCATGGGGGGAGGGCGAGGCAGGTTCCGGGACGCCGCCAGACCCGCTCCTGCGCTTGATCGTGATTATCTTCGTGGTCAGTGTTCTCGTGATCGCCGGTTTCCTGGCGTACATTTTCGGCGGCTTGGATAAAGCCATCTGGGCTGCCCGGCGGACTTTCCAAAAACCGATGCCCGTCCTGTTGAAAAACTCTCTTGAAGACCTGTCGCTGGTCCCGCCGAGTTGGCTGGTCCATTGGGCCTATTTCGCCGGACTGGCTCCCACGGTGCGATCTTTCACGGTCGTGTACCGCAGCCTGCGCTGGTTGGGAGAGAAGGTTTCACCCGCCCGGACTCCCGCCGAGGCCGCGCTGCTGCTGACCCGGCGCGTGCCGGGAGTCTCGGAGGAGATTCGCTCCCTGTTGCACGAATGCCAGCGTTCTCTCTACGATCAGAGGCCCGGGGACTTGCCCATTGCCCACCGTGCAGCCAAAGCCATTCGGCGCGCCTCACTCCATGCCGCGCTTCAGCAGCGCTGGAGAGCGCTCAAAGGGATATTAAGACGAGGATTTCAGCGAAAATAACCAAACACAGCTTAGTGGCGTTCCGCCGGGATTAACACCCAGAATAAAATCCCCGCCAGTAGCGCCAGCCCCGCGCCGAAGAAGAAAGGAGCCGCGGGGCCGAACCCCGCCCAGCCAAAAGCACCCTGCCAGAGCAATCCGGCGATGAGCGAGGCCGGGAAAGCCGTCAGCCCGATAGCCGCGTTGTAGAGGCCGTAAGCCATGCCGCGTCGTTCCGGCGTCACCAGGTCGGCGACGAAGGCCTTTCCGGTGCCTTCAGCGGCGGCGTAGTAGATACCATAAAGGCCGTACAGCGCCCAGACCTGCCAACCAGTGTGCGAAAAACCAAAACCAAGATAGACCAGCCCGTAGGCAATCCAGCCGCCGATGATAAGTTTGCGGCGGCCAATCTTATCTGAGAGCGCCCCGAGTGGACCCGCCAGGATGGCGTAAATCAGGTTGAAGGTCATCAACATGCCCATGATTTGCAGCAGGCTCAGACCGCGTTCCTGGCCGCGCAGGATGATGAACGAATCGGACGAATTGCCGAGCGTGAACAGGACCACCACCACCAGGAAGATTTTGAAGCGCTTGTCCATGCCTTTGAGACTCAGCACCGGAGCCTTCGATTTCCCTTCAGTGGTAATCTCCTTTGCGCCGATTGCCAGCACCAGTACCGCCAGCACGGCTGGAATGATGCTCACCAGGATGATAATCTGGAAAGTGTGTCTTTCGAGCGTGGCGACTCCGGCCTGGGTTAACCAAATGATAACGGCGGCAATCAGAAGTCCGAGGAACGCACCGGCGGTATCGCCAGCGCGGTGCAGGCCGAAGGCCAGTCCACGTTGTTTCTGGTCAATCGAACCGGCCACCAGCGCGTCGCGCGGTGCGGTGCGGATGCCCTTGCCCATCCGGTCGGCAAAGCGCACGCCCAGCACCCAGCCCCAGGCATTGGCAAAGTAAAGGAATGGCTTGGCAAAGGCGGAGAGACTGTAACCGAGCACTGTTAGTCCCTTGCGTTTGCCGAGTTTGTCTGAGAGCGCGCCGGAATAGATTTTCATCAGGCTGGCGGTGGTCTCGGCGATGCCGTCAATCAGGCCGATGACCGCCGTGCCGGTCTTGAGCACGTTGGCGAGAAAGAGCGGGACGAGGTTGGCGATCATCTCCGAGGAGATGTCGGTGAGGAAGGAGGTGGCCGTCACCACCCAGACGTTACGGGGCAGACGGCGAAGGTCCGGTTTTGGGCTGTCCATGAGATTCTCCGTTGAGATTATTATCGACACAGCGCTTGCCCTGAGCTTGTCGAAGGGTCGCTGTGTCCCTACGAATATATCATGGAAATAATACCACCTCGCCTTGACCGCGGCAGCGGGCCAGGGATGAGGAACACGAAGAGGATGGTTTCGAGGGCGGCAGCGGCGGCGGGCGATCCAGATCTATTACCCTTTGAACGTTTGGAAGCCCTCTCCCAACGCCTCATAGGCTGCGCCGACCACCATGAACGCCTTCGGGTCCGCTTCATGGACAATCGTCTTCAGTTGCTGGACCTCGGAGCGTGTCACCACGCAGTAGAGCACCGGTCGCGGCTCGTTGGTGTACGCGCCCGCCCCTGCCAGGACGGTCACGCCGCGCTCCATCTCGGACAGGATACGCTGCGACACCGCCTCCGAGTGGTCACTGATAATCAGCGCCGTGCGGACAGTTCCCGCGCCCTCCATGGTCGTATCCACCACCAAGCCACTGACATAAAGTGTGATAATGGCATATAAAGCTTTCTGCCAGCCGAAGACGAATCCCGCCGCCAGGATAACCACGGTATCGGTCATCAAATAACTTTGGGTCATCGAAATGCCCCGCCAGCGGTTCAGGATGCGCGCCAGGATGTCGGACCCGCCGCTCGTCCCTTGCGCCCGGTAGACCAGTCCGTAGCCGATTCCGCTGACCACCGCGCCGTAGAGCGAGTTGAGCACCAAGTCATTCGTGATGCCGGCTTTGGGGAAGAAAGGCAACCAGAGCAGAGCGTCCGCGAAAAACGAATAGGCGATCACGGCGGCCAGCGTCCGCAGGGCGAAGCGCCGTCCGCCCAGGAGACGCCAGCCGAGCAGAAACAGCGGCACGTTGCCGAGGAAAACCATCAGTCCAATCGGCCAGCCGGTGGAAGAGGGCGTTTTCGTCAGGCGATTGATCAACTGCGCGATGCCGCTGATGCCACCCGAGGCCAGTTCCGCCGGGACGAGGAACAGGCGCAATCCAACCGCTTGCACCAGTGCCCCGGCCAGAACGAGAGCGTAATCGCGCACACTCGCCCACGAGAGATGAATTCTGTTCATTATGCTCTCACCTTTCTTAACACAAAGGACTCAAAGTAGCACAAAGGAAAAACAAAAATACTTCGTGTCCCTTCGTGTACTTTGTGTTTAAATCCCTAATTTCACTCCCGCCAATTCCTCGATGATCCCAATCACCGCCGAGTTATCCAGTTCGCCCATGCCATTCTGGAGCATGGCGTTGTAGAGTTGCGCGTCCACGGCCGCGGAGGGAAGTGGAATGCCGTACTCGCGGGCGGTCTCCAGGATAATATTCAGGTCTTTTGCTTGCATATAAGCTTTGAAGCCTGGAGCGCGGTTGCCTGCGAAAAGCCGCGGCGGTTTGACGTCCAGCGTCCAGCACTGGGCTGAGCCAGCCTTGATGGCCTCCACCACCTTCTGCGGATCCACGCCGGCCTTCTGCGAAAAGATCAGCAGCTCGCCCATCGCCACCATCTGTGCCGCGACCATGATCTGGTTGGCGGCCTTGGCCACCTGCCCCGCACCCGCCGCGCCGACGTGCGTGACCGTCTTGCCGATGGCCTGAAAGACCGGCAGCACCTTCTCCAGCGCCTCGGCCGGTCCGCCGACCATGATGGTCAGCGTGGCATCGCGCGCCCCGACGTCGCCGCCGGAAACCGGGGCGTCGAGCGAGAGGACGCCCTTCTCGGCCAGGCGCAGGCTCAAGGTCCGCGCCGCAGCGGGTTTGACCGTGGAATTGTCTGCCCAGATCAAGCCGGGGTGCGCGCCCTCGATGATGCCCCTTTCACCCAATACCACTTTCTCCACATCGGGGGTATCGGGCAAATTGGTAAAGACCACGTCCACCTGCGCAGCAACTTCAGCCGGGGAGAACGCAGGCCTGGCGCCCTCAGCGGCGAGTTCGTCCACTGCGCGGCGCGAACGGTTGTGGACCACGAGCGGGAATCCGGCTTTGAGGATATTGCGGGCGATGGATTTGCCCATCAGGCCGAGGCCGATGTAACCGATCGTAAGCATATTGCCTCCTTGCAGTTGTCAACTTCGCAAATTATAACCGCAGGAGGAAATAAAAAGACCCGGCCTCTTGAAGAGGCCGGGTCTCCGGGGTTCTCGGCTATTTGATCTCGTAGACGATGGTCACGGTGGTTGTGATCTGCATCGAGCCGGCTTGCACTGGCACACTGTTGGCGCTGGCCATCTCAGCACGGGAATACTGGATGGCTACGGGGGGCGTGCTGTCGTAGTAGGAGATGGTCTGCACATCGCCCAGCTTGACGCCGGTGGCGCCGGTCAGTTCGTCGGCCTGCTTGCGGGCGTCTGCGACCGCAGCCAGGCGAGCTTGCGAGAGGGCGGCAGTTTTATCGGCCACGTCAAACGAGATACTGTTGATGTTATTCGCGCCGGCGCCGACGGTAGCATCCAGCAGGTCGCCCAGCTTGGTCAGGTCACGCACGGTGACGTAGACCGTATTGTCCACCACGTAGAGAATGCCGGTCAGCTTGCCATTGTTATCGTACTGCTGCTGCGGGTAAATGCTGAAGTTGGTAGTCTGGATATCCTTATCGGCAACACCAAAACCTTTGATGGTGGTCATGACGGCCTGGGCCTGGGTATTATTTTCCGCAACCGCGTCCTTGGCGCTGGCATTCTGCGTATGGACGCCAATGGAAACATAGGCAATGTCGGGCGTCAGGGTGACCATGCCCGTACCGGTGACGGTGATCGTCCGCTGGGACGGTTGAGGCTGGACGGTGACGGTCGAAGGACCGCAGGCGGTCAGGACGGCGCCAAGTACCAGTATTGCGGTCAGAAAGAAGAGTTTGGTTTTCATGGGATACTCCTTACAGGTGATGTTACTGCACGCTGGTAAGACGATGGGGGCAGGGAAAAGTTCCCGCCCGACCCCCACCCCAGGGTGCCGCAGGCAGGAAGATGAAAAAAAGCCCGGCTCTTTGCAGAACCGGGCGAAACGTCCAGAACGTGCCGGATTACTTGATATAGTACGTGACGCTGACGGTCACGGAGATCTCCGTCTGACCGGGCTGGATCGGCACGGAGGCATTCGGGGCTGAGGCGCCGCCGCCGCCGCCCATACCGTAATAGGGCATGGGAGAAGTATCAGAGTAGGAGATGCTCTGAATATCACCAAGCTTCACACCGGCGGTCTTGGCCAGTTCGTCGGCCAGGTCGCTGGCATTTGCCATCGCCTTCTGACGGGCTTGCGCCATCGCCGCGGTCTTATCGGCCACGTCGAAGGTGATGCTGTTGATATTGTTCGCACCCGCGCCGACCGCCGTATTGAGCAGACTGCCCAGTTTGGTCAGGTCGCGCACGGTGACGTACACGGTGTTGTCCACAGCATAGTACGTGCCATTCGCATCACCAGTTGTCTTGTCATAGGACTGACCAGTCCAGACGCTGAAATTGCTGGTCTGGATGTCGGCTGCGGCGACGCCCATATTTTTCAGGGCATCCACCAATGCCTGGGTCTGGGTGTTATTGCGGTTCACTGCCTGGGCAACTTCTGCTTCCTCGGTGTGGACGCCAATATAAATATAAGCGATGTCGGGGGTCAGGTAGACCGTCCCATTGCCGCTGACGTTGAGCGTACGGAGCTGCGCCGAGAAGGCAGGTCCGCAGGCGCTGAGCGCCAGCGCTAACACCAATACAGGAACGAGAATAGAAAGTTTAGTACGCATAAAATCTCCTTTGTGGATAGTAATATATCATCACCGGAGACGCCGTGCAATAGGATAAAGTTCCCGGATGACGAAATCCTTGTCTTTTCCCTGATTTACCTGTAGAATTGGGACAAATGTTCTACTGCTTCTTGCATAAATATGTGCAACTGTTGGTATTTTCCCGGGCAAAAACAAGATTTCGGTTCAGACATTTACGCAGTACCCAGTAGGAAACAGGCGATGAATTCGGGACTTCGCGTTAGAGACGAATGACGACAAAACGTAAAACCACCACGACCTCCGCTTTCGGCTCTCCCGGCCGCGCCGGACATGATTCCAGGCCTTTCTACGCTGGCAAACTGTACGACGGCCAGCCGCAGGAGCAGGTAACGGCCTACACCGAGAACCCGATCCCTGCAAATGCTCTCGACCACATTTTCTGCAAGTCCGCCGAGACGATGACCGAACTCCCGGACTGCTCCGTACATTTGATGGTCACCTCGCCGCCCTACAACGTCGGCAAAGAATATGACCAGGATTTGTCGCTGGAGGAATATCTGTCCTTTTTGCAGCGCGTCTGGAAGGAGACTCGGCGCGTGCTCGTCTCCGGCGGGCGGATGTGTGTCAACGTGGCGAACCTGGGCCGCAAACCTTATATCCCGCTGCATGCCTACATCGCCGAGCAGGCTACCGGACTGGGCTTCCTGATGCGCGGCGAGATCATCTGGAACAAGGCCGCCAGCGCCTCCCCCTCCACGGCCTGGGGCTCGTGGAAATCGGCCGGCAACCCGACCCTGCGCGACGTGCACGAATACATCCTGGTCTTCTGCAAAGACACCTTCAAGCGCCAGAACCCGTCCAAACGCGCAAGCACCATTAGCCGCGACGAGTTCCTGGAATACAACAAATCCGTGTGGAACTTCGCCGCCGAACCAGCGCGGAAAATTGGTCACCCGGCCCCGTTCCCGGTCGAGCTGCCGCGGCGATTGATCCAGCTCTACACCTTCGAGAACGAAATTGTTTTAGACCCGTTTATGGGCAGCGGACAAACTGCGATTGCGGCGGTCAGAAGCAGCCGCCATTACATTGGCTACGAGATTGATCAGAAATACGTCAACTTGGCTAACCGGCGGTTTCAGGAAAATATCCATGCAAATCGCAAAGGTGAATGACCAGGAATATCTGGCAAAACAATACAAAAACGCCTCGCGCTTGAATGCGCGCATCCGGCTCCACCAACAATTCAGTGTGAACAAATACGGATGGCACCGCTGGGTCTTCGATCAATTCAGCTTGCCTCCCATATGTCGGATATTGGAGCTGGGTTGTGGCCCAGGTTACTTATGGCTGGAGAACCTTGACCGCATTCCCGCAGGTTGGGAGATCATCCTCTCGGATTTTTCCGCCGGGATGTTGGAAGAAACCAGACGAAATCTTGGAGAACATCGCCATTTCCAATTCGAAGTCGTTGACGCCCAATCCATTCCCTTTGAGAGCGAATATTTTGATGCCGTCATCGCCAACCACATGCTCTATCACGTACCTGACAAGCCAGCAACCTTTTCGGAAATCCGGCGAGTCTTGAAACCCAGAGGACATTTCTATGCTTCTACCATTGGTGAACGACACTTGAGTGAAATGGCAGACCTGCTCAGTAAATTCGATATTGAGTTGGCTTCCTGGCGCAATTTGGCCGATTCATTCACACTCGAGAATGGAATGGCACAACTTTCACGATGGTTTACGGACATCAAGCTATATCGCTACGAAGACGCCCTGGAAGTAACCGAAGTCGCTCCACTCGTGGATTACATTTTATCTGGGCGGGTTGATATACTTGGGAAAAGACGAGGCCAGTTCAGAGAGTTTGTGGCACGAGAAATGGAATCTCTAGGCGGCGTCTTCCTCGTTACCAAAGATTCCGGCATGTTCGTGTCCATTCGGGAAGGAGCGTGAAAGATGAAAGTGAACAGCGTCCTCCAATGTGCAGATTTCCCCTGTCTTGACACGTGCCGGGACAGTTACCTCGTCCCGGATGTGGACCTTGACCCCGCCCGCGTCTCCATCCTGCTGA
>Ga0315289_10007455_pt1 | contig 15931 bp, 18 predicted proteins | sample YL17G11_40_MG_FD_203452 | JGI IMG/M metagenome (GOLD analysis project Ga0315289, IMG submission 203452) | Sediment microbial communities from Yellowstone Lake, YNP, Wyoming, USA - YL17G11_40 | ecosystem: Environmental > Aquatic > Freshwater > Lake > Sediment | place: USA: Wyoming | collected... | reverse complement strand
CACCAGATAAAATATGTTTTACAAATAATACACTATGATTTGTATTTCTAACATAATGAGCATTGAAGTTTCTTAATTTATCAACATCAAATCTGGCTCCGGAATTATTTATTCTTCCCAAATCAAACAATGAAATCATTTCATCCATTGTCATAATTTCTTTATTATCACCAGGGTTCCAACCAAGTAATGCCAAGAAATTAATCAAAGCATCTGGCTCATAACCAATATCAGCAAATCCATTTATAGTGTTTTCGTCTCCAGATTCATTTTTGTCATTATAACTAAATATGCAAATTGGAAAATTATAATCCTTAGCTTTTCTTTTACTTATTTTTGAACCGTCCGGCGCAAGAACCAATGGAAGATGAGCAAATTCTGGCTTATCCCACCCAAATGCTTCATATATCAAAATATGAAGAGGAGTACTTGGAAGCCACTCTTCTCCTCTTATAACATGTGTTATGCCCATCCTATAATCATCCACAACATTACAAATGTGGTATGTGGGTTTTTTATCAAATTTCAATAAAACTTTATCATCAAGATTACTTGAATCAAAAGACATTTCTCCGCGAATAATGTCAGAAAATTTAATTTCTCTATTTCTTGGAACACTAAATCGAATAACATAAGGCGTACCTGAATCCAATAGTGATTTAACTTCTTCTGCCGGTAAAGTAAAAGAATTTCGCATTCTTTCTCTACTGATGTAGTTATAACCAATATTTTTAACTCCAGAAGCTTGTAATGTTTTTCTCATAACCTCTAATTCTGCAGAGGTATCAAAAGCATAATAAGCTAAGCCATTTTTTAAAAGAATTTCTATAAAACTATTATATTCTTGTTCTGATTGTCTGTATGTTGCTTTATTATTTTCATTTACTCCAAAATCAGGATTTAAACCCAACCATCTTAATGATTTTATAATATATTCTTCAGCATCTTCAACAAAACGTTCTTGGTCAGTATCTTCAATTCTAAGTAAAAATTCGCCTCCATGTTTTTTTGTAAACAAATAATTAAATAAAGCTGTCCTTAAATTTCCGACCGTTGCATATCCAGTTGGACTTGGTGCTATACGTGTTTTTACTTTCTTTTCCATAATTAATGTCACATATTTAAACGCAAATATACGAAAAATGTTACTCAATTGTAAAAAAAATTGTCCCGTCAACTATTTTAATTCTATTATCTTTTTTTTTAATCTTCTCAACCATAACAAATGTATTAATAACAAAATATTGTTTCCAATTTTGATTGACAAATTTTTCACCCACTCTCTGCCATTTACCAACTTCCTCATTAAAATATTGATAAATTACCCCTTCTTCAGTATAGATTATTTTAAGCCTAATAGTCTTTCCGTCATTTTTTTCGAATTCAATTATGCCTTCCATTTTCACCTAACCAATTATAAAATTTTTCTCCGTAATAACCAATCACCAATATATCAGCCGTAGCACACACTGTAAGAAAACAATATGCCAGAACATCGTTTAATGGATTTTTAGGAACTGGTCCCCACCAATCTTCTACGCCGGAACAAAAATAAACTGTTAGATAATTTATTAAAATTATCAAAATTGCCAAAAATATAAATTGTTTTTTATTCATAGTTGTTTTTTTAAAAAATAGCCCAAGTCTTTCGACCTGTCCCAAATACCGAATAGCTCTAGGTTTCAGCGGCAACTCATTTCTGAGAGGTTAGGGCCTGTGTGTTAACTTACTACTGTTGCTGGTACACCAACCAACCGACTTAGATTCAAGTAATCGGCTCAGGTCCCTGTAAGCATATGAACTTACTTCTCATCTTCTGGGAGCAGAATATCCGGTCATTACTCGGAACGTATCTTAAACTTTATATTTTTCTAATCTTTCTTGAATTTTTTCTTCATCAAGAAGTCTTGCAAACTTCACTTTATTTTCTTTATATTTTTCCATTATTTTTTCAAATTCTTCAATAGAAATATTTTCTTTTATTGAGCCAGATGTTATTTCATAACAATATTCAGTTTTTGTTTCTTTAATTTTAAATGGTATTTTTTTACCAGCAGGAACTTTAACACACTTTTTTTCTTTCCAAAATTTCCAACTTTTTTTCAAGCTAAAAACAATCTCATCAATTGAAAATTCAGAAATTTCTGTAACAACACTATTACCTTTAATACTAATATTAATTAGTGGCAAATCATCAAATGTTATATGTAAATTTGAATACAATTCGCAATTTTTGGTATACTTCGAAATTTCAAAACCACCAAGTTTGACATTGAATTCATCTAAGTCATACATTTTTCCAGAATTTTCAGAATAATTAACCAAATAATAATCTCTTTTTATGGTTGTATAGAGAAGTTTTGAATCTCGATAAGATTCTATACGTTCTTTATTGTTTGTATTATAAAATTGTTTATTATCAACACAAGCATTGATTAATTTTAAAAGATTTTCTTTAGCGTCCATATTGTTATAGTTTAATTTTATCTTACTTTTTTTACTTCATCCATAAATTCTTTCACGAGACTTCTTTCAATCTTTTGTGTTGTGATTTTATATGGTTTAAATGTACTTCCTACAATAGCACCATCAGCAACAGAAAGTTGTTCTTGAACAGTTGATGGTATTAATCCGGCACCTACTATTAAAGGATGTTCGCCCATAATATTTCTAAACTCTTTTATTTTCTCAGTAGGAGTTTGTTTTCCAGTACCTTCACCGGTAACGACAATAGCTTCGGCACGCTTCATACCAGATTCAATATCATCTTTTAAAACAGAACCTTTTATTGGTTGATAATACTTTGGCCAAACTCCACCTAAAACAACAATGTTTGGATATTTGTTTTTAACTTCTAAATAATGTATCTCATCAATAGATGTAGTTTTATTATAATTTCCGGCAACATAATCAAGTTGAATAAATTCTGCATTAAATTCATCTGCCATTTGAAAGGCTTGTTCAAATGCATTAGGAAGAATATTTAAACCAACAATCATATTGGTTTTTAAATTACTCAAAACATTTCTCATATCTCCTGTTGAACCGTGGTAATTTTCAACAATAATTCCATCCACACCTTCTTCTTCAAGAATTTCTATTTCATCCATAGCTCTCTTCAAAACATCATCTCCAGCGAGATGAATCATTGCTAATATTGGTTTTTTCTTAAAGTCCATCGTGTGTGTATATTAAATCTGTTCTTAAAACGTATTTTATTCCTTCAATTAATTCTTCTCCTGAATGCAGTAAAGAATGATTGAACATTAACATTTTTCCTTCTTCTGGTTTTATAATAATTGGCTTATCAAGCATTCTGTCACAAATATTTGTTTCTCCACCAACACCGGCATCATTTAAATAAATCAACACAGTCACCAAAGAAACTCCTCCTTCTTCAACTACATTCCCGTCTCTATGTTTCTTAAATTTTTGAGTTGGTTGGTATCTATAAAATCGAAAGTTTCCTGACAATCTCACAAAATCCTTTTGCTCTATAATTCCACCGGGTTTAATAATCGGTATTCTCATAGGAACATGAGGTCGGATAATATTTTCCAACTCCAACCTTAAATCTTCATTTCTTAATAAGCATCGCGAGTTATCTCGATACTCTTTATTCATTTGAGCACCGGTAGCATATGAAATGTCTGCCTCATCATATCCAGCAGCTTCAGATAACGCTATCAACTCTTGACAGCGCTCTCTTGTTAAAAAATTATGTTGTACTATATAATCCACTTAATCTTTATAAGGGTCGAACTCAGTTTCTCCGGCCATAGCTACGCCAATAGGCTTTAAACGATGTAATACCTTAATAGTTTCACCTTGATATGATAAAACTTCTTCAAGATTCTTATAAACACCTGGAGCTTCATCTGGGCCGGCGCCACGAAGTTCAATTTTATTTTCTTTCATATCGTTTTTAACAACATCAAAGTCAATTAAACCTTTTTCAATTCTAACCGGTCTTTTACGACCATCTTCGCCTTTCATCCATTTTTGTTTACCTGCAGCTTGAGTTCTTGAAAGAATACGACCAGCACCGTGAACAGTTGAATAAAGACCTTTCTTAGAAAGTTCAGAATCAACACCTTCAATAATAACTGACATATCCATCATATTAGCTCCGATAAAACCTAATTGGCCAGGCATAGCCGGAGTACATCCTTTACGGACTACCCAATATTTTTCACCAAAATGCTCTTCTAACCAAGCAAAGTTATGATGATTATGAACTTCAAATGTTTTTTTGGCTCCCAATATCTCTAAAACCTTGTTTACAGCAGTTTCTCTGCCGGCATAGGCATATTCACCGGCCAAATGCATAGCATTAATGTAATCCTGTCCTAATTGAGAATTAATATCTAACAAAGTTGGTTTTGAATCCATTGAACCTTCCGAAACTTTTTCGTCAAAACCTTTCCCTTGAGCCAAGGCAAGAAATCCACTGGCAGTTTTATGACCAAATCCGCGTGAACCAAAATGAACTCCAACCCACACAAAACCATTTTCATCTTCGAAAATATCAACAAAGTGATTACCGGAACCGATTGTTCCTAATTGAGTCTTAGCTAATTGTAAAAGTTTTCTTTGAGGCTCAAATTCGGCCTTATCAATTTTATCAAACAAAGGATGGTCAACCGGCTCGTTGTTTGGACGACCAACTCCAAATGAAATACGTTGCATTATTTCATCCATAACCTTTTTGATATTTATATCGATGGATTTAATGTCGGTTTTTACTGCATAGTTTCCACAAGCAATATCGTACCCAACTCCAGATGGAGAAATGTGATTTTTATAAGCAACACAACCACCTACTGGCATTGAATAGCCGTAGTGAGCGTCTGCAGTTAAAACTCCAATAGAATCTTCAATTAAACAATTTTCTAATTGCAAAATAGCTTTCTCGTCTATAATTTCTTTACCGAATACGGTCAGATTATTTTCTTTAGTTTCCATTTCTCAAAGGTATTAATGTAATAAATTTCTTACGATTTGCTTTTTTAATTGTAATCATATTAAAACCATTTTTATAAACAGCTTTTTTTATTTGATGTAACATCGTTTCTTCTGTGAAGTTACCAAGAAATTTCCTTTCATCAAAATCTATTGTTATAACATCATCAAATGGAAGTACGTGAGTAATTCCAAGTATTTTATTAAGGTCTTTAGTTAAGTTTTTAATTTCCATTTTTTAATAAATTAATTCTTGGGCACTTGTATTTTCATATCCAAAAATACGTTTAAATCTTTCAATATCTTCCGGTTTACCAGTTGCCTTATTTAAATTATCAGAAAGTTTAACCAAACCTTGACCATTAGCTTCAACAGCCTTCATTACAATTGATAGAGTTTTGTAACCCACGTCATTTGTAAGGTCAGTTCCCCACCCAGCAGATACTCCAATATTTTTATGAAACTTTTCTGTAAGTTCGATAATTTTTTCAGTAGTAAGACCATCGCTCGGAACAAACATTTTTAAATTGGAATCAATTCCGTGAGATGAATAAAAATTAATTTCATTTTTTGCAAATTCTTCTGGTGAGCCAGAATCTTGTCTCATACCAAACCACTTCTTTGCACGTTCTTCTCCAAAATCTTCAAAGAATGCTTTAGTTCCAAATGTGTCAGTTAAAGCTATTGATAATTTTTCTCCATACAATTCAAACCACATATCAAGAATTTTCATTTGAGAAGAACGAATGTCAGCATCTGTATCACCAAATAACCTTGACCCAATCATTAGCATTTCGTGTGCATGAGTCCCAATTGGTTTTAATCCCAATTCTTTTGCCAACAAAACATTTGATGTTCCTATGAGTTGTTCTGGCAATTCATTTTTCAATCTTTCAGTAACGTGCTTTTGCCACTCAAAAGAAAGTCTGCGTCTAGTACCAAACTCACTAAATCTAACGTGAGGATAATTCTTAAGCTTTTCTATTTTGGCAGTTAATCTTTCATCGCCGATTGTTTGATGGTCTTTTCCAGTCAAATAATCAAGGTCTTTGAAGAATATAAAATTTGTAGCGCTAAGAACCATTGTTTCCCAAAATATAGCAGTCTTCCAAGGGCCTTCTGTTTCAATTTCTAATTCATCTTCAGCTGATTTGGAGACTTTAATTTCAGGCAATTCAATTAATGCTAAAAATCTTAAAAATTCTTCCGGGAACATACCGAGAGAGTGCAAATATTCTAATTCGTCTTCTTGGTATTTATAAGAAGCTTTTATTCTATCCAATTCATACCAAACAGCACGTTCAGTATGAGCAAGACTAATACCTTTAGTTCTGTTTTTAAATTTATATTTGACAATCACATTTGGAAAATACTTCCAAACAAAATATGCCATTGTGTACTTGTAAAAATCCACATCGAGCGGTGACTTAACTGATAAATTTCTCATTGAATTCATATTAACTTATTTTTTCAAAATTACGACAATACTTAATGTCAGTCCATTTTGCTGTTGTTTGAATTTTTAATTTTCTATTTTGGATGAACCTAAATGTGTTTGAAATATCTTTTTCAACAAGAACCTCTCTTGTTGGAGTAACATATTTTTCAGTTTCCAAATAAACTCTCGGATAATAATGTCCACCAGAACTAGAAGCTATCCATATTTTTCCATTATGAAAAACAAGAGCAGTGTTACTGTGATTTTTATCTTTACTCCACTCAATAGGTTTGTCAGTTGTTTTGTATTTATGACCATTGTACTCCCACTCAAAATGTCTAGAAATAAAAAATGAATTCTCAATTTGTTTCCAAGCATTCACTTGAATTGATTTATAAGATTGCACTTCTCCAATATGAGCATTGTATTCCAAATAAGAAACTTCATTGTTCTGTATTTTTGTAATACGTCTTAAATCGTAATTAATCTTATAATAACAATTGTCATTTTTTTTATATAAAACTACCTTTTTCAATTAAGCTGATTCGTTCTTTAAAAATTCTTTTTCACCGGCAGTTAAGCCATCCATACCAACTCTGCCAATTTTATCAAGAATATCATCAAGATTGTACTCAATTTTCTGAGGCTTGATTTGACTAACCCCATTCGGGCCAACATTAAATCCAACAAAGCCTCCCTCGCCAGTTTCAAACAATTCATTAAGATTCTCTTGGGTTTCTCGAGCTCTTTCTTCTGGAGTAAGCTTTGAAAGTCTGTCTTGTTCTTTATTTTTTTCTTCTAAACCTTTCACAGAAAGTTCAGAATATTTTTGAATAAACAATCTTGGCTTATCCGGGAATATATGATATCTTTTCAAACGACCAACAGAAACAACAAGACTTAAACCAATAACTGACTCAAGTTGTTCAGCCAAAATCTCTTGTGTGCTTTTTTGTTTTTCTTCTTTTTTAGGACCAAAAACATCTCCAACCATTTCATCAAAAGACATACCCCTAACTGATACGCCATAAGAGTAAAACCATTCAAAATTTTCAATACCTTTTTCTTTATCTTTTGACTTAGCGTTTTTTACTTTATCAATCATCAAATCAACTAGTTCTGGATGATTTGCTCTAACTTCTTCGAATGTTATTTTTATTTCCATTAGTTCAGGTTTTGTTATTTAAACGTTTTTTTAGTGTTTTTGTTACAATATTACAAAGATAATAAAATAATTACAAAAAAACGTTTTTCTTTAACTATTTACAAATACAGACAATTATTATAGATTTATAATATGAAAACAAGAAGAATAACAACAAAGATGGTATCTTTTACCATTAAAAATGAGACGATTGATAGATTAGAACAATTCTCTAAGAAAAAATCTATAAACAAATCTGGTTTTATAGACCGATTAATAAATGAAGAAATAGACCGAGAAGAAAATGGAAAAAGAAAATAACGAAAATAAATTTTATGTTTATGCTTATCTTGACCCAAGAAAGCCAGGAAAATATATCTATGGAGAATATTCATTTTATTATGAGCCATTTTATATTGGAAAGGGATTTGGAAACAGAAAGAATGTTCATTTAAATGAAAACAAAAACAATACCACCAATAGATATAAATTCAATAAAATACAAAAAATAATAAGAGAAATAAATGAAAATCCAATTATCATTTTAATTGAGTTTAATTTAACTGAAAAACAATCATTCATATTAGAAACTAAATACATACAAACAATTGGTAGACTTGATTTTAAAGTAGGTCCATTAACTAATTTAACAAATGGTGGAGACGGACCATCAGGACAAATACATTCCGAAGAAACCAGAAATAAAATTAGTAAATCAAAAATAGGAGAAAAAAATCCTATGTTTGGAAAAACACCGTCAGATAAAACAAAACAAAAAATGTCTGACAATAGCTATATGAAAAAACTTTCCAACGAAGAAAGAAAGGAGTGGGGAAAAAAATATTCAGGTGAAAATAATTCAAATTATGGTAACCATCTTTCTGATGATGTTAAGAAAAAAATAAGTATAGCTAACTCCGGCAAAAATAGTGCAAATTATGGAAAAAAATTCTCAACAGAAAAGAGAAAAAAAGATAGTGAAGCTAAAATTGGAGAAAAAAATCCTATGTTTGGTAAAAAAGGAGCGTTATCACCAAACATAAAAACATTTAAAGTAACAAATCCATATGGAGAAATTTTTTACACAACAAATGGATTAACAGAATTTTGTTCAAAAAATAATTTATCCATAAAAAATATGTCTGCCGTAGCTCGTGGAAAAAGAAATCACCACAAAGGATGGATGTGTGAACTAATAGAATCGCCATCAAATAAAAAATAATTATTCCATAATCATAAAGTATAATGATTCTTGAGCGCGACTTATAGCTACATAATGTATATTTTTTGATTCATAATCATTTTCATCATCTGGGTCATATGAAAATGAACTAATATATTCTTTTGGAATTTCTATATTGTTTTCTTTAAGTATTTCGGGCGAAACAGAATTAACAACAACACAAACTGGAAATTCAAGTCCTTTACTACGATGTATTGTTTTAATATGTGATTGTTGATTTTGATTTGATTTAATAAATTCAATTACAGCATCTGCTGTTCCAAAATGAGGTAAAAGTTCTCTTATTTTATTTTTAGTACTAACCCTTTCTTTTGCTTTCATCAAATCTTCTATTTCAGAAGCTTTTAAATAATTCTCATATCGAATTGGAATTTTTAAAATCATCAATCTTTTTTCAATTTCTTTTATAACTGAATTGGTTCTTACTAAAACAGCTACATATGGATTTTCTTTTAAAATATCAATCAAATTATTAAATAAAATAATTTTTCTATGAACAATCCCATTTTGTTTGTGAAATGAAGTAGCTTGAAGAGATGAATGTTTATTGGAATTTTCTACAATCAATTTTGCGCTTCTAAAATTCATTGATAAATTCATTTCAACAGTTTGTCTTCTACGTTTTAACATAGCCTCAACAACATCACAATTAGCACCAGAGTAACCATAAATACTTTGATTCCTGTCTCCCATTAAATAATAATACTTTGCATTTAAATTTAATAATATTTGCATCATAATTGAACTAACATCTTGATATTCGTCAATAAAAATATATTCATATTGATTCCTAAACATCTTAAGCCACTTATCTTCCTTTAGTGCATCTCTAACCTGAATAAGCATATCTGAAAAATCAATCGATTTTGTTTCTTTTGCAAATCGCTGATATTCTTTTAGATAATCCGGCATTTTACATTTTATTCCATCTGCAGTTTGAAGTTTGAATGCTGCAATTTCAGAACCCAAATATTCAGCAGTTTCATAAAGTTTTTCAACCTCAAAATAAAATTGTTGAGAGTCTTTTTGAGGAGAACCATATTTTGGTTTATGAGTTTCTTTGAACCAATCTATGAAATCATAAAACGTGGCTATCTTTCTCATTTTTTTCATTCTACCCAAAATGTGAGTACAAAAAGAATGGATAGTTGTTATTTTTATTTCATCATTATTAATTCTTTTTTTAAGCTCTTGTACTGCAGCTACTGTAAATGAGAAATAAATTATTTTAGAAGGGTCAACACCATTCGCTAACATAAACTTTAAACGCTCAACTGCACTAAATGTTTTTCCAGAACCGGCTGTAGCACTAAGAATAACAGAACTAGATGACTTTATTGGATATTCAATAAAATTTAATTGCTCTTCGGTTTTTCCTGGTATTATGGATGCTTGTGTTTGTTCGGAGCTCATATTATAATGCGTATGATACTGGATTTGTATTCACTTTTGAAGCAATTACTTCAAGTTCTGAAAATCTTTCTTTAACAAGATTATAAATAATAATTGATGAATGTTTTTCGGATTCATAGTGACCCATATCAGCTAAAATAATATCTTTTTCATCAAAAAAATTATGATAACTTAAATCTGATGTTATAAATAAATCTGCACCTTTATTTTTAGCCTCATTAGCCATAAAAAATCCAGCACCTGTACAAATAGCAATTGTTTTAATTGATTTATTAATAATCATACTAGTATGTTTTATTGGATTTGTCAATTTCAAATCTTGTCTCATCTTACAAAGAAAATCTATTACAAAAGCAGGCTCTTCAAGCACACCTATAGCTCCGGCGCCACCGTTTAAATAATTATAATCTTTCGGCATTACAAGTGGCTTAATTTCAGTAAGACCTATTTGTTTTGCAAGATATTCATTTATGCTTCCATAAAATCTATTATCCAAAGAAGTATGAGCTGCATAAATTGAAATGTCGGCGCTTATTGCCATCATAACAACCTTCTCACTAACAGAGTTGTTCCAAACTAATGTTTTTAATCCCTTAAAAATAATAGGATGATGTGAAATAATCATATTACATCCATTTGCTATTGCTTCTTCGATTACAAATTCATTTACATCTAACGTGGTTAAAATTCTATGAATTTCGCTTTCTGGATTACCTAATATTAACCCACAATTATCATAACTTTCTTGATATTTTTTAGGGACAATTGTGCAATCTAATACACCTACTAATTCTTTAATTTTCATCTTATTTTTTTTTATTTGTTTTTTCTATTACTGTTTTTCTTGTTTCTTTTTTATTTTTCTCAGAGAAAACTGCATTAAGAAGTTTCATATCTCTTTCTTTCGTTTTTTTAGAAGCAGCAAGAGTATCACTTATTTCTTTCTTTCTCAAAATTTCTTTTAGATATAAAAAATCACTTTCTGTAATTTTCACTTTTATAGAATTAAATGTTAGATAAAAAATATCCTCGATATCTATAAGAGCCATCTTACAATCACCCTCAAACATTATTAATTGTGCTCTTTCACTTTGTACAGAATAAAACTGTAAGCCTTTGTAATAAAACCCTTTGGAATAAATTTCTTTTACATCCCCTCCTTGAAGTTCGCTTTCGAACAATTCTATTAATGCTTTCTTACTAACCATTTTATGAATAAATAAATTTTGATATACCGGCTTCAGGATTAGATAATATTTCAGGGTCAGTAATACCATCTTTGGTTTTTTTAACCTCTATAATATTATCAACATAATCTCTAACCTCACTTTTATGTGTTACAATTAATAAATTTTTATATTTCGACTTTAAATAATTAAACATCGTATTTAATTCAACAAGCTTTCTATTATCTAATGTATCGAATCCTTCATCAATTACCTTTAAAGAAGGTTTGATTAATGAACTAACAAAATGTAAGGCATCACTAATAGCAGTGCTGGTAATGAACTTTAAAGACCCAGAACCCATATTTAAAGGAAGCGTATCTGTTTTCTTTTCACTAAAATAAAACACCTCTTTAACATCGCCATTTGGTTTAATATACATTTCAACTTTGAAAGAAACCATTGATTTTAATAAATTGTTTATCTTATGATTTATTATAGGCAATTTCTTACGTATAATAATAGCAGGGATGCCATCACGACCAACAGCCTGAATATATACTGAATACTTCTTGTATATTCTGTCAGTATCTCGTATTGCATTTAGCTTATCAGTTAAGTTTTCAATATTGTTTTTCCAAGCACCTATATTACTAGAAGATTCTTTTATCTTACCATCAGCTTGAAGATTCACGACTTTATAAGTTTTTATTTCTTCAGCCTTTTCTTTAATTTCCTCATTAATTTCTTCATTCTCAATAATTAAAGTTTTGTTATTTTCCAAATTAACAATTTGTTCTTCTAGCTGAGAAATTTCTTTATTTTTTAATTCAATAGAGCTTTTTATAGTATTTATAATAACAGTTTCTGAATCGACTTTATTATTATGTAATACAATCTCTTGTTTCTTGGTATATTTTTCAAGAGTTTCAATAAAGCCCTGTAATTTAATTACTTCTTTTTCTTTAAGGTCAATCGATTCTTTAATACTCTTAACAAGTCCAGCCTCAACATCTATATTAGAATTATGCTTTACTATTTCTTCTTTTTGAGAAGATAATTCAAGGTCACTTTTTAATGATAAAATATTTTTATGTCTTGTTTGAATACTCATTTTTAAAGAAGCCAATCTTGTTGTTTTCTTTTCGTGAGTAGCGTTATGTTCTATATTAGATTTTATATTAGCTAATTCTTGTTGCGCGACTTTCAACGCATTACTTCCTCTTTCAATATCACCTTTAAGCTTTTTTTCTAAAGTTGGATTCGGTTCGTGAGAAACATGATTACACGTTGGGCACTTTTCGCCTTTAGCAATCTTTATCTTATCGTCAAGTCCAGAAATAGCTAATCTAAAATTTGCTATGTTTGTTTCAATTTTTTCTTGCTCATCTGGTTTAATAACTTTAACATCATTTACTTTAAGCCATTCTTCAATTTTTACATATTCCTCTTTTTCAGAAGTAAACATTTGCTTTTCTAAAGTTAATTCCTTTTCGGTTTTATCTTTATCAAGATTTTTTAAATTTTCTTGCAGTTCTTTTTTGAAGTTTGTTTCAAGCCACTCTTCTTTTGATTTTAAAACTGATTTTTCGGTCTCTATAATTGTTTTTGTTTTTTCAATATTAGATTTTAAAACATCGATGTTTTTCTCTTTTATAGAATCAATTTCTATAGATTTTAAATCATCAGATAATTCCTTTTTGTAATTTTCTTTAATCCATAATTCCTTTTCATCCAAAACAGACGTTTCTTTCTGTATGTTAGATTTTATGGTAGAGATATTTGTTTTTATTTTCTCAGCATCAGTTTCTTTTGGAATCTCTATCTTGTGGAGTTTTTTTGTTAAATCAATTATGTCCTTATTTAAATCATCAATGATTTTATTGTTATCTTCTTTTTCCTTTTGAATTTCTCCTAATATAACATTCTCATCTGTAGTTTTCTTAGTAAAATCAGCAATTTGAGTTTCTAACTCTGCCGGGTCTCCTAAAAATTTCTGTTTCGATTTTATTGTTTTAAAAATATCATTAGCGTGGTCATATTTATCGCGATAAATCTCTAACCCTAAAAATTTATTTATTAAATCATTTTTTGGTTGCTGACTCAAACTTAAATAATCTTCGCCATTTACCTGCATAGCGCAAACCATAAAATCTTCATAAGTTCCAATGTAATCAACAATAAGTTTCTTTTTTTCCTTTTTCTCAGTCGCGGCCTCATCGGACTCAACAGAAACCCACTTCATTTCTTCTTCTCCGGTCAATTCATCAACAACATTAGAATATCTTTTATATTCAATATTATAACTAACCTCTGGAGTTCCATCTTTTTTCTTTTTTACAGTAGCAGCTCTGTATGCATAATATTTAGTTCCAGCGATAGTGAATTGTATCTTACCCCAACCTTTATTGTTTCCGGTATACATATTTACAACCTTTGAATTTTCTAAATCACCAGGCATTTTACCATAAGCAATCCAGCAAAATACTTTCATTATATTTGATTTACCATTGTAGTTTTCGCCAAAAATACCGGTGATACCATTTAGTTTATCAAAATCAAAATAAGTAGACTCAACTGGAAAAGAAAGTAAATTGCTTACTTCCATACTATTAAATTCAATACGCTTACCTTGAGTCGGGTTTTGTCTTAGGTTTAATTTTTTATCAATCTCTCTGCTTAACTCAACAACATCTTCAATGTTATCATAATTATTTTGCTCAAGAAATTCAACAAGTAATTTTTCAGCGCTTTCAGAATTATTAACATCGACTTCTGTAGAATCAGGATTTTCTAAATCACCAACCTCTTTTTCTATTGATTGAAAATCGGCACTTACCAATTCGCAACCATATCTATCTTTTACAAATTTTTCAATCTGACTAAGTTTCTCTACGGAGTAATTTTCTTTATCATCGTGAATTATGATTTCAACTTTTGTTTTCTTTTTATTTAAAGAGAACTTAAGTTCTTGAACTCGGTCTTCCCAAATTTCGCCTTTATAAATATTTAACCTGCAATAACCATAATCATTTTGTATAAATCTTCTGGTATGCTCACAAGTATTTAAATCCCAAACCAAGAACCCTTTTTCTGTGGATTCTCCAAAGTTTTGTTGTATTAATGAACCGGCATAAGCAATTCTATCAATTCCATCTCTTTCAAATGCTTGATATTCATGTATATCACCAAGCATTACAATATCAAAATTTGCAAATGTAGAAAGTTTGGTCAAATCATCACCTTTCATTTCGTAACCGTTATCACCAAGACATCCGTAAATTGGACCATGAAATAAACCAATATATTTTTTGCCTTTTTTCTTTTTTGTCAAAGCAAGTATTTGACTATCCCAACAAGAGTAAACACCATAAACTAAATCTGTATCTACATCATAAAATCCGGTATCTTTGTAAAAATATATACCATTACCAGCTTCTAGGGTTGGAGGTGCTGGAGGTGTTGGATTTTCTTTTGTTAATACATAACCATTTTGAAGTAATTGAACAACCGGCTCAACAGCATTGCCTTGAGCTAAAGACTGCATATTTAGGTCATGATTACCTAAAATAACGTCCACAGGAGCTATTTCAGACAATCTACGTAGGAATTCCCCGGCAATTTCAATAGCCGCTGGAGAAAGGTTAATTTTGATATGGAAAAGGTCACCGGTAAATACAATTCTACGCGGAGCAAGCGCTTTAACATCAGCAATAGTTCTTTCTAAAAGAACTGTTCTATACTCTTCGAATCTACTACCAAATCTTATGTGAATATCACTAATGTGAACTAATTGATTTTTGCTCATTACTGTCAGTTATGTTTAAAACACAAATTTAGTAATTTTATTTGGAAAAAAGTGAGAAATTATAAATAATTTATAACAATTTTATTATTAATAGAATCCCGATAAGCTTTTGCCTTAAAAACTAGCCTAGATAATTTCCAAAGTATTTTGCTGTCAGTTTTCGTTGATTCATTAGGGTGATTAAAAACACCTATAAAAGCTAAAGTATTTCTATCTACTTTAGTCCATTCGGTACATGGTAATAATTTTGGCATCCCAAATTTATTTACTTTCAAATGAGAATGTTCATCCTTAAACATACGAACTTCAACTCCGTTAATATACATAAAAGAACCTTCTTCATCTTTGGTGTATTTCTCAAAAAGTACACTTCGAACTGATGGTGTGATTTTAGAATCAGATATCCAAACTTGTTTAATGTTTTTCATAACAACAATTCTCTAATTCTTTCTTCTACCTCTTCAAAAGTATCATAACGTTCAACATCTTCAAATAATTCTGGACAATAAATTTCATACATATTCATTGTTGCATAGCAAGGATGTAACAATGAAATTTCTCCTTTGGTAGATTTATATCTATGAGATTCACCTATAAGCTCACTGATAGATATATTTCGCTGTACAATCCTTCTGGTGATGGTGTGTTTTTCAACCAAAACTTTTCTTGTTATTATTTGTTCATTTACTTTCATTCCATTAATTTCTTTTTAATAACCTGCCACTCTCTCTCAACAAACTTATCATCGTACTTTTTC
>Ga0315289_10007454_pt1 | contig 15931 bp, 13 predicted proteins | sample YL17G11_40_MG_FD_203452 | JGI IMG/M metagenome (GOLD analysis project Ga0315289, IMG submission 203452) | Sediment microbial communities from Yellowstone Lake, YNP, Wyoming, USA - YL17G11_40 | ecosystem: Environmental > Aquatic > Freshwater > Lake > Sediment | place: USA: Wyoming | collected... | reverse complement strand
GCTTCAACCCCGGAGCCAGGCTGAGTGGCAACACCGTTGAGGACGAGCGGGTCTGGGGATCGACCCAATGGGGCATCGGGCACGTCACCCCAGACCTCTGGCCGGGCGGGATCAGCGGTCCCTCGCATTGCGATGGCGTATGCCTCAACACCTCCGTTTGGCTCGACGGCATTCAGTCCGTCGACAAGGGTCAAGTCCTGGATCCGCATCTCAGAGAACTGGCGCGCAAGCTAGGCAAAGCGAGGCAATCCCAAATCGACTGACTGGGTGCCGGCAATGCACGATGGTTTGATTGCCGGGACAAGAGACGGGAGCAGAGGGAAACTGATAAGTACGTCGGAGGATGTCCATTATCGGCGGAGGGGACGGATGGAGGACGTGATGATAGCACGGTATAGAGGTTTCTTGGCGATTGGTCTCCTTATTGCTGCGGGGGTCGCGGTGGCGGTCCTGCTAGCAGGCTGCGGAGGCTCCTCGGCGGGACCGGTATCGACCACATTCACCTACGACACCTATACCAACGTGATGGTGGGGTGGGACCCGTCTACGGAGAACTCGAACTCGATCATCGCGCTGGCTAACGTGTACGACACCCTCACAAAGTACAACGATGAGACCAAGGAGGTCGAACCGCTCCTGGCGACGAGTTGGACAACCTCTCCGGATGCGCTCACGTGGACCTTTCAACTGCGGCCGAACGTGTATTTCCATACCGGCCGGCTGATGACCGCCAAAGCGGTGAAGGCTGCAATCGAGCGCACGATCCGGCTGAATCAGGGAGCTGCTTACATCTGGGCCGCGGTGAAGAGCATCGATACGCCCAGCCAAGACACCGTCGTGTTCCACTTGAAGTACCCAGGCCCGCTTTCGATCGTTGCCTCGGCAGGCTATGGGGCCTACATCTTCGACACGAAGGCCTCCGGCAGCGAGTCGCTCGCCAAGTGGTTTGAAGCCGCGCACGATGCCGGCACCGGCCCGTATACCGTGCAGACATGGAACAGCGGGCAGGAGACCGAGCTAGTCCTCACATCATTCCCGAAGTACTGGGGAGGATGGAGCGGCGCGCACTACAAGCGAATCGTGTTTCGCGTGGTCAAGCAAGATACGACTGCCGCTCAACTGGTCGGCTCAGGCCAGGTCGATTTCGTTCAACGGATATCCCCGGCGCTGTTTGCGTCGCTAAAGACGAATCCTCAGCTCCAAACGTTGAGCGTGCCGCAGCTTATGAATCTGATAGCTCCTCTGAACTGCAAGAGCGGCCCGCTCGCTGATCTCACGATGCGTAAGGCGATCGCGTACGCCATCGACTACAAGGGCATCATCGCAGCGTCGAAGGGCGCGGCCTCGCCGTCGATTGGTATCGTGCCGCCCGGCTTGTGGGGTCATTCCGATACCCTGCCCACCTACTCCTACGACACAGCAAAGGCCGCACAGCTGCTGAACTCCGTGGGCTACGGCCCCGGTAAGAAAGCTATGAACTTGACGCTCACGTATACGCAGGGCGACTCAAGCGAGCAGCTTGTGACGAGCATCATGAAATCCAACCTGGCAAAGCTGAACGTGAATCTGCGCGTCCAGCCGCTAGCTTGGCCAACGCAATGGGCGAAGGCGCAGTCGACGAACCTCAGCGACCGGCAGGACATCTTCATGATGTACTGGTGGCCAGACTACGCGGATCCGTATGCGTGGTTGGGCGGCCTGTTGGCCACCGAGAAGACGCCCTACTGGAACCTCAGCTATTTCAGCAATCCGCAGTTCGATGAGATGGCGGGGCGGCTGGAGGGGGTCGCGGCCACAGACATGCCACAGGCCATCGACCTTTGCCGCCAGATGCAGATCATCGCGTACGAGCAAATGCCTGTGATGGTGCTTTACAACGTGACCGGCCAGTTCGTTGCGCTCAAGTCCGTGGGGAACTTGCATGTGAATCCTGCGTACGCCTACGTGGTATTCGTGTACGACCTTGAACCGCTGCCGAGTTGACCCGCTACATCGCACGACGGATCGTTCTCGCCATCGGCGTCGTCGCTGGCGTCGTGATTCTGACGTTCTTGATCGCGCGTATTGTTCCGGGTGATCCGGCGGTGTCCTGGGCCGGGCCGCACGCGCCGCCCTCGCAGTTCGCACAGGTCCGACGGGAGCTGGGCCTGGATCGACCGATGGTGGTACAGATCATCAAGTACTTTGAGGGCGTCCTCACGGGGCACTGGGGAACCTCGATTCACACCCACCAGCCTGTGCTATCGGACTTAAGCAACGCCGCGCCTGCCTCGCTGGAACTGGTGCTGGCTGCACTCCTTTTCGCCATAGCAGTAGGTGTCCCCATGGGCCTGATATCGGCTGCGCGTCCCGGCCGACTGGTGGACCACACTATCCGTGTCGGCTCCATTTTCGGCGTGTCGATGCCAATCTTCTGGATGGCACTCATATTCCAGTTGCTCTTCTTTCAGAAGCTGCATCTGCTGCCGGTCACGGGCAGGTACGACCCGAACGTCGCGTTCGCCCATCCCCTTCACGCCTACACGGGCATGGCCGTGATCGACTCGCTTCTCAGCGGCAATTGGCCGATGCTAGAGAGTTCGCTCTCCCATCTCGTCCTGCCGGCCCTCGTCGTTGCAGCTTATCCGGCGGGCGTGATCGCCAGGATGGTGCGAGCGACCGTGCTCGACACACTCGGGGAGACTCACGTGCAGATGGTGCGCGCCCTTGGCTTCTCTGAGCGCACGGTCTTCGCCCGCTTTGCCATGAAACTCGCGTGGAGTCCAGTGGCAGCGGTGATTGCACTGGTCTTCGCCTACTCGCTTGTCAACACGTTTCTCGTTGAGTCGATTTTCAACTGGCCGGGATTGGGCAGCTACGCCGCCGCGTCGATTGGCTCGCTTGATACGCCAGCGATCACAGGGGTGACCCTGCTGATCGCCTTGGTCTACGTCTTTGCGAATCTCATCGTCGACGTAGTGCAGGCCATCCTGGACCCGAGGATTAGGCTCGGATGACGGACACGGCGATCCTCGCGCCGTCCCGTCTCGCTGTCGTCCGCGGCCACCTGCGAGGCAATCCGCTGCTTCTGGTGGGTGGCATCGTGGCGACAGCAATCGTCCTCATCGCCCTTCTGGCGCCCCTCCTTGCCCCGTATCCAGCCGATGCGGTCTCCGCGACGCATCCTCTGTCGGTCCTGCTGCCACCCTCAATGAGTCACTGGTTCGGCACCGACCAGGTTGGCCGGGATATTCTGTCTCGCGTTCTCTACGGAGCCCGTGTCTCGCCCCTGATTGCAGTCTTCGTGATCCTCATATCCTGCGTCATCGGCATCCCCCTGGGCTTGGCGGCTGGCTACTTCGGGGGGGTCATCGACGAGGTCATCATGCGCGTCACGGATGTCTTCTTGGCCTTCCCCGCACTGCTGCTGGCGCTGGCGTTTGCCGCGGTGCTTCCGCCCAGCCTGACGAGCACGACGCTGGCGATCGCCATCGCGTGGTGGCCCTGGTACACGCGGCTTCTCCGGGGGCAGGCCGCCTCGGTCGCGGGGCGCCCCTACGTCGAGAGTTGTCGTACACTGGGCATCTCGCGACGACGGATCATCTTCCGCCACATCCTGCCAAACGCGATAACACCTCTCATCGTGGAGATTTCCCTTGACGTGGGCGGGGTCATCCTCACTGCCGCGGCTCTCTCCTTCCTCGGGCTGGGAGCCCAGGACCCCACACCCGATTGGGGCCTCATGGTCAGCGAGGGGCAGAGCTACTTCATGACGCAGTGGTGGCTCGTGACTTTCCCGGGGCTCGCCATCCTCATCACCGCGTTGGCTTTCAACCTGCTTGGCGACGGCCTGCGCGACGTGCTCGACCCCAAACGGGTCGTGAAGTTGTTGTGAGCCTGCTCGAGATCAGCGACCTTCGTATTCGATTCGGCGCGCGGCCGGTTGTGGAGATGGACCGGCTCGAGGTCGACCGGGCGCAGGTCGTCGGGCTTGCTGGCGAGAGCGGATCAGGGAAGTCGATGACCACGTTGGCCATCCTCGGCCTGGCCGGAACGGTGGGGGCGCACGTCGAGGGAAGCATCCAGCTTGACGGCCAGCAACTGGTGGATCTGCCGCAACGCGCCATGCGGGACATCCGAGGCCGGCGAGTCGCGATAATCTTTCAGAGTCCGGCGATGGCCTTCAATCCAGTGTTCCGAGTCGGCCGAGTTTTCTTGCAGGCGCTCAAGCTCCACGGGACTCAGTCACAGAGCGACGCTGAGGAGAGGGCGGCAGCGGCACTGCGGAGTGTCTTTCTTTCGCCGGATCTTCTGCATCGCTATCCGTCGCAATTGTCGGGCGGTCAGCTGCAGCGCATCTCGATAGCGATTGCCTTGGCACTCCGCTGTGACCTGCTGATCGCCGACGAACCGACAAGCGCGCTCGATGTTACCGTCCAGGGCGATGTGCTTGAGCTCCTGCGCGGACTTCGCGATCAGAAAGAGATGGGGATCCTCTTCATCAGTCACGACTTGGCGGTGGTCGCGGAACTCTGCGACCACGTCGCCATCATGCGGGCGGGACGAGTGGTCGAGGCCGGGCCTACGGATCGCGTGATGGCGCAGCCGCAGGACGCCTATACGCGCGAGCTTCTCGCCGCGGTCCCCAGGATCGTGGTGACCGGGGCCAACTCATGAGTTTCCTCCTCGAGATCCGTGATCTTCAGGTGCATTTCGGGCGGGTTCGGGCCATTGACGGCGTATCGTTCGGGCTGCCGACCGGGCCGTTTGGCCTGGGCCTGGTGGGAGAGAGCGGCTCGGGCAAGAGCACAATCGGTCGGGCAATCGTCCGGCTTGGCCCTCCCGCCCGTGGTGAAGTGCTCTTTCGCGGGCATGACGTGCTGCGTCTCAGGGGGCGGCACCTGAAGGAGTATCGGCGGCACGTCCAGATTGTCTTCCAAGACCCCGACAACACCCTCGATCCGCGAATGAGGATTGGCGCCACGATTGCTGAGGTCCTCACCGCGCACGGGATTGCCGCCCGGCGTCAAGCAACCGGTCGCGTTCAGGAACTCCTCCAGGATGTTGCGCTGGACCCCGATTTCGTGGACCGATTCCCACACCAATTGTCAGGCGGGCAGCGGCAGCGGGTGGCCATCGCTCGTGCTCTGGCAGTCGGGCCCCAGGCACTCGTTCTTGACGAGCCGACGAGCGCTATTGACGTGACGGCCCAGGCTCGCATCCTGGCGCTGATCCAGAGAGTGCGAGATGAACATCAGCTCGCCTACCTGCTTATCACGCACAACCTCGCAGTGGTCAGCGAGCTCTGCGAGGCGACCGTCGTGCTCTATCTCGGCAAGGTCGCCGAATCCGGCCCGACGGGCGCATTGCTGACTCATCCAGCACATCCGTACACGAAGGCGCTTCGTTCCGCTGTGCCAGAACTCGATCCCGCCACTCGCTCGTCGCGTGTCGCGCTCACCGGGGAACCACCGAGTGCCACCGCTCCCCCCTCGGGGTGCGTGTTCCATCCGCGTTGTCCGCTCAGTGTCGATCGCTGCCGTGAGGAGGTTCCGGTTCTCAGGGAGGTGGAGTCGACTCGAATGGCTGCGTGCCATCGTGCCGAAGAGGTCCTCGGTGGCATCGAGTTCTCTTCACCGACCACCGTGGCGGCATCAGGTGCGCCTGCTGGTGGCGAGATTCGAGAGGGAGGGGATGTCGCGTGCCGGTCATGAGGCCTCCACGTTGGGCGCGGCACCCCAGGACTCCGCAATCCCGGCGCGTCTTCCACGCCTGCGGACGAGGAGTCGCACGTGCCGGCCGACGATGGCCGGCGGCCAGAAAGGCTGTCGTGGGGAACGGCGCTCACGTGGTGATCTTCGGCCGACGGGTCTGCTCGGCCATACGGATGCGGTGCAGCGAGCCCTGGAGTGGTGGGGTATCTGCTGGTTTGGTCCGGATCTTCGTATATCACTCGGCCCAGGAAGCCAGGGAGCGATAGATTGCCCACCATGAAAATGGCCAACGGCCACGGACATGGAGGAGGAGGCACATGAGAACCTTGGCTCTTAGCGAAGTCGGCGACATCTTGTTGGGAGGCACGGTCCTGGGCTGCGGCGGCGGAGGCGATCCGGCGGAGGGCAGGAAGTTCATGAAGCGCGCCTACGAACGAGAGCGCAGTGTGACCTTGGTGACCCCTGAGGAGCTTGCCGAGACAGCCTTGGTCGGCTGTCCCTACGGTGTCGGAGGACTCACCCGCGGATCGGAGGAGGAGTACGCGGGTGTCCCTCGGGTAGAAGAGCACCCGGTCGTCCTGTCTGTGCAGGCCTTGAGCGAGTATCTGGGGCGGGCGTTCGACGCCATGATCACGGGCGAGCTTGGCGGCGCGAGCGTGGCCGACGCGTTCTACGTCGCAGCAGTACTTGGCCTGCCAGTCGTGGATGCTGATTCTGCTGGCCGATCGGTGCCGGAATTCGAAGAGTCGATGTTCTACCTGCACGGCCTTCCCCCCGCTCCGCTGGCCGTCGTGAACGAGATCGGCGACACGGCGGTTCTCACCAAAGTTGCCAGCGATCAACGCGCGGAGGCGTTCACCAGAGCCTTGGCGATGGCCAGCCGGAATCAGGTCTGGGTGGTCAGCCACGCACTGCCCTGGCGGCAACTGCGAGAAGCCGCGATTCCGGGAGCCATCAGCCAATCTTGGAGCATTGGGACCGCCCTGCGTGAGGCTAGAGAAGCGGGGGCCGATGGGGCGACGGCTGTCGCCAGGGCTGGCGGAGGCAGAGTGGCCTTCCGTGGGACTGTCACGAAAAGCGAGTGGCAGGACGTCAAGGGGTTCACCGTTGGCGAGACGACGCTCGCCGGCCTGGATGGCGATACCGGTACCACCTACCGCATTTGGTTCAAGAACGAGAATCTCGTGACTTGGCGTGATGGCGTCCCCGCCCTTACCTGCCCAGACCTTATTTGCGTGCTCGACGGGGACTCGGGCGAGCCAGTCACGAATCCAAACGCGCGGGTCGGCCAACGTCTTGCCGTTATTGGCCTGCCGGCCCCCGCATCCTGGCGCACAGCGGATGGCCTGAAAGTGCTCAGTCCGCGGCATTTCGGCTTCGACATCGACTATGCGCCGCTCCAGAGCACGGCGACGAGCTGACATATGGAAGAGCCACTTCCCACGTGCGCTGGCGGTCGTTGGCGTTCCTCTTCGTCTAGACAAGGCCCGCCGTCGGGTGATGCCGTGCAGTCCCGTCATGCGGCAGGGCAGCACGTTGCCCAGCGCCAGCCACGCGATTCTTCGTAGGAGGCATGATGAGCACCGTCCTTGTCATCGATCCCGTCGCGATGGACGCATGGGAGCGCAAGGAGGAATACCAGGACTACCTAGACAGGGTGAAAGGCCCCGAAACCACCGTGAGGACGGTGAGCATCGCCCGGGGCCCGGGGTCGATCGAGACGTTCTACGATGTAGCCTTCGCCGTCCCGGAGATCCTTCAGGTGATCGAAGACCAGGGCGGGGGCTACGACGCGGTCATGGTGAACTGCTTCGCCGATCCCGGCGTGTGCGCTATCAGACAGATAGCGGGGGTTCCGGTGGTGGGGGCAGCCGAAGCATCCATGTCTCTTGCGCTGTTGTTGGGCCAGAGGTTTGCGGTCGTCTCGCCGGGCAGCAGCGCTGCCGCCGCAGGGTGGACTGAGATGCAGGCACGCGCCATGGGGGTTGAGCGACGTTTTGCGGCCGCCGTGGGGATTGACATCCCAGTCCTGAGACTCAACGACGACCCTCACGTGACGGCGCGACTACTCATCGAGACTGCCCAGGGGCTCGTCGAGAGCAGAGGTGCCGACGTCATCGTCCTCGGCTGCACCGGCATGGCGATCGTTGCCGATGAGGTGCGGGCCGCACTGCCCGTGCCTTTGGTCGAACCGATGGCGGCGGCGTTCAAGATGGCGGAGACGCTCGCGGAGCTTGGCCTGCACCACGCGCAGACTGGCCTCTACATGCCTCCCGACAAGACGAAGTTCGTCTGGGAAGCCCCCCCGTCGGCGGACGACAAGTCGGCCGAATCGTCCGCCCTCGGACCTCCCTGACGGGTGGTGCGGGGTGTCGTTCCCCCGTCTCGCGTCCGGGCCTCTGTGAAGAATGACTCCAGGCTTCTCGCCGACCGGTCTGCACAAACAGATATGTTGATGGCCCGCACGTCTACGAAAGGAGGCTGATGAGCGAGGAGTCACGACGAATGCCGAGCGTGTACGCTGGCTCGCTCGGAGACTCGGCAACCCCAGTCAATGCCGCGAAACCGAGCCGGAGCTATCGGATGCTGCAAGTGGCCATACGACGGCCTGTCGCTTCTGGGAGGGGGTGGCAGTCCTGAAACTGGGTTTGGCCGATTCGTTCCACTAGCTTGTCGCCAGGAGGTGGCGAAATGTCAAGTCCGCATGAGCAAGCGCAGAAGAGCGAGCAACTGAAAGTGGGATCGTTAACGGTATCGCCCGGCAGCCTTGAGTGCGGGAGCCTGACGTGCGCGTGGCTAGCTGATAGTTCCGCGCTTGAGATGCCATTGATTGTTGTGAACGGCGCCTATGATGGGCCGAGGTTGTGGGTCAACTCCACCATGCATGGGCCGGAAGTACCAGGCATTGAGGTAATCCGTCGATTCGTGAGAGAGCAGATCGATCCGCTGCAGCTTCATGGTTCGATCTTGGCTGCTCCGATTGCCAGTCCCCTGGCCTACAGAGCGGCCACCTACTTCACACCTGTTGACGGCATTAACATGAACATGGTCTTCGGAGGGGGTTCCTACCTTCCAAGCATTACGCACAGAATAGGTCGCTTCCTCTACGAAATCATTGAAACGTGCGATTGCGTCATCGACCTCCATGCTAATCCGGATCCTGCCATGGTCTTCACTATCGTGCCGCAGGGCGAGGGCGACGTGATCGACAAGTCTCTCGATCTGGCGGAGTGCTTCGGCGTGACAACAATCCGAGACTTGGTGAACAAGAGTGGCCTGGTGGACAAAGTCATAAGCGAGGGCAAACCATCGCTGGTTTTCGAGCTCACTTCATGGCGACACATCGATGAAGATGCGGTTGCGATTGGAGTCGAAGGTCTTCTCAACGTGTGCTCAAAGCTCGGAATGCTTGATCGCCAGGAACAGCATGTTGAGTGCGCGCGGACACCTGCGGTCAATGGCCGCCTGGGACGCCTGGAGATCTTCTCCGACAAGGGAGGGATCGTCTCCTTCACGAAGTCACGGGGCGACAAGGTGCATGCGGGCGAGCTTCTTGCTCTCATTAGGAACCCTTACGGCGATGTGGAGGAGGAAATCCACAGTCCCGTGGACGGCTGGCTGTTGGCGTACCCAATGATGCAGAACCAGTCCGCCTACACGGGTGAGACGGTCGTCTATCTGGCGGTTCCACTGGCATGAGAGCATTCGTCCTCCGTCCTGGGGACGGAGGCGGCTCATACGAGCCAGCCCGGAGATCCCATGGAAGGGTGACGATGCCGGTTCGCAACCTGGGGGATTGCCACACGCTTGGTGGTGTGGGGTGCCGAGACTTCGATTCGCCATCTGAGCAGCAGTTCTCTAGGATGCGGCCATGATCTCCTCCCTCCTCTACGCGCTGCTGCGCGCCGTCTTCCGCTCGGCCCCGGCAGGCGACCAGCGTGACCGCGAGGTCGAGATCCTCGTCCTTCGTCACCAAGTGAAGGTCTTGCAGCGAGAGGTGCGGTGGCCTGCGCTGTGACGGCACGACCGGATGAAGCGGCTTCGTCCCCTCTCCCGATCGCTGCGAATGGGGGTCACAGCGGTTGGCTTCGACTGCCGACGAACTGCCGACAAGACGCCTCGTCACGGCCCGTCACGCGTAACTACGGCCGAGCATGACGCTCGCGCAGAACCTTGGACCGTGCAGCACCTTTGCACACCAGCCGTCACGCACCGTCACGCCTGCCGCATGATTCCTAAACCTGGTGTCGCTGGTTCGATTCCAGCCGGGGGCACCAGTTCTTGCCTGCACAGGGCGATCCCGCGGCGACGTTCCCTGCCTCAGTTCGTCCGACAGCGCCGTCGGCGCCGACATATGCCGACCTGCGCAGACGCAGACTCTGCACGATTCAGCGAGAACGGCGATGTTTTCGGACCTCCGCAGAACTCCTCGCACATGTCCGCGTCAAGGCGTACGCTTCTGAGCAGGGGAAAGCTGATCTCGGGACCGAGATTGCGTGCACGCAGAGGCACAGAAGCTGTCCCAAACGTGTCGTAAAGGGACGCAAAACGACCCTCAAGTGCCGCCGAAGTGCAGGGCGGGGACGCGAAAAGGGCAGGAATGGGTCCCATCTGTGCCCTACTCTGGCGCTGTCTCCCGAATAGGGGTCGGCCTTGTCAGGTGACTCTGGCGGCATCTGTGGTCGGCGCAAGGCGAGCCGACAGGAGGTGAGCGGGTGGGCGGTCTCGGCAGCGGCCGGCGCCGAACCCGGCTCGGCGTCGATGAGTGCCGCGCTCTCGAGGTCGGCGAGCTCTGCGACCAGGGACGCTGGAGAGCCCAGCCCCGCGGCGAGGTCCTCTGGCGGGGAAGGCACGGCGGCGAGACCCGTGCCCGCCTCGCCTACGCGATCACGGGCCAAGAGGCCGCCGCGGGCGAGCTGCTCCTCACCTACCGCTACGGGCGCGACGGCACGGGCCTCTCCTCTGAGCACGAGGTGGAGCTCGCGTCTTCTTCGGGGCGGCGCCTCTACGCCTCCTGCCCCGCCTGCGGCCGCCGCGTGCGCACGCTCTACGCGCCCCTGGGCGCCGACCTCTTCGCCTGCCGCAGCTGCTACCGCCTCGTCTACCGACGCTCGCACGCCGGAGAGACGCTCGCCTACGTGCAGGAGGCGGCCGGCCCGGCGATGCGGAAGCTTCAGGCTTTGCCGAAGCGCACCCGGCGCCGGGCGCGGCGCCGCTACGTGGCAACGCCGCCCGTGGCGCTCGCCCGCGAACTCGCGGCAGAGCCGCCGTTCGGCGAGGCCGAGACGCGCCTCTGGTGCCTGCGCCTGCGCGCCGCCGGCCTCTCCTACCGGCAGATCGCGACCCTGCTCGAGTGCTCCAAGAGCAGCGTCGCGCGCTACTGCGCCGCCGGCCGCGGTGGCATCGACACGATGGCGCTGGTACGGGAACGCCTGGAGCAGGCTTCGGCCGACCCCGTCCCGCCTGAGGGTGACGACCTGCGCGGCCTGGATACCTACCTGCGCGCCATGCACCACCACGCCCTGCGCCTCGGTCTCTACCATCATCCCCTCAGCGAGTCCGAGGAGCGGGTGGTGCTGCCGGCGGGCAGCGCCTCAGCGTCCTGACGCGGCGGGCACGAACCCAGGCCGCTCTAGCGCTCGGCGAACACCAGCTCCGCCATCAGCGCCGCCGCCTCTTCCTGCGTCGCCGGGATGGCGTGCGCCGCAGTCGGACGTCGCGGGTCTCGAGTTTCTCAGAGGCCCGGATCGTGATAGAGCCAGGCTCCGGGGATGTCGCCCCCGTCCGCCGCGACAGCACTGCGAGATCTGAAGTCGCACGGTAGTGGCATGTGGCAGAAGCCGACGAGGAGATGGAGCTCCACATCGCGTACGTCAGACGGGCTGTACTCGGCGAACCCCGAAACGTCGCAAGGCGGCAGGCTGCTGAGCCGCTCGCCGATGCGCAAGGTATAGGAGAAGGGCGCGAAGGCGATTTCGCTGAGGACGGCGCTTCCGCCCATGTCGGTGTCGATCTTGCCGCCGAGACCGACGTGTCGGGAGTAGGGCCCCCAGAGAAGAGCCAAGTGGAAATGGTATTCGCTGGGGAGGCCCACTCGCTCCCGATCGAGAGCGAACCTGCGCAGTTCGGGGTTCCTGTCGCTGAAGGCGGGACCATTGACGACGAGAAGCATGTAGACGACCTGCTTCAGAAACAGTGCGGGTCGAACGTTGGGGAAGACTGCGGTGACGAAATGCTGTTCGGGGTCATCGTCCATCGGCGCTGGGCCGGCGTAGCGCGTCAGGACATCGACGCCGCGGAAGACCCATCTGCCGAACTCTCCTCCGTACCAGCTTCCGGTGTCGTTGTTGCATTTGGCGCACGTCGCGGTGAAGCCACTGCCCCGCTGCTGTACTCGCCCCCTGGGCACGTCCCCGGACCCACGGTAGAGCCAGTCCTGCGCCGAGCAGATCTCGATGCGCCGGTCGTTGAGCGCCTTCCTCGGAGGTACGTGCTCGAAGGTGAGCCGGTCGTGCCGCCCGCAGACGGCACATCTGCCGTGCTTGGCTGCCATGCCGCGACTATAGCCCAGGGGGCGACCCGCGAGCTCTGCAGCGGGCTACGTCGCGAACACCAGCCCGGCGATCAGCGCCGCCGCCTCCTCCTGCATCGCCGGGATGGCGTGCGAGTAGGTGTCGAGGGTGATGGAGACGGTGGCATGGCCGAGACGCTCGCTGACGACCTTGGGATGGATGCCGGCCTGGAGGGCGAGGGTAGCGTGCGTGTGGCGTAGGTCATGCAAGCGGATTTGCGGCAGCATCGCCTTCTTTGCCGCCTGGCGCCAGTAGCGCGAGACCGATTCCGGGTCGAGGGCGGCGCCGTTCTCGGCCGTGAACACGAGGCCGGTCTCGACCCAGGCCTCGTCCCACTCCTTCTGCTCGTCGAGCTGGCGGGCGGCCTGGGCCTTGAGGACCTCGACCGTGGTCGCATCGAGGGCGATGACCCGGCGACCCTTGGCGGTCTTCGGCTCGCTGACCACGACCTCGCGGTTGGTGGGGATGAGGGCGCGGCGCACTGAGAGGCGCCCGGCCTCGAGATCGACGTCACTCCAGCGCAGGCCGATAGCTTCGCCTCTTCTCATGCCCGTCATCGAGATCGTGTGCCAGAGGGCAGCAAGGCGCTCATCGGCGACCGACTCAAGGAACGCCTTCAGCTCTTCCTTGGTCCAGGTCTGCATCTCCCTTGAGCCGTCACCCTGCTTGCGCGGCGGGTCGGCGGCGTCCAAGGGGTTCCTCGAGATATGGCCCCACCTGACGGCGTCCTTGCAGGCCTTGTGCAGGCAGCTGTGCACGTGGTGGATGGTCATGGGCGAGAGGCCAGACTTGCCATCCTTTCTGCCGGACTCAGCGAGCTTCGCATACAGGGCGTTCACCTGGCTGCCCGTCAGCTTGGCGAGCTTCACGCTTCCGATGTGCGGCGTGATGTGGCACTCGACGTGCTGCACGTAGGAGTTGTAGGTGCTGGGGCGGATCGTCGCTTTCACCGCCGGCAGCCACTCTTTGGTGAGGTACTCACGCACGCTGGCCTTGGTCGGCACCGCGTAGCTCTGCTGTTCGACCGCCACCAGCAGCTTGTTCATCGCCTGCTGGCACTCCTTCTGGGTGGCGAAGCCGGCCTTGGTCTCGCGCCGCCGCTCCTCGGTCTCGGTCAGGGCGGCGCCGCACTTCGGGCAGCTTCCCTTCGGCCGCCTCTCGATCCAGAACCTTCTCTTGCAGCTCTCGCACCTCTGCGCCGCCGCGAGGCCGACGTCGACGATGTACTCCCAGGTGCCGGGCTCGCCGCGCTTGCGGATGTGACCTCGCATGCTCACCCCCCAGACGCGCGTCTATGAGTCAACAGCAGCTTCGCTCTGGGGTGGAAGACTGGCAACGAGAGAGGGCGCACCAGAGGCACGGATTGTCGCCTCCCGAGCGACCACATTGGTGCGGCGGTCTGTCGGCTTCGCGGCGGCGGCAAGGCTGTGTTCGGCGGGTTTGCCGCCGCCCACAGGAACGGGTGTGCGGTCCGCGAACGTCATGACGGCCAGTTGCAGGCATTCTCAGATACTGGCCGACGCGATGCCGACGCCAGCGGCGGTGCGCCTGCGGGATGGCGGAGAGACAGCTACCGGCGGTCCAGACTGCCCCTCCTCGACAGCCGCCCTATTCGAGTCCGCTTGGTCGATGGCGGGTGACGAGTCGCGTGTTCGGCCGGACTACGTGTTCGACTCCACGAGTTCGACCTCTGCGTCGCTGAGTCCATAGAGCTGGTAAACGAGGAGGTCAATCGCGCGATCCAAGGCCTGAACCTCCCGCGTCAGTTGTGCCAAGTCATGCGGATTGCGCGCGTCTCGTAGGTCTCTCTGCTTCTCGAGCAGCCCCTCGGAGAGCTCACCGACGCGATCCAAGAAGCGCTGTTGGGCTCCAGAGGCACATGTGACGTCGAAGATGGGTAGTCGCCGAACTGTCGTCGGGTACGTGTGGAAGCCACCACCCGTGCGGACTCCCTCACCAGTGAGGACGAAGTAGTAGTAAGCGGAGATCAAGCGACTCGCCGCGAGTCCTTGCAGGGCAGGTAGCGTGTAGCGGGCCGAAGCGTCTATCGCGGCTGTGGACATGGCTTTCGAGGATGCGATGTCCACGGCCCGATGAGCGCAGAGAATGGTGTGGTCACAGTAGAACCCGAAACTGTCTACCGTGGTCTCGAGGCGATGCGTACCGGTGATGTCGCGAATCATGAGCTTGGGCTGCTCGAAGAACTCAGGCCACCGAGCCCCGTACATCTCGTCAGCCAATCCGTACTCCGCGTATCGTCCCGACCACTCAAGACGGTATCGGTAGAGCTCGCGTCCAGACACCATCGGCTTGCAGGTCGGGGAGTCTGCCGAATCCCGAATGACGTGGTCTTTCCCGAACGCGCCCTTTTCCTTGCTCGACATCTGCGCACCGTAGTTGACATGCACGAGGTCGCCGAGGGGAACGCTCAGACGGTCCAGGCGCTCGCAGAGCCCGAGGGCAAGTTCGGAAAGATCGAGTCGCAGCATGTGCTCGTGTTGCGCGAGCATCGCCGCCTGCGGCACCTCGTGCGACAGGTCAATGCCCAACACCTGACGACGGGAAGAGCCGACACGCGGCCTGAGCACGCCGATCTTCGCACCTGCAGTTGGCGGCCTCTTCACCACCACCGGCACAATGGTGATGACCGGCACATCGCCGAAGACCCTGACGGTGCGCAGATCGGCGACGCTTTCGAGGGTGTGATGCGTCAGCAACACCTCTCTTGCTCCCATGCCGTACTTCTGAATCGCGAAGGCAAACGGGATGATGTACGAAAGGCGTCCGCCCGGACGCACGAACTGCAGACCTCGTTCGACGAACAGCACGTACAGGTCCCAGTGCCTTTCTGCAGTGTGATAGCGACCTGGTGCACCGAGGTACTCTCGCGACCTCGGATCGGAAGCGAACATCTCCCAGGCGTTCACGTACGGCGGGTTCCCAATCACCGCATCAAACCCACGCCTCTCCTCCGGCACCGCCTTCCCGAGGAATTCCGGGAACTCCGCCTCCCAGTCGAAGACGTTGATGCGGTAGCGCTCCTCCTCATCGAGGCCCGCAAGGCCGAGCTGGGCGTCGTCGTAGAAATCGGGGCCGATCAGCGAGTTGCCGCACTTGATGTTGGCGGCGAGGTCGGGAAGCGCGCGCTCGTGCAGGAAGCTGAGCTGCGCGTCGAGGCTCTCTGAGCTCTCGCCCTCGAGCACTTTGAGGAGCAGGCTGAGCTTGGTCGTCTCCACGGCCTGGGCGTCGATGTCGACGCCGTAGACGCTGGCTTGCAGGATGCGCTTCTTCTCGGCGGTGGCCAGCTGCCACTCGCCGCCGCGGCCCTGGACGAGCTCCTTGCGATGCTTCTCGGGACGCTCCGCGTAAGCCGCCAGGTGCCAGTCGAGCAGGTACTGGTAGGCGCCGATGAGGAACGAGCCCGAACCGCAGGCAGGGTCGAGGATGCGCAAGGACGCCGCCTGCTTCGGCGTCAGCCCCTCGAGCAGGCGACCCACGGTGTGCTTGACGATGTAGTCGACGATGTAGGTCGGCGTGTAGTAAACACCGCCGGCCTTCTTGACCTCGGGCTTGTCCTCGACCACGGCGCGATGGCCGGCCGTGAGGCGGATCACCTTGCCGAGGAACTGCTCGTAGACCTGGCCGAGGATGTCGGCCGGCAGCACG
>Ga0315289_10007453_pt1 | contig 15931 bp, 16 predicted proteins | sample YL17G11_40_MG_FD_203452 | JGI IMG/M metagenome (GOLD analysis project Ga0315289, IMG submission 203452) | Sediment microbial communities from Yellowstone Lake, YNP, Wyoming, USA - YL17G11_40 | ecosystem: Environmental > Aquatic > Freshwater > Lake > Sediment | place: USA: Wyoming | collected... | reverse complement strand
AGCTTTTCCGAAATGTCCGTCATCCGTTTCCTCTAAGCATCTAGGCTGGCTCAGGTTTTTCAGTCGCGTCTTGTTGCTTCCCTCGCTGTATATAAGCGGTGACTACCGAACCCAAAACCCCGTTTACAAATTTTTGAGAAGTATCACTACCAAAACCCTTAGCCAGTTCAACAGCTTCATTAATAGCTGCTTTTACTGGAACTCTATTATCGAATAAAACCTCAAAAATGGCAAGGCGGAGAATATTCCTGTCTATAGGAGCTATCTGCTCGACAGGAAAAGCCGGAGCAAACCTTCGGATAACATCATCGATATTTTTTTTGTTCTTCAGAACTCCATTGACGAGGCTTCTGGCGAAATCGGCTGCTTCGTCGGGCAGAGCTTTCTCATGTAGCAAACGAGCCAGTATCTCATTCGGCTGATGAGCCGAACAATCCAGCTCATAAAGTGTCTGTAGCGCAATGGTTCTGGCTTTCCGTCTAACTCCAACCATTTTTACAACCATTATTAAGCGAATGAATATTTACTAATCGTACTCGGCGTAATCCAGCCCTTTTTGCTGTTTCCATGCACCGCTCAGCATGCTTTAGTGAAGTTGCTGGCAAGCCAGCCATGAGGAACTCGAGGTGGAAGGCGAGAAGAGCGCGAGATATATTCGTGTCTAAAGAGGCAATAAATTTGGAGACGCGGGAGACCTTTGCCTTTGAGCAGGTGCGCGGCGATTATCCTCTGCGCCATCTTGTTATTTCGCTGACGGTTTGAGCGCTACTGATATTAAAGGCTTGTGCGCCGGGGCTAATGCGTTTGATTAACTTGGTCAGCATCTCACCAGGCCCCATCTCGAAGAAGGTGGTTACGCCTCGAGTGATCATGTTTTCAACAGATTGCTGCCAGTGAACAGGGTGCACAATCTGGCTAACCAGCTCCTCCTTTATGGCTTCCAAGTCGGTTAGGGGCTGGGCAGTAACATTGGCTACAACCGGGACAGTTGGTTTGTTAAAAGTAAACTCCGAGATGGCATTTCTGAGCCTTTCTATGGCCGGCTCCATCAATATGGAATTGAAAGGACCGTTTACCCTCAGCGGGATAATGCGGCGAGCACCCTTTATCTGTGCTAATCTCCGGGCTTTAGTCAGGCTTTCCTGTGTACCGCTGACAGTGACCTGGTCTGGAGCGTCAATATAGGCAATCTCGACACCGGTGGAAAAGCAGATGTTCTTGAAGACTTCTATATCCAAACCAGTCATGGAGACCATGCCGCCACCTGTTCTTTGCCCGGCTTCGTTCATTAATCTACCTCTCTCGCGAATCAATCGTGCGGCATCGGACAAGCTAAGTACACTGGCAGCTACCAGAGCTGCATAAGTACCCACGTCATGGCCGGCAACAAAGGTAGGCTCCGGTATGCCGTTGTTACTAACCTCCTGAGCTGCTCTCAGGCAGGCGACACTGGTAGCTAGAAGTGCCGGCTGGACATTGCCGGTTTGCTTAAGATCATCCTGAGGACCTTCAAAGCATAAGCGAGACAGCGAGAAGCCCAGATTTTTATCAACTTCATCATAAACTTCCCGGGCTGAAGTGTAGTGGACGTAGAGGTCCAACCCCATGCCTACAGAATGGGATTCCTGTCCTGGGAAAACGTAAGCGACTTTAATTGCTTCTACCATGTATCCTCCTTCTCATTCAAGCTCGCTAGAGGTCGATTATTTCCCTGATTTTTATGCTCCAACGGCTTTCCAACGTGGTTATATCTCTTGGGCCAACTACGGCTTGCCGTGTGTCTTCTTCGGGGTTTTAATCTCAACTACTTCCCTGCCTGCGTAGGTACCACAGGTTGGACAGGCATGGTGAGGTAACTTGGGAGTGTGACACTGAGGGCAATCTACCAATTTAGGTAGGCTCAGAGCCAGGTGGCTGCGTCTTTTCCCTTGCCGCGATTTGGCATATTTTCTCTTTGGTAACGCCATTTAGCTTTTACTCTCCTTCCCCAAACGGATTAGTTTAGACCAGCGTTGGTCTTTGGTATGAGAGGGGCACTGACAGGGCTCTTGGTTGAGGTCATACCCACATGTCGGGCAAATGCCAGCGCAATCCAAACGACAAAGTGGCTTGGCAGGCATAGCAAACCATGCATATTGGCGTATCGCCTCGCTTAGATCCAGCGTATGGCCCTCGTCAATAGTAAGTTTATCATACTGAGCTGTTGAAGATAAACCTTCGGGTGTGGTTCTCGCGGGAAGAGCCTCCTCTTCAAAGTCATAGTTTACCTCACAATCAGTCGGTTTTAGGCACCGACTGCAAATTCCTTTTACTGAGGCTGTCATTTTGGCTCTGACTATGACGCCACGATTGGTACGAATTAAGACCACATCCCCCTTGACGAAATTTATGTCGTCTGTACCCGCGTGCTCTTCTATATGGTAACTACGGCTTGAACCTATCGGTTCCTTCAGTAATTGGGCAACCTTGATGCGCATTTTCTCTATGGACATTGTGAGGTTAATTATAAGTTGAGATACATTTTGAAGTCAAGCTAACGCAATTGTCAGCAGATAATCTCTTTTGCCGATTGAATGACGGTGAAATATGTCTTGTTGTTGGAGTATAATGGCTACTCGTGGGGTAAACTCAACAGTGGCAAATAAGGCTTTGACGAAGGCAGAACTTAAAACTGAGATAAGCAGGCGAGTAGACGAGCAACGCCAAACGCTTATTGAGTTAAGTCTTAATATACATGACAACCCGGAACTGGGTTTCACAGAGGAAAAGGCGTCAGGCTGGCTGACCAGTTACCTGGCTGAAAATGGTTTTCAGATAGAAAAAGGGATTGGAGGTTTGCCTACGGCTTTCAAAGCAGCCTACGGTAGCAGTAAACCTGCAATTGCCTTGCTTGCTGAATATGATGCTTTACCTGAAATCGGACATGCCTGCGGGCACAATATAATAGCTGCCTCAGCAGTAGGAGCTGCCGTGGCCAGTAAATTAATTGTGGACAATTTTGGTGGGACAGTTGTGGTTTTTGGTACGCCCGCAGAGGAGCTTTTTGGTGGCAAGGTGTCTATGTTGCAGGCTGGAGCTTTTAATGGGGTTGACGTAGCTATGATAGTACACCCTGGGGTGCGGGATACAGCGACGAACGAAGCCCTGGCTTGCATTGGATTAGACGTTCAATTTTTTGGCAAGGCAGTCCATGCCGCTGCCTATCCTGAGCAGGGAATAAATGCGCTCGAGGCTATGATTTTGGCATTTAACGCTGTAAATTCACTCCGCCAGCATATTAAAGACAGAGCACGAATTCATGGCATAATCACTCATGGTGGCGAGGCGGCTAATGTGGTGCCCGCGTACTCCGCAGCTAGCTTCTTTGTTCGCGCTCAAGATAATATCTATCTTGATGAGTTAAAACAAAAGGTCCTAAAATGCTTCGAAGGGGCTGCGCTGGCTACCGGTGCCCGATTGGAATACAAATGGGCTGACATAGTCTACGCCCCAATGAAGAACAACTTAGTCTTAGCACAGCTATTTGCCCAGAATCTGGAATCTTTAGGCCGCAAGGTAGAACCCTTTAGACCCCATTTTGATTTCGGTAGCACCGATATGGGCAATATCAGCCAGGTCATACCTGCTATTCATCCTTCCGTTGCCATTGTTTCTCCGAATGTGCTTTTGCATTCGTCAGAATTTGTCCTGGCTGCTGCCTCGGAGTCAGGACATAAGGGACTTTTAGATGCGGCTAAAGCTCTGGCTATGACGATTGCTGACCTTCTAAGCGAGCCTCGGGTTTTGGCCAGGGTTAACGATGAATTCTCCGGCTAGTCATCGCAGCGCCTGTATGTTCAGGCTCTGTTCTGTAGCCGACGGTTGTTAGCTGTCGTAAAAAAATTAATTTTGTGGTTGCAACACCAGTGGTGCTGCTAGGCAAAATTCACGCAAAATTATAAAATAGGGTTACACTTTGAATTTTGGTGCTTGCAAAGTATTGAACCAGTCGTAAAATAGAGATGGGGGTTAGAGAATGAAGGTTATTTTTCTGAAAGATGTGCCCAAGGGAAAAAGGGGGGAGATAAAAGACGTAGCTGACGGTTATGCCAGGAACTTTCTTTTTCCTAAAGGCCTGGCTTTACCAGCTACACCCTCGGCTATGAAAGCGGTTAAATTACTATCTGAGGAGAAGGCAGAACACCAGGCTCGCCAGCTTGAGGAGCAAAGTAAAATGGCTCAGGAACTGGAAGGGAAAGAGCTGCATTTTAAGGCTAAGGCAGGTGCCAAGGGTCGCCTACATGGTGCTATTACTACTGCCAATATAGCTGCGAAACTCTCCCAGCTTACAGGTTTTGAGATCGAAAAGAAAAAAGTTGAGCTGGAGGAACCTTTGCGTCATCCCGGTAGCTATGAAGTAGCGGTTAATTTGGGCACAGGTTCCCAGGCTAAAATTAAAGTAATCATTGAGGAAGAAACCGCTCCAAATGATTAGCGATAGTTTACCCCCGCATGATGTTGAAGCTGAAAAAGCAGTGATTGGCTCTCTGCTTATTGATGGTGAGAGCATATTCAAGGTTGCTGCCTTTATCAGGCCAGAGGACTTCTTTACGCCGGAAAATCAGTGGGTTTATGATGCTTGTTTTAGCCTTTATCAGCGTAATGAGGGTATAAATCAGATAACGGTAGCCCATGAACTAGCTCAGAAAAACAGGTTAGAAGAGGTTGGTGGGGCTGCTTATTTGAGTCATCTGGTCTCTATGGTGCCAACATCTCTTCACATTGAGTATTATGGGCAAATCGTGTCCAGATTGGCTGTGATGCGGCGGCTCATCAGCGCCGGCAGCCAGATTACAGCTCTTGGCTATGAGGCTGACACTGAAGTTGATATTTCGCTTACTAGGGCAGAAGACATTCTGTTTAGGGTAAGGCAGCGACAAAGCCATCAGGATTTTGTGCCTATCCGCCAGATTCTCGGTCAGTATTTTGAAGAAACCGGGACCCAGCCCGGTGGAGAAGAGATTCCGCATATTCTTACCAGCTTCGTTGCTGTAGATGACATATTAGGTGGGTTACAACGTTCTGACCTGATTGTTGTGGGTGCCAGGCCAAGTGCTGGCAAGACTAGCTTGGCCCTCAACATTGCCAGGAACGCGGCTGTAAACCAGAAAGCCTGTGTGGCTCTATTTAGCCTGGAGATGTCTCGAGAAGCGGTTGTCCAGCGTCTTCTAGCTAGTGAAGCCAATGTGGACTCCAAAAGCGTTCGTTTAGGTACATATACAGAAAGACAAGAGAGAAGGATTATGGAGGCTAGCGGAATACTTTCCGAAGCGCCCGTCTATATTGATGACTCACCTCAACTGCGAGTGGTGGAGATGCGAGGTAAGGCACAGCGACTTCATCGCGAGCGTACTGTTGACTTAGTTATTGTGGATTATCTGCAGCTTATACAGGGAACGGCTAGGAGCGAAAGTCGAGTGCAGGAACTGAGCGATATAACGCGCTCGTTGAAGGCGCTGGCTCGTGAGATAGACGCACCGGTGTTAGCTATTTCCCAACTTAGCCGGGCTGTGGAATGGCGATCGTCACATAAACCACAGCTCTCAGACCTCAGAGATAGCGGCAGCATCGAACAAGATGCTGATGTGGTTCTCTTTATTTCTCGTGATGAAATGTATTTCACTGAGGATGAATGGAAAAAAGACCATGATATTGAGATGGAGCCCTATCCTAAGGGCATTGCTGATATCATTATAGCCAAGCACCGTAATGGACCTACGGGTGAAGTACATTTACGCTTCGAGGCGAGAACAGCCAGGTTCGAAGACGTATTGCAAACTGAGTTAGGTGCAGCTTAAGGATTACTTGGGACGAAGAAGCATGGCTGAGAAAGTATTTCCTGGCTTTCCTGCAAGAGCTGAGGTTACTCCGATACCTAACCTGTTCTTCAGTGCTGTAATGCCGAAGGTAGATGGTATTGTTGAGCTTAAGACAATATTGCATGTCTTCTGGCTGCTCAGTCGTCGTCGCGGTTATCCTCAGTTTGTAACCTATAGTGAACTTCTTTCTGACCCCATACTTATGGGCGGCATAGAGGGAGGAGCCGAGCCCAAAGACGAGGTACTTCGTCAAGCACTGGGCCAAGCCGTGCAGCATGGTGCTATGCTGCACCTGAGTATTGACCGAGATGGGCAGCCTGAAGATGCCTATTTCATTAACAGTGAAGCTGAGAGGGAGGCTATTAGTAAAATTCAGCAAGGCAAGCTTCCGCAGGTAGTTCTGATGCCTAAGAAGGATGAGGTGATGGCAACCACGCCACATCCGGACATTTTCAGCCTTTATGAACAAAATATCGGCATGCTCACGCCCATGATTGCCGAGCAACTTCAGGAGGCTGAGAAACTTTATCCGGCAGAGTGGATTGAGAGTGCTTTCAAGGAGGCTGTTGGCTTAAATAAGCGTAACTGGAAATATATCGCGCGTATTTTGGAACGATGGGCTATAGAAGGTAAGGATGATGGAAAGCTTGGGAGAGATTTTAAAAAAGAGGACGACCGCGAAAAATACATCAGAGGCAAGTACGGACACATGGTCAAGCGGTGAGCCGGGACAAGAAAACTCACCTGGCTCAGCTTGCCCGATATGTAACGGAGCTGGTTTTGTACATCCTCTATCAGCTTCGGGACATCCTGATTTCAGTCGGGTCGTGCCATGCCGATGCAGCCATCGAGAGTTGAAAAAGGAGAAGCTGGCTCAGCTTCAACGGTATAGTAATCTTGGGGCTTTGTCTCGGCTGACCTTCGATAACCTCTTGCCGGCTGGTAGACACGACGAAGCCATATTACAACAAAATTTCACACGTGCTTATGAAGCCGCCCGAGCTTTTGCTAACGAGCCGAAGGGATGGTTAATCTTAGTCAGCCCAAGCGGTTGTGGAAAAACACATCTAGGCTGCGCCATCGCCAATTACCGGCTGAGCCTGGGTCAACCAGCTTTTTACATAGGTGCTGCTGACCTCTTGGACCACCTGCGGAGTGCTTTTAGTCCCAGCAGTGACATTACTCATGATGAAATGTTCGAGCGCGTGAAAAATGCACCGCTTTTAATCTTGGATGATTTGACTATGGCAGCTACTACCCCTTGGGCTAAAGGAAAGTTGGAGCAGTTGCTCAACCACCGTTTCAATGTCCGCTTACCCACAGTGATCACTACCGATGTGCCGATTGAAGAGTTTGACGAGAGTTTGCGAGGTCATCTAGCTGACTCTGAGCTATGCACTATATGTGTAATTCAAGGGAAGTCGACGCTGACTTTGGAACACCTCAGTAGCATAGAGTTAGAGGCATTAAGTAAAAAGGCCTTCAACAATTTCGATTACAAATCGCTAAATCTCTCGCCTGAGGAGCGCCAGAGTCTGGAGCAAGCCCACCGCAATGCCGTCAATTTTGCTAAAGCTCCGGAAGGCTGGTTGGTTTTAATGGGTATCAATGGTTGTGGCAAAACACACTTGGCGGCTGCCATTGCCAATCATCTGCGCCGAGAGGGTAAATCAGTCTTGTTCATCGTGGTTACTGACCTCCTCGATTATTTGCGCTCCACTTTTAACCCGGAGAGCAGAGTTTCCTATGATGAGCTCTTTGAGAAAATTAAGAAGGCTTCGGTGCTTATACTCGATGATTTTGGTGAGCAGGCAGCCACGCCGTGGGCTCAGGAAAAGCTCTATCAGCTAATAAATTATCGCTATAATGCCAGGTTAGCCACAGTGATTACTACTTGTCTTTCCTTAGATGAGATTGAGAGACGCATCAGTTCTCGTATGGTTGACCCCAGCCTCAGTCTTGTCTTGAATATCAATGCACCTGATTATCGAGGTGATACAAAAGCCCCACGAGCTCGTGAAACCAAGTCTCAGCAACGATACTCACGGCGAGGTCGCTAGTCTTCACGTATTTGTAGGCCATAGATTTTCTTGCTAAAATAACCCAAAAATTGTCCAGGGAAGAATCATGGTAAATTCACCGGTCCTAGTGCTTAATCAAAATTATGAGCCACTTAACATATGCAGAGTGCGCCGAGCCATAATTTTGCTGTTTCGTGGCAAGGCTGAGGTTTTGGAGAATGGGCGGGGAAGTCTTCATTCTATCGATGGCGTTTTCGATATCCCTTCGGTGATTAGACTGGGTTATTTCATCAAGCGCCCGCGGCAGCAGCGGAAGTTGACCAAGCTTGAGGTTTTCAATCGTGACCAGTATGTTTGTCAGTACTGTGGTCGGGAGGGCAAAGAACTAACTCTAGATCATGTTACGCCGCGGAGGCGCGGTGGCGAACATAGCTGGGAAAATGTGGTAAGTGCCTGCATACCTTGTAACCGCCGCAAGGCCGGCCGAACACCAGTCGAGGCTGGGATGCCACTCCTTCGCCAACCGAGACAACCACATAGTGACGGATTCTACGTGCCTTTCCAGTACCTCCGTGTTCGTACTGAGTGGCAGAAGTACGTACCTCAGTGAACTTGGGTCTTTGTTTGCTGGCTATCACCTTCCGGTTTTGCTTGCCAGCTTATTTGGCCAAGAGGTAATTCTACGGTACTTCCTGTTTCTAATTCTACCGTTACTGTTTCTTTTATCGGATTACAGCTAACAACTTTGGCATTGCCCAAGGCTGTAGATACTTCTTGTCGCAATGCGGGCATTTTTTCTTTCATCGTCCGGTATTGTTCATATTCATAGCCCAGACAGCAGAGGAGTCGACCGCAGATGCCAGACGTTTTCATTGGGTTGAGTGTTATGCCCTGCTCCTTTGCCATCTTGATGGAAACCGGCGCAAACTCGCTGAGGAAGGTGGTACAACATAGCGGGCAGCCACATTTACCTAAGCCGCCGACTAGCTTTGCCTCGTCTCTGGCACCGACCTGTCTTAGTTCGACGCGTGTCTTAAGACTGCGGCTCAACTCCCTAACAAGCTCGCGGAAATCGACCCTTTTTTCAGCACTGAAGAAGATGGTGAGTTGGCTTCCATCTAAATTGTATTGAGCCCATATCGGTTTCATTTGCAGGTTGAGTTTTTCTATTAGCTCTCGACATTTGGCTACAGCGCTCTTTGCCCGCTCTTGTTGCCGGTTAGCTCTTTCTATATCTTCGGCCAGTGCTTTACGGATAACCGGTTTTAATGGCTCGGTTATTTCACTGTGAATGACTTGTTTTGGGGAAATGACCACTTTGCCGAGTTCATGGCCACGGCTGGTCTCGACCACTACGTCATCATCTATTTCCAGGGGGATATCTGCGGCTTCAAAGTAGTAGACTTTGCCAGCCGACTGTAAACGAACTCCAACTATTTCTGACATTATTAATTTATGGGCACGGGTGACGTTGCCTGACCCGGTGCCCTCTCCTTTCTAGGTATATTCAGCATAAGTATTTCAAACACTAAGCGTAAGTTGGCATTTATGGCGATTTGATTTAGCGATTTTTGCAGGCTATCGATGAAATCCCTGACCTCCGATAAACTAAGTACCTCATCCCATTTCTCAAGTACAGGTGTATAATCGATATTGGTGACGGCTTGTTTGCATCCACATTTGGTCAACATCACATCACGCCACCAGCCCAGCCAGAGTTTTATTATCTCTTCAGCGGATTTACGGTCATTGGCAAGCTTAGCCGCATAATTGAAGCGCTCTTCCCAGCCGGCGGTTAGCAGGGAAAACATCTCGGTTAGTCTTTGATTCCGCTGCGCCAGATAACTGTCGTCAATTGAAACGCTTAATGCCCAGCCAAAGCAGCCGTGAGACAATCGGGCTAATAGTCTGGCCTTATCACAGTCAATTCCGTATGATTCTAAGAGCATCTTCTCGATTTCAGCACTTGGCAGCGGCTTTAGTTCTATACGTTGGCAGCGCGATACAACCGTGGGCAGCAGTCGCGGCTCTTCCGTGGTCAGAAGAAGTATAATTACCTGAGGCGGTGGCTCTTCTATTGTCTTGAGCAAGCAATTTGCCGCCTCTGTAGATAAGTATTCAGCACCATCAATAATAAATACTTTATATTTACCCTCAAATGGCGGCAAGCTGGCATTGTGTTGAAGCTCCCTAATGTCATCGATACTGATCTCAACTCGTGCTTTTGTGTCTCCAGAGTCTTTAGCTGAGTTCAAGCTTATGATTCGAATATCAGTATGCTTACCGTCAGTGATTCTCTTGCAGGATTGACATTGACCACATGGCGGCTCGCTTCCCTGGCAGTTCACGGTTCGGGCTAAGTCCAGAGCTAATGTCATCTTACCTATATGGGGCGCTCCCACAAAAAGGTAAGCACGAGCCAGACTTCCGGTTTGAGGGCTATGTTTAAGTAAAGCTAAGGCTTGAGGCTGACCAATGGTTTGCCACATATTTTCTAAATTACATCCAATCTCGTCAGGTCCTTATAGGTTTCGCGCTGCCTGATGAGGCGAGCCTTGCCGTTTTTGACCATGGCAATGGCCGGCCTGGGGACCATATTATAGTTGCTCGACATAGGAATTGAATAAGCACCGCTGACCGGGATAGCGATGATATCTCCGGCTGATACGGAAGCCAGGCTCACGTCTCTGGCTAAAATATCGCCTGACTCACAATATTTGCCAGCGATGGTAACTTTTGTCGACTCATTATCGCCGACCTTGTTTGCTACCAGGGCTTCATATCTGGCTTCGTAAAGTGCCGGGCGGATATTATCTCCCATGCCGCCGTCCACGCAGACGTATCTCCGCACGCCCGGTATCTCCTTTATCGAACCAACTGTATACAATGCCACACCAGCCTGTGCCACAATGGATCTTCCTGGTTCAATAATTAGCATCGGGCGCGTTAATCCGAGCTCGTTAGCTAGACCTGTAATCCTGGCAGTTATAGCTTCAGCATAATCAGCTGTGCTTGGTATCTGTTGGTCTGCAGTATATCTAACAGCGAAGCCGCCGCCGGGGCTGAGTTCGTCGAGACGAAAATCATGCTTGGCTTTCATCTCCCTGGCAAAATTAAGGACGAGGCTTATGGCTACCTGATAAGGAGAAGTATCGGGTATCGGTGAGCCGAGATGAAAATGGAGGCCAACGAGATTAAGGTTAGACGCCGACATAGCTTTAGCCACGGCTGTTTCTGCCTGCCCATTAGCCAGCGGAAAGCCGAATTTGCTATCCAGTATACCTGTCGAAGTATGGCGATGGGTATGGGGGTCAACTCCCGGATTAAGGCGGAGCAAAATATTCTGTCTAACTCCCGTCTCGCGAGCCAATGCATTAAGTAGCTCCAGCTCATAGAAGTTATCGACTACAATTCGCCCGATTCCCCAATCCAGAGCCAGCTTCAGCTCATCAGCAGTCTTATTGTTGCCGTTGAAATGCACCTTTTCCCTGGGGAAGTCCACTGATTGAGCCAGGCTCAGCTCTCCGCCGGAAACGACATCGAGTCCCAGACCTTCCTCTTTGAGGATTGTAGCTAGAGCCCGATTCAGGAAAGCCTTTGAGGCATATAAAATGATTGTGTCTGAATAACGCCTGGTGAACTCCGTCTTAAACTCACGGCACCTGCAGCGGAGGGTGTCCTCATCAAAAACATAAAGTGGAGTGCCGAATTTTTTAGTCAGTTTAACGCAGTCGCAGCCACCAATTTGGAGGTGACCGTGACTGTCAACTTCCTTTGTTAACGGGAACAGGGAAAGCTTGGGTGAATCGCTTTGGCGCATTGAAACAACATCATGGCTATCAGCGGACATAATATATTATAACAGATTATACTATCCTCGTAGTTGGGCTGTCATCCTGGCTTATGGCTCAGTGCGGTTTTTTCTAGGTGTTACTTGCCCACAGGTGACCCACTATTCAGCGCATTATTCATTCTGGGCCGATGAATAGGGTCCAACCGGTCAAAGATGTCTTAGGATGCTGACTCCGTGGTATCGATAAAAGACTGCGAGTTACCCGTCCGCTCAAGGTAACATTGCCAGCGGGCGTTTACCCACTCCTGCAATTGGGAGATTTGCTCTTCGGTAATATCTTTGAACCTTCCCTGTTCAGCCAGGTATTCTCTCACCGGCTTTAGATTACCCTTCCGGGCGAGGGATGAACTGGCTGAAGTGAGACGAAAGATGCCACCTTGAATCTCATAGAGCACGACCAGCCCCGTTTCTACCGCCAGCTGGCCTATTTTAACGGTGTCGCTGTAGGGAAATTGCCATCCGGGAGCGCAGGGCGTAAACACATGGATGAACCTGGTGCCTTTTATCTCCCTGGCTTTTCTGACTTTTTCGTAAAGGTCTAGCGGGTAAGAGGCATTGGCAGTGGCGATATACGGCAGACGATGAGCTTCCATTATGGCAGTTATGTCCTTTGGGTTCTGTCGCTTGCCCAGGACAGGTGTAGTACCTGTGATAGCACCCAGTGGTGTAGAGCCTGAGCGCTGATTACCGGTATTCATATAACCTTCGTTGTCATAACAGATGTAGATGAAATCCTCCTGCCTTTCCGCAGCTCCGCTCAACGACTGTATTCCTATATCATGTGTGCCGCCATCGCCGGCTATAGCCAGTACGGTTAATCCCTTTCTGCCAGTAGCCCTCAATCCAGCAACCAGTCCGGTTGCTGATGCGCCGGTGGAGGCGAATGGCGTATTAACGCAGGGGACATTAACCGATGTGATTGGATACATGCCGTGCAGTACGGTGAGGCAGCTGGCTGGCACCGTGACAATGACCTGTCCATCTAATGCCTTCAGAATGTGGCGATAGGCTAGAGCTAAGGCACAGCCCGGGCACGTTCTATTGCCTGGCAGCGCGTATTCTGTTTCAGTTAGGTTGACGGCATTAACTTTCAAAATTGAATACCTCTCAAATGTAGCATATCCATTCAGGGTGTTCGATATTCAAATCGCCTGTTTTCAACGAGGTTAGCGCTTTTCTTACTGCATCCGCCAGCTCTCTAGCTTTGACATCTCGTCCGCCCAGTCCGACGATGAAGTTTCGTATGGCTGCGTTTGTCTTGCTCCCGTACAAAGCTGACTTGATTTCTGAGCAGGTAGCTCCCTCGGAGCCATAGCTGATATTCTTGTCGAAAACCACAATCAGGCGAGCCTTCTCCAGTGCCTTTGCCAAAGCGGCTTTAGGAAACGGTCTGAATACTCTCAAGCCCAGCAAACCGACCTTATGGCCTTCTTCTCGGAGCATTTCTGCCGCCATTTTTGCTTCCATTGCTAGGCTACCCATGGCAACAATGACTGTATCGGCATCGTCCACGTCATCTTCCCAGAACACGTTGGCGTAGTTCCTGCCAAACAACTTACCAAACTCCTGTCCTACTTGTATTATCGTTTCTGCCGAGTTTTGTAACGTTTCCTGAAGAAGATATCTCAGCTCCATATAGCCGTGGCAGAGGACACCCTCAGCATTAACTCTGGGGTCGGCGAGGGTTACCAGGTTATAATTCTTGGGATTGGCGGGGTCCAGTGTAGTGTGCGGTTTATACGAAGGCAGGAATTTATCCACCTCATCTTGTGATGGTATTTCCACTGGCATTTCGGTATGAGACAGGACGTAGCCGTCGAAACAGACCATAACGGGCACATATACTGTTTCGGCGATCTTATAAGCCTGGATAATAGTATCCAGAATTTCCTGATTATTTCGAGCGTATATCTGTATCCAACCGGTATCACGCTGAGATATAGAGTCCTGCTGGTCGTTGAGTATATTCCAGGGCGCGCCGATGGCGCGGTTAACGCAGGCGAGCACGACGGGAAGGCGTGCTCCAGCCGCCCAATGCAGCATTTCGTGCATGTAGGCTAAACCATGGGCACTCGTTGCCGTGAAGGTTCTGGCTCCTACCAGAGAGGCCGAGGTACATACCGCCATGGCGCTATGCTCGCTCTCGACGGCGACGTATTCTGCCTTGAGGTCGCCTCTCTCCACAAATTCAGAAAGTGCTTCAGTAAGTGGTGTTTGAGGCGTAATGGGGTAGGCAGCAATAACCTGTATACGACTGAGTTTGGCTCCCTCGGCGGCAGCCTGATTACCGTCCAGCAACCTAATATTTACCTTGTTTTCTTTTCCGGTCAAAGAACCGCTCACTCTCGTCGTTGGTGTTGGTTACACCATAGTTATTGCCTGTACCGGGCACACCTGACTGCATATTCCGCAGCCCTTACAGTAATCCATATTTATATTGATAGGTATGGTCTTCTGGATGACGGCATCCGGGCAGTACATCCAGCAGAGAAAGCATGATGGTTTCTTTTGCCTGGCTGGAGTACACTTGTTATGGTGTACGACCGGCATCAGGCTGCGCCACTCACCTGTCTTGCCGGCTTCGCCAACAGCCGGTGATGATTCACCACAAATGTGTTTGCAATCCCTGGTTCCCATGGTCTTATCTTTTTCTGTCCAGTTTAGTTATCTCATAGGTCTTTTTAATAGCAGCTAGGTTAATGTCTACGGCATTATTAGAAAATCTTTCCCTTATCACTTTTTCAATACTGGACATATCTACTATTTGGGTAGCACAGGCTAAAGCGCCTAACATAGCAGTATTCACCATAGGCAGCCCGCCGACCATAAGCCCTAGTTCCCGGCAGACTTTGGTGGCATCGGCAGCGGCGATATTAAAATCGCCTTTAATTTTAAGCTCCTTGGGATGTAGCCATGAGTTAACCACTAGCCATCCATCACTGCTTAAGCCACTGATTACGTCCTGGTATTTAAGCAGAGACTGGTCCAGAACCACAACAGCACTTGGATTCTCTACTTGCGAGACTACCGCTATGGCTTCTGCAGAAATCCGGGTCAATGCGCTTACCGGAACGCCTCTTCTTTCGGCGCCAAAAGAAGGTGCCGCGGTTACACCTTGATATCCTTTGAAGTATGCTGCCTGAGCTATTATCTTGGCGGCTGTTACGGCTCCCTGTCCACCCCGTCCATGCCATCTAATCTCATACAGCTTTGTTGTCACAAAGGATTTCTTTGACCTTTCCTATTTAATCCTCAATATTTTAAGTGAACAAGCATATATGTTAGCTCTCATTGCTTGGACGTGTCAAATATCGGACCGACAGATTGTTTAAGAGTGTAGCAGCGAGGCTGAAGCCTCGCTGCAGAAAGGCGACTATAAAGAATCGCGACTGTTCGTAGTGTCATTACCTAGCAATGTTTACTTGGTGCCAGGGAATAATTAGTCTATGACTTGAGCTCTTCAAGAAGGCTCTCGTAGTAAGCAAGGCATTGGGGGTTGGCTAAAGCATCTCGGTTCAAGACTGGCCTACCGTGTATTATATTAGTGACAGCGCTTTCAACCTTCTTCATGTTCAGGGTGTAGGGGATATCAGGCACCTGGAGAATCTTAGCCGGGATGTGCCGAGGGGAAGCATTTTCACGCAGGGTCTTTCTAATTTTGCTTTTCAAATCTTCCGTCAAATTATGCCCTTCAGCAAGCTTAACGAAGAGAATTACACGCTGGTCTCCCTCCCAGTTCTGTCCTATGGCAAGGCTGTCAGCCACCTCTTCCAATTTTTCAACCTGATTGTATATTTCCGCTGTGCCGATGCGGACTCCAGAAGGCTTTAGCACTGAGTCAGAACGGCCGAAGAAAGTGAATCCACCAGTATCGCTATTACGCACGACGTAATCTCCATGACGCCATATACCGGGATAAACTTCGAAATAGGCCTCCTTATATTTTTTGCCATCGGGGTCGTTCCAGAAAGATAGAGGCATGGGGGGAGCTGGAGCTTCGCAGACAAGTTCTCCCTCGCGGTCAACTATTGGTTTGCCCTTTTCGTCATATACGTTTATTTTCATAGCTAGGGCAGCCTTCTGTAATTCACCGGCATACACAGGGCTGATAGGGTTTCCGGTACAAAAGCAGCCATTGATGTCTGTGCCGCCGGCACTGGAATTAAACCACAAATCTTTTTTAATATCTTGGTAAACAT
>Ga0315289_10007452_pt1 | contig 15933 bp, 11 predicted proteins | sample YL17G11_40_MG_FD_203452 | JGI IMG/M metagenome (GOLD analysis project Ga0315289, IMG submission 203452) | Sediment microbial communities from Yellowstone Lake, YNP, Wyoming, USA - YL17G11_40 | ecosystem: Environmental > Aquatic > Freshwater > Lake > Sediment | place: USA: Wyoming | collected... | reverse complement strand
CCGAAAGTGCACAGGTCCTATAGGTCCTATAACCCGTAGCCCGTTCACGTATGTTACAGGAGGCGGCTGAGAGGCTGCCTGCGTCTCATTTTCGCGGGTAACCGGTTCTGCCGGCAGCACACAGTCGTCCTTATACCCAAACAGACGAGCAACGCGCTTGTAGTCTTGCGTCGACGGCGGTGTGAAGATGCAGATGTAGCCTGCGTTCCTATACAAGAAAGCACCGTCGCCTACGGTCTCCCTATAGGTCCACGGAGGAAAGGCTGCCATTAGCGCGGCAAGCACTAACGCGACCAGCAGGACGGTCTTCTGGTTGTGGTTCATCTCCTGTGCCTCCCTTATTACGAAACTGGGCGACTGGCGCGGACAACACCGCCGTGATCGCAGCGCACTCTGGCTATCCCTTCACAGTGTACCGCCAGCCGCGTCCGGCCTTCTCGTGAGTGGCCCTGTCCAATGCGACCAGGACGAGAAGGCCATCTTGCGCGAAGAAACGCCGTTTGTGGCCGTACCAGTAAGGCAGACCGTGCTCCGCGGCAAGCCTGCCTGCGAGCGGCGCAACCTGTTCTACGGTCACCGTCATCCCAGCGAAACTCCGGCCAATCGCATCGACGATGATTGACGGTATCTCGGTCACGTGCAGGCTTCCCCTCCAGTTCCTGCTCTCAATCCTGAAAGCGTCTCCATAGGAAAACACGCACCGTCTGTTACGCAGTTCGACCACCCCAACCAGGTTACTCATCTGCAACCCCTCCTTCAACGAAACTCGTGATCAGAAACATCACGTGCTGGCTGCTACGCAGCCAATTCGTTCCGCCTCATAATCTCGTCGCGCAGGTCTTCGGCTTCGAGGACCAGAGCCCCGCGAGGGAATCGCGCCAGCAGGGCATCGAGCCTATCGAGGGCTGCTATGCCGTCGCGGAACTGCCGCCAGGATATCTTTGCGGAACGGTATAGGGCTATCTCAGCGGTACACGCATCTGTTTCCCGTGCCGCAACCATATCGTAGAGCTGGACTGCCCATACGCTTTCCTTGTTTGTCTCGCACTGCAAAGCCAGGTGCAGGAGCATGCCGGCAGTGAGCACGCAGGGGTCCCATTTGAGAGTGAGAAGGTAATGCGCAGCAGCTTCGGGAAACCTGGTGATGACAGCCGCCGGGTTCCTTTGCAGCGCGAGCCGCAGATCGTCCGGCGCGTTGTCCAGCATTGCGGCCATCGCATAGTCTACCGAGAGGTTCTCATCGTCGGGCGATTCCTCGACTAGGACCCGAACCTCTTGGCAACTCAGGAAGCTCCTGTCGCTGTCGCCTTCTACCAACTTGGCCTGCACGACCGACACCATTCTGGGATCCCGTTTGAACCCCAAGGCCCACACCACTACCAGTCCAAGCAGCGTCCCGCCGACGTGGGCAAAATACGCAACACCGGAATGTACGTCGTTCACCTTATCGATAAGGCCGTAGGCGAGGTTCAGGGCGAAAAACGAACCGATAAGCCAGATTGCGCGAAGGTCGAGGGCAGTGGCTGGCCAGAATCCTCCTGCGGACACGAGCACACGCACCGGACTCCACGCGTACAAGTACAAGCAGGCGCCCAGAACCCCGGAGATGCACCCAGACGCGCCGAACGACCTGACGAACGGGCTGACTGATGGGTTCAGTGCGACGACAGCTATGGCTACGTCCGCAGCAAGTCCCGACGAAAAGTAAAGCCCGGTGTACAAGAGCGGCCCCAGTCTGTCTTCTACAGCCTGCCCGAAAACCGATAGGTAGAGCATGTTGCCGAGCAGGTGGAGGATGTCGCCGTGGAGGAACATGGAGGTAAAGTGAGTGATCAGCGGGCTTGCGCCCCAATGCAACGCATACCTGTCCAGTGCGTCATCGTGGACGTCCAAACCATCGCTGGTGAGAAGGAAGACCAGCACGTTCGCCGCCACCAGCGCCACCGTGACGTAGGGAAAACGCCTTGCCGGAACCTTCAATTTGTACGGAATGAGCACGCCTCGACGCCCCCCCGGAATGGTTTTGCTCGTCCGCCGATACGGCGGTACTCCCTCCATCCTCTACGCCTAGTCGGCAGACAGCGCCTTCTGGTTATTCCATAATCCGTCTGCCATCACGCTTACTGTCAAACTACCCGATCAAGCCCTACGGAGATTCCCGGCAACGGGCCCGAACCGCCAGTAAATATCAACTGAGGACGGGGTATTCTAAGCTCTGTCGCTCCGGTGGCAGCGAGAACCTGATCGAGAACCTTTACGAGCGACGACCGCCGCACGAGGAGCTGCGGACGGATTCTGAGATACCAACCGCCCACAAGGAGGCATTCTGATGCTACTTCCAACCCAAAAGACACCGCCCAAGCCGAACCTGGCGGGCCTGACGGTCCTGGTCTACGGCGCGACAAAGACAGGTAAGTCGACCTGGTGCTCGCACGCGGACCGCACGGTGTTCCTCTCGACCGACTTCCGCCTGAAGGGAAGGCTCAAAGGTGTCTTGAGGGGGGCTTTCTGGCGCAAGTGTGACCGTCGAGACTTCAGTGATAGAGGATCTGGAGGCTTCAGCGACTGAGAAGGAGGATGCTGACAGGTAAATGTGGTATAATGACTCAATCAAGCTGAGGAACCAGCAACAAACGGGGCCTCCCAAATCCGATATGGGAGTACGACCTGAAAAGTCGCGATCGGCGCATGTCAACATAAGTTGACCTGCTGTTCTGCCAGCTGCAGCCTAACCGATCAATGCGGGACGGATGAGGGAGCAGTTTAGCCAGTCTCTCCATTGACTGCACTCCCTCGCCTCACTCGACTCTCTGAAGGAGGTACAACCTATGGTTGGACGTATCACCACAGCACTGGCCGCTCTTGCCGCGATGCTACTGGCATCGCCGGGCTTCTCCGATCAGCCAGTCAACTCAGCCGGCCTGATCCGGGACCTGTATGACCTGGAATCGCTTCCGCTCGTGAAGGCAAGCAAGTGCCGTCAGTTTTCGAGCTACGACAGGACGGGAGGCAACAACGACTCGGGCAACTTTCTCTCCATAGACAGCAACAGGACTGCACTGCTAGCCGAAATGAACGGACCCGGCGCGATCGTCCGGATATGGTCTGCGAACCCCGGCGGGAACCTGAGGATCTACCTGGACGGCGCGGCAGAGCCCGTGATCGATATGCCGTTCGACAAGCTCTTCACTGACCCGGCCCTGCAGCCGATCAGGACTACCTCGAGCGGCGGCTGGATCAGCTACTGGCCTATCCCATACCAGAAGCACTGCAAGGTGATCGTCGAGAACGCCCCCGGGTTTTACTACCACGTAACCTACCAGACCTATAAGCCCGGGCAGAAGGTGGAGACGTATACGAAGGAACTATCCCCCGTAGCCAAGACGGAGATGGAGTCCGCCCTGAAGGTCTGGCGCGATCCGGAGAAGGCGTATCTCGCAGCCACAAAGAGCACGCTGGGAACGTCGCCGAAGCCCAAAAAGGAGTCCAAGACCGTTACGGCCGCGCCGGGAGCGACAACGACCATCTTTGAGACCAAAGGGCCGGCCTGCATCGACAGACTGCACGTAGAGACCGATACACCCGGTCTGGACCTGCAGCACACGATCATCCGGGCCTACTGGGACGGAGAGAAGTCACCGAGCATCGAGGCGCCGCTGATGGCGTTCTTCATGCACGACCTCCGGTCCGAGAAGTTTGCCTCGCTGCCGATAGTCACGTCTCCAGGCGACTACGAGTGCCGCTTCCCGATGCCTTTCGCGAAATCCGGCCGCATCGAGGTGGTGAACGGATCGAAGAAGCCCATTACGCTGTCAGTAACCGTTGACTACCGCAGGTTCCGCCGGCTGAACCGTGACGCCGCGTACTTCCACGCGAAGTGGAACCACGAGATCACCAAACAGGGCGTCCCCTATACCATCCTTCAGGCAAAGGGACAGGGCCACTTCGTCGGCGTGGCGCTCACCATGCAGGGCGACAAGGGGATCTGGTTCCTTGAGGGCGACGAGCTGATCTATGTTGACGGAGAGAAGCAGCAGTCGTTCAATGGGACGGGCACTGAGGACTACTTCAACAGCGGCTGGTACTTCGCGTCAGGCCCCATAGCCATGCCGCTTCACGGCGCGCTCGTCAAGGAGGAGGGCCTCTACAGGGTGATGGCCTACCGGATGCAGATACCGGACTGCGTCCCGTTCGAGAAGGACATCGCGGTCAAGATCGAGCACGGCGGGATGTCGGATTACCCGGGCGCTGACTATTCGAGCGTCGCTTACTTCTACCAGAAGGAGCCGCATTTCGACTTCTTCACGATGCCGCCTGCTGAGAAGACCGAGCTTGCCAAAGGCCAGCTGCCGTCTGTGCTGAACTCGATGGACGCGGAAACACTCAAGCCGAAGGCGGACGCCGGTAAGCTCGCCATCGTGGACTGGGACACACTCACGCTTGGCGTCAAGGGAACGCCAATAGCCATCTTAACACCCGACACCGACGGCGCCTCGATCAGTTTCAAGGTGAACGTGGGGATGCGTGACCGGTATGAGCTCTCGGGGTTCCTGGTGAAGGGCAGGGACTTTGGAAAGGTGATCTGCACGGTGGATGGCAAGGCCGGGGAGACGATGGACCTCTCATCGAACGGCGACCCGTTCCCGGCGCAGCAGTTGACGCTGGCGAAGATGGTGTTCGAGGCGGCCGAGCACGAGGTCACGCTGAAGGTAGCCGGCAAGACGGCGTCCGGGAAGCTGCCGAACATCGGGGTTGTCCGGCTGCTGCTCACGTCGGCCAGCCCGTTCATCGGCGAGTGGCAGGTGATCGGTCCGTTCGACAACAAGGGAATCGATTCGGTGCTGCCTCCTGAGACTGACGGCTTCAAGGCCGACGCGAGCTACGACGGCAAGGCGGCGAAGGTGACGTGGACGAAGGTGGCGTCGAACGGCGGGGTGTATCTGCACGACCGGATGAGCCCATCCGAGAAGGCGACTGCCTTTGCCTTCACCGGGATCACAAGCCCCGACAGCCGGGAGACCGAGCTTCTGATCGGCGCGGACGACGAGTGCAAAGTCTGGCTGAACGGGACAGAGATATGGCGGCAGGAGGGAACGCACGACCTGTACGTGGACCAGGACCGGATCAAGATTACGCTGAAGCCGGGAGAGAACACGCTCCTCCTCAAGATAGGCAACGGCGGCGGGTATTGGGGTTACGTCGCCCGCCTGCGCGACCCGGATGGCGTGCTGCGCTACAGCGCGGGGCCGTAGGGCCTGCGGATCCGTGCGTCGCGGCCCTCGTTCGCTGCCGCGTTTAGAGCGATCACTGCGCTTCTTCTGGTTCCGGCCTCCGCGACGGCCGGAACCAGGCCCCGTGTTGCTGCTGCGAAGGTTCTTCGCACTTGAACTTCCTGCCGCTGCGGCGGGGGCAGGAATCGTTTCTACCCACATTCGCGTTCTGCATCGTTTTGTTTCTTCGGCGCTTGTCCGCAATATCCTGCTTCTTCTGCCGTTCCGCCGGATAAGCGAGGGCAAACCTCCCAAATCCGCATGGCAGGCGTCGTCGGGGTTCAAGCGGTCGCGCTAGCGGTTCGGCTCCAGTAATACCGGGAGATTCCGCCGCCGCCCTGCTGCGGAACTTGACGGTGTGGGCATTCGAACACTACGCTTAAGAGGACGTTCCCGCACCGTACGAAAGGAGCCAGGCAATGAGGTCTATCTGCTACGTGTTTGTTATGCTACTCGTCCCTGCAGGATGTTTGGGGGGTTCAGAACCTCCCAGCCAAACCCCAAAAGCATCCAAGTCTTTTGAGTTGAAAGTTATTGCCACGACAATGACCCAGATAGTGTTGCAGTGGAAAGCGGGGTCTCTAGACGTGTCTTCCTTCCAACTCGAGAGAGCCACAAATCCCTCTTTCACTGAGAACCTGAAAACCTACTCTATTGATAAGGGCACACTCCTTTTCTCAGATACCGATAGAGTGCCTGTTTCAAAGACAAGGTTTACAGGCGACCAACGCGGGGCGCTGCTGGATCCAAAGACGACCTACTACTATCGTGCGAAGGCTAGCCTCAACGGGGGCGGGTCACGCTATTCCAACACGGTCAGTGCGCGGGTGAGCGGACCCGTAAGAGGTAAGGAGGGTGATCTCTGGGCCGATGTCGTGCTTGGCAAATCCGACTTCGGCGGGAATGTGTGTTACCAACCCACAAAATACGGAGTGGATCACCCCGGCGGAGTGCTGATAGACAAGACGGTGAAGCCCAACCGCATGTATATTGCAGACTGCAATAACAACAGAATCCTTGGCTTCAAAAGCACATCGCCGAAAGACGGAGCGGACATAGTATTAGGTCAGCCCGATTTTGGCTCATCCGGCGGCAATGGCGATTCCTGCGCCCAGCTGTTTCCATATCGGGGAAAAGCATCGGCCGGGTCGCTCTGCCTGACGCTCCCAACTCAGATAAGTATTGGCGAGACGGTTGTAAGGGCGAATATGACCGTTGACGAGGAAGGAAATCTGTACGTCCCCGACATCTTCAATAACCGCGTACTCAAATACAATAACCCCTTTGGCACCGATACCGTTGCCGACGAGGTTTGGGGTCAGGCCGATTTCGCCGGAGATGAGCCTAACAGAGGGAAGGCGACCGCGGCGAACAACACTCTCAACATGAGCGCTGACCGTGCCGGAGTTGCCCTTGATCCCGAGGGGAATCTGTGGGTGGCAGACAGCGGGAACAACCGCGTGCTGCGTTTCCCCAAGAACGCCGAGACAGGCGTCATTGCCAAGGATGCGGATATTGTCCTCGGTCAGGCGGATTTCTCGGCGCACGGCGAGATTGGGTTCAACCGGACCCTGGCGCAGATGTGGTATCCGATAGACGTGGAATTCGATTCCAGAGGAAACCTGTACGTCTGCGACGGGATAAGCAACAACTTTGCAGGGAGAATCCTTGTTTTCGAGCCGCCATTCAAGAGCGGGATGGCCGCGACAAGAAAGATGCCTATGCCTCAACATGACATTGATCTCCCGGAAGACCGGAGAGAGGCCGTCACGGTCGGCAGCATCGCCAGGGACATTAATCCTGACCGCATGTGGTTCGAGAAAGGCACTTTCACATCAGAGCTGATTGATCTCAAGGAAGGCAAGTCCATAACTTCTGTCTCGTGCGATCAAAGCTCGGGCATTGACGTGGACTCAGAGGGCAATCTCTATACCGTGCATAAATGGGCGGGCGTCTACCGTTACCCGCCGTCGAGCTGGTCTCTTCCCTGGGCTGAAAGAAGGAAACTGGTCGAGACAGTACTGGTTAGGAGCAATGCCCCCACGGCAGGCACCACCGCAGGGATTCTGGGCATGACAACTTTCAAGGACCAGTTCATCATCGCCGAGATGTCGCGGCTGCTCATCTGGAACAAGTTCGACGTGAACAAGCTCAAGAACGGCGAACCAGCCAACGACGTTTACGGCGAGAAGGATCTTTCGACGGTCTCATTCCAGGGGAAGTACTACTCATCGCCTCAGGAGGACAAGAGCGGACGGCTTTGGGTCTCCAAGAGAATGGGCGGCCATACGCTGGAGGCCTTTCAGTACCCGCTGACTCGCAATTCCAAGCCGATCAAGACGGTGCCGCTGGTGGGCGACAGAGAGAACGTGCTGCCTGTCATCGGCGGAGGTGGAACTCACGCCGCGTGGGCCGATTTCTTGGATTTTGCCGTCGTCGGAAAAGGTGACAAGATATGGGTTGCCGACAGGAACGCCAGCCGGGTTTTCAGGATAAACAACATAGATGGCCTTGAGAACCCGAAAGCCGGGCCGTACGTGGACATAGTGCTAGGTCAGAATAATCTCACCGACGATAAGTACCACCAGGGCAAGGAACGTTGCGGACCCCGGTCACTGGCATGGGCGTATAACGTGGACATCTCGCCCAAAGGCGAGCTCCTGATAGCCGATAACGGCGGCGAATGCGGAACCGACCAGAGGATACTCATGTACGATGCCAAGCGGTTTCCCAGTAATCCGGATAAATGCCTTTTCGCGGACGATATAGGCGATCCTGACAGGGTTCTCGGCACGGGAGGAAGATTGGATATCGGCGGATCTGAAAGTGAAGATCCTATTTGTTCCCCGTTTGAGGTTGGAATTAGCACGCGGGGAGCTGTTGTGGCGGGGATGAACGGCTATTCAGCCCAGCGTTTCCCTCTCGTTTACCTCGATCCGAAGAAGACTGCTGAGCCGCAGATGGCGCTTGGGGATTTGACGTCATATCCCACTACCTGTTTCATGGACAAGGACGATAATGTATATATAGGGGACTATGACTGGGCCAGAGTGATCATATACAAAAAGCCTTTTAAGAACATAAGGTATTAGTATGCTTCGGGACGAAAAGCGTGTCCCGAAGCATACAATCTGAACTTGCCAGGGCGAGAGTCTGCTTCGGCTCCAAAGAACGAGCCGAAGCATAGAAAAAGGGGACAGACCCCTTTTCCGTCCAGGTCAGGATATACGCAGAGACGCGGCAGACAGAAACCGCTTCTTAAGAGCGGCTATCCGGTCGATCAAATTTGAACTTGCCAGGGCGAGAGTTTGCTTCGGCTCCAAAGAACGAGCCGAAGCATAGAACAACGGAGCAACAACGAAGGCCTTCGCCGCACGCGGACGTGCGGCAGATGTCGGTCCGGCGCGAGGACTGGCCGGACCATCGAGACCCTCGGAAAGACGCGTGAGCCGCTGCCGGAGACGATAAGCGTCGCCTCCCGGCTCAGATCTACCGCAGTTCTCGGCGCTCTCGCGGCGGCCTGAGTCCGCTGCTGGGCCGAAGCAGCTCCGGAGCCCCCTTCTCCGGCGCAAAGAGCGAGACGTGTACCGCTCTTTGGGCCACTACCAGGGCGGCGCCGTTGATCCGACGCGAGGTGATCCTTACATCGCGGCCCTCTCCGGGGCTTTGGTAGTCGTGGATCGAAACGCCCGGTTCAAGCACAAGCTGCAGGAAATGGCGGGCGTCGTCGCGGTCCGGCACCAGTTCTGGCCCAGTCCGGTGCTTCTCGATTGCATCGAGCGCGTACGACTTGACCAGCTTGGCAAAGAGCCTTTTCAGCGTTCGGCTCTGGTCGAAGATATCGGCCCCGACGATCTCGCCGTTGATGGCAAACAGTGCCCCGACCTGGTCGCTCACGATCTCAAAATGCCTCGTGTAGTCGCCGATGTCCTTGTCGAACTTCTCGTAGGCCTCGTGCATCGGTCCGGAAGGCTTAGCCATTGACAGGTTGGCGCGCTTCGCGGCGACCTCGTCCCATATTCTCATTTGGTCGCCCTGCGCTCCGGCAGTAGGGCGAGCAGCCAGGTTCTCCGACACGGCAGGCGTGTTCACCTGCCTGGCCCGAGCAAAAAGCTGGGTCCCAGCGGGCTTGAAGTCGTCCGAGACGCTCGCCCAGCGGCCCTGCTCGACGCAGCTCACGGGCACCTCCGCAATCTGCTTCGGGCCGATCATCAGCGAGCTGTTCAGGACACGGTTCTGCTTGGCGCCAACTACCTCCTCGCCGTCCATGATGAACACGCGGTCGCCGGACCGGTTACGGATTACGATCGTGTTCACCTCGCCCTCATCCTTCTCACCGACCCGGATCGCGCCCTGGCTCATGGCCTCGTCAAGAGTCAGGTAGTCCAGTCCGCCGATGCTTCTGCCAATCAGTGGAAACATCGTCAGCCCGCCGAACCTCTGAGGTTCGCCGACTTTGATCTCCTCGACCCTACCCTGGACCAGGTCAGCGGGACTCTGGAGCAACTTCACTTTCGGACGCGGCCCAGCCGTGTTCCGCCCCGGCTGGGCTGCGTACATGGCGCCAACCCCAACGAGCAGCGCCGCCACCACAGTCCACCATCTATGCATTTTATACCGGCCTCCCTTCTACTCATTTTGTTGCACGTACGCCGGAAGTGGTTCACTCCCTACCAACTTAGACCGCTTTCGGGCCTGCTGCCTTCAGAAAATTACGCAATGCGCGTCGGGAAATGTTCCCCGTGCGCGCCCCGGACGGGAACATCCGGCAGATCTCCGCCCGGCGCGAGACGGGCCGGGCGATCGGGGCTCCAAAGAACGAGCCGAAGCATGGAAACGCGCACCCTGGCGAAAACGCCCACTTGACAATTGGGCCGTGAGGCTGCAAGATGTAAGCTAGGTTGGGTGGAACACGCAACGCGCCGGTCTTGAGGGGAGCCGTGCTCTCCTGCGACGCCGACGACGACGCGTGGTACGGAAAGTAGCTATGGAGCCTGGTAAAGTCGAAACTGAATCGGGGGCAGCCGTGCCGGAGACCATTGACAGGTCCAGGTCTTTCTCGTTCCTTCTCCCCGTCGAACCTGGCAGCCGCGGCGTGCTGGTAACCGATGCGAACCACCGCGTGCTGTTCACGGACTCCAACATATTCCGACTTCTGGGACTCTCACCCGCGCGCTTGCCTGGAAGCGAGAAAGAGGAAGCGGTCTGGGATGTCCTGAAGCACTGCTTCAAAGACCCTGACGCGTACGAATCGAGCTCGAGGCGGCTTCGAGACCGTCCCGAGGAAGTCCTGGAGGAAGTGCTCGAGACCCCCGGTCCGGAGCGACGTGTGCTCCACAGATACAGCTCTCCTCTGTTCGGTGAGAACCGAAAGTGCCTGGGGAGGGTCGAAATCTACAGCGACATCACAAAGCGAAGGGAGCTTGAGGCTGCAGTGCGCCGGGCTTACGAGGAGTTGAGAGCGACGCAGGAGCAACTGGTTCAGTCTGAAAAGCTGAGGGCGATCGGGGAAATCGCCAGCGGTGTGGCTCACGACTTCAACAACACGTTAGGCATAATCCTCGGGAACATCCAACTCCTGATCCGAACGGTGGAGGACGAGCGTGTGCGGGCCAGACTGCAGACTGCCGAGCGTGCGGCTTTGGACGGTGCGGAGACTGTGCGTCGGATCCAGGAGTTCACCAAGATGAGCCCGCAGGAACCGCGGCAGGTGCTGGAACTCAGGGCACTAGCCTCCGAGGTCGTGGAGATGACGAAGCCTGTGTGGCAGGAGCCGGCGCAGGCAGGGGGGCGGAGCATAGACCTGACTCTGGACCTCGCGGACGGCGCGCTTGCGCTGGGCAATGGGCCTGAGATAAGAGAGGTCGTGGCGAACGTTCTCCTCAACGCCATACAGGCTATGCCGGAAGGCGGGTCAATCGTTATCTCGACAGGAGGGTTCAGGACTTCCAGTTGGATTCGGATAGCAGACACGGGCACTGGAATGACGGAGGAGGTACGAAAGCGCGTATTCGACCCGTTCTTCACGACGCGGGGAGTCGCGGGCAGCGGCCTTGGGATGAGTGTGGCCTATGGCATCGTCCGGCGGCATGGCGGCAGCATTTCCATTGAGAGTGAGCCTGGCAAGGGCACAGTTGTGACCATTTTTCTGCCATCGGCAGGCGAGGCAGCCAAGGAGGAACCGGGTCAGCCCGCCGAGGAGCTCTGGAGCGGGCCGGCGGTGAAGATTCTGGTGGTGGACGACGAGCGGATGTTCGCAGATGTATTCGTCGAGATGCTGTCGGAGTGCGGCCACGCGGTATGTGTGGCGAGAAGCGGAGCGGAGGCAATAGAGCAGTTCAAGGAAAGCCCATTCGATCTCGTATTCACCGATCTGGGAATGCCTGAGATGTCCGGGTGGGAACTGGCTAGAGCCATAAAGAGCATCGAGCCGCAAACACCGGTGGTATTGCTCACAGGCTGGGGCACTGCGAGACAGGACGCCGAAGCGGACGGTGCGGAGGTAGATATGGTGCTTTCAAAGCCGGTCAGGCTGGAGAAGCTTTCTTCCATAGTGGCCGAGGCGCTGGGCAGCCGGGGGATAAGTTGAGCGGGAAGCAGGTTCTTATCGTAGATGATGATGAGAAGATAAGGTCGGTACTTGCCGAGTGCCTGACGGAAGGCGGCTACAGAGTAAGCCTTGCCCAGGACGGCAAGGAGGGACTGCGGGCGGCGCTCCTGGGGGACGCAGACCTGGTGATCCTGGACCTCAGCCTTCCCGGATTCGACGGCCTGGAGCTGCTCCGCTCGCTCAAGGAATCCAAACCAGATCTCCCCGTAATCATCATTACTGGCTACGCGTCTATGCAGAGCGCGCTCCAGGCAATGAAGCTGGGCGCTTACGACTACATTACCAAGCCGTTTGACCTGGACCACGTTCAGCTGGTCGCGGAGCACGCTGCCCAGCGGCGGCGGCTGATACATGAGAACACCTACCTGAAGAACGAACTGCGGGTCCGCTATGGATTCGACAACGTGATAGGCCGCAGCCCACAGGTGCAGAAGGCTTACGTTCTGGCAGCCAAGGTGGCGGACAGCAGCGCATCCGTGCTTATACTTGGAGAGACTGGGACTGGCAAGGAGTATCTCGCTCGTACCATCCATTACCAGAGCCCGCGGGCCGACGGCCCATTCGTGAAGGTAAGCTGCGCGGCCCTTCCAGAACCACTGCTGGAAAGCGAACTGTTCGGGCATGAGAAAGGGGCGTTTACAGGTGCAATCGCCCGCCGGTTGGGCCGGTTTGAGCTTGCAGACGCCGGCACCGTATTTCTTGATGAGATCGGCGACACGACGCCAGCAACCCAGGTAAAGCTGCTGAGAGTCCTGCAGGAGAAGAAGTTTGAACGTCTGGGCGGAAATGAAACGCTGACGCTGGATGTCCGCGTCATTGCGGCCACCAACCGGGATTTGAAGCAGGCACTCGCGGACAAATCGTTTCGGGAGGATTTGTACTACCGGCTGAACGTCATTACGATCAGCATCCCGCCGCTGCGGGATCGCCTGGAGGACATCCCCGAACTGGTCAACCATTTCATCCGCAAGTACAGCGAAGACACGGGGAAGAACATCGAGCAGATCTCGCCGGACGGGATGGCGCCGCTGCAGCGGTACTCCTGGCCGGGGAATATTAGAGAGTTGGAGAACTGCATCGAGCGAGCGGTGATCCTGTGCAACGGCAGCACAATACAGCCGCAGCACCTGCTTTTCAGCGACCACTCACTTCAAGCGCCGTCAACCCCTCCACAGATCGAGCCGAGGACGCTTCAGGAAGTAGAGAAGGAGCACGTAGCGAAGGTTCTGGAACGCTGTGACCGGAACCAGACGCGAGCGGCCTCTGTCCTCGGAATCGACCGCAAGACGCTCCGCAACAAGATCAGGGAATTTGGGCTTGGCACAGGAATTGCTGGGTCCAACCCTGACCATGGAGCACAGACCCACCGATAATCTTACCATCTGTGTCGAGCAGGTCAGGTCACGGGTCGGCCGGGCACGAGACGAAGCCGAAGTGACGGCCGTGCTGCGCCGGTTCTTGGCTGAGATACGCGAACAGATCAACGCTGAGAGGGTGGCAGCTGCCAGCCGACTCGCAGGCTGGCTTGCTCACCAGATCAACAATCCGCTCGGCACGATATCCGGCAACGCGCAACTTCTGGCCAGACGCCTCGAACGAGATATCGGCGACGGGGATTTGCTTCAGGCGTATCTGCGATATGTCGAGGCAATCCAGAGCGAAACGGAGCGATGCGCCAGGATCACAAGCGACCTGCTGGACTTCACTCGGCCCAGAGATGCCGATCTCCGAAGTATTGACGTCAGGGACGCCGTCACGGAAGCCTTGGACCTGGCCAGCTACGGCCGGGGGCAGTGCAAGGTTTCCGTGGCCCCAACCGGCGAGGGCGACCCGCCCAGAGCATGGGCCGACAAGGAACTCCTGGTACGGGTGCTCTACGAGGTCATCTCGAACGCAATCCAGGCCGCTTCGGACGACGGGTCGGTTAGGATCCAGGTCGGCATGGCGCCAGACGAGGCAGACGGCGCAGAGTGGGTACGAATAACCGTTGCCGATACGGGGCCGGGGATCGCGGAGGATATCTTGCCGAGGGTTTTTGAGCCGTTCTTCTCAACTCGGGAAAAAGCTAGAGGTCTCGGCCTGACGACAGGACTGGCAATTATGCGGCAGCTCGGAGGAACGATAGAGGTGAGTGAAACGGGGCCGGGTGGAACGGTCGCAGCAATCCAGATCCCTGCGAGGAAAGCGTAGAAGTGACTGGGGCGCGTGTGCTCGTTGTGGATGACGAAGAGGCACTTTGCTGCGTGCTGAAGGACACCCTCGAGATGGAGGGGTGCGAGGTCGAGGTCTGCCAGAATGGCCAGTCGGCCCACGAGAGCCTGGCCCGGTCCAGCTTCGACGTTGCACTGGTTGACGTATTCCTGTCCGACGGGCCTAGTGGACTGGCTCTAGGTCGGCAGATACTGTCGAACTACCCGCAGACGAGCCTTGTACTTGTGACCGGCTTCGCTGAAGAAGCCGACATCCGCGCCGGATATGCCTCCGGCGCATACACGTGCATCAGAAAGCCGTTCATCCTCGATGACGTGATTCGGGTCGTCCGAAAGGCGATGGACGAGCGCCCTGGCGCACCTCCTGCAAGGCGCGTTGACTGAGGTCTGGGACTTGGGCCTGGTATGGCAATAAGCGCTGGGATATCACAGAAGCAGACTATTGGGATGGTTCCGGAGCACATCCTGGGCAAGGCGGTGCTCAAGATGAGCTTGCAGGAACTACAGAATTTCGTGCAGGCGGAGCTCGCGGAGAATCCAGCACTGGCCATGGAGGAAGAGGTAATGTGCCCGGCCTGCGGTTCGGCGCTCGTGGGCTGCGTTTGCAGCACGTGCGGCTCGCGGATCGTGAGCGAAACAGACCGTGAGCCAAGTCCGAAGGATGAGTCGGCGGCAGATTCGTGGCTGGCCGGCGAAAGCCCCGACGATTCATACTATGAGCCGTTTGCGCGCGTCGCGGCCCCCTGCTCGCTCGCCGACCATCTGAAGGAAGGGATTCGCACGCACATGCCAGCGTGCGACGTTCCCGCGGCAGAGTTCATCGTTGATTGCCTTGATGAGGACGGTTACTTGCGGGAGCCGCTCCTGGAGATCGCGAACCGGTTTGGCCTCAGCGTTCCGGAGCTGGAGGCCGTCCTGAGACAGGTGCAGAGCCTGGACCCCCCCGGCGTCGGGGCACGGAGCCTGCAGGAGTGCCTGCTGATCCAACTTCGGCAGCTTGACACAGACTGCGAGGACAAGCGCAATGCGGAAGTGATCGTAACCGAGCACTGGGAGAGCATATCCCGAATGAGGCTCGACGAGACAGCGAGTCGGATGGGCGTCAGCAGGAAAGAGGTAGAATCGGCGCTGCGCTTCGTGCGCGAGGCCCTGGAACCCCGCCCCGCGAGCATGTTTCGTGATCCGTGGCAGACGCTCGTTCCGCGAAGGGAAGCCAAGCTGGCGCCTGACGTCGTCATCCGAGAGACGGAGTTGGGTCTGGTCGCGGAAGTCGTGGATCCGATATCGAGTCGGGTGACTGTGGATGAGGCGTACGCAAGTCTGTACTCAGCGATGGCTCGGAGGAAGAACGGGTTCTCGGAGGCAGGACGGGAGCAGATCAGGGAATGCGTGCTCAGTGCCCGGTCTCTGATCGAGGCTTTGGAGTTCCGGAGATCAGCGCTGCGGAAAGTAGCGCAAGAAATTCTGCGCTGCCAGGCAGGTTTCCTCAAGAAAGGTCCCGCGCATCTGAAACCGATGACCAAGAAGCAGCTTGCTCAGCAAGTGGGGCTTCACGAATCCACGGTATGCCGGGCAACCCAGGGCAAGACAATCCGGCTCCCGACCGGAGAGGTCATGCCGCTCGATGTGCTGTTCGACTCGGCGCTGCCGGTCAAAGAGCTGGTGAAACAGTTTGCTGGCGAGCGGCTGAACGGCCGTCCGCTGAGCGACGGAGAGATCGCCGAACGGCTGGGTGCGGTTGGCATACACATTGCCAGGCGAACCGTAGCAAAGTACCGAGATCAACTCCGGGTCCCACCGGTAGACTACAGACTGGCTTGAGGCAGTCCAAGCAGGCCCCCCA
>Ga0315289_10007451_pt1 | contig 15933 bp, 13 predicted proteins | sample YL17G11_40_MG_FD_203452 | JGI IMG/M metagenome (GOLD analysis project Ga0315289, IMG submission 203452) | Sediment microbial communities from Yellowstone Lake, YNP, Wyoming, USA - YL17G11_40 | ecosystem: Environmental > Aquatic > Freshwater > Lake > Sediment | place: USA: Wyoming | collected... | reverse complement strand
CTCGGCACCTCGATGTCGGCTCATCGCATCCTGGGGCTGTACAAGGTCCCAAGGGTCGGGCTGTTCGCCCGTTAAAGCGGTACGCGAGCTGGGTTCAGACCGTCGTGAGACAGGTCGGTCTCTATCCGCTGTGGGCGTAAGGGATTTGTGAGGAGCTGCCCCTAGTACGAGAGGACCGGGGTGGACAGACCTCTGGTGTGCCAGTTGTCGTGCCAACGGCATCGCTGGGTAGCCAACGTCTGGCAGAGATAACCGCTGAAAGCATCTAAGTGGGAAACTCGCCTCGAGATTAGATCCCTGTTTCCGTCAGGAAGTAAGGTCGCAGGAAGACTACCTGCTTGATAGGCGGCGTGTGTAAGCGCAGTAATGTGTTAAGCTAAGCCGTACTAATGACCGAGCGCTTCTTATGCGTGGTGCGGAGAACTCGACAGTCTTTATCGTAACCTACATACTATTTACGGTTCTAATAAAAAGTCTCTTGGTGATTGGAGCGACGCTGGTACACCCGGTAACATCTCGAACCCGGCAGTTAAGGGCGTCAGCGCCGATGGTACTTGGGGGGCAGCCCCCTGGGAGAGTAGGTCGTTGCCAAGAGACTTTTTTTATTTAATTCTGCTTTGTGAAGCAACCCCTCCCTTTTCTTAAAATATTCTCTTTATTATTTATTCCCCTTTCAATTTTAAGCCATCCGTTTAAAATTACCCCATACCCGCGGCTTCATACTATCCCACTTGCAGGCTGAGGCTATTTGTAATGGATAAAACACTTATCTCAATGTTAACCATCAGAGAGAGAGACCTTTTTTCTAATGCATGTGATTTAATCCAGGATATAAACCCATTACCTGTTCTTGAAGCGTTGGATAATATTCCTGATGAAAGCGCGTCCCTTGTAACCTTCAACCTCTATTCCCGCTGTGACTTTATGGTGTTCTGGGCGGTTGCCGCGCTTGTCTCAGCACTTCTACAAACACCAAGCTGGCTGATGACCAGCGCCTGGACAAACCACACCAGTAGCCTGGACCAGTTGCGCACCGGGTTGACACGCACATCGATTCTTTGCTTTGCGTCGGAGGGAGGGGATTTTTCTGAGGGAAATTTGGGCAATCCGCGTGACGGTACGGGCAAATTCATCCTCCATGCACTTATGCACCTGAAACGCATCCTGCCGGTCGGAATTAATGAAGAAAGCGGCCAACCATATCTGAATTTTGGGTCTCCTTACACGCTGGAGGTTAAACACTTTCGGTTTAATGATAAGAAACAAATTACGACGCGTGTTTTGAAAGAAATTGCAGCGCTTTTACCCACGAGGACACTTTTCGAAAGGTAAGGACTGAAATCAATGAAGAAATTATCGCTGGGCAAATTATTGAGCATCAACACCTATTGGCTGGGACTTTCGTTTATGTGGAACAGCCTGCACCCTATCATCCTGCCGGCCATTCTCCTGCACCTGGTGCCTGCTTCCATGAAAAACAGTTACCTTGGGGTTCTCACTTTTATCGGTTTGGTGTTGGCCATGGTTATTCAGCCCATCTCCGGCGCGGCCAGCGATGCCTGGCGTTCGCGCTGGGGGCGCAGGCGACCGCTGGCACTGATCGGCACTCTGTTGGACTTTGTATTTCTGGCACTGCTTGCCTGGTCGGGTAATATCCTGATAGTCATTGTCGGTTATATCGGCCTGCAAATCGCTTCTAACATCGCGCACGGACCCATACAGGGGCTTCTGCCGGATGAAGTACCTCACGAACAGATTGGCGCAGCCAGCGGGGTGAAGAACCTGATGGAAATGGGCGGGCTAATCGCCGCTTCACTTGCAGCTGGCAACCTGCTTTCGCCCAATGACCGTTACCCCACTGTAATAATGCTGGTCGTTGTTGCAGTGCTGGCAATCTCCGCGATTGTAACATTTTTATCTGCGCGCGAAATGCCCACCAGTGAGTTGAAAAAAGAGAAAAATCCACTCAACCTTAAGCAGATCTTTACTATTGATTTTCATGGCAACAAGAATTATTTTTGGCTGATAGCTTCGCGCTTTATTTTTCTGATTGGTATTTACGGTGTGCAGACCTTCGCGCAGTATTACATCCGGGATGTGATGCAGGCACCTAACCCGGTCAAGGCGACTGGCGACCTGATGGCCGCTCTGGCTATAACGCTGGTGGTCTGCTCAGTGCTGGGTGGCTGGCTGACCGACCGCTTTGGATCGCACCGCGTGTTGGTGCTGGCCAGCCTGCTTTCCGCGGCGGGCTGCTTTCTGCTCATCTCTGCGCGCGATTTGCAAACCCTCACCCTGTTTGGCAGCGTGTTGGGCGCCGGTATCGGGTTTTACCTCACATCCAACTGGGCTCTGGCCAATCGGCTCGCGCCCAAAGGTGAAGCCGGTAAGTTCCTTGGGCTGACCAACTTGGCAACCGCGGGCGCAAGCGCTTTTAGCAAGCTGGGCGGCATTCCCATCGATATAGCCAATAATGCCGTACCGGGCAGGTTTCTCGGATATTCCGGTTTGTTTCTGCTGGGCGGCATCTTCGCGCTGGCAAGTCTGTTTCTTTTGGTAAAGGTGAAGGAATAGATCAAGCGGTAATTCTTTGAAGTTATAGGGTGCGTTTTTGCTGTGCCATGCAAGACCAATATTAAGACATATATTGGTCCAAGCCTCATAAAACGCTGGTGAGTTAGAGACCAACAATCCTGAAGACAAATGTAAACAAGAAGGATGTAAATCCGGGAGGGGTGTGGCTAGTTGTACAACCCGACCTGTAATACAACAGATTTAGCTATTTTCTTGATACAGCCCATTTATTAAGAAAGTGGAATGAATTTTCTAGTTATTGAAGTTTTTCATCGCATGATAATTTATGGTCAATAAATTCGCTGATAACTTTATTATCTAGAGAATCATCTTCACTTAATTGATTCCAAAACTGGCATAATAATGGTTCATAACTCTTTGAGATATCCGTGATTTCCAAACTAAGGGCAAAAGACTCTTCATAACGATTCATATGAGCCAAACCCTGAATAAATGGCAATCGCTCTGATGCATTATTTGGTTTCAGCTTATAACTCAAACTTGCGTTCCATAAATCACTCACTTCATCCCAATTATTATTTTCAGCTGCTAAAGCCGCTTTCTGGTAATAATAGCAAAAATTATTTTGGTCTTCGTCTAAGAAAATAGGACTTTTCTTAAGGTTTATTTCACTATTTCCTCGCGGTTCAATTAATCCCTTTGGATTATTTAAATCTATTTCACGCAAATAGAGCGGGATATCTGGGTTATATTTATCCCAGTTTTCGTTAATAATGTGTAAGCATGCTGGTGGCTGATACCAAAAGGTAATCAGGTTGGATGAATTGCCAATAAAAACCCCGGCCATATGCGACCTTTTAATTGGAATGTCTTTTTCCTGTGGGAATTCATTAAAAAACCGATCTTTACTGTCATATGAGTAATAATCGATATGATTAATAGGGAAACTATTTTCCATATAGATCCAATTTATAGCTGCAGAAATAGAATTTTCACCCATTGTCTGTAAAGGCAGTTCGTTTGAAAAAAAAGTAGTGCCTGGTTCAAGAGCCGGTATTCTCCAGGCGAACTCCCAGAAAAAACGATTCTGTAATTCCCAAATATTTCGGAAATAATTACCGGATAACAAATGCATCATCACAGCAAAACCGCAGATTACACTTAGAATAATATTAGAAAACAGTCTATTTTTTAGAAGCAGTGTCACGATTCCATAAATTAGAAAGGCTGAGCCAAATGCCGCGGGAATAGAAAACCGGCTGTAATTGGAAATCCCAATATCTATTGGTAACTCAGCAATCCAGAATGGAGCACCAGCAAATATTAAACCTATCACACCAAGAGGAATTGTTTTCCGGCTGATATTTTTTTCTTCACCTTTATTAATGAAAAAGGTGATTGAGAAGAAAATAATCAAAGTTGTAAAACATGCGATAAAAGAAAATAATAAGATGGACCTTGAACCGGAAAATTCAAATAATCTTGAGTCGCGGAGAGGTTTAATCCATGTTAAAAATCCACTCTTAATCCCATCGACGACCATTTTATTAATAAAGAATTGAATAGTCTGAAAAGGGTGTGAAAAATATTTTGTCAAGTCAATATTATAGTAACTGGAAGCATTCTGATTATTAAACAATCTACTGATGGATAGAGTCAAGAATACAATAATATAAGGAATTGAGATTTTTAGAATAAATTTTTTGGAATCTTTTAAATCCAATTTTCTATTAACAAAATATGTAATTAGTATGGGTATTCGTAACAGCTCTAAAAAAAATAAGTATTCTGATACAACGAGATTAAGGGTTGCTAAAAATACACTTAGAATAATAAAAATCCATCGATTGCTATCTTTATTAACCGCTACCAACATTAACCAGAATGATGAAAGTAGAAAGCAAAATTGTAAATACACCACCCAATATGTCATGGGCTGGTAGGTTATCAAGGATCCGGGATAAAGAGCAAATAACAGGCTAATCCAAATCCAGATTATTTTTTTATTTGGCCATAGTGTTTTTAATAAGTACCATAAATTTACAACACTTAAAAAATGGATAATAAAAAGAAAGGAATGCCATATCCAGGTCGAGGGATTCAGGAGGTATGTAAAAAAAGAATAAATATAGGGCAATAAAAATCTGTTTGATGGAAAAAATAAAGAAGTAGAACCGGCTTTATACGAAAGCCAAAGGAGACTCCAATCATCCCCGTAAAAACCCAGCCATGGAATAAAAAGCCCATGGGCAAGTAGAGATATTAAGAAGAGAAATACTACTTGCCCATAATTGCTTAAATGAGAGTTTTGGTATTTTTGGAAAGCATCTCTAACTCTTTTCAATAATTTACTCCAATAAAATATTATGATACGCAATTAATGATGCCTAAATTCCATGAATATTGAATCATAAATATTATTATAATTCTTGAATTCAAGCCTCACTCAATAATTCCCATTTTACAGTTTTCCCGCATCTATAAATTTAAAAAAAATACCTAACAATATACTGCCCGGGTGATTGGCTGAACTTTCATTATTGTAAGAGGTTTATTAAACAATCCGAAAATTGTCATTTCCCACAAAATATTGAAGTATTCTATTCAAACTTACCGGAGAAATTTATGAGAAAAGTGATAATGTTTAATATGGTTTCACTGGACGGTTTCTTTGAAGGGCAGGACCGGGAAATTGACTGGCATATGGCAGATGAGGAATTTAATCAATTCGCCATTGACCAATTTAATTCATTAGAAACCATTCTGTTCGGTAGGGTGACTTATCAGTTGATGGCTAATTTCTGGCCAAGCCCAACCGCGCTTGCTGAAGACCCGGTGGTTGCCAACCTGATGAACAGCACTTCCAAGATTGTTTTTTCAAATACGCTGCAGAAAGCGGATTGGAACAATACCAGGCTGGTAAGCGGTGATGCCGACCGAGAAATTATACAACTGAAAGAACAGTCCGGCAAGGATATGATTATCTTTGGCAGCGGCAGTCTTGTCTCTTCTCTTATGCGGCTTGGTTTGATTGATGAATACCGCTTAATTGTGAATCCGGTAGTTTTAGGCAGCGGCCGGCCATTATTCACTGGTTTGAAAGAGAGGCTGCACCTGAAACTGTTGAACGCCCTTACCTTCAAATCAGGCAATGTCGTGTTGTCCTATCAACCTGTTGAAAGAGAAATAAAATGACAGATAAGGATTTATTAATTATGCGCGTTTTCGCCGTAGGTGCTCTTCGAGTGACGCGCCAAAAAAGGCGGGTGGATGAATAGATTCCAGGCATAAATGCATGGAATACGACGAAAAAATATTTCAGACTGCTGATAAACTCACAGTTTTTGATTGACATACTGCCTGCTTAACCGTATAATACATTTGGTATCTAATTAAAAAGAAAATTTGCCAGGAGGCATATTAGACAGTAAGCTTCCAAAAAACTGATTTGCTCACAGAAAACTTGACTCGGCTGATGTGTGAATCGGTCGAGTTTTTTATGGAGCGAAACCCTTCAAGCGAAGGGAGGTGAATGAATAATGACTTCAGTAATTTTACGACCTAATGAATCACAGGAACAGCTGATGCGGCGTTTTCGCAAGAAAATCGTCCGTTCAGGGATATTAAGTACCGTTCGAAAGAAACGCTGGTTCATCTCCAAGAGCGAGGAACGCCGGATGGAAGCCAAAAAATCCGCCCGAAGGATGAAACGCAAGCAGTTTGAACACCCTGACGGATAAGCAGCAAACCTGTATAAGACAAGAAAGGAGTCTTAATGGGAAAAGAAGAGAAGATCCAGGTGGAAGGCAAAGTCATCGAAGCCCTTCCCGCGACGCAGTTTCGCGTTATGCTGGATAACGGGCATGAAGTGCTTGCTTATCTATCCGGAAAAATGAGACGGTATTATATCCGCATTCTCCTGGGTGACAGGGTAAAACTCGAAATGTCACCTTATGATCTCACCCGCGGCCGCATTACCTACCGCGAAAAGAAGAACCGCCCGATGGAAGGGCAGGAAGAAGAAATACAATAAGAAAATCCCCGGCACAAGCCGGGGATTTTTTCTATTTGGTGTACAGGATTCTGTTGTCGTAGAGCGTCAGCGCTTTCATGTAATTTGCCCTTTCAAAAGCGGCGGGCTCCGCGACAGATTTCTGGCTCAAAGTGCCGCGCATCTGGTGGACTGATTTGTAGTCATAATCGTCCATCCAACGGGCAAATTCTTCAAGCATGGGTTTTGCCCGCGCGATGCCATTTTTCACCAGCTCAGAGGCGGTCATTACCACGTTTGCGCCAGCCATGATGGCTTTGACCATATCCTCGGCGGTATGTACGCCGCTGGTCAGGGCGAAATCTGCCTGGACGCGGTCAAATAGGATTGCTATCCAGCGCAGGGGCAGCAGCAGGTCTGAAGAGTCGCTCAATTCCAGGGAAGGAACCACTTCAAGTTTGGTGATATCCAGGGTGGGTTGGTAGAAACGGTTGAAAAGAACCAGGCCTTTCGCGCCGGCGCTGACAGCCCCGGCGGCAAAGTGGGGCAGGCTGGAAAAGAAGGGGCTGAGCTTGACCGCCAGCGGGATTTTGATGGATTTATGGATATCTGCGATAAGCTGCAGCTTTGCGGCTTCGAGGTCGGCGGAAGTCAGGCCAGGATCGGTGGTCACGAAATATAAATTGAGCTCCAGTGCGTCGGCGCCGGCTTCTTCGATCATTTTGGCGTATTTGATCCACCCGCCGGTAGAAATACCGTTCAGGCTGCCAATAATGGGAATCTTTACCGATTCTTTAGCCTGGCTGATGAGCTTGAGATAATTCTCGGGGCCGGTGTTATAAGCGCTCAGTTCCGGGAAATAGGTGATCGCTTCGGCGAAGGATTCTGTACCGCGCGTGAGGAAGTGATCCAGCGCCAACGATTCATGAATTATCTCTTCCTCAAACAGTGAGTAAAGCACCACCGCCCCAAGGCCGGCATCTTCCATCTGCTTGATGTATTCCAGCTTTTTAGAAAGCGCCGAGGCTGAAGCAACCAGCGGCGAGTTTAATTCCAAACCGAGATACCTTGTCCTGAGATCTGCCATTCTTCACCTTTCTTTTATAAGATACCATGCGGATGCCCACTGGCATCCGCATGTCTGCAATTATTCTTTCGGCTGCGCCTCGCCATAGGTGAGGGCTGCCATCTGGCTGTATTTCTGCCAGCGTTCCAAAGCGTCACCCTGCGCCAGTTTGAGCAGTTTTTCCGCGCGCTCTTCATTGGATTGAACCAGCATGCGGTAGCGGGTTTCGTTATAGGCAAATTCCTTCACCGGGATGCTGGGTTCTTTATAGTCCAGCTGCAGCGGGTTTTTGCCTTCTTTGATCAGGTCGGGATTATAGCGGTACATCGGCCAGACGCCGGATTTGACCGCCAGGTCCTGCTGCCTGAGTCCGAGCCGCATGTCAATACCGTGGTTGATGCAGTGGGAGTAGGCAATGATGATCGAGGGTCCGTTATAAGCGTCCGCTTCGCGGAATGCCCTGAGTGTTTGCATATCACTGGCACCCATAGCAACCTGCGCGGTGTAAATATATCCGTAAGATATGGAGATCATGCCCAGGTCTTTGCGCGGCAAGCCTTTACCATCGGCTGCAAATTTTGCAACCGCGCCGCGGGGGGTTGCTTTGGATGCCTGGCCGCCTGTGTTGGAATATACGCCGGTGTCGACCACAAGGATATTGACATTGCGGCCGGTAGCAAGCACATGGTCGAGCCCGCCGTAGCCGATATCATATGCCCAGCCGTCTCCGCCGACGATCCATACGCTCTTTTTCACCAACATATCCGCCAGGCCGTAGAGCTGTTTGGCGGATGAATCCTTCGAATCCTTGAGTTTCTTCTTCAATTCAGCCACACGGACGCGCTGAGCCTGGATGCCGGCTTCTTCGGATTGGTCAGCGTTAAGCAATTCATCCGCAAGCTGGCTGCCGATAGCTTCTGACTGGCGTTTGACCAGTTCGCGGGCGAATTCACCCTGCTTGTCCATGGTCAGGCGCATGCCCAGACCGAACTCGGCGTTGTCTTCAAACAGCGAATTAGACCATGCCGGGCCGCGGCCTTCAGCGTTGAAGGTGTAAGGCGTGGTGGGCAGGTTGCCACCGTAAATGGATGAGCAGCCGGTGGCGTTAGCAATGACGGTGCGGTCGCCAAATAGCTGGGTTAACAGGCGGATGTAAGGGGTCTCGCCGCAGCCTGCGCAGGCGCCGGAGAACTCAAACAGGGGACGCAGCAGCGCGGCGTTCTTGACCGTATTGGGCACAAATTGTGTGCGATCCGGGTCGGGCAGGCCGAGGAAAAAGTCCCAGTTCCTGCTTTCGGCTTCGCGTAATTCTGGCTGGGGAGCCATGTTGATGGCTTTACGCGCCGGGTTGGCCTTGTCTTTGGCCGGGCAGTTCTCAACGCACAGGCCGCAGCTGGTGCAGTCTTCAGGGGAAACCTGGACCGTGAACTTGGCGCCGGGGAACTCCTTGAATTTCGCGTCGGTTGATTTGAAAGTCTTGGGCGCGTCCTTCAGCAGGGCGGGATCGTAGACTTTAGTGCGGATGACCGCGTGCGGGCAGACGTAAGCGCATTTGCCGCACTGGATGCAGAGGTCCGGTTCCCAGGCCGGGATCTCAAGCGCGAGGTTGCGCTTTTCCCACTGGGTAGTTCCGGAGGGGAATGTGCCATCATTGGGGAATTTGCTGACGGGTAGATCATCACCATCTTTGGAGATAATGGCACCCAACACTTCTTTGACAAAGTTGGGAGCCGCAGCAGGCACTGCCGGGCGGCGAGTGAGGGTGCTGTTCACACTGGCTGGCACTTTGACCTCATATAAGTTCTCTAATGAAGCATCCACAGCCGCGAAGTTTTGGTGCACAACCGCTTCGCCGCGCTTACCGTAGGTCTTCTTGATGTATTTCTTGATCTCGGCGATGGCCTCATCTTTAGGGAGAATGCCGCTGATGGCAAAGAAGCAGGTTTGCATGATGGTGTTAATACGCCCGCCCATGCCGGTTTTATTGGCAACTTCGTAAGCGTCAATAATGTAGAACTTGAGCTTTTTTTCGATGATTGCTGACTGCATTTCCATGGGTAAATGATCCCAAACCTCATTTAGACCATAAATGCTGTTTAGCAGGAAAACGCCGCCAGATTTGGCGTATTTGAGCATGTCAAACTGTTCCAGGAAGTTGAACTGGTGGCAGGCTACAAAATTGGCGTTATTATTGCCGATCAGGTAAGGCGCGCGGATGGGTTTGGGGCCAAAGCGCAGGTGCGAAATGGTCATGGCGCCGGATTTCTTGGAGTCATACACAAAATAACCCTGCGAGAAGTTACCGGTTTCCTCACCGATGATCTTGGTGGAGTTCTTGTTGGCGCCAACTGTGCCGTCTGCGCCCAGGCCAAAGAACACACAGCGCACGGTATCGTCGCTTTCAATGCTGAAGTGCGGGTCGTAGTTGATGCTTTTACCTGTCAGGTCATCTTCAATGCCCACAGCAAAGTTATTCATGGGGCTTTCTTTTTTCAGTTCATCAAAGACACCCTTGACCATGGCGGGATTGAATTCCTTGGAGGATAGGCCATAGCGTCCGCCGACCACCACCGGAGCTTCCTTGAAAGGCACTGTACCGGCCTTAACTGCTTCGAGAACAGCAGTAGCAACGTCTTTATAGAGCGGTTCGCCGTCAGCCCCGGGTTCTTTGGTGCGGTCCAAAACAGCGATAGATTTAACGGTCTTGGGCAGCGCTTTAAGCAACAGTTCTGCCGAGAAGGGGCGGTACAAACGCACAGAGACGACGCCGGTCTTTTCACCTTTGCTTGCCAGGTACGTGGCGGTTTCTTCGGCGGTTTCGGCGCCAGAAGCCATGATGACAATTATGCGTTCCGCGTCTGGAGCGCCGGCATATTCAAAGTTGTGATACGTACGGCTGGTAAGTTTGGCAAATTTATCCATGGCCTTTTGAGTGATTGCCGGGCAGGCGGTGTAGAAGGGATTCACGGTCTCACGGCCCTGGAAATAAACATCCGGGTTTGCCGCGGTGCCGCGGATCACAGGATGCTCAGGTGAAAGCCCGCGCTGGCGGTGGGCAGCAACCAGTTCTTCATCAATCATCTCACGCATCACATCATCGTCAATCAATTCAATTTTGTTGACCTCGTGCGAGGTGCGGAAACCGTCAAAAAAATGCAGGAAGGGTACGCGTGATTCAAGGCTGACGGCTTGAGCGATAAGCGCCATATCATGCGCTTCCTGAACGGAGCGGGATGCCAGAAATGCCCATCCGGTCGCGCGCGCGGCAGTAATATCGGAGTGGTCACCAAAAATGGACAGGGACTGGGCAGCCAGAGAGCGGGCTGAAACATGGAAAACGGCAGCGGTCAGCTCACCGGCAATCTTGTACATATTCGGGATCATGAGCAGCAAGCCCTGTGAGGCAGTAAAGGTGGTAGTGAGCGAGCCAGTGGTTAGCGCACCGTGTACTGCGCCGGCAGCGCCGCCTTCGGACTGCATTTCCATGACCAGCGGTATGGTGCCCCAGATGTTGGAAATCCCGGCGGCTGCCCATGCGTCAGCGAATTCGCCCATACCGGATGAGGGGGTAATAGGATAGATCGCGACAACTTCGTTCAGGCGGTAGGCGGTATACGCTACGGCTTCATTGCCATCCATCATAACCTGTTGACGTTTCATCAATAACTCCTTATGAATTTTGTTTTGGGTTTTCCTTAACGCCTTGCAGGCGGAATAAAACGGTTTGTCAAAAACCGATTAATAATACCACTCTTTGAATCTGGGATAAATTTCAGAAATAATGCCTGATTATTACTTCAGGTAAGCTCTGGCCAGCAGCAGCGCGGCCAGGCTTTTGCTGTCGACCATTTCCCCTTTTTCAATCAATTCCTGGATTTCTTCAATAGAAAAGCGTTTTACATCCAGGAATTCGTCCTCATCCATCACCAGAGGTGCGGAAGTAAGGCCTGTTGCCAGAAAAATGTGGTTAATCTCGCTGGAATAACCGGCCGCGAGGTAAACGGATCCCAACAGGCGCAGCTCGCCGGCGGCCATGCCGATTTCTTCGCGTATCTCCCTGGCGGCACAGACTTCGGGCGTTTCCCCGTCATCCATCACGCCGGCAGGCAGCTCCAGCATCTGGCATTCGCAGCCCATGCGGTACTGGCTGACAAACCACATGCTGCCATCGCTCTCCAGCGGCAGAATCGTAACAGAATCTTTATGGTTGACCAGGTCGTAGGCGCGTTCGCGTCCGTCGGGCAGGCGCACCTGCAATTTTTCCACATCAAACGCGTGGCCGTTAAAGACTGTTTGGCGGGAAAGAATACTTTGGGTCATAAGATCACCTCATGGGAAGGATTTTATAGTTGGATTTAACCACAGATGTACACAGGTAATAATAGATGAAAACAGATTTCATAAAAAATTTATCTCTTCTGCAAAAAAACCTTTGTTTACGAAATGTATTTGGGTATATACATTCTTGAGAAGAACACATACACTTCCCTTTGTTTTATGGACATTCTTATGCTTCTAATAATGGCAGGTTTGGATAATCCGCATATAAATATAATATAACCTAAAGATTCAATAGATTATTGACAAAAATGATACTCCTCCGCGAAGAGAAACCTCAGGACATTGGCCGGATCCGTGAAATCAACGATGCTGCATTTAGTCAACCCAATGAAGGCCAAATTGTTGACCGGATTAGAGAATCCTGTTTAGATACATTGTCGCTGGTAGCTGTCATGGATGGAAAAATCGTCGGCCATATCTTTTTCAGCCCGGTTGAAATTGAATCGCAGTCAGGGATAATCAAAGGTATGGGTCTGGCGCCCATGGCGGTTATGCCCGACTATCAAAACCAGGGGATCGGTTCAATGCTGGTGAATGAAGGATTATCACAGCTTAAGGAGTGGGGATATCCGTTTGTTATTGTCCTGGGACATCCTGAATATTACCCGCGCTTCGGTTTTAAGCCCGCTTTGCTTTATGGCTTGAAATGCCAGTGGGAAGGTGTGCCGGATGAAGCTTTTATGGCGGTCATCTTAAATGAAGAAAAAATGAAAGGCGTTGCGGGCGTGGTTAGATACCGGGATGAATTCAATGAGGTGATGTAAGTTGGCAGCTTCGAAGGGCATATCACCTGGCTTCGACAAGCTCAGCCAACGGCATTGACAGGCACTTCGGCGGACTCAGTGACCACTCAGCCAACGGGCTTCGACAGGTCCAGTGACCACCCAGCCAACACAATATAAAAAGACCCTAAAGAAATTCTCCTTCAGGGTCTTGTTCAAATTGAATTACAAATTATTTGTTCGCGAAGTAATCCGAACCGTAGTAATTGGGGTCATCGGTTTCAAGCAGGACGACGATGGTGCCGGTGCCACGCAGGCTGTCGGGGATGTTCAGGGTAACCCTGAAACCGTAACCCTTGGAGGCATCCGGTTTGTAATTGGAAGTGCCAACCACAATATACTTGCTAAAGTCGTACATGCCGTCAGGGCCCATCTTGAAGGTCAGATCCATATCGTTAAGTAACCAGGGATAAGACCCCTGAATGGTCACAGTCTGGTCCTTCTTGTATTCGATAACGCACAGGTACAACCCAGGTGCGCATTTCTTGGCGTTATATACCAACTCAATCGCGGGCGGGGGACCGGCGGTGGAAGTGGGCAGCGGGATGGGCGTCTTTTTAACCCCAGCGGGCTCGGGTGTGGTATCGGTGGCGGCTTCATCGCCGTTATCATCAACAGCCTGGGTTCCTTCAGCCGGGGTGGCATCCAGCGAGGCGGCCATGGCGGTCTGGGTACCCGCAATGATGTCCTTCATCAATTGCGACTGCGTGGACACCGGATTGGGCAGGGTTGTATCCGCGCCGGGCGCTTCAGACGGGCTGCCGGAAGCGGAGCGCGTGCAGGCGCCGATCACCACGCTGAAAATAATGAGGGCTGCCAGTAATACAATTTGATTCTTTTTCATGAGTTTTTCTCCTCCAGAGTTTTTTTTCACATGAATTACATTAATAAATATAACACTTAGTATCTTAGCATGTCACAGATTGCCAGTCAATATAAATATACACCATTAAAGTGCCAAAAAGCGCGGTTAAAAACCGCGCTTTTTCAATTAAGATCTCAAAAACTAGGGCGTCACCCCGGGGATTGTGAACACAAAGGGCGCGTTACTTGGCAGCAACATGGTGTTGATATTGGGCGCCAGCTTGGAAATATACTGATAGGTCAGCAGTTCCGGGTTATTGGCAATCGCGTCCTGGATGAGCTTAAGCGAGTCAGCCTCTGCCTGGGCTTGAATCAGGCGCGCCTTGGCGGCGCCTTCGGCAGCGATCACAGCGGAATCCGCCTGACCTTTGGCGGTTTCAATTACCTGCAGGGCTTCCTGTTTGCGCTGTTGAACAATGAAGACTGCCTGCTGCACCTGCTGTTCGGAAATCTGTTTCTGCTCAACAGAAGCGGCGTATTCCGGCGAGAAAGTGATGTTGCGCAGCACGAAATCCACCAGGATTAGGCCGTTTTCTGAAAGTTTTTCGGTCATTTTATCGTTGATATACTTCACCAATTCAAATCGTTTGTCGGTAACTACTTCTTCAACGCCATATTGCGACACCGCGTCACGGATGATGCCGCGTGACTGGGCACGTATAAATTCGGCAGGATAGCGGTCCTGCCACAAGATATGCACCCGAACGACCTTTTCCGGATCGACCTGGTAGATGACCGAGGCGTCCACGAAAATTTCCTGACCGTTCGCGGTGCGGGCGGTGATGGAATCGTCTCCCTGAACCTGACCTTCTGCGTTTACGATTGACATCGTGTAAGTCTGACGTGAAATGGGATATTTAACAACCCTCTCAACAAACGGGACGATCCAGCGCAACCCTGGCTGCAGCGCCTGTTCGCGGTAACCTTTGGGCGCCAGGGCTGAAATCACAACGCCGCGCTCTTCGGGATCGACAAAAACCAGCCCGGAACTGAGGGTGGTGACAACTAAAGCTGCCGCCAGAACAGTTATGATGATAGCGCGCCCGTTCTTAACCTTCTGCCCGCGCGAAGCCTGTAAGGTGATTATGACGATGGACACCATCACTCCCACCCATAATAATGCGGAAAATCCTGCAATTACATCGGTGATTCTCATTTTTTCTCCATTTCTTATTTCAACCTAATTGTTACACGAAATAATCAAATCCATATAAAGAATTTCTTAACTATACGATTTAAAGGGGTAGAAGTTACATAAAGAGATCAAAAATCCAGCAAAATGGTCACTGGGCCATCATTGTGGATCTCCACCAGCATATCCGCGCCAAATTCACCGCTTTGGGTTTCCACCCCAAGCTTCCCAAGCGTTTTAATAAAATAATCCACCAGCGGTCTGGCCATCTCGGGCAAGGCGGCATCAATAAAAGACGGGCGATTGCCTTTGCGTGTGTCGGCCATCAAGGTGAACTGCGACACCACAATGGCTTTCCCGTGAACGTCCAAAATAGAGAGATTCATCTTACCGGCATCGTCGCTGAAAACACGCAAATTTGAGATCTTTTTCGCAAGCGCGTCCGCTTTATCCCGGTTGTCGGTCTTTTCCACACCCAAAAGAATCACAAAGCCAAGCCTTATACTTGCGACAGCTTTGTTATTGATGACAACCTGACCTTTGGTAACGCGCTGAATGACTGCTCGCAAGGTTATCCTTCAGATTATGGAGTTAGAGAAGGCCAACCGCTTCACGGACTTCTGCCATGGTCTGCTGGGCGATCACGCGTGCCCGTTTGGCGCCATCCCGGAGCACATCAAACACATAATCCGGGTTACGGCCAAGTTCAGCGCGCTTTTCACGGAAGGGCACGAGTGCGGCATTCAGGTTCTTGGCAAAGAGCTGTTTGTTTTCCACGCAGCCAATACCCGCTCGGCGGCATTCCCGGTTGATCATTTCCACTTCTTCGGGATTGGAAAAAACCTTGTGCAGGGTGAACACATTGCAAACATCCGGGTTGCCCGGGTCGCTACGCCGCTGGCGCGCCGGATCGGTGACCATTTTCATAACCCGCTGGAGCGTCTCTTCCGGCGTCGCGGCAATTTCAATGTGGTTATCCAGGCTCTTGCTCATTTTGTTCTTGCCATCAATGCCCAGAACTTTGGGAACTTCGGTGATCTTCATCTCCGGTTCCACCAGCACATTGGTATTGTAGCGGTGATTAAAGGTTCGCACCACTTCACGTGCGAATTCAATATGCGGCGCCTGGTCTACGCCGACCGGTACAGCGTTGGCTTTATACAGCAGGATATCCGCGGACATCAGCACCGGATACCCGACCAGGCCGTAATTAATATTGTTG
>Ga0315289_10007450_pt1 | contig 15934 bp, 16 predicted proteins | sample YL17G11_40_MG_FD_203452 | JGI IMG/M metagenome (GOLD analysis project Ga0315289, IMG submission 203452) | Sediment microbial communities from Yellowstone Lake, YNP, Wyoming, USA - YL17G11_40 | ecosystem: Environmental > Aquatic > Freshwater > Lake > Sediment | place: USA: Wyoming | collected... | reverse complement strand
CGGCGCCGTGACCCCGGCGAGGGATGGGTCCACTGGGACCCGTCCGCCGGCGTGATCGACGCCGCGTCGCTCGAAGGTGTCGACGCCATCGTCCACCTCGCCGGCACGTCGATCGCCGGGCTCTGGACCCCGCGGCGCAGGCGGGACATCCTCGAAAGCCGGCGGCAAGGGACCGAGCTGATCGCGCGGACGGCGGCGGCGCTCGAGCGGCCGCCCGAAGTGATCGTCTCGGCCTCGGCGGTCGGCTGGTACGGCAGCCGCGGCGACGAGGACCTCACCGAGGAGAGCGGGTCGGGCGAAGGTTTTCTCGCCGAGGTGTGCCGAGTCTGGGAGGGTTCGCTCGAGCCGGCTCGCGTCGCGGGTATCCGCGTGGCGTCGATGCGTTTCGGGCTCGTGCTCGGGGGCGCGGGGGGTCTTCTTGCGACGATGCTGCCGGCGTTCAAGCTCGCTGCCGGCGCGCGTTTCGGTGCCGGCGACCAGTGGATGAGCTGGGTCGCGATCGACGATTTGCTGGGCGCCATGCTCCAGGTGCTCTACGACGACTCCCTGAGCGGTCCCGTGAACGTCACGGCTCCCGTGCCGGTGACGAACAGGGAGTTCACGGCGACGCTGGGGCGCGTGGTGCGTCGCCCGGCGCCGTTCGCCGCCCCGCGGGCGGTCGTCGAGCGCGGCCTGGGCGAGATGGGACGCGACCTGCTGCTGACGAGCCAGCGGGTCAAGCCGGCCCGCCTCACGGCGGCCGGCTTCACCTGGCTGTTCTTCGACCTCGAGGCGGCGCTGCGCTTCGAGCTCGGCCGCTGAGCGCCGCCGGTCGCACAGCCCGAGAGCGCCGGCCGCTGAGCAGCTCAGCCCGAGAGCGCGACCGCGTGCTGTACGTTGAGGTCCGTCTCGAGCTGGTCGAGCAAGAAGGCGGCGACGTCGGCGCGGGCGATCGGCCGTGCGTCCGGCAGTGCGTGGCCGGGGCCGGCCCTGTACGCGCCGGTGGCCGGCCCGTCCGTGAGCCGCGACGGTCGCACCAGCGTCCAGTCCAGCTCGCTCTGACGCACCGTCACCTCCATGCGCCTGACGTCGCCGGGATCGGCGACCTCGGGCCGCGGCCGGAAGAGCCGCGCAAGGAACGAGCGCGGCGCCTGCCCCTTGGCCTCGACGCCGGCGGCCGACAGCGCGATCAGGCGGCGTACGCCGTACGTCTGCATGGTACGCACGACGCGGAGCACGCCGTCGGCGGTCGTCGCGGCGGACTCCCCGGGCGCTGGGCCGACGGCGTAGACGACGGCTTCCTGGCCCGACATCGCCTCAGCCACCACGACGCGGTCGACGACGTCGCCGCGCACCACGCGCGCGCAACGTGCGGCGAGCTCGCCGAGCGCCTCCGGCGTGCGCGTGAACGCGGTGACCTCATGGCCGCGCTCGAGGGCGCCGGCGACCGCGAGCCGGCCCGTACGACCGCTTGATCCGAAGACGACGAGCTTCACGGGGCGATGCTACCATCGGCGCCGTGCCGGGGAAGCTGTTGAACATGGGGGAGTCAGCCTGATGGACGACGTCACGGGACCGGCGCCGGCGAGGCGCCCGGCGATTGTCGAGCTCGCCGGCGCGAAAGTGCTCGTGACGGGGGCGAGCATCGGCATCGGCCGCGAGATCGCCTTCGGCTTCGCGGCCGCCGGCAGCCGGCTCGCCCTCACCTATCTCGAGCACGAGGCCGAGGCGCAATCTGTGGCCGCCCGCTGCCTTGAGCTCGGCGCCCCCGACGTCTTCGTCGTCCGCCTCGATCTCGGCGACGAACCCAGCATGCGCGCCTGCTCGGCCGCCGTCCTCGAGGCGTTCGGCCACCTCGACATCCTCGTCGACAACGCCGGCGTCGTCGTGTGGCGCCCGTTCCTCGAGCAGACCCTCGAGGAGATCGACCTGCAGGTCCGCGTGAACTTGGAGGGAACGATGAAGATCACGTGGCTCCTCTTGCCCCACGTGCGCGACGCCGTCATCGTCATCGCCAGCACAGCCTCCCTGCACGGGACGCCGACGCTGGCTCCCTACGGCGCCGGGAAGTGGGGCATCCGCGGGTTCGTCAAGGCGCTCGCCAAAGAACACCCCGACAAGCGCATCGTCGCCGTCCACCCGACGGTCACCGCGACGCGCATGAACGACTTCAGGGGGATGCCGCCCGAGAAGGTCGCCGAGGTCGTGCTCATGGTCGCTCGCGGCGAGCTCGAACTGGCGCCCGGCGCCGATGTCGACGTGCGCGACCTCGTAGGGGGAGGCTGACCGAGGCGCGCCTGGCTCGCGGCGTCGGCTTCGGCGACCCTCGTCGTCCTCGCTCTCATGGTCGCGTTCACAGCCGCGGGCTCGCCGGCCGGCGACACGGTCGCCGCGCAGCTTGCCGACCTGCGCGACGACTCCGGTCTCTATCGCTGGGGCTTCTTCTTGGCGCCTACGTATTTGACAAACCCACCGGGCCCCCGTATACGTGATTCGTGAAGTTCGGAGGGTCGTCATGAGCGTTCTGGACAGCGAATTCTTCAAAAGTGACGAGGCGGCAAGGGAGCATCTTGAGGCGCTCCGCTGGCCGCACGGCCCCGTGTGCCCTCACTGTGGCACGGTTGAGAACATCAAGAAGCTTGAGGAGAGTCCGAAGCACCGCCCCGGTCTGTACAAGTGCTACGTCTGCAAGGGCCAGTTCACTGTCACGGTCGGGACGTTGTTCGAGCGGAGCAAGGTGTCGCTTCGCAAGTGGTTCCTGGCCGTGTACTTCCTCTGCTCCAGCAAGAAGGGCATGAGTAGCCACCAACTGCATCGGACGCTCGGCGTGACCTGGAAGACGGCTTGGTTCATGACTCATCGCATCCGGGAGGCCATGCGTGAGTTGGTGGCAAGCTCATAATGTACAGGGACTCACTCACGGAACGCATGCCATGCTAGAGCAGTCCGAGAACCAGGCGAGTTATCAGACGACTGCGCAGCTCGAGGGACGTGCCGACCAGGATGGCCACATCCCCCTCGGTGCGATCGTCAGGACGCTGGCGCCCGAGAGGACAGAACCAGCTGTGGAGGTGGCGATGTTCGTAGCCTGAGGCGGCAGGAAGCGGGGGTGACCATGCGGTTATCTTCGTACGCCACTTGACGGGACGTGGCCCTGGCACGAGCTGCTTCACTGGGACTTGTTTGTCCCAGGGAGCGCTGGGATTGGCCTGTGCGGCTAAGTCTCTGAAGAGCCTCTTCTAAGAGACTGATCTTGAAAGGACCGGAACCATGAGGAAACGCAAGTGGGGCTCATTGGTCGCGACTGCGCTCATCAGCATCGTGGCCCTGCTCGGCGTCGTCGCCTGTGGTGGTGCAGACGAGGGCACCAGCGGTGGGGTCAGCCCGACCGCCACTGCTGACATGACCGCGTCCGAGCTGTGGACGAACATCCTCGGCCACGAGCCGACTGGCCTAGCAGCGGAGGTCTTGGACCGCGGCAAGATGACCGTGGCCAACGATGCAAACTATGCGCCTTTCAGCTCGATCAACGATGCCGGTGAGCTAACGGGCTTCGACGTGGATGTTGCCAAGCGCGTGGGAGAACTGCTGAAAGTCGACGTCGGGTTCGTGAACCCCGATTGGGCCACGATCCCGACAGGGCTGAACGCCGGCCGCTTCGACGTCTCTATCGGTACGATGACGCCGACGGAGGAACGTCTGAAGAGTATCGATTTCACGAAGCCGTATTTCTGGGGCACCCAGCAGCTCATCATCCTGAAGGGAGCCCCCCAGATCGAGACGCCTGGCGGGCTCAAGGGGAAGAAGATTGCGTGCTCCAACGCGTCCACCCCTTACTACTTCCTGCAGGAGCTCGGCGGCGTGAACATCAAGCCATACCCGACGGACTTGGACGCCCTGCCCGAACTCAAGAATGGGCGCGTTGACGGGCTAGTGACGTCCGGCGCCGCGGCCATGGGGGTCGTGGCCTCGGGCGAACCCTTCGAGTTCTCCGGCGACCCGCTGTTCTTCGAAGCGTCGTGTTTCGCGTTGACGAAAGGCGAGTCCGACTGGCTGGCGCTGCTGGACTGGACAGTAGCCACCATGCATGAGGACGGCAGCCTGAGCGAGATGTCGACGAGGAATATCAGTGGACTCGACCTGACCCAGACCCCTCCTGCCGGTTTCGAAGTCATCGGCGGCTGAGGACGGCAGTGACGCCCATGCGTTGAATCGTGGACACACCTTGGGGTCGGTACACCGCGCTGTACCGACCCCAAGGTGCGAGACAACGCTCATACAGTATTGCCGCCGTAGTGGGGCCCGACAAAGTCGTATCGGATTTCTACGTAGTCTGGTCGCCAGCGGCGGGTCGGTCCGGCAGCGGGTCGCGCAGTGGGGTCCAGTCTCGCACCGTGTCGCTCGAAGTCCTGAGGCCTGCTCATCGGCGCTTCCGCAGTCAACGGCGACTTACCCAGCTGTTGCGGCTTCGGCCGGGTCAACGGTGGAGGGCGTGGTTCGATCGCTCCACATGCCCGGTCCCCTCGTCGCACGCTCGGGTCGACGTCCGCGCGGCCGCAACGGCATCAGCTGAGCTTGGGAGAACACATGAACGACAGAATCGGATCTGGCGAGCATGGAAGAGGACGGACGCCACGATCGGCGCTGACGAGGCCAGCGCTGGTCGCAGTCGCCGCCGCCCTCATGCTCGCCGCGCTGCTCGGAGCATTTGGGACCGTCGCCATTCCTCAAGCCCTGGCCTCCGGGACGCCTCCGGAGATCCTTAAGTGCACTCCGCAGGGGACCATGTCCGGTGGGTGGACTCGGGACATCGTCACCGTGGCGTACGTGCCAGCCAAGCTCGACGGCAAGGACGATCCCATAGACCCTACGAGGTGCAGGCTTGCCATCGATGGCGAACCTGCGGGGGCGACCGTCGACGATACGCCAATGGGTGTGTCTTCATTCCTCACCTTCAGCTTTCCTCGGGTCACGACGGGTTCCGGGGAGTCGCTTCGCTTCGCCGTCGAGCTGGTGACGCAAGGGGGGCAGTTAGCGACCAACGAGTGGAGTTTCACGGTTGCAGAAGAGAAGGAACCCGGGCTGATCAACGTCTCCGTAGTCAAGAAATGGTGGAGGTTCATCGCCAAGGGTGCCTGGATAACGGTCTATATGACCCTGATATCCATGACCCTGGCATGCTTCCTCGCGCTCTTCGCGGCGCTTGGCCGACTGTCCAAGACGATGACGTTCGAGCAGGCTTGGCGGAAACACCAGAGCTATGCGTACATGTTCAATCACACGCTGCGGATGATTCCCTACTGGCTGGCGACCTTCTACACTTCGCTGTTCCGCGGCACACCGCTACTGCTGCAGATCTTCGTGGTCTACGCGGCCATCCCGACCTTCATCAACTACGGGCGAGCCCGGTGGCAGGTGTTTGAGAGCATCCCCTACCCGAGCGCTATCGTCTCGGGTCTCGCCGCCCTGTCGCTCAACTACGGAGCCTACCTAGCCGAGGTCTTCCGGGCCGGCATCCAGTCGGTGCCCAAGGGGCAGACCGAGGCGGCCTGGGCGCTGGGTCTGAGCGGCTGGCAGACCGAGAAACGCATCGTGCTGCCGCAGGCATTCAAGATCGTCATCCCGGCAGTGGGCAACGACTTCATCGCGCTGATAAAGGACACTTCGCTGGTATCCACCATCGGGGTAATGGAGATCCTGAAGCGCGCCCAGCTGGTCGGCGGCCGATACTACGATTACCTTACGCCATTACTCGTGGCCGCAATGGTCTACTGGGCGCTGACGATCTTCTTCAGCTTCTGGCAGGCGAAACTCGAACGCAGGATGGAGCGAGACCGTGCCCTTGCATACTGACATGCCGATGCCCGACGCCCCGACTCCGCCGAGCAGTGACGACGTGCTGGTCAAGATCGAGGCGCTGCACAAGAAGTTCGGCAACAACCACGTCCTGCGTGGTGTCGATCTGGAGATCCGTCGCGGCGAGGTGGTCGTTATCATCGGGCCTTCGGGTTCCGGCAAGAGCACGCTGCTGCGCTGCATCAACTTCCTCGAGGAACCAACCTCCGGCTACATCACCGTCGGTGGCACCACGGTCAAGTGCGGCTCGCACGGCAAGGAATACCGCGGGGCCATCCGCGACGTGCGCATGAAGTGTGGCATGGTCTTTCAGGAGTTCAACCTCTTCCCGCACAAGTCGGTGACCGAGAACATCATCGAGGCGCCGCTGATCGTCAAGAAGGAGACGAAGGACAAGGCGGTCGAGAAAGCCAATGTGCTGCTCGAGCGGGTCGGCCTCTCCGATCGCGCCGAGTACTTCCCCAGCCAGATCTCCGGCGGTCAGAAGCAGCGGGTGGCGATCGCCCGGGCGATGGCCATGGGTCCGGAGCTGATGCTCTTCGATGAGCCGACCAGCGCCCTGGACCCGGAGCTCATCGGGGAGGTCCTCAACGTGATGACGGGTCTCGCCCGGGACGGCATGACGATGATCGTGGTCACCCACGAGATGAGCTTCGCACGTCACGTCGCCGACCGGGTCATCTTCATCGACGAGGGGCTGTTCCTCGAAGACGAGGCGCCTGAGACGCTGTTCTTCCACCCAAAGCACGACCGCACGCGCCAGTTCCTGCGCCATATCCTGCCGGCCAAGGACGAAGAGCGGCGGGAGGAGGAGGTGGCCAAGGAGCTGCCGGAGTGAGATCGGCGACGATAGAGTCCGATGAGGTAGTCGACGGTGCTAGACGGGCGCGGGGTGACTTCCCGGGTGCCGACGGGCGTGAGGTCAACGGCGTTGACGTAGAGTGCGCACGAGTTCAATACCTTTGATGATGCGCGGAAGCAAGGAGGGGACGCAGTTTGCTTTCGTTGAACGGCGATGTAACCGGGCGTCCGCTAACTGTGTGCAAGCCGCGAGCGACGCAGCTACAGATTCCCATTGTGCCATGAGGCAAGACAACGAGAAGCGCGACCCACTGCGGGATGATACGGAGGCGGACCGCTTCGACGATGCTCTTCGTCTGCTCCTGAACACCCCGCCGAAGCCGAAGAAGAACGACACACAGGGACGACCGCAGAAGACAGAGAAGGCCGACTCGCAGGACTAAGCCGGCACACAGAGCACCAGGTAGCCGAGAGCCGCCCTTCAAGGCGGCTTTCGCATTTCAGGAGGCAGCATTGCCAGTCACGATCAAGGGCGACGCTGATCGTGGCGCTGCGGGACGGCCCCGGCCGGCTGACGCCGGCCGGGGCCTGGCAGTGGGCGATGACGCTCGGGGGGGAGGACTTCGTCAGCGGGCTGCGGGGGAGGCTCCCGGCGCGGTCCGCGGGAAAGTCGGCCGGGCGTGCGGCGTGTGGGCCGGCTCAGCGTCGGGCGCCGGTATCGGCGTCTCGGCAGATGTGCCCGGCGCCGGCGCCGCGCCTGTCGCTCCCGCTGGCACGTGCTCGTCGACACGCCCCTCGACGCTGACGTTCGGGAGCCACTCGAGCCAGCGCGGCAGGTACCAGTTCCAGTCGCCGAGGAGCTCCATGCCGGCCGGCACGATGATCGTCCGCACGATCGTGGCGTCGATGAAGATCGCGGCGGCCAGGCCGAAGCCCATCTGCTGGAACATGACGAGCTCGCCGCCCGCCATGCCCGCGAACACGCAGACCATGATCGCGGCGGCGCCGGTGATGATGCTGGCGGTGCGGCCGATGCCGTGGGCGACCGCCTCACGGGTGTCGCCGGTGTGGTCGAAGCGCTCCTTGATGCGGCTCAACAGGAACACCTGGTAGTCCATCGAGAGTCCGAAGAGCAGGCTGAAGAGGAGAAGCGGAACCCAAGCCTCGATGGTCTCGACCTGCGTGAAGCCGAGCAGGCCGGCGCCGATGCCCTTCTGGAAGACCAGCACCAGGAGGCCGTAGGCGGCGCCCACGCTGAGCAGGTTCATGAGGATCGCCTTGGCCGGGATCACGATCGAGCGGAAGGCGACGAGCAGGAGCACGAAGCTGAGGCTCAGGACGACGGCCAGGGCGATGGGCAGCCAGTGGTCGAAGAAGGCGAGGTAGTCGAGCACGCCGGCCGTCGTGCCGGTGATGTAGACGTGGGAGGCGGTGGCGCCGAAGGCGGCCGGCACGACGCTCTCGCGCAACTGCCTGATGACGTTCTGCGTCGCCTCGCCCGCGGGGTCACCAGCGAGCGCCACCGAGAGCACGGTGAGATCGCCGGCGTCGCTGACGGCGACCTGTGCCGGACCGAAGCGACCGTCGGCCTTGAGCGCGTCCCTAAGCTTGGCGACGCCCTGCTTGACGGCCGCCGAGTCCGCCTGTCCGTCGACGACGATCTGCACGGGGTTGGCCTTGCCGAGCGAGAAGTCGCGGTCGAGGATGACCCAACCCTGCTTGGCGTACTGATCGTCCGGGTAGCCGGCCGCCGTCATGCCGTTGCTGCCGGTCTGCATGAACACGATCGGTGAGGCGGCCAGCAACAGCAGTGTCACGGCGGTCACCAGCCAGATCACCGGACGGCGCATGATGCTGTGCGAGAGCCTCTCCCAGACGCCCTCGTGGCCATGGGCTCGCCGTGCCGCGAAGCGCCCGACGAAGGGCAGACGCAGGGCGTTGACGCGGTCGCCGAGCAGGCCCATCAGCGCAGGAAGCAGGATGAGCGAGTTGAGCAGCGTGGTGACGACGACGAGCATGACGCCGACGCCCATGCTGATCGTGATGTCGACCGGCACGATGGCCATGCCGAGCATGGCGAGCACCACGGTCATGCCGCTGAAGAAGATGGCGCGGTTGGCGGTGGCCCCCGTGGCGGCGATGGCATCGGTCTTCTCGAAGCCACGGGCGCGCTCTTCGCGGTAGCGGCTGACGATGAACAGGGTGTAGTCGATGCCGACGGCCAGACCCATCATGGTCAGGATGTTCAGCACGAAGACGTTCATGGGGTAGAGCTGGCCGATGAGGCCGGTGAGGACCAGAGCCAGGACGATGCTGATGATGCTGAGCACCAGCGGCATGACCGCGGCCAGCACGGCGCCGAAGACGACGACCAGCACGATGAGGGCGACCGGGACGCCGAAGACCTCGGCCTTCTCCATGTCGCTCTTGGCGAGCTCGTTGCCCATCTGGTTCAGGCTGGCCTCGCCGGTCTGCGCGAGGGTGAAGCCGGCGGCCCCGCTGCCAGCCACCAGGTGGTGCAGCGGCGCGACGTTCTCGAGGGCCCGGTCCGTGTCGCCGGCCATCACGACGGCGACGAGGGTCGAGCGCTTGTCCCTCGACACCATCGTCGGGTCGCCGGTCTGGTAGAAGGTAGACGCCGACTCGACGACCTCGGGACCGAGGCCCTGGATCTTGTCGACGAGGCTCGCCACGTAGGTCTTGTAGGCCGGGTCGTCGACGGTCCGCGTGGCGGACTGGACGATCACGAAGTCCGTCATCCGCCGCTCGCCGGTCATGCGGTCCTGGATGAGCTGATCGGCGACGGCGCTGTCGGGTTGCGCGCCGTGCTGCTTCATCTCGGACGTGAGGCCGCTGCTCAGGAGCGAGCTCATGCTGAGGACGGCGGCGACGATGATCGTCACCCAGATGCCCATCGTGCGCCACGGGTGGGTGGCGCTGCTCCGGGCGAGGCGCTCGGTGAATCCTGGACGGGTCTTGACCGTGGTGTTGCGCGACATCGCTCTCCCCCTTGGCTCAGCCGTGAACGTTGACTGGGTCAAGGCTACGGGTGGCGGTCCGGCGGGGCGTCGCCCGACGGGAAGAAGTGCTCTTACTCCGCGGTGGGATATTCCTCGAGGCGGGGCCCTCCCAGCGGGGGACGGAGCATGCCACTCAGGGGGTAGGAGTACCGCGGCGGCCGGGGAACGTCAGTGGTCGGCGACGCGACGATCCGCGACTGCGGCTTCGAAGGCTTCGGCCACGACCTCGGCTCCCGCCTGCGAGAGATGCACGCCGTCGATGGTGAACCGCAGGTCGCTCGTCCGGGCGCGCGCCTCCGCGAACCACGGCGCCAGGTCGAGCAGGGCGGCCGCGTCCGCCGCGGCGACGGCCGCCGCCACGACCTCGGCGAGGTCGTCGACGCGGTGCTCCCAGGCGCCCTCGAGGCCATCGGGCGCCGCGGGCGGCACGCAGATCACGATGGGCGCGCGTTCCACGACCCACGCGAGGAGTCGTCGATAGACCGTGGCGATGTGGTCCAGCATGGTGGCCCACGTGAAGGGCTCGAACGCCTCGATCGCCCATGGCGCCCACGCGCCGACCGCCGCGTCGTTCGTCCCGATCCAGATGAAGGCGAGGTCGACCGGCTCAAGTCCGGTGTGCTGCATGCGCGCGTAGAGGTCGGCGACCGAGTCGCCGGCCCGGCCGTGATTGAGGAGCTCGTCGGCGTCGAGTCGCCGACGCAGAAGGCGGAAGTACGCGGCGCCCGGCGAGCCCTCGGTCAGGCTGTCGCCGAGAAAGGCGATGCGCACGCGCCGCTCCCTTCGTCGTTGCGCGCGTTCTACCCGCGAGCGCGGCGCGACTCACGGACGCCGGCGACCTGACCTCGGATCAGGCGCGGCGCGCGGGCGGCGGCGACGTGCCCGCCGCCCGGGTCGCGCCTCGATGGCCTCGGTCTCCGTATCGGCCGCCGGACTCCTGCGCGCAACGGCACCGGCAGCCTCGGGCGGAAAGGCCGTCGCCCGTTGCGGCGACGCCCGTCGTGCGTGGTGCGCGATGGGCTACAGTAGCGGCGTCAGCGGAGGAGGAGCGATGGACGTGCACGGCCGGCAGTTCTTCAGCGCGCGGACGATGCGGCTGCTCGACGGCCTGCTCGTCGCCTACGTCGTCGTGTGGGGGATCCTGGGCGTGCTGATCGGCGTCGACATCCGCCGTCAGGCCGATCTGAGCGACCAGGTGACGCGCGTGGGCGAGGCGCTCACCGATATCGGCGGGAGTCTCGACGTCCTCAGCGGGCTGCCGCTCGTCGGTGGGAACATCGGCGAGGTCACCGGCCGGGTGCTGGACGCCGGCGAGAGCGTGGCAGAGAGCGGGCGCGAGAGCCGCCGGAGCCTCGAGCGCATGGGGGTCCTCGTCGGTGTCGCCTTCGTCGCCGTCCCACTCATGCTGGTGCTGCCGCTGTACGTGCCGCTTCGACTTGCGTGGCGGCGCGAGGTCCGGGTGGTCGCCGGCGCGCTCGCCGGCGGGGGCCCGGACCTTGACCGCCTTCTCGCGCGGCGCGCTCTGGCGTCGATGCCCTACGAGCGCCTGCTCGGGCATGGCGGCGATCCTTGGGCGCGACTCGAGAGCGGCGATACGCGCGACCTCGCCGACGCCGAACTCGAGCGTCTCGGCTTGCGGCGGCCAGGTCAGTAGGCGAGCGCCACGTCGCGCTCGACCCACTCGTCGCGCTCGAGCTCCTTGAGCATGAAGTCGGCGACGTCGGCCCGCGAGATCCGGAGGCCGCCCGGCATGCTGGCCCCAGCTTCGACGCGACAGTTGCCCAGTGCCGGACCGTCGGTCAGGTGCGGCACGTGCACGAGCGTCCAGTCGAGCCCGCTCGCGCGCACCCGGGACTCCATCTCGCGCAGCTCCCGCCAGACCCGGCCGAGCAGGACCGGCCGCATGAGGCGAGTGAAGAACGGGGGAAGGTTCGGGTCGTTGTCGTCGTCCGTGCCGGCGGCGGAGACGCAGATCAGCCGGCGCGCGCCGTGCGCCTCCATGGCGGCGATGACGTTGGCGACGCCCTCGGAGTAGACCTTGCCTGGCAGGAGCGCGAACCGGGCTCCGACGGTGACGACAACGACATCGTGACCGTCCACGGCGGCGCCAACCTGCGCGGCGTCGAGGATGTCGCAGGTGACGATACGGGGGATGCGCTGAGGGGCGCGCACTCGCTCGGGGCGACGAGCCGCGGCGGTGACCTCATGACCTCTGACGATGCCGCCCGACACCACCTTGCGGCCGATGCGCCCGGTGGCCCCGAAGACCACGATCTTCACCGTGCGCTCCTCATCTGTCGTCCCTCTGGGCCACCAGCGGCCCTCGCTTCGGCTCCGGCGAGGCTGGCCATGTCCGCCTCGCCCTCGTTCGCCGGGATCCCATCTCCACTCTCAGTCTACCTGCCGAGCACGGATCCGGACCAGAGGAGGACGGATGTACCAGCCTCGCCGTCCCGTGTGGCCGTCGGGCTGGGTGATGGTAGAGTCCAGCCGGACGGAAGCCATCGCCAGGAGGATCCGTGCGCGAGAGTGATCGGTCCGACCGTGACGTGCGACGGCCCAGGCTGCGTCGCGCCCACCTCGGCATCGCGCTCGCGCTCGTCTGCCTCACAGTGCTCGCGATTCCCGCGGTCGCCCATGCCAGGGACTACTCGATCACCGATGTCGAGATCCAGGCGCGGATAGAGCCGGACGGCACGCTCGTGGTCCGCGAGTGGCGCACCCTCAAGTTCAACGGCGACTTCTCGCGCGTCTACTGGGAGCTCGACGAGGGCGGCAGCCAGGGGATCGAGGTGGTCGGGGCCAGCGGCCCGGAGGGCGCTCTGGCCCGGACCGACGACCCAGCCGCCCGGCCGCCCGGGACGTACGCGGTCACCGACCAGGGTCCCACCACGCTCGTCGAGGTCTTCTTCCGCCTGCAGGACACGTCGGCGCGGTTCGGCATCGAGTACCGCGCCCTGGGCGCGGCGCAGCGTTGGGACGACACCGGCGAGCTCTATTGGCAGCTCGTCGGGCCGGGATGGGGCGTGCCGTCCGACCGCGTGCGGGCGACCGTCGCACCGCCGCCCGGCGTCACCGGCGAGCAGGTCCGCGCCTGGGCGCACGGCCCGCTCTGGGGCAACGTCACGATCCAGCCGGACGGCGTCGTCCGGCTCGAAGTCGACGACCTCCCGGCTTCGACCTACGTCGAGGTGCGCGAGCTGTTCCCCCGCGCGGCCATTCCGTCGGCGCCGCGCGCCGAGGGTCCGCGCGTCGCCGCGGTCCTCGAGGAGGAAGGCCGGCTCGCCGACGAGGCGAACGCCGAGCGCGACCGTGCGCGCCGCAACCGCGCCATCGCGATCGGCGGCGGTGCGGTGTTGCCGTTCGCCGGCCTCGGACTCGTGGCGTTCCTCTTCTTCAAGTACGGCCGCGAGCATCGAACCCAGTTCCGTGGGCAGTACTTCCGCGAGCTGCCCGACCCCGATCTCGCGCCGGCGCTCGTCGGCGCTCTCATGCGCTGGGGGACGATCAAGGACGACGATGCGGTGGCGACGCTGCTCGACCTGGCGAATCGTGGGGTCCTGGCCATCGGCCCGGTGGACGAGGAGAAGCACGGGCTTTTCGGCACCAAGACCGAGCGCACGTACGCGCTCACGCTCAAGCAGCCAGAGGCAGAGGGGCTGCGGCCGTTCGAGCAGAAGCTCGTCGACTTCCTCTTCGACGACATGGTCGGCGGCGACACGTTCACCGTCGAGGAGCTGCGCCACGTGGCCGAGAAGAAGAAGACCAGCTTCCACGCCGGCTGGGAGACGTGGCGCGCCGCGGCGGCAGCGGCGGCCGAGAAGCTCGGCTTCGTGGAGCGCCAGGGCACGACGGCCATGGGCGGCGCCATTTTCGGCGGTCTGCTGGCGATCCTGGCCGGCTTCCTGCTCTCCGGGTTCGGCAAGTCGCCGATACCGCTCGTCGGCATCGCCGCCGGCGTCGCCATGATGGCGCTCTCGCCGACGCTGCGCCGGCGGACGCCCAAGGCGGCCGAGCTGCACGCCATGTACAAGGCCCTGAAGAACTACCTGGAGGACTTCGGCCGGCTCGACGAGAAGCCGCCCGACGCCGTCGTGCTGTGGGAGCACTTCCTCGTGCTGGCCGTGACGTTCGGCATCGCCGACAAGGTGATGGAGAACATGAAGGTCAAGATCCCCGAGGTGGTCCAGGACCCGGGCTTCAGCACGATGAGCTTCATGGCGATGTCGACGCACGGCGCGGCCAGCCCCCTGAGCGCGCTGAGCAGCGGGTTCTCCGCCGCCGTCGCGACGAGCACTCCGAGCTCGTCGTCGGGCGGCGGGGGCGGCTTCTCGGGCGGCGGCGGAGGCGGCGGAGGCGGCGGCGGAGGCGGCGCCGACTGAGCGGCGCCCTCGCCGCCGCCGGCCTCGCCGTTTCCCCTATCGTGGCGCGGTTTACCGGCCAACGGACACGGGAAGGACGACGGCGAGAGCGATTCGTCGCAACCCCCGGCTCGGGAGCGCACGGGGATGTGAGGAGGGAACCACCATGGCACGCCATGTCCCCGTGAGGTTCAGCGAGAAGCTCGAGCGCGTCGCGCTCTCCGTCGGTGTCGCCCGCGGCGACCAGCGCCGCCACTTCGACCTCGGCGGCGAGGTCGAGCCCGGCGTTCGTCTCGTGATCAGCGAGGTGTCTGGCGCGCCGCTCGTTCTATCGCTCTGGAGCTACCCCGCCGACATCGCCGAGATCTGCGGCGACGCCGCGTTCCCGGCGACCGCCGCGTTGCTGGCGATCGACCGTGACCAGGCGCACGCGGTGATCGCGCGGGGGGTCACCGTCGACCTCGGTCAGTTCACGCGCAGCGAGTCGTACCCGGGTGTCTACTACGCCCTCTTCGACTTCTCGAGCAAAAGACAGATCCACACCGTGCTTCACCGCCTCGTCCCGGCGCTGGCGCCGCACGCCGCCGCCTGAGGCCGGCGAGGCGTTCCCCCATCGGTCGTCGGCGCCCTCTTCACCATCTTCGCGCGACCGTTGCGACCGCTGATACGATAACGGGCGTCCCCACATGAGACCCGCGACGCGGGCGCGGCGACGCATCGGTGTCGCCGGCGCCGGTCGCGAAAGGAGGCCCGCACGACCATGGAACATCCATTCCTCAACACGCCGCCCCTCCCCGAGGACGGGGGCGCCATGACGGCCGAGAACCTCAAGACCGCGCTGGCCGGCGAGAGCCAGGCCTCGCAGAAGTACCTCGCCTTCGCCGACGTTGCCGACAACGAGGGTTACCCGAACGTGGCGCGGCTCTTCCGCGCCGTCGCCTACGCCGAGAGCACGCACGCCCGCAACCACCTCAGCGTGCTCAACGGGATCGGGAGCACGGCCGACAACCTCAAGGCGGCCTGGGGCGGCGAGACGTTCGAGATCGATGAGATGTACCCGGCCTACGCCGCCGTCGCCAAGATGCAGGGTAACGAGTCGGCGCAGACCAGCATCTGCTACGCCCTCAAGGCCGAGCAGGACCACCAAGCGATCTACGACAGCACGCTCAGGGGCGTCGAGGGCAAGAAGGACCTCGACGCGACGCCGGTCTTCGTCTGCCCCGTGTGCGGTCACACCGAACTCGGAAGAGCGCCGGACGATTGCCCGCGGTGCGGCACGAACGCGGCGTACTTCAAGAAGTTCTGATGGACGAGGCCTTCGAGAAGCGCTTGCCCAAGCCCTCAGACCTGAAGGCGATGACGGAGGCCAGCCTCAAGGCGGCCTTCGCCGGCGAGAGCCAGGCGGCCGAGAAGTACCTCGTGTTCGCCGAGCAGGCCGAGGACGAGGGCTTCCCGAACGTGGCCAAGCTCTTCCGCGCCATCTCGTTCGCCGAGACGCGCCACGCGCGCAACCACCTGCGCACGATGAAGGGCATCCACGCGACCGCCGACAACCTCCGGGTCGCCTGCGAGGGCGAGAGCTTCGAGATCGACGAGATGTACCCGGCGTATCAGGAGATCGCCAAGGTCCAGGGCAACCCCCAGGCGGGGCGCAGCGTCAGGTACGCCCTCAAGGCCGAGATGGACCACAAGTGGATGTACGCGCAGTCGCGCGAGACGGTCCTGGCCGGCAAGGACATCGAGGACAAGCGGGTCAGCGTCTGCCTGATCTGCGGCCACACCGTGATCGGCGACCTGCCCGACAAGTGCCCGGTGTGCGCGGCGGCGAAGGAGTACTACCGGACGTTCTGAGGTCGATGGGACGGCGGTGCGAACAGCGCGGCGCCGCAGACGGCACGGAGGGGCCGGTCCGCCGCA
>Ga0315289_10007449_pt1 | contig 15935 bp, 18 predicted proteins | sample YL17G11_40_MG_FD_203452 | JGI IMG/M metagenome (GOLD analysis project Ga0315289, IMG submission 203452) | Sediment microbial communities from Yellowstone Lake, YNP, Wyoming, USA - YL17G11_40 | ecosystem: Environmental > Aquatic > Freshwater > Lake > Sediment | place: USA: Wyoming | collected... | reverse complement strand
GGCTTTTATGCCGACAGCGCCTATTGACTTGAGTTCAGAAAGCATATATAAAAATCATTTTTCGAGATTAAATCAATCCTCGTTTGCCAATTGGGATATGTGTTTGTAAGTTAATTTCTCTGGGGCGACGATGCCTCCTGAGACGAAAAATTCTATTCCTTTTTCAACGGTCATATCCAGAGGAATCACATCATTCTTAGGAAAAAGCATGGTCCATCCGGTAAAGGGAGTGGGAGTAGAAGGGATAAAAACTGCGACAAGCTCATCCTTTGTCTCTTTCCGTTCCAGCTCAATCTGGCTGGTTAAAAAACCTAAGGTGAACATCCCTTTTCTGGGAAATTCTGCCAACACCACCTGCTTGAAGGACTGTTTCTCGGTGGTGGTCAAAGCCTCCACCAATTGCTTGGAGGAACCGTAAATGGTGCGGACCAAAGGAGTCTTGATCAAAAATATCTCCCATATTCGAAAAAGCCTTGAGCCGATCACATTGGCAGTAAAAAATCCTGCCACGAAGATCAAGATTAGGGTGGCAATGATTCCCAATCCCGGAATATGATGTTTCAATAGTTTGGTTAACAACGGAGAGAGAAGACCGTCTATGTTTTCGAAAAGAAAACGCAGGACCAAGATGGTAATGATGAGCGGAACTATAACCAAAATCCCGGATAGAAAATACCGCCGTAAAGCCGTATTAAATTTTTGTCTAATTGACATCTTTTCGACCTAAAAGCCTTCTCTTATACCCTATCGTTCGGGCAAGGGTTGAACCCCTGCCCGGACACCCATCTTCAGCATCGTCTAACTTCGAGCTTAAATTACTGGTTTTTTGAGCTTTGTCAAATTGTTTCTTAACAATTCTTAGGTTTGGCTAGAGATGGAATAAGAGGTTGTAATTAGGCAATTTATTGGGCTCGATAAATCGAACGATTACAATTTCCGGACACGCTCATAGAATAGTCTTTGATGTTCCTTGTAAAGGGCATCAATAATTGATGCATTCCTTTTTTCTAATAATGAAATACCAAAGCGGCTTGGGTGGCGAAGTTGAGGAAGATATTGGGATAGATGCCGAAAAGAAGGACACCAATTACGGAGATGATCAGGGAAACTTTTAAAGCTATGGGCATGGCAATAGGTTTCTCTACGGTTGAGGTTTGAAAATACATCTGTCTTATCACGCCGACATAGTAATATAAAGAGATAACGCTGGTTAAAATCGCTATTACTACTAACCAGAAGTATTTTTGTTCAATAGCCGCTGAGAAGAGATAATATTTTCCGGTAAATCCCGCCAGAGGGGGAATGCCAACTAAAGAGAGCATGAAAACAGCCATCATAGCCGCTAATGCGGGCGACCTTTGGGAAAGCCCGGCATAATCTTTTATCTCGTCACTTCCGGTGGTATTGCTAAAAGTAATGGCGGCGATGAATGCTCCCATGTTGGCAAAAAGATAAACGAAGAGATAAAAAGATACGGAAGCTACCCCTCGAGATGTAGCGGCCACTACTCCCAATAAAATGTATCCTATTTGAGCAATGCTGGAATAAGCCAGCATCCTTTTGATGTTTGTTTGAACTAAGGCAATGACATTTCCTATGATCATAGCTAATGCGGCCAACACCGCTATGAGCAAAGCCCAATCAACTTGAAAGACCAAGAACGATTGAAAGAAAACTCTGACGAAAGCCGCCAATCCTGCGGCTTTTGAGGCTACCGAAAGAAATGCAGTTATGGGCGTGGGAGCACCTTCGTAAACATCCGGAACCCACATATGAAAAGGAACCAAAGCCAGCTTGAATCCAAAACCAGCGATAAAAAAGATAAGGGACAGAATCAGAGCCGGACCGATCTTTTGATAAGTCAAAAAGGTAGTGATTAAAGTCATCTTTATACCTTTAAGGAAAGTGGTTCCGGTAAGTCCAAAAATTAGGCTTATACCATATAGCAAAAGTCCGGAGGAGACACCCCCCAAGATGAGATATTTTAATCCGGCCTCGCTCGATTTTGATCTTGTAGTGAGTGGAGCGAAGCTATCATTTTTCAAATAAGCCGCCAAAACATACAAACTGATGGTGGTCAATTCCAGAGCCACATATAAAGTGATAAGTTCTCCCGCAGAGGCTAAAAACATCATCCCCACCATAGACAATAAGAGCAAGGCGAAGTATTCTCCTTGATGGGAACTTAACTTCCTGATAAAATTTATTGAGGAGAAAATGGTCAGAAATCCGCAAAGTAAGAATATAAAGTTGAAAAAGGAGGAAAAGGAATCAGCCAAAAACATCCCACCGAAAAGTTCCCCATTCTGCGAAGTCAAGGAGAGAAACATGGTTATGGCTACGCCGATTAAAGCCAAATAGCCTAAATTTTGTTTTCCCCTCTTCCAAAAGAAATCCAAGACGAATATCAAAATCGCCCAGAGGAAGAGGAAAATTTCGGGTAACAGGAGCTGGTAGTTCATAGAATAAGTTTAGAGTTCAGAGTTCATAGTTAAGAGTTCAAAGTAAAGCATTTGTTTATCCGGATACTAAATGGACGATATTTTCCATAGTCGCTTTGATCATATTAACCAAAGGTGCGGGATAAACCCCGATTCCGATCATCAGAATTGCCAAAGGTACGACTGTGAAAATCTCCCTGCCGCTTATCTCAGTCAAGGCTTCCCATTGGGTATTGAACGTGCCCAAAAACATCCTCTGGATCATCCGCAGAAAGTAAGCCGCCGTTATGACCACCCCGATGACCGCCAGGGGGACGATAACCTTGAACGACGGATAGGAGCCGATGAAGACCATAAATTCGCTCACAAATCCGGAAAGTCCGGGAAGTCCTAATGAGCCCAAGCAGAATAGAATCATGATTCCGGAGTAGACCGGAAGTTTTATCCACAAACCACCGAAAGCCCCAATTTCTCTGGTGTGAGCTCTTTCGTACAGAACCCCCACCAAAAGGAACAGAGCGCCGGTTATCAGTCCATGAGAGACCATTTGAAAAACGCAGCCGGAGATGCCGGTGACGGTAATAGCCGCTATTCCCAACATACAGTAGCCCATGTGGCTGACCGAGGAGTAGGCGATCATCTTTTTCAAATCTTTCTGTGCCATACAAACCAAAGCTCCATAGACTATATTTATCAAAGCCAAAATTCCGATAGGTAAGGCAAAATATATCGCCCCCTGAGGAAACATGGGATAGCTGATTCTCAAGAAACCATAAATTCCCATCTTCAGAAGAATCCCAGCCAGGATGACCGAAACCGCAGTGGGCGCATCCACGTGAGCATCCGGCAACCAAGTATGGAAGGGAAAGACAGGCACCTTTATGGCAAATGCCAGATAAAAAGCCACAAACACGATAACCTGGAAGCCCCTGGTCAGTTGTGAGGCTTTCTCAATCAAAGTCATCATGTTCAAAGTATGGGGCTCGACAGTGAAATACAAAGCTAATATCCCCACCAACATGAACAAGGATCCGAACAAGGTGTATAGGAAAAATTTGATGGCGGAGTATTCTTTTCTTCCGTGTCCCCAGATCCCAATCAAGAAATACATGGGAACCAAAACGATTTCCCAAAAGATGTAGAACAGGAAGAAATCCAGAGCGGCAAAGACGCCCATCATCCCCACCTCCAAAAGAAGGAGAAAGGCAAAGTATTGCTTAACCCGCTCTTTTATGTCCCCAAAGGAGTATATGACCGACACGAAGCCCAAAAGTGCAGTCAAACAAAGCATAGGAACCGAAAGCCCGTCCGCTCCCAGGTAATAGGTTACTCCTAAAGATGGAATCCAATCAAATTTCTCCACAAACTGAATCTGGGAGGTAGAACCATCATATTTGGCCAATAAGATAAAGGACAGGACCAAAGGAACAAATGAGAAAAACCCAGCTAAGTAGCGCGCCGCATTCTCCTGCTCTTTTTTTAAAAACAAGATTACAATCATCCCCAGAAACGGGGTAAAAATCATTAAGCTTAAAATTGGAAAGTTTATCAAGTTTTTATTCCTCCTTATCTTGCAAGTTGCATCGGGACTTTGTAGTCCCGATGCTCAAGATTTTCTGAGGCGTCGGGATAACAATATCCCGACGCAACATCCGCAACAAACTCTATTTGAGTTTGAAAAGTATTATCAAAACCACTCCAAAAAATATGACGAATGCATAAGTCTGCACCTGTCCGGTTTGAACTTTTCTTAAATTTGAACTAACTTTTCGGGTAACATAACCCACTCCATTAACCGCACCATCAACTATATGACTATCAAACCATTCCTTGATGTCCGACAAAAAGACGGTGAAATTGCCAACCCCATTGACCAGCCAGTCGATGACTCCCACATCGAATTTGACAAACAGACGATCGGACAGCTTCAAAATCGGATTAACGATGATGGCATGATACAATTCATCAAAATAGTATTTATGATAAAGAACCTTATAAGGAAATGCAAATCTCTTTTTTAACTTTTCTGGAGAGATCGATTTTTTATAATACATGGCATAAGCCAGATAGATTCCAGATAAGGCTACAATGGTAGAAATGAGCATGAGCAAAAAATTAGGCTCGACATGATGGGGCTCGTGATGATATACAAAAGATGAAAAACCATGTTTAAGCCAGGGTATTCCCACCCAGCCGGCGAAGATTGAAAGAAAAGCTAAAATCATTAAAGGTATGGTCATCACTTTTGGGGATTCGTGGGCATGTTCGAATTTATGCTTATCCCTTGGTGTTCCAAAGAAGGTAACAAAGCATAATCTAAACATATAGAATGCGGTCATTCCGGCAACTAAGAGTCCCATTATTAGAAATATGGGATTATGAAAGTGACTTGCCAACGTTAAGATTTCATCTTTGCTCCAAAATCCGGACAAGGGGAAGATTCCTGAGATGGATAGCGAAGCGATGATGAAAGTTATAGCAGTAACCTTCATCTTGGGATAAAGTCCTCCCATCTCCCAAATGTCATTGGTGTGCATGGCATGGATTACGCTTCCAGCCCCTAAAAACAAAAGGGCTTTGAAAAAAGCGTGAGTATATAGATGGAAAATCCCAGCGGTCATTCCACCCAAACCCAGAACCATGATCATATAACCTAATTGGCTTATGGTGGAGTAAGCCAAAACTCTTTTGATATCATTCTGAACCAGACCAATGGAGGCGGCTAAGAAGGCGGTGAAGCATCCGATAGATGCTACCACCAGAGCGGCATCCGGTGCCGCTAAATAAATGGTGATGGTTCGAGCCACCAGATAGACTCCAGCCGCCACCATGGTCGCCGCATGAATCAACGCAGAAACCGGTGTGGGACCTTCCATCGCATCGGGGAGCCACACATGGAGTGGAAATTGCGCTGATTTTCCTACCGCTCCACCAAACAGGAAAATGGCAGATAAAGTTAGCAAACTGGCTGAGATGTGCCCCGCTTCAATTTGGTGAAATATCTCTTTGAAATTGAACGTTCCCGCCGCTGTGGTTAAAATTAGTATACCTATTATAAATGCTAAGTCCCCTGTCCGAGTGGTGATAAAGGCTTTTTTCCCTGCGTCCGCAGCGATCCTCTTCTCAAACCAGAATCCGATCAATAAATATGAAGTTAAACCTACCAATTCCCAAAATATGAATATTTCAAAGAAATTGTTAGCAATTACCAAACCCAGCATGGAGAAGGAGAATAAAGACAAAAAGGAGAAGAATCTGGCGAATCGGGGATCGCCCGCCATGTATCCTACGGAATAAATGTGAACCAGCATGGAAACGGTGGAGACCACCAATAACATTATAGCAGTTAAAGAATCGATCAACATCCCCATCTGGATTTTGAGCCCCAAAAGATCAATCCAGGTGAATTTGAATTCCGAGGAGACTGGATTTCTCAACACTGTCCCCAGAACGATCATTGAGACCACGAAAGACAAACATATTCCCCCTATGGAGATAAGGGAACTTAACTTTGGTCTTCTATTGGTGAAAAACACGATCACCACAAAAGAGAGCAAAGGGAAGAGTGGTATTATCCAACTATACGGCAACATATTAGAAAAGTATTTTAAAGTTATACTTTAACAAATTCCTTTTTGAGTTTTCCCACCAAATCCTTCTTCTTTTTTTCGTTCGCTAAGATGGGTTTTAGGTGTTTCCACACCTCGGGACAAGGTTTATCTGTTTTCAAAAGTTTGCGGATAGATTTATCCATAATCTTATGATTGTCTTTGTTATCCTCAACGCCCAGTGCTTCGAAAACATCACTTAAATGTCGAATGTAACAACTCATATTTAAAGTTTTCTGGAGTGTCAAGCTTTAGCTTGACCTGATCCCGCTGAAGCGGGATACTCCAATTTCCTACCATTTCATGATGTTTATCTGATCCACATTGATTCCCTTGTAGTTTCTATATATCAAAAGGACAATGGCCAGACCCACGGTCGCCTCTGCGGCGGCAATGGTGATTACAAAAATCGCAAATATCTGCCCCACGAATCCGGTGGGGCTGACAAACCTTGAGAATGCTACAAAGTTAATATTGACCGCATTGAACATAAGCTCGATGGACATCAATATTCCGATGGCATTCCTTCGGGTCAGCACCCCGAATATTCCCACGCAAAACAGAATCGCACTTAAGGTTAAATAATGATTTAGTCCAACCAAAACCTATTCTCCATCAACAAAATCTTTATAAGCTTGGTTACGGAGTTTCCCGCCCTTGGCGGGATTAAAAAGATAAAATCCTTACGGATTCATCCTGATCCCGCCTTTGGCGGGAGAACGGATTAACTCCTTATGTGATATTCTCTTAGTTGTCAGAGCACTACTCCCTTCTGGCAATTATTACCGCTCCTATTAGTGCAGTCAACAAAACCACCGAGACCACCTCGAAAGGTAATACATAGGTAGTCAAAAGCAATTTGCCGATGCTAACCGTGGATTGGGCTGGTGGGGTTTCCGAAGATAACTTCCAAGCGGTCTTGCTTAACGCAAATAAGGTAGCCACAAGTAATGTACCCACGATGATCAGTCCGGGAATAACCTGTTCATTGGATTGCCTGATTTTGGCACTATATAGTTTGTGGGTTAACATGATTGCAAAAATTATCAGAATGGTGATTGCTCCTACATAAATTAAGACCTGAACCGCCGCCAGGAATTCCGCCTCCAAAAGAATATAAATCCCTGCCACACTGAAAAAACACAATACCAAAAATAGAGCCGAATGAAAAATGTTCTTCAAGCTGACCACCATCACCGCAGAGCCGATGATTATGGCGGCTAATATATAAAATATGGTCTCTGGAACTCCGGTTAACAATTTCGATTTCCTTTCTATTCTCGCCTCATAAGGTATTAAGCCAGTTGCTTGTGGCTAACAAATAGTTAGTTTTCCGCGTAGCCAAGGCTTCATGCCTTGGCAGGCAAGCCATAAAGGCTTGCCTACGCCCAAGATCTCCTCTCTTGTTGGGGCGGAGGTTCAACCCCCCAACACCAAAGGAGGTAAACCAAAAACGAGCCTTTCGTCTCTCGAGAACTTTCCGATCAAGCTGAAGCTTGATACTCCAAAGACCCGTCTTATTGATATTCCTTTCCTATTTCTGCTAATCTCTCCTTATTGTATATCAACTCCTTTTTATCATAAACTGAAAACTCATATCTGGGCACCAATTTGATGGCTTTCCCCTCCACCGGACAAGTCTCTTCACATAATCCACAATAGATACAAATTCCCACGTCCACCTCAAAGACGTCCGGGACTCTCTTTCCGGTTTCATCCTTGATTGAGGTAATTTTGATGGCATTGTTGGGACAGATTTTATAACATAGGGTGCAAGCGGTGCATTTTAGTTTTCCGGTCGAAGGATCGGTTGTGAGAGCCACACACCCTCTGGATCTTACCGGCATGGTCCATCTCTCTTTGGGATACTGCAAGGTGATGGCATGTTTTCCTATATGTTTTACCGTTACCACCAAACCCAGAATCAGATTATATATTCCTAAGTATATGGTTTTGACTAATCTCATAACTTAAGCCAGAAGTCCAGTTACAATTAGATTCAAAAATGCCAGAGGAAGCAAAAATTTCCAGGCGAAGCCCATCAATTGATCCACCCTTATCCGAGGATAGGTCCACCGGAACCACATGATTACTAAAATGACAAAAAAGGTTTTGCCCAAAAACCAGATCCAGGATGGCAACCAGGGACCATTCCATCCTCCTAAAAAGAGGGTGGTGGTTACAGCGCTTATGGTAAAAAGATTGGTATATTCGGCAAAGAAAAACATAGCGAATTTCATTCCACTGTATTCGACATTGTAGCCGGCTACCAATTCTTGCTCTGCTTCTGGGATATCAAAAGGTGTTCGATTTACCTCAGCCACAGCCGCGGTTAAATATATCAAAAATCCAACTGGCTGTCTGAAAATAAACCATTCCCAAAAATGCGTCTGGGTGGTCACGATCTTGACCATGGATAGCGACTGGGCTAACATTACCACACCCAAAACAGATAAAGTTAAAGGAACCTCATAGCTTACAATTTGTGCCGCCGATCTCAATCCACCCAGAAGCGAATATTTATTATTAGAGCCGAATCCCGCCATCAAAAGACCCACCACGGTGAAAGTGGTGATAGCCAAGATATATAGAATCCCAATATTGAGGTCTTTGATTATCAATCCTTTTCCAAAAGGAATGCATACATAAACCATCAAAGCGGAAACAAAAACCACAATCGGTGCTACCACAAAGACTGCTTTATCCACTTTGGTGGGGACTATGTCCTCCTTCATGATCAACTTTATGGCATCAATGATGCTCTGTCTCCATCCATGCCATCCGGTTCGCATGGGACCGAATCTCACCTGCATATGTGCGGAAACTTTCCTCTCCCACCAGACCAAGAATAAAGCCGCCAGAGAGATGAAGGCGACGATAATCCCAAAGACCAAGAACATGGAAAGAAGATCCAACCAAAAATGGGGTATGCCCCAATTGGTGAAAAGTGTATCTAACCAGTTATATACTGCTTTGACAAGGTTACTTATTTCGAACAAACCCTCTCCTCAACTGAATGTATACACATCGTTTTTGTTGCGTCAGGATATTGTTATCCTGACGCGGAAGCACCGGGACTACAAAGTCCCGATGCAACGAGTGATGCTCGAAAACCTCACTTTTGATTGCAATTTCTAATTTCAAGCTTCGAGCTTCGAACATCGAAACGAGCATCGCCACCGTTAAACGAGCCTCGATAATTATTCCCTAATCCTAAAATCAAGGATTTTTGCCTCTCTGTTTAATCAGCTGTTGCGTCAGGATATTGTTATCCTGACGCGGAAGCATCGGGACTACAAAGTCCCGATTCAACGAATCTGCTATGAATCCTCTCTCATCTATCCACATCCGGCATGATCACATCCAGACTGGCAAAAATCGCCACAATATCCGCAATCTTCCACCCCCGACTCATCACGGGGAGAACCGCTAAGTTTGAAAAAGATGCGGTCCTGAGCTTGACCCTGTATGGTATGGTGCTACCATCGGAAACAATATAAAATCCCATCTCTCCTCTGGTTGATTCGATCCGTGCATAAACCTCGCCTTTGGGAGGTCTGAACACTGTGGGTGTTTTGGTTTTTATCTCTCCCTCTGGTATGGACTCAAGTGCTTGCTCCACGATCCTGTTAGCTTGCCTCATCTCCTGAATTCTCACCATGTATCTGTCCCAGACATCAGAGTTGGTGCCAGCTGGGATGTCAAATTCAAATCTATCATAAATTGAATAAGGTTCCTCTTTTCGAAGATCCCATCTTAAACCGGTGGCTCTTAAGTTTGGACCGGTAACCGAATAATCTATAGCTATCTTCTGATCTAAAATCCCCACCCCTTTTGTCCTTCCCAGAAAGATAGGATTATTGGTCAGAATAGCCTCATATTCGTCCACTCTGGGCTTAAAATATTGCACAAACTCCTTGGCTTTGGGAATGAACTCAGGGAGCAGGTCTCTGGAGACTCCACCAAATCTCATATAGTTAAATGTCATCCTTTGCCCGCAAACCATCTCTAAGAGATCGAGAATCTTTTCTCTTTCGCGAAAGCAATAAAGAAAGGGAGTTATTGCTCCTAAATCCAAAGCGAATGTTCCCAGCCAGACCAAATGGCTGGCTATACGGTTCAATTCGTCCATTATGACCCTGATATACTCTGCCCTCTCTGGCACCTGAATCTGTGCCAACTTCTCCACCGCCATGCAGAAAACATGGTTGCAGAACATGGCAGAGACATAATCGATTCTATCAGTAAGGGGCATATATTGAAGATAGGTTCGGTTCTCAGCTATCTTTTCCATAGACCTATGCAAATAGCCGACGTAGGGAACCACATCCACGATCACCTCCCCATCCATTTTCAAAAGGAGTCGACAAACACCATGAGTAGAAGGATGCTGGGGTCCCATATTGACCAAGAATTCTTCAGCGCCAACTTTTTCAACCATGGTGTCAGGAATATTTCCCAACGGATCAAACAGATTGGAAAGATTATTCTTATCTGTTTCATCTGTTGGGAATCTGTCTGTTGGAAATTTATTTTTTAGGTAATCTGACAAAATCTTTTCCCTCCCAATCCTTTCTCATGGGATAGCCCTCATTCCAATCCTCTGGAAGAAGTATGGGTCTGGGATCGGGATGATTTTTAAAAGTCATCCCGAAAAGCTCGGCTATCTCCCTTTCATGCCAGTTGGCGGCATTCCACGCCGGGGTGACAGAATCTATCTCCCCATCTCTGGGTAATGAAGTTTTTATGGCGATCTTATGTTTATGCGTGAAAGAGAACAGATTGTATACTAATTCCATGTGATCGAGATAGTCCACACATGACAGGCAGGCTAAAAGATCAAAGCCCAGTTCCGGAGTTTCTTTGGCGAATCTACATACTTCCAAAATCAAATCGGACTCCACCTTGAAGGCGACATCCATCCCGACGAAAGGGAACTCCTCGATTTTTTGTGGAAATTTATTTTGAAAAGCTTGAAGGATTTGTTCTTTAATCATGGTATGATTGTCTTTAGACCAGCACCTAACTTAAGTTAGGTGCTGGAAATTCTTCTAACTCCAATCCGCAATTTTTTCCTTTTTAATCTTCTCTTGTAATTTAATACATCCTTCCATCAAAGATTCTGGTCGGGGAGGACAGCCAGGGATATACACATCCACCGGAATGATGAGATCCACACCTTTCACCACGCTGTAACAATCATAATAGAATGGTCCTCCAATTATGGCACAACCTCCCATGGCGATCACATACTTCGGCTCCGCCATCTGTTCATAAAGCCTTTTCACTCGGGGAGCCATCTTTTTGGTCAAGGTTCCAGCCACGAACATCAAATCCGATTGCCTGGGGGAAGCACGGAAGATCATTCCAAATCTATCGAAATCATAGCGTGAGGCTCCGGTGCACATCATCTCTACTGCGCAACAGGCTAATCCAAACAACATGTACCAAAGGGAAGAGGCTCGGGAATAATTCAAAACTTCATCCAATACCGTGGTTACCAAACCGCCACCTGGCAAACTTTCAAAATACACGGGCAACTTTTTGATTACACCCATTTCAAAGCTCCTTTTTTCCATACATAGACTAAACCAAAGATCAAAATCGCCAAAAATATCATCATTTCGATGAAAGCAAAAAATCCCAAACTTCTGTAAACCACGGCCCAAGGGAACAGGAAAACCACCTCTACGTCGAAGATCACGAAAATTAAAGCATAAAGATAATAGCGAACATTATATTGAACCCAAGCCCCTCCGAATGGAAGCTCGCCGCATTCGTAGCTTTCCAGTTTATCCGGATTTGGGTGGTGAGGTCTGACCAGGCGGGACAAAAAGAAGACAAATATTACGAAGATCACGCCTATCACACAGAAAAAACCTACATATGCATAATCGCTCGTCACCGATGGTCTTCCTCTGGGGTGCACCATATGGTGCACTCCTTTGTGAGTCTTATCCTGTTCTTAAAGTAAAGAATTTATCAACATCCAAGCAAACGACCTATTCGCAAGTGAATTTCTTCACAAATAGTTTACATAAAAAACATTTTTTCCAAATTTGTCAAGAAAATTTTTGGGAAGCTCTGAAAAAAAAACTATCTGGAAAAGAGTAGTTGGAATGTTCGCCTTTAGGCGAACCACCAAGCTCATTGTCCTTCGATAAATTTCAGGTCCCCCGCCTTTGGCGGGGGACACTCCATCAAACCTTCCTCCCATTGCTTTTTCGGAGATCCCTTTTGGATTTTTTGTTTGGCTTTAACATTACTCCCCTCTCTTCCCATGAGCTTACTGAAAAAGCTGAAAATAAACTTGACAAAAAGGTTTTAAATCTTATTTTAGGTGGGTAATTCTGGAGGTTTTTTATTTTATCGTATTCTTAATGAATCTATATTTAACTTAAAGGAGGATGATAGCATGAAGAGAAACAGAGCCTGGTGGGTTAGGGTGATTATTTTAGCAGGATTTGTTTTTGTGCTTCTGGTTTCCTCCCCGCCTCCGGCGGGATTTTCAACAAGCTCTGCTCAGGAGCTGAAGATCGGATACGTGGACGTTCAGCGCTTGAAAGCGGAATACAAGGAGTATGTCCAAGCTCAGGAGAAATTCAATAAGCTTATGGCAGTCTGGCAGGCAAAGGCAGATTCGCTGCAGAATGAGATGAATGAATTACAGAAAAAGGTGCAGAACCCTCCGGTTACGATGCGCCAGGAGGCTATAAACGGATTGCAAAAACAATTTTTGGATAAACAGAAGGAATATCAGGACTTTGCGAACCGAGTCATGGGTCAGGATGGTGAAGCGGCAAAAAAAGAGTATGAGATTTCAAAGCCTCTGATTGACAAAATAAACTTAGTAATAAAACTTGTCGCGTTAAAGGAAAACTACGCCTATGTTTTGGATTCAACTGCTGGAACTGTCCTATACGCCAAGGACGAATTGGACATTACTGATAAAGTTTTAGCAGAGCTGAATAAATAAAAGGGGGAAATATAGCGGAGAACTTTAGCTCTCGAAGTTGGCTCGGGAATGGGAGGGATTGCTGCCTTAAATATTCTTCTCAAGGGTTTCGTTAAAAAAGCTTTCGGTGGCGGTTACGTATCGTTTATCGTAAACTCGGTGTCATTTATCGTATTAAGACTAAAAGCAAACCAACATCCGAACCGATACGTAGCCGACTTGTAGTGAGCTTGCGGTTCGACTTCGCTCACCGCCCTGAGCCTGTCCCTCGACTTCGCTCGGGACGGTGAGCCTGTCGAACCGTCGAAGGGTCGAACTAAACCCAAACCGATCCGCAGGATCCAAATTCGGATAAACGAGAGACAGGTTTAAACAACAGCCCCTCCAATTCCCGAACCAACTTAAAACATATAGTGTCATCCGTCACGTTCGTCTATCATTCGGGCGGAGCTTCGCTCCGCCCTACTCGTTTGGTCACAAATGGCGACTGTTTAATTATTCAAAATGCCCTACTTAGCATATTTTGGCACGGTTTTCATCTCCTTGTTCCTAGTTGTCGACGTTGTAACTAACTTGCCTATCTTTTTGTCATTGACTGAGAAGTATTCAACACAGGAGCGGAAAGCCATAGCCCAAAAATCACTTCTGGTTGCTCTGGGAGTGCAACTCTTATTTGTCATCTTCGGAAACTACGTCTTCGGATATTTAAACATTAAGCTCTACTCATTTTCCATTGCTGGAGGCATTTTGTTATCCATAGTTTCGATGGAGATGCTTTTTGGACACAAAACCCGCACCGAATACCACGAAGAAAAAGATAAAAAAGAGGAACAGGAAAATATCACCATAGTCCCCCTGGCCATTCCAGTACATACTGGTCCTGCATCCATTGTCACCGGGATGATCATCTTTGGTAAAGCCGACACTTTGATTTTGAAATCCATCTTCATTTTTTCCACTATTTGCGTCTATTTAGCATCTATGTTCATCTTGATCAAATCCGGTTTGATTTTTAAAATTTTTAAGCCTTTAGGGATGAGGGTCATCACCAGGGTGATGGGGCTTATCCTCCTCACCCTCGCAGTTCAATTTGTGATCAACGGAATCAAAGAAGCATTGAAATAGCTGGATGTGTGAATCGCAATTTCAAGATTACAGCTATGGAATTGTCAATTTAAAGCTTGATAGCAATTTTTAAAATGGATACCCTTTGATAAAAAGAAAGGGTGAAACCCATAGTTCCACCCTTTCTTTTTCCTTGGCGAAGGTTTTTGGGCTATTTCAAAAATGAGGTGGTATCCACTTTTCCCAACGATTCCAGTCCGGGTTTAACCTGATCCGCTTTGCTCACCACTACCAGTTTTATATTATCCGGATCCAGATATTTTTGGGCGACCCGCAAGATATCATCTGCGGTTACGGCGCTCATGTTCTTACGGTAATTCTTTATGTAGTCTTCTCCCAGATCGTAAAGCTCAACATACAAGACCTGAGTGGCGATCTGCTCAGGTGTTTCAAACTGCAAAGGGAAATACCCATTATAAAAGGACTTGGTTTCAGAAAGTTCCTTCTCGGAAACTTTTTCGGTGCGAATCTTTTTAATTTGATCCAAGATGGCTTGAATTGCTCCGAGTGTTGAATCGACCCGGGTGTAGGTGCTCACCTCAAAAGCTCCTTTTAGCCTATATGAATCAAAATTGCAGCGTATGTCATAAGTGAGCCCTCTTTTGGCTCTGACCTCTTCCACCAGGCGAGAGGCAAATCTTCCCCCTCCCAAAATGTAGTTCATCACACTGACCGGAAAATAATCCGGGCTTTTTCTCTCGATGCCGAAGTGTCCAATCTTAATGTAAGATTGAGTTAAATCCGGCTTGTCCACCAGAAGTATCTGGTGCTCTTTTATCTGGGGAGGCTGGGGAAATTCGGGTGTAACAAACCCTCTTCTTTCCCAAGAACCAAACTTGTTTTTGACTTTCTTTAACACCTCGTTAGTCTTGACATCTCCAATCACTGCTAAGATAGCATTGTTGGGAACGTAAAAACTTTTATAAAAATTGACTATGTCGTCTCTGGTGATACCGGAGACACTTTCCTCTGTCCCTTCCCGGGGCTGACCATAGGGATGCTCACCAAAAACAAACTTTCTGAAGTTTTCTTCTGCGACCGTTCCGGGATCATCTTTTTGCTGCATTATTCCAGCCAGGGTCTGTCTTCTTAATCTCTCTATTTCATCCTCTTTGAAGGTGGGATTCAGGATGATGTCTGCCAACAAGTCCAAGCCGGTATCAAAATATTTATTGAGCACGCGGCAGGTTGCAAAGGTGGCATCCCAGTCCGCTCCAGCATCCAAACTTCCTCCTACAAAGTCTATCGCTTCGGAAATCTGGGTTGCATCTTTGGTCTTGGTGCCTTTTCGCAGAAGCCCCGCGGTCAAATCGGCAAGGCCCGCTTTACCTAGAGGATCATAGGTTGAACCCGATTTTAGCACTAACCTGAAGGCAACCACCGGCAACTCATGGTGCTCTATCACTATCACCTTCAGACCATTGTCCAAAATCTCCTTCTTTATCTCAGGAAGCTTTATCTCCTGGGCAAAGGTTTTTTTGAAATTACTCGAAGTTAAAAGCAGAAGAAAAGCGATAAGGATTGTGTTCACCAGAACTATCTTTTTTCTCATTTTTCAGCTCCTTGAATTTATTAGATTTTAACACGCCCTAAAGGGACTGTTGAAAAAGTGGTTTTGGAGTGCGAAAGCTTGTCGGAGCGAAGCGGAGATCCCGCTTTGCGGGGCTTTCGCGCTTTGCAAGTTGGTTCGGGAATTGGAGGGGCTGTTTCTCAAATAGCAATTGGTTTAGTGAAAATGTGATCTGGTGCACCTGAACTTTGATATTTCCAGATAGAACCAATTGGGTTGACCCAAATCTGCATCCA
>Ga0315289_10007446_pt1 | contig 15939 bp, 10 predicted proteins | sample YL17G11_40_MG_FD_203452 | JGI IMG/M metagenome (GOLD analysis project Ga0315289, IMG submission 203452) | Sediment microbial communities from Yellowstone Lake, YNP, Wyoming, USA - YL17G11_40 | ecosystem: Environmental > Aquatic > Freshwater > Lake > Sediment | place: USA: Wyoming | collected... | reverse complement strand
TCACGACCCACGTGCCGTACTATCGCGAGCTTTTCGAGCGCGAGGGGCTTCGCGTCGAGGACATCCAGAACCCAACCGATTTTCTGCGGATACCGCTCCTCGCCAAGGACGAGATTCGCGCGGCGAAGGGTCGGATCGTGACGAATGACCCCATGCGGAAGGGTGACGCGGGCAACACCGGAGGCTCGACGGGGGAACCCCTCTATTTTTTCACCGACGCGGCCTCGAGCTCGCTCCGGCATGCGAATACGCTCCGGGGGCTGCGGTGGGCGGGAATCGACATCGGCGATCGACAAGCCGTCATCTGGGGATTCCATCTCGATCGGCCGCTCCGGGAGCGCTTCACGAGCGGCGTGAAGGACTATTTCAATAATATTCGTTATGTATCCTCCTTCGATATGTCGGAGGAGGCGATGGAGCGATACGCGCGGATGATGGTGCGCTTCAAGCCCGTGTTTCTCCTCGGCTATCCGTCGGCGGTTTCCCAGTTTGCCGAGTTCTGCAAGGCGCGCCGCATCACGGGCATCAAGCCCCGCACGGCGATGTCGAGCGGCGAAAAGATGTTCCCGCACCAGGCCGAGACGATACGGGACGTGTTCGGCTGCCCGGTCTTCGACCGCTACGGCAGCAACGAATTAGCGAACGTCGCGCAGGAGTGCGACAGGCACGGCGGACTCCACGTTTTTAGCGACATCATGTTCGTCGAGGTGATTCATGAGAGCGGGCGGCCCGCGCAAAGCGGCGAGGTCGGCGAGATCGTCGTCACGGACCTATCGAACCTCTATATGCCGTTCCTTCGGTACCGGACGGGAGATCTCGCCGTGCCGACGTTGCGGAGATGCGCGTGCGGAAGAGGGCTTCCGCTCCTCGACCGCATCGAGGGGCGCACCTTCGACGCGGTCGTGACGCCGGACGGCAAGTCGACGGGTGGATTCTTCTGGACGTACCTCTCGCGTGTCGTGCCGGGGATCAAGCAGTTCCAGATCGAGCAGCGCGAGCGCAGCGGCGTCGTTTTCCGGATCGTTCCCGGCCCCGAATGGATGGAAGAGAACAAGGGGGAGCTCGAGCGGAAGATCAAGGAGAACATGGGTCCCGCTTTTGGCGTGACCTTCGAAATCGTGAAGAGCATTCCGCTCACCCGCGCGGGAAAATTCAGGTTCATCTCATCGAAGCTCGGCGAGCGGCTCGTCGTGAAATCGAAGATCCACAAGGCGAAGGTGACGGGTGAGGCGAAGGGTATGCTCGACTGCGTCATCGTCGATGAGGATCTCCTCGCGCTTTCGAACGTCGCTCCTTTCGAGCGTGTTCTCCTCGTCGACAACACGAACGGCGCCCGCGTCGATACGTTCGCCGTGAAAGGGAAAAAGGGGGGCGGGGAGCTCGTCGTTTCGGGGGCGGTCACGCACCACGTCCACGCGGGGGACGAGGTCATCATTATGGCGTTCACGTGGTCCGAGGAAACGTCGGGCTTTTTCAAGAACATTCTCGTCGACGAGCACAACCGGTTCGTGAGGTACCTCACCGAGGTTCACGGCGATACGACGTAGCACCGGCGCGGCGATCGAAGGGGTGCGGTGGGCACTATACCCTTTCCCGGGAAGCCGCACTTTGCTATAATGAGGGTTGTTCGATTGTGCACAGCCGAAAGGATGAGGTGTGAAACGGCTCCTTCTGAAATCGATGATCATGGGCGCGACCGTCGTTCAGGCTGACCTGCGATACGTGGGCAGCATCACGATCGACGAGGACCTCATCGAGAAGAGCAACCTGAGCCCGAACGAGAACGTCCTCGTCGTCGATCACACGAACGGAAAGCGCCTCGAAACGTACGTGATCAGGGGGGAACGGGGGAGCGGGATGATCTGCATGAACGGCGCCGCCGCCCATCTCATCAGCAGCGGGGACGTCGTCGATATCATGGCGTTCGCGTGGTCGAGCGCCGATGCGCAGCCGCTTTTCATCGAGGTCGACGCACAGAACCGTTTCACCCGGTACGTCGAAATGAACGAATCCTGGCTTGGACCGTAGACCCTTAACCTCCTGCCGCGCGTATGATCCGGAGCAGCGTTCATCTATTCCGTCTGTGGGGGATTCCCGTCGAGGTCAACGTGAGTTGGCTCCTCGTCCTCGCCCTCATGACGTGGTCATTCGCGACCGGATGGTACACCGACGTTCTCCCCGACGGGAGCAAGCAGGAGCTGTGGCTTCTCGGATTCCTCACGGCTATCATGCTCTTCGTCTCGATACTCTTCCACGAGTTCAGCCACTCCCTCGTCGCGTCGCGGAACGGACTTCCCATTCGCAAGATCACGCTCTTCCTCTTTGGAGGGGTCGCCCAGATGGACCGCGACGTCGACAACCCGAACCTCGAGCTCAAGATGGCGGCCGCCGGTCCCGCGATGTCGGTGGTACTTGCGGGGATCTTCTTCGCGCTCTCGAAGCTCTTCTCCGGCCATCGGCTCGTGTTTCCGCTCCTGCAGAATCTCGCGTACATCAACCTCATCGTCCTCGTTTTCAATATGGTCCCCGGTTTTCCCCTCGACGGCGGCAGGATACTGCGCGCCGCCATCTGGAAGAGAACCGGCAACATTCAAAAGGCGACGCGCATCGCGAGCCGCATCGGCAACGCCTTCGCGATCATCCTTATGGTCTATGGAGTATTCAATTTCTTCGTCGGACAACTCATCGGCGGGATCTGGCTCATCTTTATCGGATACTTCCTGCGGCAGGCGGCTCAATCAGGCTATCTTCTCGTAACGCTGAGGCAGACGCTCGGGAGCCTGAGGGTCTCCGACGTCATGCGCGCCCCCGTGATCACCGTCGACTCCTCGCTGAACCTGCGGCAGCTCGTTGACGAGTATTTTCTCAAATATCATTACAGCTCGTTCCCCGTGCTCGAGAACGGCTCGCTCGCCGGCATGGTGTCGCTTAAGGATGTAAAGCAGGTCGAAATGGGAGAATGGCAGCAGGCGACGGTGGGTGATATCGCGGACCGGGAAGTTGCGCGGTATGCCGTGCGTCCCGAGCATCCCGCCGAGACGCTCCTCCACCTGATTATGAAAAAAGGCTATGGCCGCTTGCCGGTCATTGATAATGACGGCAGGGTCGTGGGAATCGTCTCGCGGCGCGACCTGATGGAAACGATCAAGATGATGGCTTATTTTGAGGAATGATTCAGTTTTCCGGTCCCTCTGCGAACTCCTCGATCTCCTCCTCGATAATAACACTGAGAGCCCCGTATTTTTTCGTTTTCTTATCCAGGAGATTCTTTTGTCTCTGCTTGGCGTCCGGTTCAAACCGGCCGTTTTTCTTCTTCTTGGGAACGGGCCTGCGCTTCAATTTGCAACCTCTCCTTTCTCATGAATGCCTTTCGTTCACGTGTCGAAAGGTAACCGGTAGAAGAATTATAACAGAAACGGGTCCGATTTTCACTACTTTGCAAAAAATATGACAATTTTCCGGAACGGGGGTTTCAAAGGCGGGGGAGCCGTGCGGCGGCGCAACAAAAAAGGCCGCCGGGATACGGCGGCCTTCGGTTTGTCGTCATGCCTCCCGGCGCCGGCGGCCTACGGTTTCGGCGGCCTGTTCTCATCGAACATGGCGTCCTCGAGTTTTTCGTCGAACTTGATTTCTTGCCACAGGAACTCGTTGGTCTTCTTTCCCTCGTCGTAGATGGTGACGTGGAACGGCACCGTGTGTCCCTGGACGTTCCGGTAGTCCTCCAGGATATAAATCCGCGCGCCCTTGTTCTCGATGCGCCGCGCGAGGATGTGCGTTGTCGCGTCGACGTCGAAAAGCGTCGTATCCCCCCTGAGCACGCAGCCGGCGCGCGCGAGCCCGTTCCCTGGAAGGAGAGAGTCGCTCGGGACCTGCGTCACGCTGAAGAATGTGTCACATGACGCGAGATAGAACGCGATGCCGTCGACGCGTTCGAGGAGCGTTTTCATGTTCGCGGTCACCTGCGGGTTGCGCCCCGGGTTGAGGTTCGTCATGTACCAGACGTCCCCGCCGTTACAGTAGTACATCCTGAAGAACGGATGGTCGTAGGCGCTGTTGTCCTGATCGATTTTGAGCTTGTCGGGCTTCTTCACGGAGCGGGTGTAGTCGGCCTTCAACGTGCCCCAGCCCTCCGTGTTCCAGGCGATGTGGAGACCCTTCTCGACTCGCGTCGTCCATGGCTTGTTCTCGCCGAGCGCCTTCGAAGCCTTCTCGAGCATGACCTGAGCGGGATTGGCCGGCGCTTCCCCGGGCCCGGCGGCCCGTGAGAACACGGGGGGAAAGGCGAAGCATGCGGAGACGGTGAGCGCCGCGAGCAGGCGCCGTTTCGCTTTCGATATTCCTCTCATCGATTCCTCCTCGTGTCAGACGGTGAGCTCGCCGTGCGCTTCGAGAAGTTTCGAGCGGATCGCAAGGCCGTGCGGGCAGGTCGCCTCGCACGGTCCCGGACACGACGCGCAGCGCTCGGCGCTTCGAGCGCTCGGGAGCTTCCGGTAGAGGGACATGGCGTGCTTCTCTTCGCCGTAATTATTGAAATAGAGCCGGTAGCGGAGAATGTCCGCGATCGGGACGCTGTGCGGGCACGCGGCGAGACAGCCGCTGCAGCCGGGGCGACAGTAATCCCTGTCGAGGAGCATGCCGTATCCCTTGAGCGCCTTCTTTTCCTCCGGGGTGAGCTCGGGCCTGCCGGAGGCCGCGACAAACTCGTCGATCATCTCGACGCTCCGCATGGTCATCGAAACGGTATCGATGTCGCGATGCGCGAGCATCCACTTGATGACCGCCTGGCGGACGGTGGCGCCGTTCTTCATGAACGGCTTGTAATCGATCTTGCGCGCCGCGGCGAGGCTCTTCATGGCGACGACGGCGACCCCTTTTGAGCGCGCCTTCGCGAGAACCGGCTCGAGCCCCTTCGTCATGAAATTCATGCCGGGCATGATCATGTCGATCGGGGTGTTGTCGAGGAGCCAATTGAAATCCTCGACCATCCGCGGGCCGTGCGAGCTCGCTCCCCAGAATTTCACCTTGCCGTCCTTCTTCGCGTTTTCGAACGCGGCGACGACTGCCGGATTCTTGATCTTCGCCGGGTCGCTCAGCGTCGGATCCTCGCCGACCGAATGAATAAGGGCGCAATCGACGTGACTGGTGTTGAGGCGTTTCAAGCTTTCGTCGATCGCGGCGGTGATCTCCTCGGCCGTCGTCTTCGGCGTGAAGAGCTCGGGGAGGAGCTTCGTCGTGATGAAGAGCTTCTCGCGCTTGGCGGGGGAGAGCTTCCCGAGCACGACCTCCATCTCGTAGTACTGCCGCGCCGTATCGACGTAGTTGATGCCGCGCTCCATCGCGTATTCGAGAAGCGCCGTGTCCTGGATCGTCGCGTTCCCGAACCCGAGGTCCGAGACCTTCCAGCCGGTGCGCCCGAGGTCGCGGTACTCCCTGATCTGCGGCTTCGCGGCGGGTGCGGCGTCTCCTACCGTCTCCTGGGCGCCGGGAAGAGCGGCCTTGAGGCTCTTCGCGCCGGCGAGCCCGAGACTCACTCCCGCAAGGGAGGCGAGGCCGCGCCCGATGAACGACCTGCGGGAGAGGCCCTTGTCATGCTCTTTCATGCGATCTCCCTTCTTTCGCGGTCACTTGGCCGGTCCCTTCACTTCAAGCTCCACGCCGTAGCGGTCGCTGATGTCGAGCGGCGGCATCGGGCCGGTGAGCGGTTTCGAGTCCTTCACGTACCAGTCGAACCAGTCGATGGTGCGGTACATGCTGTCGGCGCGCCCGGGCTGCTTCGCGTTGCCGTGTCCCTCGCCGGGGTACTGCACGAGGCGCACCGCCGGGTGATTGTTCATCGTGAGAATGCGGTAGAACTCGATGCTCTGCGAGGGATGCACCCGCGTGTCGGCGGCGCCGCCGAGGATGAGCACGGCCGTCTTACTCTGATGGGCCCAGAAGATCGGGCTCCGCTCGAGGCTCTGCTGCCACATATCCTCGATCTTTTTCCCCGAATGCACGTAGAGCTCCTCGAACGGGATGTCGGTCGTGAGGCGCTTGCTCGTGAGGTCGCTTATGCCGACGAACATGCAGACCGCCTTCACCTTGCTCGTGTAGTACGATGCGAACCACGCCGCGGCGTATCCGCCGTAGGAGCCTCCCATGAGGCCCACGCGCGCCTCGTCGACGAGCCCGGTCGATACGAGATAGTCGATCCCGTCGGCGACGTCGTCGAATTCCTTTCCCGCAGCGTCGTTATACCCCGCGAGCGCGAATTCGAGCCCGTAGCCGGTGCTCGCGCGGTAGTTCGGCAGGAACACCATGTAGCCCTTGCCGGCGAGGGCCTGCGCCGGCTCGGAATACCTCGTCACCCAGCCGTTCGAGTAGTTCGACTCGGGGCCGCCGTGAACGATCACGGCGAGGGGATATCTCTGGCCGGCCTTGTAATCGACCGGATAGACCAGAATCCCCTCGATCTCGAGGCCGTCGCGGGCCGGATAGCGGACGATCCCCTGCTTGCCGAGGGCGCGATCGGCGATCCAGGGGTTGAGGGTCGTGAGCCGCTTGAGATCCCTCGAGCCGGCCTTCCAGAAATAGAGATCTCCGGGGATTTCGGGAGCGCCGGCCGTGAACGCGAAGCTCCTGAAATCCTTCGTACAGCTCGGGGCGTCGAATATGACGCCGGCCGTTTTCGCGTCGAGAATGACGGTGCGTTTGCCGCCCGCGGCCGGGACGGTGCTGAGCGCCGGATATGCCCCTTCGCTCGAGCGGTAGACGATCGTATTCTGGTCTTTCCAGCCGGTCCATGTGACGTGGCCGCGGAACCCGGGAGCGGTGAGGTTCCGCGCCTCGCCGCCCGCGGCGCCGATGACGAAGACCTGGCTCTCGGCGTGATCCCTCAGCTCTTTCGCCGCGTTGTAGACTATCGCCGAGCCATCGGGGCTCCACGCGAAACCGCCGAGCTTGCCGGGATTGTCGGTGAGCTGTTTGAGTCCCTTTGTGGAGATATTGACGAGCCAGATTTTCTGGAACATGTACTCCTGGTCGATGAGATTCTTGGAGGTGATGCCCGCCGCGATCGCGGCGCCGTCCGGGCTCCACTCGATGCTCCAGACGGAGCAGCCCTTTGTGATCTGCTCGGGCTCACCGACGCTCCCTTCCGCGCCGACCTTGAGAACATAGAGATTCCTGTCCTTGAGATTCTCTTCGTAGAAAACGAAGCCGTAGCCCTTTTTGTCGAGCTCCTTCTCGCGCTTCGACTGCGGCGTCGCCGCGACGTAGGCGATCCGGGCGCCGCTCGGATGCCAGCGGAACGTCGAAACCGCCGCCTCGGAATTCGTGACCTGCGTCGCCTCGCCGCCCGCCGCGGGGATCATCCACACCTGTGTTTTCGCTTTCTCCCCGCGCGCCATGAGGAAGGCGATGCGTGATCCGTCGGGGCTCCATCGCGGGCCGCTCGCGTTGACCTTGCCCGCGATGAACGGCTTCGGCTCTCCGGGCTTGGTCGAAACGAGCCAGAGCTCGCTGTAGGCGCCCCCGGCCTCGTCGGAAGCGTCCCGCGGCACGGAGACCGTATAGGCGATCCATTCGCCGCTTGGGCTCATTGCCGCCTCGGAGACGCGTTTGAATTTCAGAACGTCTTCGGGGGAGAAGGGATCCGCCGAGAGAATGCATTGTGGAATGAGAATGAGAATCACGAGGAGTGCGATCGCCGCAATTCCCCGCACGGAGGCTCGCATATTCATGGATATCCTCCCTGGCTGGTGGAGCTGCTGGGCCTGTACGACAACGGGGCAATGATGCACCAAGGGAATTGGCTTGTAAACAGATTCTTGGGCGGGCCCGTCTGGAGAACGCGGTCGCGCCTATCCGGGAAAAAATCAATTGAACTTTGCACGGAGAACACCAACAATGGGGAGCCGAAAAGGGAGTGAGAGGGTCCGCAAAACCAAGAGAGGAAATTCCCGTATGCCAGAGGAACACACGAAGCTTCATCCGGCTGCTTTCAGGGAGCTGAAGCCCGGCGAAACGTACGAACCGATAGTGCCGGCGTCGGAATCCCCCTTCGAGGTGACGATCCGCTCCGTCGGGATCGGTCTCGTCATGGCGATCATCTTCTCGCTCGCCTCCGCCTACCTCGCGCTCAAGGCGGGGCAGGGGATGGAGCCCGCGATTCCGATCGCGATCCTCGCGGTCGGTCTCGCGGGAGTCTTCGCGCGGCGGAGCACGATCCTCGAAAACGTGATCATCCAGTCCGTCGGGGCGGCCTCGGGCGCCGTCGTCGCGGGGGCGGTCTTCACGATCCCCGCGCTCTACATGCTCGGCTTGAAGGTCTCGTTCTGGCACATCTTCCTGACCGCGTTATTCGGCGGCTGTCTCGGCGTTTTCTTTCTCATTCCGCTCCGCCAGTTCCTCATGGTGAAGGAGCACGGGAAGCTTCCGTTCCCCGAGGCGATGGCGACGACGGAGATTCTCGTGACCGGCGAGGGGGCGGGCGCCCAGGCGAAGATTCTCATCTGGAGCGCGTCGGTCGCGTTTTTATTCGACCTGTGCGTTCTCGCGTTCAGCCTTTGGCGCGAGATCATCACCTTCCACTCGGTGAGATTCGGCTCATGGCTCGAGAGCCGCTTCGCCATGGCGTTTCGCGTCGACGGCCTCGCGGCGATCGTGGGGCTCGGCTATATCGTCGGGCTCAAGTACGCCTCGATCATCGCGTCGGGGAGTTTTCTCTCGTACCTCGTCTTTATTCCGTTCGTCCACTATATCGGAGGGCACCTGACCGGCATCATACCGCCGGGGACCGTTCCGATCTCCGAGATGGGCGTCGATGACATCTTCAGGAACTACGTTCGACTCATCGGCATCGGCGGCATCGCGGGGGCAGGCATCATGGGGATTATCAGGAGCTTCCCGTCGATCGTGCAGTCTTTCAGCATCGGTATCAAGGGCATCGCCGCTGCCCGCGAAGGGAAGGGGAACGTCGCGCGGACCGACCACAACCTGAGCATGCGCGACGTGCTCCTCGGGATCGTCGCCATCGCCGTGTGTCTCTTCATATTCTTCAGAACGGGCCTCACCGGCACGGCCGTGGGACTCGTCGGCGTCGCGATCGCGCTCGTCATTTCGTTCCTCTTCACGCTCGTCGCCGCGCGGGCGATCGGTCTCATCGGCACGAACCCCGTTTCGGGGATGACGCTCGTCACGCTCATCATCACGAGCGTGATTCTGGCACGGCTCGGTCTCACCGGCGAGCGGGGAATGTTCGTCGCGCTCATCATCGGCGGCGTCGTATGCACGGCGCTCGCGGTCGCGGGCGCCTTCGCGACCGATCTCAAGATCGGCTACTGGATCGGCTCGACCCCGCGCAACCAGCAGATGTTCAAGTTCTCAGGAGTCCTCGTCTCGGCGGCGGCCTGTGCGCTCGCGATGATGCTTCTCGGGAGCACCTACCAGTTCGGTTCCGAGCAGATGCCGGCGCCGCAGGCCTCCGCGATGCGCGAGATCATCGTCGGGCTCATGGGAGGCGGTGCCGGGGTCCAGTGGATCCTCTTCGCGTTCGGAGTCATCATATCGGTGATCCTCGCGCTCTCGGGCGTGCCGGCGCTCGCCTTCGCGCTCGGGATGTACCTCCCGATCCAGCTCAACACGGCGGTGCTCCTCGGCGGGTTCATCGCCTATCTCGTCGCGAAGAGCACGCGGGACGAGAAGATCGCGAAGGAGCGGGGCGAGCGCGGGGTGCTCGTCGCCTCGGGGTACATCGCGGGAGGCTCGATCGCGGGGGTCGTCGCCGCAGTCATCGCGGCGGCGGGTTGGCAGGCGCGCCTCACGATTCCCTGGCCCGGCACGAGCTTCGACTCATGGGGGGAGATCGCGGCGATCGTCATGGTTGTGCTTCTCTCGATCTTCATGTACCGGTACTCGACGAAGGCCGGCCACGCGAAGTAGCGCGGGGAGCGGTCGCGAGCAAGATTTCGGCGGGCAATGAAACGGGATCCTGAGAATCTCACGTATGAGCACACGCTCGATACGCTGTGCTCGGAATCAGGGTATAAGTTCCAGCGGGAGAAGTACGGCCCGAAGCTCGCCTTCATGAAGAAGTATTTCGGGGATCGATTTTCCGGGATGGCGCTCCTCGACGTCGGCGTGGGGTACGGCGTCTTCCTCAAGATCGCCGCCGAGGATTACGGCCTCGGCGACCTCCACGGCATGGATCCCTATCCGCAGTCGATCGAGATCGCGAGAGAAATGACATCGGCGCGTCTCGAGCGCGGAAGCATTTTCGACGATCGGTGGCCGTTCGCCGAGGGTTCCTTCGACGCGATCACCTGCTTCGACGTGCTCGAGCACCTCGAGCGGCCCGAGGAGTTCCTGATCAAGGCGAGGCGCTACCTCAAACCCGGCGGCATCATCCTCATCTCGACGCCGAACAAGGAGCTGCCGTACCGCATGCGATCGATCCCGCTCATCGGCTTTGCCGACAGGAACCCGACGCACATAAACGTGCAGCCGCTTGTCTACTGGAAGAACCTCGCCGCGCGGCATGGCTACGAGATCGTCGCGTCGTGGAAGGGCGAGTACCTCACGCACATCAGGCTCATACCGAAGATACTGAAGGCGCTCTGCGCAACGCTGCGGATCGATCCGCGGAAGGTGCCCGTCGTCAACGCCTTCGAACAGGCGTTCGTCATGGTGATTCGGCCGGCGAATCAACCCGTACGGGGATAACAGCCGCGACGGTCTCTCAAGGGAATCGTGCGGGGAAGGACCGTCAAGCCCGCCCGGCGTCTGTCGCGGCTTCAGCGAGAGCTTTCCACCGCTGCATCAGGGTGACTGCGCCTTCGGGAACACGTGCGATATCCCGCGGGCTTTGCGGGGCCGGAAAGCGCTCGCCGTATTTCAGCGAAACCATGTTGAAGGCGCAGCAGAGGTCCGAGACCCTGTCGGGGTCGTCGTTTCCGGGCACGAAGCCGATGCTCGCGGGGCATAGGAAACAACGTGCGAGGTATCTGCACTCCCCGCACCGGCCGTACGCCGAGTGCTTCCTGTCCTTGCGATGGAACATCCCGGCTCGCCGAACCGCCGCGGGGAAGGACGTGAGGCGGCGGGCGAGCCCGGGATCGTCGATCCTGCCAAGCCGCATTCCTTCCACGCGGCCCCGCAGGAGAGGCGAGTCGAGTTTCAGGTAGGATCCCACGAACATACTGCAGCCGTAGACCTGCCCGTCCACGTCGACGGTGATGCCTCTCCCGTGACCGACCCCGCACATGAGCCACCTCGTGCGCGCGCGGACGGGAGCTCCCTCTCCGCCTCGCAAGATCTGAACCGGTATCTCCCCCGTTTTTCGATAGTGCGCGAGACTGCTTTTGAAAATCCGGCCGAACTGCGCGTCGAGCTCGTCGATGCGTTCGACTCCCCAGTCCCCGTCGGAGGCGATGCTCGGCGCGATCACTATTCTCCGCGCGGCCTTCCGGAGAAAATAGGCGACCGAGTCGGCGAGGTGCTCGAGGTTCCGGGGGCTCACGGTGAGGGCGATTGCGACGTTTCGCTGATAGAAATCGGAGTGCTTCGTTCGCAGCCGGTCGAGCAGCCGATCGAGAGAGGAGAACGTGCCCCGGCCCCGAAGGTCCTGGGCGGCGGCGACGCCGTCGAAGCTCAATTGTGTTTCGAAGCGATGTTCTTCCAGAAAGGCGGCGATCTCCTCCGTGAGAAGCGTGCCGTTCGTGCTCACGTAGTACGTTGCGTCTCTCCCGGCGGGGCAGGTTTTCTCGACGTGCGCGACCGCACGACGCATCAGGGGAAATTCCAGAAGCGGCTCTCCTCCGCTGAAACCAATTCCGAGATCCCCGCGGCCGCCGCTGAGCACCAGGTCCAGCGAGGCCCGAATCGTGCTCCACGCGGCGCTCCGCAACCGTTTCGGGCTCTGGTAGCAGTAGCCGCAGCGCATATTGCACCGCGACGTGAGAATCAGAGAGAGAGATTCAATCCTCTCGAGACCGGACATGCTTCACCGCCACGACTACTTCCGGGATTTCCGCGTGCGCCGCGTCGACCGTCTCGGATACATCGTGTCGAAGACCTTCAGGACATACCGGAGCCACAATTCGATCCCATCAAAGGCCATCACGAAGTCTTTCCTCGTTATCATCGTCTGCATCAATTCCGGAGGAATGGTGCATATGGCCGTAGGCACGTGCGGCGGGAAGCGAAGGATCTTGCATATGAACGTGGGCACGTGCGGCGGGAAAAGAACGATGGTCTTCGAAGTGATGGCGTCCGAAACCGGCGTTTTGCATACAATTGGAGTGGGCGCCGGCGGGTACTTGTAAGGTTGGATGTATGCCTTGAAGCTTCCCGCCTTGGCGATGCTCTTCCTGGCCTCGCGGATCGCGCGCAGCGCCTCCAGGATCGCTGCCCTGGTGTCACGACTCGCCGCCAGCCTGTCGGCGCGCCGCGCCGCCAGAGACTTGGGCGTCGGTTTCCTTACTGACATGTCGTTACCTCCCTGCAGATGAAGTTAGAAGGTTCCCTTCTTCGCCTCGGTCACCCAGATGTTTCCCCTGTTGTTCTCGCGAGGGAACAGCAGAAAGCGTCCGTCTAACGAGATATCGAACGTCCCGAGGGCCGGCCCCGGGCTGAAAATGATCGGCGGATCGATCGGCTCGATCGTCCCCCCTTCGGGGGAGACCCTCCGAAGGCTCACGCGATCCTCACCCCAGCTTCCGCTGATAAACAGCGAACCGGTGGCGGGATCCCACCGAACGGTCTCTGCGTTCGCTCCCGACGTGATTCGTCTCCCGGGCATCTTTCCGTCGGCGGGCACGATCCATACCTCCGGACCCTTCTCGGCCTCCCCTACGTATGCGATGCGCGCGCCGTCGGGCGACCAGACGGGGGCGATGGCGTACACCGTGTCGCTCGTGATGCGCAGGAGGGGACCGGCCGGTCTCCCCTCGGACACCGGTGCGATCCAGATGTGGGAGCCGCCCCCGCGTTCGGAGGCGAAGACCAGCCTCGAACCGTCCGGAGACCACGCGGGCTGCACGTCCGGCGCGGGATCGTCGGTAAACCTGATCGGCTGTCCGCCCGATGCCGGAATCGTATAGATGTCGCGCTTTTCGTCGAGCACCCGGTAGTATGCGATCCATTTTCCGTCAGGCGAGAACGCCGGGCAGCACGCATGCGCCGTGTCCTCGGTCAGGCGTTGGGGCTGCCCCGTCGGGATTCCCCTATCCAGCGGCTGAATCCAAAGATCGAACGTCGGTCCGGCGCGATCCGACACGAACGCGACCTTGCTCCCGTCGGGCGCGATCGCGGCTTGACAGGCGCCTCGCATCCCGGGCAGCTTCGTTACCTTCTGCGACTTCATATCCTTGATGTAAAGCGCGCCCGGTTCTCTCTGCGTCGTATAGGCAAGCCGCGATCCATCCCTGCTGACGCTGGGATCGTACTCGTACCCGGGGCCCTGCGTGAGCCTCTTGGCGGCGCCTCCTTCGGCGGCGATACGCCACAGGGCCAGGGTACCTCCGCGCCCGGAGGAGAAGTACACGTACTTGCCGTCGCCGGACCACGCGGGATTGCTGTCGCCCAGCCCGTTTCTCGAAAGGCGCTTGGCCGGGCCGCCCGAGGAGGATACGGTCCACAGATCCTGCCGCGTCGCGTAGCAGATCGTTCTTCCATCGGGGGACCATGCCGGTTTGTGGTGCTCCCACATCCCATCCGTGGGTCCCGTCAGAACCGTGATCTTCCCCGGGTCGGCAAGCGAAGCCACGCCGATTCGCTGCTTCCCGTTCGGCAGGAGCGCCGTGAACGCGATCCGGCCGTCGCGTGAGATCGCCGGATCGAGGGCGTTCTTGATGAGCATCGTGGCGCCGCCGCCGAGGGAGCTCATCTTCCAGATCGCCTTTGCGCCGCCGCGTTCGGAGACGAAGGCGAGCGCGCCTCCGTCCGGAAACCACGCTGGACAGTAGTCGGGAGCGGGGTCGTTCGTGAGGTTCAGGTTGCTCTCGCCGCGAACATTGGTGATGTAGATATCCCTATTTCCGGATTCATCCGAGGCGTACGCGATCGTGCCTCCATCGGGGGAGAGCGCCGGATCCCCCTGCCAGGCGTCGCCGCTCGTCACCTGGTGCGCCTCCCCGGGAAGCCCGGATGATAGGCTCCCCGTGTTCATGGCGGTTCGCCAGACGACCGCGACGGCCGCGACGGCGACCGCCGCCGCGGCAAAAGCGAATAACCACCTCCTTTCCTTGCCTTTGAACTTCCATTCATGCGTACCGGTGAATTTATTGAAATCCAATTGCTGTTTCAGGGCGCTCAGGTCCGCAAGCACCTCATTCGCGTCCTGGTAGCGATCCGCCTGGTTCTTGGCCAGCGCCTTCTTGACGATGCCCTCGAGCTCCGCCGGTATCCCGGAACGGAGGCTCTGTATCGGGGCCGGCTCTTCCTTCATGATGGAATACATCACCGCGACGTCGTAGTCCCCTTTGAACGGAAGGGATCCCGTCACCATCTCGTAGAGAATGACGCCGAGCGCCCAGATGTCCGTTTGTGGGCCGGTCTCTTCGCCGCGCCCCTGCTCGGGCGACATGTACGAGACCGTGCCCATCGTCTTTCCCGTGCTGGTCAGCCTCAGTTGCCCCGCAAGCTTCGCCAGTCCGAAATCGAAAATCTTGACCTCTCGGTCCTGCGTTATGAAGATATTGCCGGGCTTGACGTCCCTATGCACGATTCCATGGGTATGGGCTTTCACGAGGCCGTGGGCGATCTGCGTGGCGATGTCCACGGCTTCCCCGAGATCCAGCGCTCCTTCGGCGATCCTCTCCTTGAGGGTCTTTCCCTCGTAGTAGGCCATGGAGATGAAGATCTGATCATCCTCTATCTCATCGACCTCGAAGATGGTGCAGATGTTGGAATGATCCATTGCGGAGGCTGCCCGCGCTTCCTGAATGAAGCGCTGCTTCGCCTTCTTGTCGCGGGTGAGCTCGGGAGGAAGGAACTTGAGCGCGACCGTGCGTCCGAGCTTCGTGTCCTCGGCCCTGTAGACGACGCCCATGCCGCCGGCGCCGATCCTGTCGAGGATCCTGTAATGGGAGATGACCCTGCCGATCAGAGAGTCCACGGGCAGACACCTCGAACGTGAGTCTGAGATTATCTGGAATGGTCGAGCCGCCGCTCCATTGATAAACGTAACAGATAATTGACGGGAGTGTCAAAAAGAAAATGGCGGCCCGCGCGAGCGTCTTGACAAGAATCCGCAGTTCCTATACATACACTAATTGAGACTTCGCTCATATTGCCGGCTCGCTTCATGGACTATCTTTTTTGTATGAAAAATACCAGGATTACAGAGTGGATTCTGTTTTTCGGCCTTGCCGTATTTCTGTCTGTCAGCCTCTTTCTCGTCGATGATTACGGGATGAATACCGACAGCCAGAAGAACTTCGGCGAAGGGGAGATGAATCTGAATTACCTCCTCACGGGCCGGGTGGATCAAGGAGTTCTCCAGTGGCAGATGCACGGGGCGTTCATCTTCATCGCCGCTGAAGCGGCACGACGCCTTTTCCATGACACCCTTCACCTTTATGATCAAACGGCGGCTCGTCATATCATTCTGCCTTTTCTGACCGCCTTCTTTCTTGTCTTTCTCTTCTACTTCGCCACGAGGCGATGGAGCGCTCTCCACGGGCTCATTGCGGTCGGGCTTCTTCTGACATTCCCCGATTTCTGGGGTCAGACGTTCAACAACCTGAAGGACGTGCCGCTTCTGATATTCTTTTCTCTCTCCATCATGTCCTTCGTCGAATGGACCGTCACGCGCGCGTTCAGATATTTCTACGGATTCTTCATTCTTTGGGGTTGTGCCCTTGCGATCAAGATCTATGCCTTTCTTGTCCCTGTATTGCTCATACTCTGGATACTCATAAAGCCACGGGACCGGGAGTCGAGAGAAAGGCTCCCCCTGCG
>Ga0315289_10007445_pt1 | contig 15940 bp, 11 predicted proteins | sample YL17G11_40_MG_FD_203452 | JGI IMG/M metagenome (GOLD analysis project Ga0315289, IMG submission 203452) | Sediment microbial communities from Yellowstone Lake, YNP, Wyoming, USA - YL17G11_40 | ecosystem: Environmental > Aquatic > Freshwater > Lake > Sediment | place: USA: Wyoming | collected... | reverse complement strand
AGCCCGAGGATGTCTTTTTCGAAGATCGCGCGGGGTTGGCGCTCAAGTTTGATAACTTTCTGGAACACAATGTAATTACTCGCCCCCTTGGCGCGTGGCACGCGATGAAAATTGCTGGCGTTTGCTCACTCGCCCGAGCTGTTCAATCTGATCTGGTCGAATGTACAGAAATTCAAGGTGGAAGTCTGGTTCAACATCGGTTGCAGGAACGTCGTGAGCAACTGGCGCGCGTTTTGGAGTCGAAAGAACTTGTGCAGCTAGACAAGATAGATTTTCAAGCCGCCAGCGAACTCATGGTTCAATACCGGATTAGAGCCTTCAATCAGGAGCGCACAAGCAACCCTGAAGGCAAGTCCGCCCATTTCCGGCGAGACAATAAAACTCTCTATTACGTGACCAGCAATGGGACGATTCCGTGGGCGTACATCGCGCGCGAACTCGCGTCTGAGATTTGCACGGATGACGAGCCAGGACACTTGGCATTGGGTATCAAAGAGGTACTTGCGAACGAAACCGAACAAGATGCTCGCACGACGCTTGACGCGTTGGGATTTCCGCCATTTGAGATTGTGGACACGACACCCGTAGGTGCGGGCAACATCATCGAACAACTGGGCGGGCAAGGCGCTCCACCAGAAATAGTTGGCTCCAGCGGCCAGCCAACAACACCCGAATCGCCACTCACACCCGAAGAACCGTTGCGGCCGATTCTCGGCGGCGTACAGCCACCACCCCCTGGTTTTGTGCCGCCCCAAGGACCGGGAGACGCACCGTTCACCGGCAAGAAACAACACACGGTTGGCAAACAGCACGGCAGATTCCGCACCTATGTTTTTGAAGATGAGCATCAAGGCGAACAAGACCCTGATCTTGCCGAGCGTCATTCTAAACTGGGACGAATAGGTGAGGAGCGTGTCATCGAATTTGAACATCAACACGGACGCTTGGCGGGAAAAATGCCAATCAATCACAAGGGCTATGACATTGAGTCCAAGGATGCCAAGGGAAACATCGTGCGCTACATCGAAGTCAAAGCGATTGGCACGGGCTGGGGCAGTTCTGGAGTTGGATTGTCCGACGCGCAATTCCACAAGGCATTGGAACTGGGTGACAAGTTTTGGCTGTACGTTGTTGAGCACGCTGAGCGAGATGATTGCAGGATCTATCCAATTCAAAATCCGGCGCGCAAAGCAAATCAGTTCTTCTACGACGATGGTTGGAAACAAGCAAGCGAAGAATAATCGCAAATCCTAAATCTGCAATCCGAAATCCTAAATCATAAATGGAGTCACTATGCCATTCAAACCTGTTCCCGCTAAAGTAGATTTTGTCGCGCAAGAGCGCGAGATCTTGAATTGGTGGAAAGAGACGCGCGCGTTTCAAAAGATGCGCGAACTGCACAAAGGACAACCCACGTGGTCGTTCATTGACGGACCGATCACCGCGAACAATCCGATGGGCGTGCACCACGCATGGGGTCGCACGTACAAAGACCTGTTCGGTCGCTATGGCACGATGCGCGGTCACGAACTGCGTTATCAAAACGGCTTCGACTGCCAAGGTCTGTGGGTCGAAGTCAACGTCGAAAAAGACCTGGGTTTTCAAACGAAAAAGGACATCGAAAACTACGGACTCGCGCCGTTCGTGATTTTGTGCAAGCAGCGCGTCTTGAATTACGCCGCCGTCCAAACCGAACAATCGGTGCGTCTCGGAATGTGGATGGACTGGGACGATCCCGAAACACTGCGCTTGCTGCGTGATAAACTCGCCGAGAATCCGAATGCGACGATCACAATCACCGCGCCAACTGGCGCGCAAATAACAGGCACTGTCGAGCAAGTCATCAGCCAACTTGGCTTGCCGCAAAACGGTGGATCGTATTTCACGTTCAGCGACAAGAATAATTACGACATCTGGAGTTTTCTCCGCAAGTGTCACGACAACGGCTGGCTCTACAAAGGCACCGACGTGATGCCGTGGTGTTGGCGTTGCGGCACAGGCATCAGCCAGCACGAAATCGTCACCGAAGGGTACATCGAAAAAGTGGATCCGAGTGTGACGCTGCGCTTTCCGCTCGTTGATCGCGCTGGTGAATCGCTGCTCGTTTGGACGACGACACCCTGGACACTCACGTCGAACGTCGCGGCGGCAGTCGGTCCCGATCTGATGTACGTCAAAGTGAAACAAGGGAACGACGTTTTGTATTTGTCGAAAGGGACGACCAAGGTGCTCAAGGGTTCGTTCGAAGTTTTGGGCGAACTCAAAGGCGCGGAGATGCAAGGTTGGAAGTACGCGGGACCGTTCGACGATTTGCCCGCCGCACATCAACCTGGCGGTTGGGCTGAGCCGACGATGCGGCGATTGTTCGCGCATATCAACGAGACCGCGATTGACTCGCATCGCGTTGTGTTGTGGAACGAAGTCGGCGAAGCGGAAGGGACGGGCATCGTTCACATCGCGCCGGGATGCGGTGAAGAAGACTTTGCTCTGGGTAAGGAATACAACTTGCCCGTCGTCGCGCCGCTCGACGAAAATGGTTTCTACGGCGATGGATTCGGTTGGCTTTCGGGCAAACCCGTTTCACAAGTGACTGAACCGATTCTCGACGATTTGAAAAAGAAAGGCGTGCTGTACAAATCCGAAACGTACACGCATCGCTATCCCGAATGTTGGCGCTGTCACACGCCGCTCGTCTTTCGTCTCGTGGATGAATGGTTCATCTCGATGAACGGCATCCGCCAACCGATGATGGACATTGCGAATCAAATCAAATGGATTCCCGATTTTGGCAAGGAGCGCGAACTTGATTGGCTGCGGAATATGCACGATTGGATGATTTCCAAGAAACGCTACTGGGGGCTCGCGCTGCCGATTTGGGAATGTGAACACTGCGGGCACTTTCACGTGATCGGGAGTCAAAAGGAATTGGAAGAGCGCGCGGTCGAGGGCTGGGACAAGTTCAAAGGACACACGCCGCATCGTCCGTACATTGACGAAGTGAAAATCAAATGCGACAAGTGCGGCGAGAAAACGTCGCGCATCAAAGACGTGGGCAATCCCTGGCTCGACGCGGGTATCGTTTCGTTCTCGACGATGGGTTATCGCACTCAGCACGACTATTGGCAAAAATGGTTCCCTGGCGATCTCATCTCCGAATCATTCCCAGGTCAGTTTCGCAACTGGTTCTACGCGCTCTTGACGATGGCGGCAGTGCTGGAGAACAAGCCCGCGACGAGAACGGTGCACGGCTACGAAACACTGCTTGCCGAAGATGGGTCCGATATGCACAAATCGCGCGGCAATATGATCGAATTCAACGAAGCCGCCAACATCATCGGCGCGGACGTGATGCGCTGGATGTACTGCTGTCAGCGCTACGAAACCGATATGTTGTTCGGCTATCACGTCGCGGATGAAACGCGCCGCCGATTCTTCTTGCCGCTTTGGAATGTCTATAACTTCTTTGTGACGTACGCGAATCTCGACAAATGGTCGCCAGTCAACAGTCAACAGTCAACAGTCAACAGTGATCTTGACCGATGGATTTTGGCACGATTGCAGCAAGTCATCGAAGAAGTGACGACGCAGATAGACGAGTATATGGCGTACAAGGCAACCAAGGCCATCGAGGAATTCATTGACGACTTATCGAACTGGTATATCCGCCGCTCCCGTCGCCGCTTTTGGAAATCGGAAGCGGACGCGGACAAGAACGCGGCGTACGCGACGCTGTATGAAGTACTCGTCACGCTGACGAAGCTGCTTGCGCCGTTCGTGCCGTTCGTGACCGAAGTGATGTACCAAAATCTCGTGCGCTCGGTTGATGTAAACGCGCGCGAAAGCGTGCATCATTGCGATTTCCCCCGCGCCAACGCGTCGAAACTGGATACCGCGCTGCTCGCGGAAATGGACGCGGCGCGCAAAGTCGTGAACCTGGGGCACTGTGTCCGCGCCCAAAACAACTTGAAAGTGCGCCAACCACTCGGTCGCGTCGTCGTCGTCGCGCCGCAGGAACAACGCGCGCGCCTCGCGCACATGTCCGTGCTCATCACCGACGAGTTGAACGTCAAGACGATGCAACTGATCGAGAAGGAAGCAGAACTCGTCACGTACAAACTCCTGCCCGATAACCGTCTGCTCGGTCCCAAGTTCGGCAAAGCGTTCCCGCAGTTGCGCGCCGCGCTCAACGCGGCTGATCCGTACACGGCAGTCGCAACACTGCGCGCGGGAAAAAATCTCGCGCTCGATGTGGACGGTCAGTGCGTCGAACTTGCGCCGAACGAAGTGCTGATCACGCCGCAACCGAAACCTGGCTTCGCGGTAAAAGCAGACGGCGATTACGTCGTCGCGCTCGACACGAACGTGACCGCCGAACTGAAAGCCGAAGGTCTCGCGCGCGAGTTTGTGCGCCGCGTGCAAGACCTCCGCAAGAGCGCGGATTTCGACATCGCCGATCACATCCGCGTCTACTATTCCGCGACACCAACACTCGTGAACTCAATCGAAGTGCACCGCGCGTACATCATGGGCGAGACGCTCGCGGAAGAAATGAGTGCAGGCGCGGCACCCGCAGGTGCGGCACTCGTGGAAGACGCGTTTGACGGGGAGAAGGTATCAGTCGGAATCGTGAAACGTGATGCGTGATGCGTGAGCATGTCATTGCGAGGAGCGGTTTCTGCGACGAAGCAATCCCCGATTCGCGACATGGAGATTGCTTCGCTAAGAACGCATGCAATGAGACTACGAGATATGTCATTCAACTTCTGCCCAAACTGCGGAACCAAGTATCAATCGCACGCCAAACCGTTCGCGTCCCAGAAATGCGCGCAGTGCGGACGCACATCGTATCACAATTCCAAGCCGTGCGCGGGTGCGCTGATCGTCAAAGACAAACGCGTGTTGCTCGTCTTGCGCGCGGTTAAGCCGTTCAAAGGTCGTTGGGATATTCCCGGCGGCTTTCTCGAAGCGGGCGAACATCCGCTCACTGGAATGTTGCGCGAGGTGAAGGAAGAGACGGGACTCGACGTGCGCGTAATCGAATTGCTCGGCGTGTACATGGACCATTACGATCTCGACGGTGACGAAATCTTCACGCTGAACCATTACTTTGTGGTCGAGCCAATCGGCGGCGCTTTACGCGCGGCGGATGATGTGAACGCGTATCAGTGGTTTCCGCTCGACGCGTTGCCTGACGACAACACCATCGCGTTTGAACACGCCAAAGTTGTGTTGCGCGATTTGCGCGGTTGGCGTCGGATTGAATCCGACGCCTAATCTGCCGCAAACCCGCTTTGCAGGTTTCCAGAAATGACAGTCGTCGGCTTTCAACCGATGGCGATAATTTGCATTAGAATCGAAAACCGTTTAGAATTATAGGTGAGCGGTGAGCCAAAGATGTCTCAGCGCTTGGAGGCAAACGATGCCTAAGAATGGTGATTCCCCAAAGAAATCGGTACCCAAAGCGATTGCGCGCGGTGTGGCATCTGCTGCCAAGACCGCGAAAAAATCAGCCCGAGCAGTCTTGGTGACCGGACGGACGCTGCCGCTGCCCGTCGAAATTGAGCCGCGTCTGCTTGATTCGCATGTCCTGCGCGCGCTCCGTCGAGAACGCCGCCGCTTGATCGAAGAATTGAAACACCAGGAAATGCTTGCGCAGGATCATCCGACGACGGGCAATCACATGGCGGACGACGCGAGCGAAGTCGAAGCGCAAGCCAAGTCGCTCGCGCTGCGCCGACATCTGGAAGGAATGATCAAGGAAATTGATCGAGCGATGGTGCACGCCGAAAAAGGAATGTACGGCACCTGCGAACGATGCCATCACCCAATTTCGGAAGAACGGTTGAAAGTAATGCCGTCGGCAATTTTGTGTATCGAATGCGCCAAACTCCAAGTCCGTCCGACGAAGGCAGCCGTAGTAGCATGAAGTTACGCGATCTCGTTTTGTTGGTGATCGCCTTGATCGTGTTGATCGCGGATCAAGCGAGCAAAGCGTGGGCAATCGAAAATATTCCGCTCAACACGACGTACGATATTCTTCCTCCGCTCCGAGATTTCTTCGTCCTCACTCACATCACCAATTCGGGCGCGGCGTTTGGACTCTTCCCGCAACTGAGTCTCGTGTTCACGTTCATCGCGCTCATCGTGTCGGTCGTGATCGTCGCGTACTATCGCTCGATCCCTGCGGGACAATGGATCGTGCGCGTGTCGCTCGGAATGCAACTCGGCGGCGCGATTGGCAACTTGATTGATCGTTTGCGTTTCGGCTCCGTGACCGATTTGCTGTACGTACGACCGTTTCCCGTATTCAACATCGCGGACGCGTCGATCGTCACGGGTGTTGGCTTGCTGATGTTTCATCTGTGGCGCACGTCGCCCAAGGCCGAAGCCCAACCCGCGCCGATTGCATCGAATCCGACTGATTCCTCTGACGAGATCAAATCAGCGGGCAATGAATAGCCCCAGCCGCGCGCTGGGGTTTTGTTTTATCAGACTGACGACCGAAGACGGGTGACGGAGGAATTTTTCCCGTCCTCCGTCAGGTGCTTGGGATGGAAACAACCACTCTCACCGTAACCGAATCAGGCGCGCGGCTCGACCGCTACATCAGTGATCATCTTCCCGATCTTTCTCGCGCGGCAGTCCAACGCTTGATTGGCGACGCGCAAATTCGCGTTGACGGCATCGCGCGCAAAGCGAGCCACCACGTGCAAATCGGCGAGATGATTACTGTGCGCGTGCCACCGCCCGAGCCAGCCACTCCACGCGCGGAGAACATTGCACTCGACGTACTCTACGAAGACGACGATTTGCTCGTCATCAACAAGCCCGCAGGCATGGTCGTGCATCCCGCGGCGGGGCACCGTGAAGGCACGCTCGTCAACGCGATCCTTGCGCATTCTCCGCATCTCAACATTGGTGGCGTGGAACGTCCAGGCATCGTTCATCGTCTCGATAGTGAAACGAGCGGCATCATAGTCGTCGCAAAAAACGACTCGGCGATGCGCGATTTGCAGGCGCAATTCAAATCGCGCCGCGTGAAAAAAACATATCTCGCGCTCGTCGAAGGAACGGTCAAGCCGCCGCGCGGCAAAATTGATGCGCCGATTGGTCGCGATCCAAAGCATCGGCAAAAGATGGCGGTGATAACGAGAGGCAAGAGGCGCGACGCGGTGACGGTGTATCACACGCTTGCCGTTTTGGGCAGTGCGCGACCACATCCTTCGACTCCGCTGCGCTCCGCTCAGGATGCTGGATGCTACACGCTCCTCGAAGTCGAGCCGCAGACGGGACGCACGCATCAGATTCGCGTGCATCTCGCGTTTCTGGGTTTCCCAGTTGTCGCGGATACAATTTACGGCAAAAAGAAAAACGCGCTGGGCTTGACGCGGCAGTTCTTGCACGCGTGGAAAATCGCGTTCACACTGCCGCGCGACGGGCGCGAAGTGAGTTTTGTCGCGCCGCTGGCGGAGGAGTTGTGGGAGGTGCTTGGCAAGCTGGGATTCGCGGTATCGGATTTGTGATTTTTGTGGTATGATTGCCCGTAGTGGAATAGCAGACCGCTGGAGAGCAAAACTATGCCAAGCATCTTCCCAAGTCACACAAGCATTGACAAGCCGTTTGTCGAAAAACTAGCGAACGGTTTGAAAAGTGTTGGTGTAAACGTATGGTTTGATAAGTGGGAGATAAAAGTCGGCGAGTCCATCACCTGGAAAATAGAGCATGGAATTCGCGAGAATGAATTTCTTGGAATAGTTCTTTCTCCAGAAGCCCTAAACTCCGAGTGGGTCAAAAGCGAATTGGGGGCAGGCTGGGTAAAACAAATGAGCACAAGAAAGGTAGTGGCTCTTCCGATTTTGTATCGTGATTGTGACATCCCTCTGTTTCTTCGCGACAGAAAATATGCGGACTTTCGCTCGGACTATCAATCTGGGTTTTCTGAACTAGCGGCAGTGCTAGGAATAAAACATACCGAAGCAATCTCCGAAGACAATTGGCGCAAGTTTGTACGGGTAAGGGGCGCTAATTGGCAAAAATTCCGTGAGACGGAATTTGAAAAATTGGTGACTATATTAGTGAATAGAGCCATTGAATACAATTGGTCGACCTGGGTCGCAGGCAAGAAAAAACCCTACTCAATCACTCTCACTGTCTTTGTGGACAAAATTAGGCGTGAGAGTATTACGATCAAACTGATGCCAAAGACCCATGCGTATCTGGCGACCTTAAAAGATGCTATTAATCCGAATGATTTGACGACTTCCGATTTTGTTATCTACGTAGGACTCTACTGAAAAAAGGTCTGTGAACCCATTTCTGACGAAATTTCAAGCTCGATTCTGCCCCTGAAACGACGCTTGGAAGTGTTTTTTCAGAGGAGTCTACGTAGGTAATTCGGTAAACGAGTGTGAAGAATTTGTTTGGAGATGTATGGAAGATTTCAAGGCGAGATTCGGCACGCCGACCGAAAAAGCACATCAACTGGTAGGCCGTATTTTTGGCCCTGCCAAAACTGATGAGCATATAAGGGATATTATGAAGAAATTCAGTTGGTACAAAGGTGACAAGCCATTGTAGCTTTTCACATTAAGATGTAATAAGTTCCTTGTGAACTGCGTTCTCTAGAATGACGTCTGGCAATTCCTCATTCGCATTTCGCCTTTCGTCACTCACAATCCGCAAAGAAGGTAACGCATGTCCTCAGCCAAACTCGCACGACCACTCATTTTCATCGCGCCGTCCGCCACCGAATAAATTCGGCGGCTACGCAGGTCAAAATGGGCTGAAGCCGATTGCATCGCCAGCCCGATTCATCGGGCTTTTGCCTGATTAGCCGTGTGATTGATCACACGGCGCTGGAGTTACCAATGCAAACTACTCGTCGTCTCGTTGTTCTCGCCTTCGCCGCTCTGCTCTTGCTCTGTATCTGCGCCGTCCTCTTCCAATTCACCGAACTTGACGCGCCTGTGACAAGCGCGCTGCGCGGCTTTACGCCATCCGTCGTCAAGGACGTACTGCGCCCACTGCGCGCGCCCCAAGTCCTCGCGTTCGGTCCCGCGTTCAACGCGAAAGATGTCGCGCCAACCGCGCCGATCACGATCACGTTTCTCACGCCGATGACCGCGAACAACGCAGCAATCAAGATTTCGCCGAGCGTGCGCGGCGCGTGGAGTTGGAGCGGCAACGCCGTCACCTTCACACCGAGCGAATCGTTCCCGCTCAGCACGACGGTCAGCGTCACCGTGACGCGCGAGGCGCGCAGTTGGCTCCAGCGCCGCGCGGAAAAAGAGCTCGCGTGGACGTTCACCACGCTCGCGCCGCCGATGATTACTGCGACCGAACCGCGCCAGGGCGCACAGTTCGCGTACCTCAAAGACCGCTTGGCGATCACGTTCAATCGTGAGATGGATCAGCAATCGGTTGAGCAACGTCTCAAGGTCGAACCCGCGATTTCGAATATGCAACTCGCATGGCAGGGCAATCAACTCATCGTCGGCGGAAACCTGAGACCTTCGACGACGTACAAGATTTTTCTGCCGAGCGGCGCGAAAGACGCCAAATACGGGCTGACGATTCCAAACGATTTCGCGTGGTCGTTTACGACGACGCAGCAATATCCATACCTCGCGATCATCAACATCGGTCGCTATGGCTTGACGGCGGCAGACAAACCGACGACGCTGAAACTGCAATCGGTCAACGTGTCGAAGATGGATGCCGCACTGTACAAATTCGACACCGAGACATACATCAAATCGCTCGCGTTCTCGTACGACGCATGGCGCAATTTCAAACCGCAAGGAGACCCGCTCAAAACGTGGAGCATCACACCAAGCGCGAAAATTGATCAGTACGTCACGCAAGATTTACAACTCGACGCGCTTGCTGCGGGCACGTACTTTCTCACCGTGAAATCGGCGGAGGGCGTGAACGATACCCAGGTTCTCGTCGCGACGAAAACCGCGCTGACGTTAAAGCGCACAACCGATCAGGTTCTCGTTTGGGCGACGGATATCGGCGATGGTTCGCCTGTCAACAAATTACTCCTCACGTTCTACAACTCGAAAGGCGAAAACGTTGGCACAGGCGCGACGGGCGCGGATGGTTTGTTCGAAGGAAAAATCCAAGCGACGAAAGGTGATCTGAACGTCGTCGGCATTCGCGAGAACGACATCGCCGCGGTGAGCGACACCTGGGAGCAAGGGATCGAACCGTGGCGCTTTGCGAGTGTGCAATATCAGTGGGAGCAGATGAAGCACACGTACCGCGTGTACGTCTACACCGACAGACCATTGTATCGGCCTGGGCAAACCGTTTTCTTCAAAGCGATTGTGCGCAACGACGACGACGGCGCGTACTCGCAGCCACCCGCAGGGACCGATGTCAAAATCAAAGTGGGCGATTGGCAAGACCGCGTGTTGTACGACAAGACCCTGAAGACAACCGCGTTCGGTTCGCTCGCCGATTCGTTCACGATCAATCCCGAAGCGGGACTCGGCACGTATCAAATCACCGCGTCCATCGGCGATGAATCGTACTCGAACGACATTCAAGTTGAAGAGTATCGCAAGCCCGAGTACTCGGTGAGCGTGAAAACGGATCGCGACGCATACATCAACGGCGACACGCTCACCGCGACGATTCGCGCGAATTATTTCTTCGGCGGCGCAGTGACAGGCGCACAGGTGCATTGGACGCTGTACCAGAACGACTATTATTTCTATTGGAGCGGTGGCGACCTCGACTTTGGAAATGTCGCCGAGCAACGCTATTTCGGATTTGGCAAAGAAGTGTCATCTGGCGATGCGACGCTGAATGCAAATGGCGAACTCGCGGTGAAATTGCCCGCGAATATTTCGCAAGAAGAGCGCAGTCAGATTTATACCCTCGAAGCGACGGTGACCGACGAAGCGAATCAGCCACAGTCGGCGACTGCCAGCGCGATTGTGCATCGCGGCAATTTCTACATCGGCATAAAGCCGACGAACTACGTCGCGGACAAGGGCAAAGAAGCGCGCTTCGACGTGCAGTCGCTCGACACGAATGGCAAAGCATTGGGTCGCGTCGCAGTGAGTTACACGATCAATCTGATCAACTGGAATTGTCGGCAGACACTCGACGACAAAGGTCGCAAGATTTCGAAATGCGACGAGGTGAAAACCGAAATCCAGCGCGGCGATCTCACAACCGACGCAAACGGCAGGTATCAACTCGCGTTCACACCGCCGCGCGGCGGATCGTGTCGCGTCGACGCGCAGGGCAAGGACGCGCGCGGCAATCGCGTCCTGGGTCAGACCTGGCTCTGGGTCAGCGACAGCGCGCAGTTCTTGTCGTGGCGCTTTGACAACAACGACCGCATCGAACTCGTGCTCGACAAAAAGGAATACAAAATCGGCGACACCGCGAAGGTGCTGATCCAGTCACCGTACCAAAAAGCAACTGCGCTCGTGACGCTTGAACGCGGCAAGGTCATTTCCAAGCGACTCGTCGCGCTCGATTCGAACAGCGCGACGATTGACGTGCCGATCACCGACGCGTACTTTCCGAACGTGTACGTCGGCGTGGTTCTCATTCCGCAAGGCGGCTTCCCCGACAACATCCCCAGTTTCAAGATGGGACTCGAAAACATCCAAGTCGTTTCGGACGCGAAGAATTTGAACGTGAATGTTGCATCGGCAAAACCGCAGTACGCGCCGCAAGACAAGGCATCGTACAACATCAAAACGACCGATTCGAACGGCAAGCCGATCAGCGCGGAAGTTTCGCTCTCGGTTGTGGACAAAGCGGTCCTTGCGCTCGCGCAGAATTTCGGTTTCGATATTGTCGAAGCGTTCTACGGCAAGCGTGACCTCGCGGTAAAGACATCGCAATCACTCACCGTGTTTCTCGCGCGCGTGAATCAGCGCGAAGATTTCGGCGGCGGTGGCGGCGGCGAAGAAGAACCGCGCAAAGCATTCCCCGACATCGCATACTGGAATCCAACCATCGTCACCGACGCGAACGGCAACGCGAACGTCGAAGTGAAATTGCCCGACAACTTGACGACGTGGACCGCGATTGCGAACGGCGTGACCGCGCAGACCCAGGTCGGCAAAGGCACAGGCGATACAATCGTCACGAAAGATTTGATCGTGCGTCCAGTCTTGCCGCGCTTTTTCAACGTCGGCGATCAAGCGACGATTGGCGCAATCGTTCGCAATTCGACCGAGCGGCCCCAGGTTGTCACCGTCACACTCACCGCGACGAATCTCGTCTTTGGCAAACAGCCGAACCTTCCATCGCTCGACAGCGCGATCTACACAGTCACCGTTCCCGCAGGGCAATCGGCAACGGTGAATTGGTGGGTGAGCGTACCGCAAGCGAAAACGCTTGCGTCATCGTATTCGCCGACTTCAACGATCCCACTCTCGACAACCATCACGATGTACGCACGCGGCACGGGTGTAAGCGACGCAGTCCAAATGTCTATCCCGATTGAACCGTTCGGCGAAAAGCGCGTCGTTGCGAACGCGGGACAACTCGACGACAACGAATCGCGATTCACTATCAACGTCCCCAATGACGCGACCTTTGCGACAGTGAAACTTTCAACTTCTCCTTCGCTCGCGGCGGGGCTGATTGACTCGCTCGAATATCTCACGGGCTATCCGTACGGTTGCGTCGAGCAAACGATGAGCCGCTTCCTGCCGACAGTGCTCGTCAAACAATCGCTGGATAAATTACAAATAACAAATGACAAAATCCAAAAGGAGTTGCCGAAGCAAGTCGAAGATGGCTTGACGCGCCTGTACGCGTTCCAACACGGCGACGGCGGCTGGGGCTGGTGGGAATCGGATGACTCGATTCCGTACGAAACCGCGTACGTGCTTGACGGATTGTTGCAGGCGAAAAAAGCAGGCTACAAGATTGACGAGAACGCGATCAAGCGCGCGGTGGCATTTTTGAAAACGCCGCTCGTTGACACGAACGATTACGATTTGAAAGTGTACATCGCGTACGTCCTCGCCGAAGCAGGGCAAGGCGATCCCGCACTCGCGCGCGCGATGATTGACAGGCAGGACAAAATGTCGCTGAACTCGCGCGCGCTGCTCGCGCTCCTGCTCCAGTCGATCGGCGAAGGTGGGCAAGCAAAAACGATTGTGACTGCGCTCGAAAAACTTGCGACCGAAACCGCGCAGACGGCGTACTGGGCAGAACCCGACGTGAGTCGTCGTCGCTGGGAGTACTTTGTCAGCAACGGACGCACCACTGCGACGATTCTGCGCGCGCTGCTCGCGCTCGATCCGCAATCGCCACTCGTGCCAAAGACGGTACGGTACTTGATGGTCAATCGCCTCGGGGGATACTGGCGCACGACGCAAGAGACCGCGCAGACGATCATCGCGCTCACCGAATATCTCGCGCAATCGGGTGAGTTGAACGCAGCGTACTCGTACGAAGTGTTCGTGGATGGGAAAAGTGTAAGCAGGCAATCGGTCAATCGGGAGAACATCGCGCAACAACAGACAATTTCGCTAAGACTCAACGCGGGCAATCACGAGGTTCGCATCGTCAAGAACGGCACGGGGCGCGTGTACTATGCAAGTGCGCTGACATACTACTCGTCAGTCGAAACAGTCGGCGCGGCAAAATCGCTGGATGGTCCAGCCGTTGCGCGCGAGTATCTCGATCCGAAGACGAACAGGACGCTCACATCGTTCAAGGTCGGCGACATTGTGCGCGTGAAGTTGACGGTGGACGCGCCGCGCGAGAGTTGGTATATGATGATCACCGATCCACTGCCCGCAGGTTTCGAACCGATCAACTATTCGCTCAACACGAGCGGCGTCGAACCGACGGGCAAAGGCGAGTTCAAGTACTACTGGTCGCGTCCCGACTTGCGCGATGATCGTGCGGTCTTCTTCACGACGTACCTGTGGAAGGGCAAGCACGTCTACTCGTACCTGATCCGCGCGACGACGAGCGGCACGTTCCGCGCATTGCCCGCCGAAGCGACGCCGATGTACGAGCCAGAGGTGTGGGGACGGAGCGCGAGTGCGGAGACAACCATCAAGTAGGCTACAAGAAATTGAGTCCCCAAAGAGGAGACTGAGATGTCTCCTCTTTTTGCTTGGAACCTTTCGGAAAACCTACAAAAAGCCCCTTTTTCACCTCCAAAACGGGTTTTCGGATAGGTTATTATCTCTTGGAATTTACTAGCAGAGTAAGATGAAATAGTACTTGACTTACATTTAGTTCTATGGTATAATTCGGTTGGTAAATCTGACAGGAGGCGTGTATGGAGACTATTGCCACGACGAAGGGTCAAGTAGTTATCCCTTCGAAGATTCGACGCAAGTTAGGGATACGAGAGGGCACACACATTCAGGTTGATGTAGATGAACATGCAAAGAGAATCATTCTTACCCCAATCACTCGGGAGTTTGTTCATAGTCTGCGCGGTAAGTACAAGGGCAAGGGACTGCTAAAAGCCCTGATGGCTGAGAAAAAGCGCGAAAAGGAGCTTTAGATGTCACGCAAACCCAAGGCACTCGTGCTTGACTCTTGGTCAGTCATTGCCTATCTGGAGGACGAGCCCTCAGCCAAACACATCGCCGACCTTATTGCCAGCGCCCATGAAGAAGAAATACCCGTCATGATGACGGTAGTGAACGCAGGCGAAGTTTGGTACATCATCGCGCGCGAATTATCAGAGGAGGAAGCGAACAGTAGTATCAAGGAACTCCGCGATCTACGCATTCGATTCGTAGATGTGAATTGGGATCTCACACAGGAAGCGGCGCGGTTCAAATCAAAGTACAAGATGTCTTACGCGGATTGTTATGCAGCGGCATTGGCAAAAGTGAACAAGGCAGACTTGGTGACTGGGGATAAAGAGTTCAAGCCCTTGGAAGATCAAGTGAGGATTCAGTGGGTGTAGCCAAGTTGCCCATAGCGCGCAATCATATTGCGGTTATTTTTGGAGATTGGAAATGGAACAAAGCACCAAAGTAGATAGTCTCAGCAACATAGACATTGTGGTTTACGTCCTATACTTGCTGGGCGGATGGCGCGAGCGCATCCATACAGAGGATATAGCGCTCAAGTGCTTTGAACTCGCGCCATCAAAATTCTCTTGGGTCAGGTATCCAAAATATCCGGACCTCGGCAGTGCCTATCTTGCATTGGGAGATGCCAAGAAACAAAAATACGGTGCGTTGGTAAAAGGCGCAAGTGAGAGAAAAAGGGGAACACACCGAATAGGCGGCTGGATGCTAACCCCCAAAGGAGTTGAATGGATAGAGAATAACAAAGAGAGAATCGAGAAATTTCTAGGGAAGCACGCTGTTGTCAGTGACCGCTTACATACCGATAGAAGGCTTAAGGAATTACTGGATAGCATCGCCTATCGCAAATACTTGACGAGCGGAGAACAGGCAGATATTTCACACGCCGAATTCGCCGAGTCCTTGGTCTGTACTGTGAATACTGCCCCCGAGATTCTGAATGATCGCTTGGATCAACTGTATTCGATAGCAGAGAAATTAAAAAGGGACGGGGTAAAAAAGTACGTGGCTTTTTGTCGCGGAAAATTCGCCGCCATTCTGAAATGAGAAGGAGAACACAAGATGTCGAAAACTTCTATCCCAACTCAGTGGGATCTCACAGCAACCCTTCGTTACAAACGTGCAAACATGGAACGGGCGATGAGGGGCGAGATCGAGCGTGGATTGGTAGAGCTGATTACGAACTGCGATGACAGTTACCGAGACTTGGAAGAACAGGGCGCTCAACCTTCAGGAAAAATCCGTATTGAAATTGAAAGAAAGAGAAAAGGGCAATCAAGAACAGTGATTGTCCGAGACCGCGCGGGTGGAATGAATAGACGGGAACTCTACGAGAAGATGGGTGGACTTGGAGTTCGGACTTCGGGATTCGAAAAGGGGAAGAAACGCCGTGG
>Ga0315289_10007443_pt1 | contig 15944 bp, 9 predicted proteins | sample YL17G11_40_MG_FD_203452 | JGI IMG/M metagenome (GOLD analysis project Ga0315289, IMG submission 203452) | Sediment microbial communities from Yellowstone Lake, YNP, Wyoming, USA - YL17G11_40 | ecosystem: Environmental > Aquatic > Freshwater > Lake > Sediment | place: USA: Wyoming | collected... | reverse complement strand
CGCGGCAACACCAGCACGGCCAGCTTCCAGGTAACGGTGCGGGACACCACGCCGCCCACCATCGCCGCACCGGCAGATAGGTACGTGGCCGCAGACGGTTCGGGCCAATTCGTCCTGCCGGACCTGACGGGGGAGGTGGTCGCCAGCGACACGGTTTCCAGCGTGACCGTGACGCAATTGCTGCCGCCGGGGACGGTTCTCGGGCTGGGTCCCCATAGCGTCACGTTCCGGGCGACGGACGCCGCCGGCAATTCGAGCACGGCCGCCACAACGGTCACGGTGGTGAACCCGCCGCCGCCGCTTAGCGCGCCGGGCGGCTAGATCGCTGTGGCCCTGAACCACGCCGTGTCTCTCGCCTGGACCCCCATCGTTGCCCCGCCTGGCCAGTTCGACCATTATGCGATCTACCGCGCCACGGCAGCATTCACTTCGGTCGTCGGCATGAGTCCGATTGGCACGGATTCATCGATCGGCGCCGCGACGTATGTCGACTCCACGGCGGCCAATGGCACCAGCTATTACTACGCGGTGACTTCGGTGGTCATCGGGGGAGGACAAGTAACGACGGTATCGTCGATCGGTCCGCGCACGCCCCATGACGAGACCGACCTTCAAGTGCTCTCCATCGCCCGTAGCCCACAATACCCGCGCTATGCAGCAAACTACACGTACTATTCACTCTCGGAGCCCTCGGGCTTTGGACCGTACAACTTCAGTGCCAGTACAAGCCTGGGAGGGGGACAAACGTTCCAGACCCAGCGATTCCCGAACATCGGTGATCAGGTCACCTACACCGCCACAATCCGCAATCGCGGCACGAACTCGTATATCAGCACACTGTCGGGAACATGGCGGGTGGATAACGCCGTGGTCGCCACACCGTCGCAGGCGGTGAACCTCGCGCCGGGTCAGACGGCGACTTTCAACTACGTGCGGGCATGGGACAACCAGAGTCACACCCTCGACTTCACCCTCGATGCGACCGATGCGCGCTCCGGGAACAACCAGTTGACGAGCGACACGCTGGCAATCCCCTTTCTGACGTACGTCGATCAGTCCTTCATCGAGACATTCCGCGAGGTGTGGACGCCGCTGCACACCGGCTCCAGGACCGACGACGTGCTCGACTGGCTGAATGCCCACATGAGCCGTTTCAATGCCATGTTTGCCGCGGCTGGATGCGACGCGAGGGTCCACTACAACGTCTTGGAGGTCATCGCCGACTCGGCCCCCGATCCCGCGATCGACCGCTCCCCGTATGCGATCTTCCCGTTCCGCTACCGTTCGACCGATGGCGATCCGCGCACGAGCGGTTACTACCACAACGACGACGATATCGATTACGGCCTGCTGCACGAAATGGGGCATCAACTCGGCCTGATCGACATCTACCGGCTCGAAGTGCCGGCCGCGCAGAACCAAGTCTCGGGGCTCGGCTACAACCCGGTCAACTGCCTCATGCGTACCTGCGCCCCACTGCTATCCGAGCATTCGGCCTTGGCGATGCAGCATTGGCTGCACGATGCCCGTGGCTACTTTGGCCAATACCTGTACGACATTCCGCAGACGCTTCAGCTCCGCATCCTGGGCGTCGATGGTCAGCCGCTTTCTGGGGCAACCGTCAAGATGTATCAGTGCTGCGATCGGCCAGGGCTGGGCAAAGTGATCAGCACGCAGGTCAAGGCCCAGGGCACAACAGACGCCAACGGCCTGTTTGTGCTCCCCAACGTACCCATCGATACCACGAAAATCCCTGTCGTCGGCACGGGCGACGAGCTGCACCCCAACCCCTTTGGGTATCTGCATTGTGTGGGCACGAACGGCGTGTTGCACTTCTCCGTCGAGTACAACGGCGGCGTCGATTACGCCTGGTTGGACATCACCGAAGCCAATGTCGCTTATTGGCATGGACAACAGTCCACCGCCGTATTCGATCGCCAGTTGGACCTTGGAGTCCAACGGCAGCCGCCAGAAGACATGACGGAGTTGAATTCCAGGCACTGGTCTGCCTGGGCGGAAGGCGCGACCGCTTCGGTCCAGGACGACACATCCCGGAAGCAGACGGGCGCGTCGTCCCTGAAGTTCACTACCACCGGCGGATTCGATACCTACGTCCGCTATCCGCGCACGTTCACCGCCCAGTGGGACCTCAGCGGGGCCCACGAGCTCAAGTTCAGATGCTATGCCGAGAATCCCAACATCGGCTTCCAGAATGGAAGCCCGTGGATCCGCCTGGTGGATGCCAACGGCAATTACTTCCAGTATCAGTACTATCAGAACGGTTCGCCGTACGATCTTCTGAACGACGCCCGCGGCAACTGGAGATCGTATCGGATTCCGCTGGACGCCCCTGCCGATGCGCGGGACGGGTGGCGGCGGACGACCTCCGGCACGTCCAATTTGACCAATATCCAGTTCCTCGAGCTCCATTCAGACACGTGGGAATACGGCTTCACGCTCTGGCTTGACGGCATCGGCTTTGATCTGTTGCCGGAGATTACGGTGCTGGACGGGACGGCGGAAATCACCAGCGGTCAGCCGGCACCGGTCTACATCGGCTTCGCTCAGCAAGGGGACCCACCTCCCAGCAAGACCTTCACGATTCGCAACGATGGCAACCAGCCGCTCACACTGACGACGCCATTTGCCGACTTGCCGCACTTTATCGTGGGCGAGCCGGGACAAACCACCTTGGCGTACGGCGAAACAACAACCTTCACGGTGAGTTTGAAAACGGACGCGGTGGTAGATACGTGCATGGAGGAAGTTTGCTTTGCCAGCAACGACGCTGATAACGGCGACGGGATTGAAAACCCGTTCCGCTTCGTCGTCGTTGGTCGGGTTTACCCGTACGTCCCGATCATCCGCACATGGGACGGTGGCGGAGACAACGGCGACTGGACCACGAGCACCAACTGGACCGGCGATGCGGCGGCACGCGCGTCAGACAGTCTCCAGTTTCCTGGCGGAGCCTCCCGGACGACGAACACCAATAACTTTCAAGCCGACACGCCCTTTAACTCGCTGACTTTCACCGGCGGCAGTTACGTCATCTCAGGCAACCGGATCGTGCTCAATCTTGGTATCTTCAACTCCATACCCATCGGGCAAAGCAATCAGCTAGCCCTCGATGTCCACTTCACTTCGGCAACGACTAGCGTGACAGCCAACGGTGGCACGTTGAACGTCTCAGACGCGATTTCGACCAGCGGAACGGTGGTGAAAACAGGCACAGGCACGCTCATCATCTCTGGGCAGCAAAACTGGGGTCCGGACGCGGTGCTTCAAATCGGTGGCTCCGGTGGGAGCAGTTCGGTTGCAGGAGAACAGACAGCGGCACTCCAGGCTTTGGAAGAGTCCGAAACCTTGCTGGCTTCCGCCCCGGCGGTAGCAGCACCGGTCAAGGCTGACGATTCCGGCGGCGACACGCTCTTGGCTACGGTGTCGCTGCCCCGTGCATTGGGTGAAGTGCCTGCTGCGCCGGTGGAAGTCGTCTCAGCTAAAGCGGTTGATGCCGTTTTGGGAGGCGCGGTGGGGCAGCAACCGTCCTACATGCTAGCCCGGGCAGCCGAGTTGGCTTGGCTCGATGAGTTGGAGCGGCGCACTTCGCAGAGACCGGCCGAGAAAAAGGACAACTCGATCCAAGCAGCAGTCGAGGCCATCTTGGCTACCTATTGGGCGTAGCGGCGGTTCTCACAGAGCGAACGCAAGAGTTGGGGAGTCAGGCTGACCGATTCCTGCGGCTGAGTCATCCATGGGCTGCAAACCGCAGCGCACGCGACGGGTACCATCAAGCTGATCCAGTAGGATGCATGCCGTAAACGCACGGGAAGTCCCTCGCAGAAGCCTGCCCTTCGGCTTCCTTAGTGCTTCTTGAAATGAAACACCACGGCGCGGCTGGCGGGCGTATCGAAGCGGAATTGTCCGCCGGCTGCGGTACTCAACACCAGTGTCTGTTTGGCGATGACGTCGTGGCGTGTGACGGTCCAGGTGCCGGAAGGCAGGTTGGCGACGACACCGGCGCGGGCCCTGTTCGAGCCGAGCACGTACTCACGACCAGGCCAGGCCAGGCCGCGAAAATCGGGATCGAGGTTCTCGAAGATCCCCAGGTCAGGCTCCATTTGCCAGAAACTGATGTGCGCGTCGATGACCTCGCGGAGCCAGCGGAGATGGTCCGCGGCGGTATGCTCGGCGGGGTCGAACTTGCCCCAGAAATAGTGGCCGAGCTTGGCGGCCGGCTTGAAACCGGTCGTGCCGTAGCCGCCGCCCAGGAAAGCCCCCAAATGCGCCTCGATGGTATCGCCTTCGCTGTGCTGGTCGCCGCCGCCTTGGTAGCTGAGTTCGTCGTTGACGGTCGGTTTGTGGCGCGGCCCCTTTCCTTGCGGATTACGCCAAACGGTTTGCATCACGTCTGCGGCGGGCGCAAGCGCGCGGATTTTCTTTTGAATGATCTGGTGGTCGTTCCAAGCGGGCAGTGCATCGAACTCGGCCGGCCACAAGGTACGCGGAACCGTGTGGACACTCAGCGGCGTGGGATAGGCCACCAGCCCGCGGATGCTCTGCCCAAATCCTGCCACTTGCTGCGGCGTGTAGTTCGGCGACTTGATGCTGAACTCGTTGCACAGGCAAACCCAGACGTTCGGAAAACTTCCGTAGCGGGCGGCAATGTAGCGCAGCCACGGCGTCGGGTCGCCGCCGCTGGCTGCGGCCTGCAAGGTAGATCGCGACTCCTTGGCGTCCGGCCCGCAGAGAATCAGGTCGGCGATCAGGTCCGCCTCCAGGGCCGTGCGGACGGCGAGATCGGCCCGCTGGTGAAACCAGCGCGGGTTGGGCCGATGCGAGAAGTTGCCGTCGTCGGTCGGCCGGCCGGCGTCGTCGAAAAAGGGTTTTTCGACGGGGTTGGGATAGCGACAGCCAAACAGGCCGAAACGCAGCTTCTTAAAGAACTCCGCGTTGCGGCGGATGTCGGCGGCGATGTCGTTGCCGCTGGGCCTGCCTTCAGGCCCATAGCCGGAAAGGAAGCTGTAGTGCGTGTTGCCGAAGATGAATTGGTGGGAGCCGTCCGAGCGGCGATACCAGCGGCGGCCGGGGCTGGCATCGTCCACTTCCCAGAAGCCGTGCAGTCGCGACGGCCTGGCGACGATAAAATCGCCCCGGTGCTGGCCGGCCAGTTCAGCACGGTTCGACTTCACTGCGACAAGCGTCCAGCGGCCGGGCTTGGTCGGGCAAAAGCGAACCTTGAACACGTCACCGCTAAAGCCGCCTAGGCCGTCGCCGTCCCAGAAGCCGTACACGCTGTATTCCGTCATGCCGGTCTCGTGACGCAGCGTGACCCGCAAGTCAAGGTCGCGCGCGGGGGTATCCTTCGGCCCCTGGCCTGGGCCACTGAAGGCAATTTCGACGACTGAATAGACGTCGCCTGCGCCGATCTGCTCTGCCGACGCAACGTTGATAGCTGCCGCCCCTAGAAGGCAGCAAAGCAGGCCGGCGGCAAGCCGGCGGCTGTGACCGCGCACCCGTCCTCGATACATATTGATCCTCTCGGCTCTCAAGGGTCTTGACGAACTGCTCGGACCGGTGCAGTCCATTGTCCCTCGCCCTTGGATTCCAGATAGAAACGGACATAAGGGAGCCCCGGGCCCCCCGAGGTCGTATTGATCGCATACGGCTGCGGCTGGGACCAGTTCTGGCCGTCGTCGCTCCACTGCATTTTCGTGATCCGTTGCTCCGCTCCAACTGGCTTTGCGGTTGCTCCACGGAAAAAAAGGGGGCACGATGAATTGCCTCGACGAATCTCATGCAGTGCTCAAACAACTCGGTCTACGGCGGGACGGGTGTGGCCAGAACATCGAATATCTGATATCTTAACCGCCGACAATCTGGTGTCAACAATCGAACGTTCCCGGGAACCATCGGCAGGAGAACGAACCATGAAGGCACGCGGCGCGATTGCTTGCTGCACAGCTTTGCTCGGCGGCATCCTGTGCTGCGGGGCCGCCTTGGCGAAAGAGACGAAAGTCGTCGGAGCGACGAAGTGGCTGCACCTCGACAGCACGCAAGGAGACTTGCCCGCCCCGGATATCGGCCGGCAAGTGGCGGCGTTGATCCAGGACATCGACAAGGACGGCACCAACGACTTCGTGATCGCCAGTTACGAAAAGATCGTCTGGTATCGTTACCATCCCGCAAAAGGCGATTGGACATTCTGCAAAAGGATTTTCAGGCGGAGCGCCGCATAGACATCTGGTTGAATCAGGGCCCAGCCAACTGAACCACCGCGGGCGGTCGAAGGACTCCAACGGGAACAGAATCGCTAAATAAGGTTGCGTGATTCTGGGAGCGCGGCCGTCTCGGCCGCTCGTGCGGGCAAGATGCCCGCGCTCCGATTATTCCCAAGATCACGCAACTGCATTTAGCCACTGCCTGGGCGCCCCAAGGACAAGCGACCTGCTCCGTGCGGATAGCGACAACGGTTGTGATCTCGTCAGGGTCCAGGCGGCAGATCCCAACTCATCCCCTCGACCCAAGCCGCGGCGTTGAAGTTCGCGGTGCCGTCGCGCTCGTGGGCGCGGCGGAAGGCGATCAGTTCGTCGCGAGCCGTGGCTGCCGACGGGGTCCCGAGGGCAATCTCGGCGGCTGCGCGTGCACACAAACTTGCGTGCCGCAGCCCTGTGCGGAGAAACTCGACGCGCGCGGCAGCTTCCCCATCGGCCCGGGCGGCTTCGGCGGCCTTCGTCAGTATTGCCTCGGCTGGAGCGAAGGCTGCAGCCGGGAAGAGTTCATGCGCGACCTTGGCGAACTCGCGATAGCGCGAGATGTGCCGGACAGCGAACAATCGCACCATTTCTGCGCGGCGTTCGATGGCATACTTCTCCCAGTAGTCAAAGTATTCTTTCACTTGGCCGGCCGCCGGGCCGAACGCCGAGTAATACTCGGCCAGCAGGTCGTCTGCCGATCTCTCCGGGTGCGCGTGCAGCCGAACCAGCAGGTAAAGATTCGTCCCCTGCGTTGCCCACTGTCCCGTAAGCGAGTCAAAATCGGTGGCCACCATCCCGCAGTGCAAGGCGTGTCGAAACTCATCGGCGAACTGGTGCGCGAAAACGTGAGGCATCGCGTAACCATCGAGAAAATGGTTCGAGCGCTCAAACAACCGTGCGCCGGTCTTCGACCACTCGGTCCATTGTGCCTTCAGCCACGCATGTTCTTCGGGCGATCGTGGAAACCAGCCGCCCGAAGGACAAAGGCCCACGAGGATGTGCGAGTTCAACTCGATCCCAGACGTGGGAGCCGGAAAGTAGTTCATATAGGCGTAGCCAATCACCGTCGCCTGCGGATCTTCTTGGGCCGCTTTTTGCTGGAGTGACAGCCAGAAGCGGGCATAGCGGTCGGAGACGAAGCGGGCGCCAGCCATCTTCGAGGAGTTCGCATAGAACTCTTCCGCGCCCTCGGGGGCAGCGCCGTCCCAGGCACGACAGGCCTCACACGTGCACAGCCCCAGGATGTCGTTCTCACAAGCGTTGATGGCAATCGCGGCGTCCGGGTATCTGGCCTTGGCCGCCCTCCAGGGTTTCAAGATCTGCTCTTGCAGGCCGGGATTGGAAACGCACATGGAGAAACGAGCGCCGACTTTCTTGGGTCCGCGGCGACCGTTCTCCAAAAGCTGGAACCAGTCAGGATGATCCCTGCCGTACTTCTCCCACCAATTGACGAACGCGTGGCCGTAGGAGAGACGGCGCGATCGTCCCATGCGATGACGACGGAGGAAGACCTGTTGGTCCCGCGCGTATTGCTTCGCACCCTCGGCCGTAAATCCCAACGCGGGATATTTAAGCTCGAAATCGAGCCCGCTGCGAAGTTTCCGTTGCAGGAAGCGTGGGGCAATTGTCTCGTCGGTCTCGGTCGCCGTGAGCGTGCGGGCTTTCGGGACATAGATTCCTCGTTCCCCGGGCCACAGCCAGCGGACTCCCAGTGCGCGCTCCAGCCACTGATAGACGCCCCAGAGCGTGCCGGCCCGCGTATCCAGCGACAACGGATCGCCCGGGCCGTCTGCTCCGACCACATAGAGTGCGCTTTGCACGATTTTCAGTCGAAAGGCCTCCGGCGACAGTTTGTCGGCCGAGATGCCCATCCGGCGAGCCGTTTGGCAGTCGCCCACGTAGATGCGACATGCCGGCGCCGACCCGGCGGAACTTTCGCCAACGATCGACAGCCGCACGCCGGTTGCCTTTTCCACGTGGCAGACCAGCTCCTCCGCGGCATACCGCGCCACCGCCGTCGGCCGGTCGGCTGTTACCACGACGGCTGCCGGTCGGCCATCCACAACGATCGGCACGGCGGCGGGCGCGGAGGGAACCATCATGCTCATCACCAGCAGCAAGCACCGCGGCAACATCCGGATCATGGCAAAGACTCCTGCAAACCTTGCGCGCCGCAGAACAGCGCAGCCGCTTTCGCCACCACAAGCAACCCGAGTGGTTTTTGCTTCCATCGCATAAGGTTCATCATTTCCTAGAAGAAATGGGTTCCACAATGGCTGCGATGACTTTCGCCAGCAGCATGCGTTGCCCGGCTCGTTCCTCAATGGTCCGTTTCCAGTTCTTTCGCGACTCTGATCCTTGGGCGATTTCCGGAGCGAGCCGGATGCCGGTGTCCGCCTCTTCGTACTGGCTATCCCGCCCCGCCAGTTTCCAGACCACAAGATCGAGTGAGGGTACAACGTAAATCATGTGAGCGCCCGATCCCGACTTCCAAAAGGCGTCACGCGGATACTCGGGAATCTGACCATCCGCGTTCACATCGAACTGGAGGCTATAGGGAGCATGCGGGTTGTAGGGCGATTGGCGGCCGCAATGGCGAACGTAGTCGGCCGGCACCAGTTGCCGGTCGCCCCAGCGGCCGCCTCGCAGCAGCAGGTAACCAAAGCGCAGCATGTCGGTTGCGCGCACGGCAATCCCACCGCCACCCGGTGTATGAGTGACTTGCTTGGCATGGCGATACGCATAGGTGAATCGGCCCCAACCCATCGGCTCGGCCAGCCGTGTCCGCACGTAGTCCTGAAGTTCCATCCCGGTGACATGCCGCACCATGATGGACGCGATGTGCGCAGAGGAGGATGCATACGAGTAGCCCTCCCCGGGCTTGCACCAAAGGTTTGCAGTGGATGTCCGTCGGCCGCCCGTGGTAATGTCGCTTGTGCCCAGCGCCACCGCGTCCACCATCGCCTGCCATCCGTCAGGTCCAGGCGGGTCGATCGTCACCTGCTTTCCGTTGACCATACAAGGATTGTTCCCTCGGATGCCGGCGCTGAACGCCAGGAGCTGGCCCAGCTTGATGTCGGCCTTGGCCGGGTCAGACAACGGGAAGGCTTCCGGCGGAAGATGGGTGGGGGTGAAGATCTTCGTATCCAGCCCATCGGGGAACAAGTCCGGCCGCTCGGCCAGCAAGATTCCCACGGCAATGCTCGTAAACGACTTTCCGCAAGACGCCAGGTTGGGCGTGGCTTCGCGATGCCCGCGGCCGAAGTATCGCTCATACACCAGCCAACCATTTCGCACGACCAGCAGGCCGCCATTGCGGGTGCTTGCCTCGGCGACTTCAAAAGCCTCCTCCAGTTTCTTGACGTCCATGCCCGCGACCCGACGAATCTCCTCCGACGTTTTCAGCGTTCGCCAGCCGCTTTGGCGGTCCGGCGGCGGAAAATAGTCCCGTGACGCATCCGCAAGGCTCGCGTTGACAGTGTGCTGCTCCGTCCCGGCCGCGCCGTCCAATGCTGCCGCAACAGTATCTGGCGTCGATGCCCGTGTGAGCAAAACCAGCGAACCCAAAATGATTACGCGCAGAAGCATGGTCGGGGATTGCTTTCTCATAGCTTGGCTGAGGTTGGTTGGCGTGCGTTCGTGTGGATTGACATGGTGATCGTACGTGATCCCCGGTCCCTCCCGGTACCACAGAAACGACACTCAGGTTATACGAGAGAACGTCCGTCGTCCAGCCGCCGCTCAGCGGAAGGGGGGACCGGCAAATGCTCCGGTCTACACCTCTCCTGCGGCCATTGCCCCAGCGTCTCAATGGGGTTACGATGATCCATTGCCTGAAGGTTCAACGGTTCAGCAGAAGAACTACTCAGGGAGCGGGAACCATGAGTATGAAGCCGATGTGGTTCCAAGTCAGCAACGTCTGGTCGATCGTCACGGTCGGCGACGATGCCATCTGGAACGAAATGGCGGAGTTGGCGGCGCTGCGGGGAGCACGGCGCAAACATGGTTTTTCGAACATCGAACGGCGTATCGGAGTACACAACGATGCGCGCTTTCACCAGGATTCTTGTGGTCTTTGGGGCCGGCTCTTGCGCTTGGCTGCTGGCGACGGTCACGTGGGTGGATGCCGCCAAAGCTCAAGAATCCATCGCCCCAGTGTCTCTTTCCGACCGCATGAGCTGGGACCAGATCGGCCGAGCCCTGGAGGCCTTTCCGCCGTCCTTCGACCATGGCGACTCACGGCTGCTGATCATGCAGTCCCTGGACCGGCTGGTAGACATCCAAGTTCAATACATGAAGCCTGAGGACAGGCCTCGCTTTCAGGAGATCGTCGACTTTTATCGGGGGCGGGTCGACCGGGGTCTCGAGGCCTTGGAGAAGGTCCAGGTCAAAGAAGGAGTCGGCGCATTCAAGTTCTATTCGTCCTCCCTCGTCCTGAAAAGTGCCCAGGGGACCGTGGCGATCGATTTCTGTCAGGGGCCGGTTCACAATGCAGGGGAACCGGAGTCTTGCGACCTGTATCGTACCGGATTTTATCTTACCCCCGAGCAGCGCGACCGGCTGGCACGCCTTGTCGACGTGCAGTTGGTCACCCATCGCCATCACGACCACGCCGACTACTCGTTGGCCAAGCGGCTGATCCAGCAGGGGCGACGCGTCGTCGGACCGGCCCAGTTAAAGACCCATTGGCCGCAGTTGGCGGGCGGCATTACCGTGCCAACGTACGACACCATTGAGACCTTTGGCCCCTGCCAGGTCCTGACACAACTCGGTTACCAGTACGCGACAAGCATGCCCGGCCCTGACGGAAAACGGCAGGGGGTCCCCGATCCGACTGATCCGGGGCGCGATTCGGAAAGCGTCCGCTACCTGATTCGCATCGGCGGCATCACATTCTTGCAGTCGGCGGAAAACCAGGTGGAAGCGGACCGATGGCTTGCGAAGGCTGCCGACCGCGGCTGGAATGTGGATGTCCTCCTCTCGCCGGGCCAGTATCAAGGAGGCGAGTCTGTCGTGGGATTCCTCCAAGGGAAGGACTACTTCCGCCTTCCGCTGCACGAATACGAGATGGAACACGAAGGGGGTGGAAACCGCACGGGCCACTACCTGGATGGGGCCAGCCGCAAGGCGTTCGATGCCAAACGCCTCATGCCGCTGCTGTGGGGAGAACATTTTGTGATCACCAGCGCATCGATCCCACGCGCGGACGCAGCAGTTTCTGCACACCCTTGGTTTTTTGAGCAGGCCACCGGTGCCGGAGAAGCTCGTGGCGACCGACACATCAAGAAAGACGGCGCCGGTCAATCCGCCTTCCTCAATTAAGCCACAAGCAGCCGCCGCGCCGCCGTCACCGAAGTCAATCGGCTGGAATACCCGTCGCCATTTGTTCAACTGGGTGAGTAAGTTGGCATCCGCGTTTTGCGATTTTTGTCTTACCTACGGCAAACGATGCTTGGCTTCCTGCTTTCCGCAGTGCGATCTCTCTGTCCGGCGTGATGGCTCCAGGCCCCATCACGGCAGCGACCTTGGCGGCGGGAGCACGATCTCGTCATGCCGGTGCGTTGATTGCCATCGGGCACGCCATCGGCGAGATGCCGCTGAGCGGCGAGATTCTTACCATTCCGCATTCCGCATGGTTCACGAGGCAACTTTGTCGGGGCGTCCGACCAGGTGGCAGGCAGCAGGGGAAGCGGTTCTGGCAGAACGTATTTCCAAGGTGCTCGGCATCGGCGGCTGCACGGCACGCAGGGCCGTGACCAGCACGTAAATGAACTGTGCGACCAGCACGCCGGCGACGTACATCTGCCCGCCGCTGCCGAACCCATAACTGTGAAAGCCTGTACCCAAGACAAAATTAACGCCGTACCAGGCCATGACGACCAGCGAGAAACAGATCACGGAGAGGGCGGCCAGGCCAAGATCGCGCACCCAGCCGACGTAGCGGGCGTGCAACACGGCCAAATATCCCAGCAGCGTGATCAACGCCCAGACCTCTTTCGGATCCCAACCCCAAAAGCGCCCCCAGGCGTAATCGGCCCAGATGGCACCGGTGATCGTGCCGACCGCCAGCAGCAGCACGCCCACCTGCAAACACTTGTAGGTAAACTTGCTCAAGGCGGCGGTCACGGCCCGGTTCGCGCAGCGCAGGAGATAATAACCAAGCGTGATGTCACTGATCCCCAGCGCCAAGGCAAAAGCGGCGTAGCTGAGCGTGATGCTCATTACGTGGGTCACCAGCCAGAAATTGTTCCGCAACACCGGCGGCAGCGGTCGCATGCTCGGATCGAGCACCGCCGGGCAGTTGTCGGCCAGGATCAACGCCACCGTGGAGACTGCCGCAGCCGCCGTGAGGATATAATGCTTGCGATAGATCAACTCGAGAATCAGCCCAAACAAGGCGATTCCCAAGCCGAGGTAAACCACCGATTCGTACATGTTGGTGACCGGCGCGCGCCCGGAGATTCCGATGCGCATGCCGAAGCCGACCAGCATCGCCGTCGCCGCCGCCGAAAAAATTGCTAGGCTACCGAGGTAGAACGGCTTCCAGCGGGTGCCCATGCTCAACAGCGCGCCCAGGAAGGCCAACAACGTCAGCGCCCAGGCGAAGCGAAACGGCGCCCAGCGGTTGTAGGCCACTTCCAGATTGATCGTCTTCATCTCCGGATACGCCCCCAACTGCGGGCCACGTTCCTCGAGCGTGGCCATGAAGGCGGTCGAGGCCTCGTTGAAGCCCTCCGCGGAGCCAGTTAGATAGGCCGCCCGCGCCTGCTGAAACTGCTGCTGGGCCTTCCGCAGGGCACCGGTGGGGTCGGACTTCTCGTCGAACGTCTTCCGCAGCAGATCGGCCAGCGACAGCCACTCCTCGTCTTTACTGCCTTGGATCGGGAGCACAACGAGTCTTTTGCCTAGGCGAAGGTCGCGGTAAGTCCAGAAATTATCGGCCAGGTCGGCGGCCTTGCGCTCGAAGCCAGATAAGCCGGCCCCCTCGTCGCGGCCGACTTTCCTGGCCCAAAGGAGAAAGGAGGTTTCGCGGCCGGTTTTCGGCTCCCACAGCTTCGCCGTGGCCAGCTCGAGCGGCGAGATATAGTTTTGGTCCGGTGGCAAGCCCAGTGTGTTGCGCAGCGCGAGGTTGTCTACGCGCATGAGCGGCGCGCGGTCCCATGCGTCAGCCTGGTGGCCGAGCAAGTATGCGGTCGGCGTGGACGAGTGGGGGTCGGCAGCTTGTCCCTCGGCCTGCCACTGGAACAGCAAGGTAAGATAAAGGGCCACCGAGTCCAGTTTTTCCCCGGTTTCCGGATCGACAAAAGAGGTGCGGTTGGCGATCGTCCGCATGGTTTCCCAGGCGAGGGTATCCAGCGGCTTGTACCGGCCGCCATCCTGCACCGGCAGGCGACGCCAGGGATTCCAATCGAACGCGCGCCGGTCCTGAGCGTCGGCCAGTGCCGAGGCGGTTAGTACCAGCCAGGCAACGAGAGCAGCCGTAGCATATCGCATCCAAAACTCCTTGTTGTTAGCACGCCAGCGCTACGGTTGGGTGGCATGCCGTCACGCGGCGTAGCCGCGGGTCGGCATGTTCTGCCCCGCCATGCCCACCCGACGCCACCCATAGGGTGCCCGGTCGTGAGGGCATGCCACCCACCACGTTCCGTAATATGCTCAAGTTATTGTTGTGCGGCTCGTTGGAGATCGTGTTCAGCAGGTGAATGAAGAAGCGGAGGATTGCTATAAGTGCCGTGGTCCGCTGCAACGCCGCCGGCAGCCCGACTTTGCCGCCACAATCCGAAGAAAGGGAACCTCTTCAGCGGCGAAGCCTTCATGCAGTACATCATGAGGATTCCCAGGCAGATCATCACGCTGCCCGAGTACTTCAAAAACCGTCCCGGATCGTACGATACACTCAGCACCGACGCTTTGCCTTCCCCGGGGCGGTCCTCGAAACTGGACTGATAGAAGGTGAATCTCCCGTGGACCAGCGGCTGGTTCATGGCGATTTCGCGCTGCTGGTCGATTCCGCGGGCCTGGTCGACCAGTCTGACGGAGCTGGCGAAGGAGGCGTCGCCCATGCGACCCGGGTTCATGCCGCGCTGGAACTGGCGCAGTTGCAGGGAGAATCCCAACGGCAGGCGTTCGTAGCCGAACATCAGGCCCAGCCGATTGTCAGCCATGGCCAGCAGCTCTCCGCCGTACTCCGGGTCGTTGCGTTGGAGCCAAACTTGCTTCGTGGTTCCTCCGGCGGTGACTTCCACCAACGCGGCAGCCTCCGGCCCTGCGGCGTCGCCGGTGGCGAGTTCGATGGGAGAAAACGATACCTCGCGCCGCGCACTGGGGAGATAGTCGAGCACCGAGATCTTGAGTTTTTGCGGGATGTCAATCTGGTCGCCTTGCTTGACGGTGGCCCGCGGCTCGTAGTTGCCTTCACTGGCTGCTCGGCAGCACAGTTTGCCGTCGGGCGTTTGCAGGAATTCCACGCCAGGCTCGGGCGTCAGGGCCGCATGATGATACCAAAACTTCACCGGGCAGTTCCAGCCATGGATGCCGTCGAGGTTCAGCAAGGGAATTCTGGCAAAGGCGATTTGCCGCAGCGGCTGGTCCTTGCCTGGCAGGTGGACGCGCAGATCAAGTAGCGGATTCTTGGGCTCCTTTCCCTCCGAGACGAACTTACCGCTCGAGCTCGGCTTGGCGGCCGGAAGGTATTCGGCGATCTCCACCGCCACGTGGCTATCGCCCACGGGAACTTTTTTCCCGACGTTTTCGCTCACCGGAATGCGGACCATATGGCCCTGGTAGTGCACGGAGAGCACGCCGCTGGGGTCCATGCCATCCCTTGTGGGCGGCTTGAGGAAATCCTCTTGCATCGAGTCGACCGGCGCTCGCAGCAGCTCGACTTTCGCCGCGCCGACCATGACCGGGGCAGCCAATTGGTCGACCGCCAGCCACTCTTCCGAAGCGGATTGGCCATCGGGGCCGACCAAGGACAGCCGCAACGCCGGGCCGCCGTGCGCGGCTTCATCTTTCACCCAATGCTGCTCCACGCGAGCGTGACGATAAAACTTCAGCACCTTCAGGGCCACGCCGTTGAACTCGCCGAGGTCCAGCGTCTTGCCGTCCGGCCAATCGACGGGGCCCGGCCGAAAGATGAACGCGTCGGGCAACTGGCCCTTAGCCCCGTGCTGCCCCTGCCGAAAGACCGTAAACTGGCTGCGGTCGTTCAGCAGCAGCACGTTGGCCGTCTCTCCTTCGTGGAAAGAAAGCTGGCCTTCGATCCCTGTACAGAAGGTCTGAAGGGCGCCGGCCAGCAGCACCAACAGGCCGGCATGCGCCAGCAGAAAGCCGGTGTGGCGCAGTTTCCAGGGAAACCGGATCAAGGCGGCGGCCAGTAGATTCACGGCCAACAAAGCCAGCAGCGCCGCGAACCACGAACTATGGTAGACGGACCACAGTGCGCATTCGCGCCCCTTGGCAGATTCGAGAAGGGTCGCCCAGGCCAGCACGCCGGCCAGGGCAACGATCAGCAGGACCGCCAGTTTCAAGGAGGCCAATAGCCGGAAAAGGGCGACGGCTAACCGCGCAACGCTCCTGCCCGCTGCTTGCATTAGGGGATTGCCTTCAGGGTTCAGGGTTCAGGGTTCAGGGTTCAGGGTTCAGGGTTCAGGGTCCAGGGTTCAGGGTTCAGTCCTTCAGTTGAAA
>Ga0315289_10007442_pt1 | contig 15945 bp, 14 predicted proteins | sample YL17G11_40_MG_FD_203452 | JGI IMG/M metagenome (GOLD analysis project Ga0315289, IMG submission 203452) | Sediment microbial communities from Yellowstone Lake, YNP, Wyoming, USA - YL17G11_40 | ecosystem: Environmental > Aquatic > Freshwater > Lake > Sediment | place: USA: Wyoming | collected... | reverse complement strand
ATCATTCCCTGGCCCATGTTCCATGTCCTGTAAGCTTCCTCATCCTTGACCTTTCCTTTTTCCTGGCAGTAAAGCATCAGATCACAGGGTTCGAATGGATTGTTTATTTGTGCTCCTAGCTTGCTTGGCTTAAGTATTCTGCCTAATTTCCCTGGAACTCCGCCACCAGTTATATGCGAAACAGCGTGAACCTCGGCTTTCGGCTCCCTGTCAAACCCTCCGAACATGTCCACAACAGCACCGGAATAAATCCTAGAAGGGTGCAGCGCCAGCTCAGCCAGATTTTTTCCCTTATAACTTTCCTTATGCCAATTTTCACCGTGAGTGGTCCTCATTATTCTTCTTACCAATGACAAACCGTTGGACCTGAAGCCTTCCTCTCTCAAACCGACTAGCTTATCTCCTTCCTTTATTTCATATCCTGTCAGCAGCCTGCTTTTCCTTGCAAACCAAACAACCCCTGCTCCCCAATTATAGTTGAACGAGCCGTAACCGCTGACTCTCGCCCCTAATTCTGCAACTTCTCCGTTCACGATTGCGACATTCGCCTCTTTTGCAGCATTTATGTAGCCGATCGCCAGCTGCTTCACAAAATTGATGTAAGATACGCCTTCTTCCCCCAGGCTCCTGACATCTAGTATCGAGCCTACCAAGACTGGCTCTGCACCCCTGACAACTGCATCATCACACACCATTGCAAACAAATCAAAGGCGACAGTATCGTGCTTTGCAATTCTTTCACCAAGCTCCATCTTCGTTCCGACACCATCAAAGCCTATATTCATATAAGTGTCCTTGGGCAATCCTCCGACGTTGATTGCCCTAAGCCCTGAAAAATCCTCGAAAATCTCCACAACTTCCCCTAATCTGCCCTTTCTGTTTTTCCAAGTCAGCTTTGCTGCCTCATAGAGAACTTTTGAAGCATCATCTCCCAGTTCGATATTAACACCAGAATCCTTGTAGCCTACCATACTTTGTGAAACCATCTGATGTTAATAAAACTTTCTACTCTGCCTACCTCTCACTGCAAGTTTCCCAGACCTCAAATTAAACCTTTAATATTATTTGCTCCAAATCTAACCATGATAAGAATAGTTGTTCTTGGATCCGGGGGCGCAGTGCCGGCTCCGGACAGGGCGCTGCCCAGCATTGCCATGAGGTATGAAGGAGACGTCTACCTTTTCGATTGCGCAGAGGGCACGCAGAGGCAGATGATGAAGTACGGCATCAGCTATGCGAAGGTCAAGGCCATATTCATATCGCACCTGCACGGGGACCATATATTCGGCATACCTGGGCTTGTGCACACTCTCAAGCTCATCGAGAAGAAAGACAAGCTCATGATTTTCGGGCCCGCTGGGACCAAGGAAAGGATAGATGGATTGATGGGTGGGGAGATGAACCTCGTAGATGTCGTCGAAGTGGATGAGGACTGGAAGTACGAGTTCAAGGGCAAGGAGAGGAACTGCGCATTCACTGCATTCAAGGTCAATCACATAAGGAACTCATTCGGATACGTGTTTACAGAGGAGGTCGCTCCGAGATTCGACAAGGAAAGGTGCGACAAGCTCGGAATCAAGGGGAGGATGTTCAAGGCGCTGCAGACGGGCGGTGAGATCGAGCTGAAGGGCAAGAAGATCACTCTGGCCGATGTCACATACTCGAAACCAGGGAAGAAGATAGTCTATACTGGTGACACCACTTATCTCAAGGAGACAGTGAAGCAGGCGAAGGATGCAGACGTCCTGCTGCACGAGGCAACTTTCTTGGAGAAGGACAGGGAGAAAGCAGATGAGACAAAGCATTCCACGGCTCTAGACGCAGCCAAGGTGGCGAAGGAAGCGAACGCAAAGCAGCTCGTGATGTTCCATCTCAGCACAAGGCACAAGGACACGAAGGAAGTGGAGGCCGAAGCCAGGAAGGAATTCGACAACTCATCTGCCGCCTTCGACAGTATGGAGATCCTTGTATAATACCTAATCTTAAAAAAAATTAAGAACAAAGAAAAAAATAGATAAATAAAATTAGAATCGGCAAAGATCATGCTGCCTTCTTCTTTGATGGCTTTCCTTGCTGCTCAGGAGGGGCCTCGGTAAATGAAGGCACGGGGATGTTCAAATTCGGCATGAATCCAGCAACTCTCACATAAAAAGTCCCGCTTACGCTGCATGTGAAATTTATAGCGCTCAGGATTTCCTGATAGTTCTTCATCGGGAGTTTCTTTGTCTTCTTGCATTCCGCTACGAACTTCTCGGGGTTGTCCTCTTTTATCCCCACAACACCGTTGATCTTCATGAACCCGATCTTTTCATCATAGTTCAGAGTGTACAAGAAATCAACTACAACGACCCCATTCTCTATCTTCATGGTATCGATATCAAGATTTGTATCAATTCTTAGCCCTGAGGGCGCATCGTACTTCTCTCTCTTCATTTCAACTCCGCTTATGTTCACTCCGGTTATCATATTTCATCACCTGACCTTTTAGAAAAAGGTCAATCAAAACTTATCTATTGAAACTTTTTAGGAAAAAGTTTCATCACAAAATTTAATCGATGTATCTTATTTGATTGGTATTAGGTCATCTGGCTTTAAAATTATTACTTTTCCTTGCGGCAAGCGGCGGGCGAAGTCGTTCGCATCCTGCTTGATCTTTGCGTAAGTGTTGTAATGCATGGGAATTATGTATTTTGCCCTGATCATCCTGCATGCGTTGGCAGCGTCTATCGGATCCATAGTGTATGATCCCCCGATTGGGATGAGAGCGTAGTCCACGCTCATGCCCATCATCTCACTGAATTGGTATGTATCCCCGGCATGATAGATGCTTACCCTGTCCTTGAGGATGTATCCCACAGAATATGCTGACTGGGGGTGGGTGGCCCTTGTGACTACGATGTCTAATCCTTTCAGGTTGAAGCTGTCACCTATCCTGACATCTACCTTCTGCCTGTCGCTCACGGCTATGTTCTTCAGAGTCTGAACTGGCGCCACAACTGTGGCCCCTGTGCGCTCAGCGAGCTCCCAAACAGCTCCTGGATCAGCGTGCGAGGGGTGCTCATGCGTGAGCAAAATCAAATCTGCCTGCTTGAAGTCCGATGGCTTCAGTATCGGCTCTATGTCGCATGACTCCTTCAATCCCGCTCCAAAGAAGGGGTCTATGAACACCCTCGTCCCCTTCAAGGAGATCTCGAACCCAGCATGGCCCATATAATGTATGAAATCCATGCCCTACTATCGAGAGGCAAATTTAAATAAGTATCTGGAGTTAAGAAGTAAGAAAGTATTGGAAAGGTGTGTGGATGAAAGCAAAAAGGATAGTATTGTTCTCATTGTTCATCCTGCTGTGCTCGGGAATAGCGCATGCAGGCTTCGTCCGCTCATTCTTATCGGTCAAGATAGCGCTCAATGAGGATGGTAGCGCCGATGTGCGCGAGGAGCTCAGGTTCGTAATGGACGATGTCTACACTGTGGACAGCTACAGCATATGGATAAAGTCGGCCAATGACCTCGCAGGATGGAGGGACAGGACAAAGCTTGGCGACATAAGGTACCATGTAGACGCCACCCAGGTATCTATCAAGAACACAAGGCTGCAGCCCCGGGATCCGGACACATGCAACTATGAGAGGAGCAAGTGCTATGGGACCTTCATAATCGAGTACCAGGTGGAGGCTTCGAAGAACAACACAAAGGGATTGGTCTGGATAGAAAAGTACAATAAGCCCAGGACGATCAACTACAGGCTGAACAGGGATGCATTGTCATTCGAATCTTCATTCGCAGGAGAGCCATACCTGCCAGAGCTGACTTCGCTTGAGATAACCTTGCCTAAGGACACGCAGAACATAGCGGCAGAGCCCAAGCCGGTGGAATACGATGACAAAATACCAAATGGAGCTGATAAGCTGACATGGCAAGGGTATGTGTCTCTCAGGAGCTATGACCTCAAGTTCGAGATAAAGGAATCCTTGTTCTCCGAAGTGAATTACTTCTTCAAGAGCCTCCAGGACTCCACAATCGGATGGATGACATCAAAGGAAGGCATAATAGTCACTGTGGCCATAGTGATAATACTCGCATCATACCTGATCCTGCAAAGAAGGAAGCAGGAATAAGAAAACAGATAAAGCCATATTTTTAAAACTTCGTTGCTAATCCTGAGCATGGCAGACAAAGGAAAAGTTACTGTGACTAGCAGTCCAAAGCTGCTGCTGTTACTACATCCTAATGACATAGCTGTGCTAAAATCGCTCAGCAAGCAGGAAATCGGGTTGAAGGAGCTCGCTGCTAAGCTCAAGATGAACTATGATGCGGTGATGAGGAGCGCGCTCACGCTAAAAGAGGCAGGCATGGCAGACATAAAAGAGAGCAAGAAGGACATGCCAGCCTTGACAACAGAGGGCAAGAGGTTCCTGAAGGACAAGTTCCCAGAACAAAGACTAGTGGCCAAAGGGGAGCAGAAGATAGAGAAACTGGATGACGAGGAGAAGAGGATAGGCATCACATGGGCGCTGAAGAATGGTTGGGTGAAAATAAAGGTAGGAAGAGTGATGATAGAGAAGACGCCAGAGAGTTATGATCTTTATGAAGGATTGAAGGCTATTGATGCAGGCGGGGCAGTAGACAAGAAAGTGATGGATGCCCTGAAAGACAGGAAAAGCATCGAGGTCAAGCAGGAAAAAACCTTCATTGTTTCTGCAACAGATGGGGGATTGAAGGCAGGTAAAGAGGCGGAGACTGTCAAGGGAGAGGTCAATGAACTTACCTCAGACTTGATTGTCAGCGGGAAATGGAAAGAAGCCAAATTCAGGCAGTATAATGTCGAGGCTCCGGCAGAGAAGCCTTTGCATGGCAGCATGCATCCGCTGCAGGCATACATAGAGAAAATCCGACGCATTTTCCTCAATATGGGCTTTGAGGAGATGGAAGGCCCGGAGATAGAATCATCGTTCTGGAATTTCGACGCGCTTTTCCAGCCGCAGGACCACCCGTCGAGGGAATTGGCTGACACATTCTACTTGTCAAAGCCGGGATATATGTATTATCCCAAGGAAGTGGCTGAGAAAGTAAGGGAAGCTCATGAGAAGGGATGGAAATATACATGGAATCCTGATGTCGCAGAGCAACCAGTCTTAAGGACGCACACCACGGGAGTGTCGGCAAGGACTCTGGTCGAGATCGGGGAGAGCAAGAAGCAGCCAGGAAAATATTTCTCGATAGGCAAAGTTTACAGGAATGAAGCCACAGATTACAAGCACTTGGCCGAGTTCTACCAAGTAGAAGGGATCGTCGTCTGGGAGAATGCCAGTTTCGTGAACCTGCAAGGATGCCTGAAGGAATTCTACAGGCAGCTCGGATTCAACAAGATAAAATTCGTGCCGCATTATTTCCCATACACTGAGCCGAGCATGGAGATTCATGTTTATCACGAGAAGAGGAAGGAATGGATAGAATTGGGCGGCTCAGGCATATTCCGCCCAGAAGTGTCCATCCCTCTCTGGGGCAAATATCCTGTCCTCGCATGGGGGCTCGGAATTGAGAGGCTTCCGTTACTGAAATATAATATAAAGGACATAAGGACATTCTACCAGAACGACCTGAAATGGCTGAGAGAGACGAAAATAGATTGATAGCAAGTGATTGAGATGGCAATTGTAACTTTCGATGTGGAGGAACTGCAGAGATTCATAGGCAAGAGCAGGCCTGTGAAGGAGATTGCAGGTACTTTCGACCTTATAGGCACCCCTACCGAGGAGTTCGATGAGAAAGAGATTTCTGTGGATGTCACTCCAGACAGGCCGGATATGCTGACTGTGGAAGGGGCTGGGAGGGCTGTCGGACTCTATATTGGAACGATCGAGCCGAAAAAATACGTGGCAGAGAAAGCTAAGGCTGTGATGAATGTCGACAAAGTATCTGTGAGGCCCTTCATAGTCGCGGCAATAGTGAAAGGGATTGATATTGACGAGAAGATGATAAAATCAATGATACAGGCACAGGAAAAGATCCATGACACATTCGGAAGGAAAAGGAAGAAAGTGGCAATTGGAATTCATGATTATGACAAGACATCACCACCATATTCATACAGGGCGTTCAGGCACACCACATTCGTGCCTTTGGACACTGACACCGAGATGAGCCCCCAGGAAGTGCTTGAAAAGCACCCAAAGGGAATTGAATATGCCTGGGTATATGACAAGGTCAATGAATATCCTTTGGTGATGGACACCAAAGGTGTCGTGTCATTCCCCCCGATAATAAATGCCGAGAGGACAAGGATAACTAAGGATACAAAGAATCTTCTCATAGAGATAACCGGAACTTCTGAGAATGCGATAAGGGATATCCTCCATATATTGACTACAGCATTCGCAGACAGGGGCGCGAAGATAGAGGATGTGAAGCTGAGGATGCTGCCTGAAGGCGAGAAGAGCAGCCTGCAGTTCGGAAGGAAGGAGAAATTAGACTTATTGTTCCTCAACAAGACAATCGGGTACAAATTCAAGATGGAAGATGTCGCGAAATTGATGAAGAAGATGGGATATATAGCACATCCTGAGGAGAAGAAGATTGCGTTCGATGTACCCCCATATAGGGCAGATATAATGCACCAGGTCGACCTGGTGGAGGATGTGGCGATCGCATACGGTTATGAGAATTTCGTGCCTGAGCTGCCCGAATTCGTGACTGTTGGCAAGGAGATAGAGCACAACAAGTACGAAGAAAGGATGCGCCAGCTCCTCGTAGGGATGGGATTCAATGAAGTGATGACATGGACCCTCACGAACAAGGAAACTGAGAGGTCGGCACTCATCGATGAGGATGCAGCTGAGATAAAGAACCCCAAGACGAAGGAATTCACCATATTCCGCACATCGCTCTTGCCTTCGATAATGAATGTGCTCGCGGCGAACAAGACAAAGGAGATGCCGCAGAGGATTTTCGAGATAGGCAAGGTTGCTGATTCCAAGGGCAAGATGAAGACAAGGATCGCGTGCGCTATAGTTGACAATAGAGCAAAATTCAGCGACATCAAGGGAGTTTACGAGCTCCTTAACTATGCATTGAGGACTAGCTACAAGGAGCAGGATTTCCAGTTCATGATACCTGGCAGGTCAATCTCACTTCTATCGAGAAAGGACAAGAAGCCTATCGGCTGGTGCGGCGAAGTGCATCCCCAAGTGATAACTAATTTTGGCATAGGATACCCGATAGTTATGATGGAAGCGACTCTGGAATAAGATGATCAGATGCCTGCAAACAAAGAGATAATGGAAATCCTCGGATATCTCGAAGGCAGGAAGGATTGCGCTGTTTTTGGTGGATTCGCCCAGTTCGCGCATGTGGGTGTGAAACACTCGCCCGACGTAGATGTGTATGTAAAACCGTTAAAGGTCCTGGATGAAATGACGAGGGACTTCATAAGGAAAGGCTGGAAGAATTATGAACGCTCTAAGAATGAACGCACGACATGGAGCAGGCTAAGGAAAAGTGGGACTAATCTTGACATCGCATATTCGAAGAGGGCTTCGAAATTCTTCTTCGGGGATGTTGTAAAAATCAAAGTTTATGGCTATAGAGTACCTTTTATCTCTGAGGAAGCTCTTTTTCTGTCAAAAATAAGGCTATTGGCCTCTAAAGATAGGACGATGGAGAAAAGAAAGAGGGATCTCGAAGCAGTAATGAAACTACAGAAGAGGATTGACGCAAGGAAAACGGTAGAGTTGGCTTCAAAGCTAAATCGAGGAAAGCAAATACATTTTTAACCTTATCTAAAATATGTTTATGCGCAAAGCAAGAAAGATGCTCATTATACCGAAAAAGAAGGACAATGCCAGGAGAGAGATACTGCACATACTGGGAGGCAAGGTCCCGATAGAGAAGATAGAGACCGAGCTGATAGGCAATGAAATAGTAGTATGGGTCACGAGCGCCCAGGAAAAGAAGGCTAGGGACATACTGAAGAAGCACGACGTAAGGTCCTTCACTTCAGATGTCGTGATCTTATCCTTGCCAGACACCCCTGGGGAAGTGGCCAAGATAGCGAGGATACTCGCTGCCAAGGGCATAAGCATCAAGGATGCGCACCTTATCCTCAAGAGCAAGAAGAAAGCCCTTTACGGCATAACTACAAGCAAGCCGAGAGAAGCATTGAAAGTTGTAGAGAAGCTCGCGGCATTCGTTGAGAAAGAAGTAGACCAGCCGCCAACCCCCTGATAAATCGAATTTTCCAAATTATGCTTCTTCTGGATAGCTGCCCAATATCTTGAGCTGCAGCGCATGCTCCTTCAGCTCATTCAACGCCTTTGCAACCTTGCTGTCCGAGACATGGCCCTGGAAATCCACGAAGAAGGCGTATTCCCACAGCATGCCCTTTATTGGGCGGGACTCTATCTTTGTCATATTTATCCTGTACTTGTCCAATACACCTAATGAGTTGTAAAGAGAGCCTGGCCTGTGGTGCACTACAAACAGCATGGAAGTCTTATCTTTTCCAGTGGAATTTGGCTTGATATTGCCTACTACGAGGAATCTCGTCCTGTTCATCAATTGGTCCTGTATCTTTTCCGCCACTATGTCAAGACCATATTCCTCTGCGGCTAGCCTGCTAGCGATGGCCGCTGTGTTCTTCTCTTTGCTAGCCTTGTCCGCAGCCGCGGCAGTCGAGCTTACCTCAATCACCTCGGCATTGGGGAGGTTTTTCCTTATCCATCCCTGGCACTGCGCCAATGCCTGGGGATGGCTGTAGACCTTCCTTATCTCCTTGATTCTGCTCTTGGAAAGAAGGCATTGGTCCACCACTACACTGACCTCGCCGCAGATCTTCAATGTAGAATCAAAGAACATGTCTAATGTACTGGTGACTGAGCCTTCGTTCGAGTTCTCGATCGGGACAACACCGAAATCGCAATTTCCTTTCTCTACCGCATGGAACACCTCTCCTATCGAGCCCATGGGTACGAGCTCGGGGGAATGGCCGAATTTCTTTATCGCTGCCATCTCAGTGAATGTGGCCCTAGGACCCAGGAAAGCCACAGACATGGGCTTTTCCATTGACCTGAATGTAGATATTATCTCTCTGAAGATGGATTCGAGACCATTCTTAGGGACTGCTGTCTTATGAGATTTCAGCTTGTCGAATATCTGCTTCTCCCTTGCAGGATTGTAGATGGGCACCCCTACCTTCTGTTTCTCATTCCCGATCTCCTTGACGACCTTTGCCCTTTGGTCAAGAAGATGCACTATATTCTCGTCAATCTTGTCTATTTTCTTCCTCTTATCCTCTAATCCCACATAACCACCCTAGAATTGGAACATAATAGAGATTGCAACCAATAATTAAAAAGCTAATCTAATACTAGTTGGGGATTGAATTGAAAATAGGTATCGTGGGAGGAGCAGGAAGACTGGGGTTAGTGTTTGCGAAATTCTTCAAGTCCAAAGGATATGAGGTTTTCATCTCCGGCCGCAGTATATCTAATGCAAAGAGGAAAGCAAAGCATAACGGTTTGACGGCATTAACAAGCGAAAGACTCATGGAAAAGTGCAATATAATCTTCTTCTCAGTGCCGGTTTCCGCTGCACCAAAAATCACCAGTAAACTGGCCCCATTAGCTAAGCCGGGATCGTTGCTCTGCGACTTCACATCAATCAAGGAGAAATCAATCAGCGCGATGCTGAAGCACTCGAATCCCAAAGTGGATGTGATAGGGCTGCATCCTTTATTCGGACCTTCAATCCCTATCGAGGGCCAGAACATCGCAGTCATACCTGCGAGAGGACGGAGATACATCCCTTGGATAAGGAGAGTATTCGAGAAATCTAATCTTGCATTCACGACCGTCAAGGAACACGACGAGATGATGGCTGTTGTGCAGGGCCTTATGCATTTCACAAGCATTGTGACAGCCATGGCCATGAAAAGCATGAAAGTAGACCTTGTGAAGGCAGATAAACTCTCTACTCCGATTTATAGGGAAAGGATAAAGGCAATGAAAAGGATACTGTCGCAAGATTCTGGGATGTATGCAGAAATAGAGATGCAAAATAAGAGCTTTAGGAAAGTGATGGATACCTTCCTACAAGCCAGTAAGAAACTGCAGGTCGTTGTAAGGAAAAAAGACAAGCACGATTTCTCAAAGGTATATAATGAGATGGCCGGATATGTCAAGAAATCTCGATTATAATCTTGCCTTTCTCTAATTTAACTTCAGAACCAAAGATTTCAGAAAGCCTCTTTTCCATCGCATCCGCTTTCTTGTTCTCTTTCTTCATCTTTTTGTATTCCTCAACCATGGAATTGATTTTCCTCTCATGTTCAATGACGCCGTTGCCTGCCTTCTGCTTCTCATCGACCCCTGCAATCAATTCCTCGAGATGTTTCCTTTGCTGCTGCAGCTTCCTCTCTATCTTCTCCTGTTTCTCAACTACCTTCTTGGATATTTCTGAGGAAGAGGGTGATGATTCCGAATATACTTTGTCCATCAATTCTGATAGTGAAGATAGTGAAACTGCGATTTCCTCTTTCTTCTTTTTCAGGGGAAGGAGGGAATAGGAACCATCTGAATAAATCACTGGCTTAGGGCTCTTCATCTCATCGATGAAATCATTGGCATGCCTTGCAATGGATGAGAGCTGTTTCTCTGTGCATTCCGCCAGAGGAGTCAAGGGCTCGACCCCGGCCCGGAATAGGACCTCTTCCCAATAGAAAGGAGGGAAATTGATTTTCCTTGATAAGAATGCAATAAGATGCAGCTTTTCCCTGTTCTTCTCCTGCAATGCAAGGTCTTGGAGGTCTCCGGGGATGCTGTCTGGCTGGCTTCTCCCATCTCCAGGGAAGGAATAGAACTCTCCTTTCCATATTTTCCTAGCTTTTGTCTCTTCGGGCCTTGAAGCCGCGATTATCTTGTTGCCTGCATCCATGAGGATAAGATTTCCTTTGCCGAAGAATTCGGCGACAAGCTTATACTCTGCAAACTCGAATATGAATATCCTGTCCCAATTAAACTGGCTTGCACTCTCGACTTTCTTGTTCTCGAGATGCTTCCTCAATGTCATCGCGAACGTAGGGGGCTCCTCTGGAGATTCCTTTGCTTGCTTGGTGAAGTGGATGGTGTAGGGAAGAAGTATCGCTACGTCCATGCTGCCCTTCTCAGGCACTGAGAATTTTATCCTGAACTCGTTGTCGCCGTACTGATATACCTTCCTGACCCTGGATCCGTTGATGGGCTGAAGCTCGTTCGAGAGCAAGCGCAAGTCAAGATTTGCAAGACCCCTGAATTTAGGCGCATTAGGCATGGCTATCGGTAGGATATGGATAAAGAATTTAAAAAGAGTATATTGTGGGCCCTCAAACCATGAGTTCCTCTATTGCCTTCTTTATCTTGTTGGGCGCATAGTTCAGCTGTGTGAGAGTCGAATGTCCCCTTATGCCCTTGCCTGACTCCACTGTGCGCACAAGTCCCAATGACTCAAGCTCCCTCAAGTATTCCTTGCACCATCTTGCGCTCCTGCGATCCCTCTTCATCTTCTTGCAGACATCGGAATACATCTCATAAAGCTCGCCCGAGAGGAACATGGCTTCCGGCTCATCAGTGAGCTTTGAGTATTTGCTCCCCCTAATAGTGAGCAGGGATAATCCATAAAGCACGAGCTGCTGCTGTTCCGGCAAAGTGGATATGGCCTCCATGACTATGTCCTCTTCAACAGCCTTCCTCGCAGCATCCACGTGGTTGTAAGTGATCTTCTTGTCTCTCCTCTCATCAGCTATTTCTCCAGCGTATAAGAGGAGTTTCAATGCATATCTCGCATCGCCTGTCTCCTTCGCTGCGATTGCGGCAGCATTGCTGACTGCGGAAATGTCGCATACTCCCTCATAGAATCCTATATCGACTCTCTGCGCCAGTATCCCCTTCAATTGATCCGCATCATATGGTGGGAAGACAATTTCTGTCTCCATCAGCGAGCTCTGGCTCCTCGGATCAAGCTTCTTCTTGAACTCAAGCCTGTTCGAAATTCCAACTAGAGACATGCCGCCAGACTTGAGTTCATCATTTGATCTCGTGATTGTGTAAAGCAATTCATCTAAGTCCTTCACCATATCGATTTCGTCGAGGACTATTATCAGATATCTCTGGCCTTCCTCGACCCACCCGATTATCTTCTCGTAGAATACTGATGGTGCGAAACCATTCTTAGCGAAACTTATGAGATCGGAAGCTATTTTCTGCAGTATCTTGTACCTGCTGCTATACATCCTGCAGTTGATGTACAGAATTTTGCCGTTTGATGGCACTTGCACGAATTGTTTCATGATATATTTAATAGAAGAAGTCTTTCCTGTGCCTGTTTTTCCGTAAAGAAATATGTTCCTGGGCCTCTTGTTGTGGAACAGGGGCGTAATGGACCTCATTATCTTCTCTATTTCCTTGTCCCTGTACATTATTTTGTCAGGAAGGAAGTGCGGCGACAATGCGTCGCGGTTGAAGAACACTGATTTCTCAGCCAATATCGATCTAAAATCCAAAAAAATCACCTAGCCTCCACAGTACTATTGCTTTGTTATTGCATTGGAGCTTTGATTTATTAGTTCCCACACACTTTTCTCCAATTCAATGCTCTATTTTACACATGTTGATACAGAAATTATCCTGATGTTGCAGTATTAAGCTGTTTTTCAGATAATTTTTAGATAATTTTAGGTACTTTTCACGTCGTAAATTATGAAATTGATAAAATTCAGATGTCCTGTTTCTGTAATATGTATAGAGTGTTGTATTTAAATCCCTTTTGTTGGTCTTTTCTGAAATTTCCCGCATGAAATGATATTAAAAGACTTTTGTTCCATTTTTTCCGGTTCTGTTTTTCTGTGATTTTTATGTTCTCAGCCAAATCCCCACCAAATCCTAGCCAATCATCGGCCAATCGCTACAGGGATGTTAAATGAATAAGTAAAGTATAAAAATCTATGTGCATAGTAATCCTTTGTGGGAGAGAGTTTTGCCTAAATTTTTGTGTTCTTATTGGAAATATTGTAAATAATTAGATGTGTGTGGTTCTATGTTTGAAATATGTGTGGATGATGTAAGGAAATGGAAGCAGAGCATTGATGCTATAATGAATCTCGTCAAGGAAGGCGGGTTCGAGATCGATGACAATGGGATACGCCTGAGGGCTATGGATCCATCGCAGATCGCAATGGTCATATTCACCATGAAGAAGGATAACTTCAGCAAATTCGAGGCCAAGGAGAAGACAAAGATGGGGGTAAACATAGAGACTTTCAGCAAATTCTTATCAAGAGTTTCTGCCAAGGAGAAAATGACATTGAAGCAGGATGGCGGGATGCTGAATATAGTCCTGGAAGGGGGCAAGACAAGGAGAAGCTTCAAGCTTCCGCTCATCGATGTAGCTTCAGGCCCAGCAAAGGAGCTGAAGATAGATTACACTGCCAAGATAAGGATAAAGGGAGGGGCGTTCAAGGAGACCATGAAGGATGCAGCGCTTGTCAGCCCCCATGTTCTATTGGTCGCAGACGACGGTAAATTCAGGATCGAGGCTACTGGAGAAGGCGGAGAGATCATAGACGAGTACTCAAAGGGAGACGAACTCATCGAAATCAGCTCGAAGAAGACCACTTCAGCAGTATTTTCACAGGAGTATCTGGATGACATAATCGCAGGATGCGATGATGATGGTGAGATATCCATAAATCTAGGTGCCCCTACAGCTGAGGACCCGAGGCCGAAGCCATTGTGCGTGGAGTACAAGATAGGGAACGCGGAGCTCATATTCTATCTCGCTCCAAGGATCGAGACAGAATAGTCTCTTTTTTGTTTTTCAATTTCCAATGCAGTGATCCTATGAAATACAAAATATCAGTGGTGATTCCAGCCCTCAATGAGGAGAAGAACATCGCGGCATGCCTAAATTCAGTGTTGCAGCAGGATTACCCAAAATCTGATTATGAAGTAATTGTAGTTGATGCAAAGAGCGAGGACAGGACAAGGGAAATTGCGAAGAAGATGGGGGTGAAGGTCCTTATCAGCAAGGTGAGGAAAATAGGGTACCAGAGGCAAATGGGGGCTGACGCATCGCACGGTGAGATAATGATGTTCATAGACTCAGACAGCACAGCCCGCCCCGGACTTCTGAGGGAGCTTGATAGGCTATTCAAGGACCAGAGGGTAGTGGCAATGCAGGGAAAGATACTGATAGAGGGACCTACATTATTTGAGAAGTTCATTGGATTGCACATCTACAACCTTGCTCTAGCTTTGCTCGCACCTATCGGCAAATTCGCCACAGGCAGCAACATAGCCATAAGGAAGAGCACTCTCGATGAGATTGGGGGGTTCGATGTCAAGAAGGTGTCTGCTGAGGACATAGACCTGCTTGATAAGGCCCGCAGGAAGGGAAGAGTGGCTTATGGCTCGAAAGTGGTCACTGAGACATCTCCAAGAAGGATAAGGAAGTGGGGATACACTAAAACATTCATATTCCAGGGCACCAACCTGTTCAAGCAGCTATTCACAGGCAAATCCTCGGATGTCTATGAGGATATAAGGAACTGAGGCACGCCTATTTGCATGTTTTTATACTAGTTTTCGTCTATTTTATCTTCGGCAATTCCCCGAAATGTTTATAAATCTGCCCAGTCATAGAAAGGCAGGCAGATAGAAGAGACAGGGCACGACCAGCCCGAGGGCTAAAATGGCTACCATAGGAGAGATTACCTTCAGAAACTTCAAATCCTTCAGGAATACCCATATCTCATTAGGCAAGGGATTCAACTGTGTGGTCGGGCCGAACGGCGCGGGCAAGAGCAACATATGCGATGGCATAAGGTTCGCGTTCGGCGAATCGAGCCTGAGGGCCTTGAGGGCGAGAAAGGTGCAGGATCTGATATCATCAGGCAGCGAGAAGGCAATGATACGCTTGAAGATAGAGGATAATAACGGAGCTGCCGCGGAAATCATCAGGGCAATACGCAAGGATGGCAAGACCCTTTACAGGTTGAATGGGAAGAGAGCGACAAGATCGCTCGTTGTAGACTTCCTGAAATCTGAGAGTCTGGATGTCAGCCAGCACAATGTGATTGCACAGGGTGAGGTTGAGAAGATCATAAGGATGACTCCCAAAGAAAGGAGGGAAATCATAGACGACATAGCGGGAGTGGCAGAATTCGAGTCTAAGAAGAAGGAGTCCCTATCTGAACTAGGTAAGGTCGAACAGAAACTCAATGATGCCAGCATAGTTATGAAGGAGAGGGAGGGCATACTAGAGGAATTGGGTACCGAGAAGGATGCAGCCCTAAAATTCCTGTCACTGAAAGATGAGCAAAGAAGGGTGAAGGGCACATTAGTCATTACCACTTACAAGAAATCCGAATCGCAGTTCACATCCCTCGTGAACAAGTGCATGGAAAATGCGAAGGAGAGAGGGGAACTGGAAAGCCAGTCGCAGAAGATGACGGATGAATCAAGTGAAATAGGCAAGCAGCTACATGAGGCGAGCTCCAAGATAACTGGCAAGGACACCCAGAGAATATATGCTGAAGTCGAGGAATTGAGGGGCAAGATAAGCACTGACCTTGGTGTGAAGACAGAGAAGGAGAAGGAAAAGGGCAGGGCTGACAACGAATTCAACGGCCTCAAGGAAGAAGAGAAGGAGATCAATGACAGATTATCATCATTCAGCGGTGCAAAGAGGAGCGCTGCCAGCAGGGCAGCAGAACTGAAGAAGAGGCTGGAGATACTTGAGAAAGAAAAGGAGAAAGTATCGACCACATGGCAGGAGAAGAGGAAGAAGCTGAAGGAACTCGATGATGTTATTGATGAGAAGAACGAGGAGATGTCAAAACTCCAGCAGGATCTTACCAAATTCTCCACACAGAAAGAGATGAAGCAGCCTTCCGGGGACAAGGAGAAGAAGAAGGGC
>Ga0315289_10007440_pt1 | contig 15947 bp, 16 predicted proteins | sample YL17G11_40_MG_FD_203452 | JGI IMG/M metagenome (GOLD analysis project Ga0315289, IMG submission 203452) | Sediment microbial communities from Yellowstone Lake, YNP, Wyoming, USA - YL17G11_40 | ecosystem: Environmental > Aquatic > Freshwater > Lake > Sediment | place: USA: Wyoming | collected... | reverse complement strand
TCAGCCTCGGGTCGGCGATGGAGGCCTCCATCCTGACGGTCCTCCATCTTCATGAACTGGGTATCAAGCGCATCGTGGCCAAGGCCTCGACCGAAGACCATGGGAAAATTCTGGACGCCGTGGGCGCCACAGAAGTCATTAACCCGGAAAAAGACATGGCCGTCCGGACCGCCCTCAAGCTGACCAGTCCCCACATCCTCGAATGCCTGCCGCTCATGTCCGGGGTGAGCATCGAGGAGATCGCCCCGCCGGAGCGCTTTATCGGGAAATCCCTGCGCGACCTCGACCTGCGGAACAAGTACGGAATCCAGGTGATCGCCGTCAGGGAGCTCATCCCCGAGCGGACGCTCTATGTGCCGCCCGCAGACTTCGTCATCAAGGACAGCGACGTTCTCATCGTCATGGGGGAAGAGAAGATGCTGGAGAAGGTGACGGCTTCCTGAAGCCGCTTTCTATCCCGCGATAGGGCAGTCTCCTTCCTGACGGCAGAGAGTGAAATCAGCGTCTCTATTATTGTCAATGAATTGGCCAATATTGACATATCTCTGATATGTATCTATTATATGTATTGGAGATATGCATGAGAACGACTCTGATCATACCCGACGACCTGATGAAGGATTTGATGGAAGAGACGGGCGAAAAGAACAAGAGCCTCCTTGTCCGCCGTTCCTTGGAGGAGATGCTCCGGCGGCTGCGGCGCGAAAACCTGAAGAACCTGCGGGGAAAGCTTCAGCTGGATATCGACCTGGAAACACTGCGAAAGCGGGATCTCCTATGAAGCCCGAGTATTTCGTCGACACCAGCGTCTGGATCTCCTATTTTCGGGAAACAGGATCAGAATACGGGGACTTGATCGATGCGCTCATCGATGAGAACCGTATTCACGTCAACGGCGTCGTCCTGGCCGAGCTGCTGACGGGGGCAAAGAGCGCGGCCGAGTTCGACAGACTGTCATTGGCCTTGGCCGGCCTGAAGTTCATCCCCGGCGATCGCGTATCCTCCCAGGCCGCCGGCCACAGTGGGTTCCTTATGAAGAGGAAGGGCATATCCCTACCGCTGAGCGACTTGATCATCGCCGCTGATTGCATCGATCGCGGCCTCGTCCTCATCGAATCGGACAAGCACTTCGTGACGATCGCCGCCCATCTTCCCCTCAAGAGGCACGCCGCCGGCCGGGGCATCGAATAGTATCTGAGCTTGGTTTTCCGAGCCTGCCGGCAGGGCCGAATTATGGCTGCTCTTACCCCCGCGTTCCACCGTTAAGAAGCAGATATCGTCGCCCAAAGAGGAAAGCGATGGTCTTCATCCTCCTACCGCATTGGACAACGGCCAGGTGATTCCCGAAAGATAAGAAAGATAAGAATCTCGTTTTTGGCTCTGCCAGTCGAGCGAGTCTCTTTGTGACAATTTGCCCCTCCGCTCATCCTGAGAGATAATAAATCGCGGCGTTGGCGCCTGTCAAGTTGAGCTGAAACCAGTGGAGAGCGGTCGGAACGTTGCAGAAAGGCCAAAAAGAGCCGGAAATTCGCCGGACTTCTCCTCCCTGGCAAAGAGAGGATCACGATGAATATTCAGCCGAGGTCTCAGCGGCCAGCGGGACTTCCAGTATCAGGGATGTGGGAGACGACCCTGGCGATGAACTCCAGGTAGTCCATCCACTCCAGATCTTTGGCCTCTTTCCCATAACGGTAGCCGACCTGGGCTCGCTTTTCATTGAGGAAGAGGCGCTCCAGGGATAAAAGCGGGCGGATCATGTATTTACCCACCCGCTCGGCCTCGTGCCTGGTCTTGGCCCGGACCCGGCTGTGGACGTTGAAACCGGTGTGACTTCAGGAGAGGAGGCGGTCCGCCCATTCGGGACTCAAAAGCTCCTTGTGGACCAGAAACCAAAGAACCTCTCCAGCGAAGATCTCAGCCAGCCGCGGGTCGTCGATCCGGGGGACCTTATGGAAGAGGCCTGCCTCATCCACTCCACCCTCGGTCACCAGGAAATGGATGTGGGGGTGGAAATTGATCCGGTCGCCGAATGTCTGAATGGCGGCAATAACTCCGGGCATCAGCTCGCTCCTGGTTGTTACCTCGAAATAACGGGTCAAGGACCGGAGGGCGCAGCGGCAGAGCTCCCCCTGCAGCCGGCGATTGTACTTAAAGAAGATGCGCAGCATCTTAGGGATGGTGAAGACGACCTGGCGGTGGGGGACATCCAGGAGAAGCTCCTCCTGCATCCACTCGCCCCACTCCTCAAGCCTCTTCGAATGGCACGAAGGACAGAAGCCGCGGGTGCGGCAGGAGAACATTAGGAGGCGTTCCGCATGGCAGTCCGGACACCTGATGCGGGCGGACCCAGAGCGCGGGTTGCCGCAGTCGAGGTAGCGCTCGACCACCTCCTTTATCAGGCATAACAGTATCGATTTTCAGATTCATTGCCTTCAGTCTGATGCTTAGCGCTTTGGCCCGACTTCCGTTCGCCCTGCCTGGAGAGAATCGGGCAAAACAGGCCTGTCCGGTCCATTTCAACTGAGAAATAAACCCTTCTTTTGATTTGATCGTAGTAAGATTAGAGAACCGAGCTTGAGATTTTCAATGAGAGAGGGATTACCTTATAAACGAGAAATCAACCTATTCATGATCTTGATGTGTTGCTTTCAGACAGCGAGAGCACAGGATGTTCGGTTCAGGAATTTTAATGATGTCCTTTTAGAAATATATCAACGGTACGACGAAAATAGGGTCAATTTGAAAATTCCCGCAGACTTGTTGCGTGCGGACATAGATTTGTTTGTTAGAACAATTGAAGAAATTGGAGTAAACCCATATATCAATCTATCAAAGGACGCATTTTATAAAGAGATTAAAACATTAAAAGACGGAATCAACCGCCCCCTGACCAGACGCGAGGTTATGTTGCGATTTGTGCCTGTAGTCAACGATCTGCGGCTTAGCCACACACTCGTTTTTATCCCTTGGAAGATTTTCGAGGAAAAAGCGTTGTGTGACAAAATCAACGGAAAATATCTTCCTCTTGATGTCAAAATTGAAGATAACCGGCTCTGGATTGCAAAAAACTACTCACAAACGAGAATTCCGGTCGGGGACGAGATAATTGCTATTAATGACGTAACATCGAAAACCATTATTGATAATTTGTACAGATATGCGGAAGGTGCAACGAAATATTCAAAACTGATGGATATTCAAGACAGTTTCCCGATTGAACTATGGTGGATTTATGATTTAAAGGGACCTTTTAAAATAAAAATGAAAGATGCTGTATATACCCTCGAGGGGTTAGCTTCTATTGAGTTAATGGACCTGAAATCAAAGAGTCAGAATCAAGAAGCGAAAAAGGAAAAGGAACAATATGAATATAATCAAATTGATCCAACGACGAGTCTATTGAATTTCAGGGACTTCGTAATAAAAGATGAGGCAAAATATTACGCTTTTCTTGAATCTGTTTTCCTACAATTAGGAAATAAATCTATAAAGAACTTGATCATTGACGTAAGAGATAATCCCGGCGGCGGGGATGATTATGGCATCGAAATAATAAAATACTTGTACCCTCTGCCTTTCAAGGCTTATTCAAAGTTTTACTATAAAAAAAGCAAGATTCTGGAAGACTTCTCTTACCTGTTTCTTTATCCCGAGGACAGAAACAATCCTAAAATGAGGAAGGCAGCGAATTGTATGGGGGATTGTCAGGAAGAGCACGCATATGGAACATATTATGAATGTGAGAATCAGGCACTGGATCCTAAACCTGACTCGATAAGATATAAGGGAAATGTCTATGTTCTTTCAAACTATAACGTTTATTCGGCTGCAAACTGTTTTGTCGGACTGATAAAAGACTATCGAATCGGGAAAATAATAGGGACTGAAACTGGACAAAGCATGTCAAATGATGGTCAGCAATGCTGGTTTTTTCTGCCACACATTAATGTCATGGCTGGGGGGTCCACAACTTTGTGCGTACGGCCTAATGGTGACTCCAGCACAGCGAGAGGGATAATTCCTGATTATGAAGTGGTTCAGTCGGAGGAAGATGCAAAGAAGGGACTGGATACGGTGATGGGTTTTACGATGAAATTAATTAGGACTAAACTGAGTCCAACAGAGCCTATAAACTAGTGCTTGTTTCACTGTGATCGCATATTTGCTTTATAAGAATCTCCTTTTTGGCTGGGCGGCCGAGCGAGCCTCTTCGTGACAATTTTCCCCTCCGGCCATCTGACCTGCCCCCGGTCAATGTACCACCTCTAGAGTGAAGTTTTCAACCTCCAAAGCCTCTGGAGCTGGAGGCCGATATCCCAAAGCACTGTGCGGCCGGCATTGGTTGTATTCCCTCCGCCAGTCTTCTATCACCACTCTGGCCTCCAACAACGTATCAAAGATCTCCCCGTTCAGTAATTCATCCCTCAGCTTGCCAATGGAGGACTCCACATAGCCGTTCTCCCAGGGACTGCCGGGTTCGATGAATAACGTCCTGACTCCGATCCGTCCCAGCCACTCCCGAACGGCCTTGGCCGTGAACTCCGGCCCATTGTCAGACCTGATATATTCCGGCACACCGCGATCGATAAATAAGCTATATAGCCGGCCCAGGACGTCCTGTGAACTGATCTGGCGAGCAACAACGAGAGCTAAGCACTCCCGAGTATGTTCATCCAAAATAACCAGGATACGGAGCGGCGTTCCATCTGTCGTCCTCGCCAGAGCAAAATCATAGCTCCAGACATGATCCTTCTTCTGGGGGCGAAGTCGGATGCACGAGCCGTCATTGAGCCACAACCGGCCGCGTTTGGGCTGTTTTTTCGGCACCTTCAGTCCCTCCTGCCTCCAGGTCCTCTCCACTCGCTTGTGATTGACCCTCCAACCTTCGTCTCGCAATAAGGCCGTAACACGACGATATCCGTATCGTCCATACTGACAGGCCAAGCCTACGATGCGTTCCACCAACCTCTCCTCATCGTCCGGGATCTTAAGGATATGCCTCTGGGTCGAACGGGCCTGACCCAACACCTGGCAGGCCCGCCGCTCCGATACTCCCAGCTGTTCATAGACATGTTGAACCGCCCGGCTTCTTTTCGCCGGGCTTAGAAGTTTCCCCGGAGGTTCTCCTTCAAGATGGCATTATCCAAAGACAAGTCCGCCACAAGCTTCTTCAGCCTACTGTTCTCGGTCTCTAGCTCCTTCAACCGCCGAGCTTGATCGACTCTCATCCCCCCGTATTCTTTTCGCCAGCGGTAATAGGTCTGTTGCGAGACCCCGATCTTCCGGACGGCCTCTCCCTTGTCCGTACCCTGGCCGAGAAGTAGCTCGGCCTCACGCAGCTTGCCGATGATCTGTTCCGGAGTAAATCGTACCCTGCCCATGAAGGCTCCTTTCTTCCAGGTTTTTCCCATTATACCTGGATCGATTTAAGGGGGGCAGGTCAATATTGCAGTCTGTGCTTGGTATGAGCTCCTCTGGCGTATCTGGCCATAGCCAGATTATGCCGGATTTTCCTTCACTCCGCCAGCCAGAGCTGGCTTCGTTCCGGGTACCATTCATCCCCAGGCTAAAGCCTGGGGTTTACTGGCCTTTTCTATTAATCAATTCACTCTCTTGGCCGCGGGGGGGGCCCACCGGCCGTCCACGACCTGGGCCTTGGGAGAGTAAAGCCGCATCGTGACGGCCAGCTTGCCCTTGGCCGGCCCGGGAAGCCAGTTGGGCTCCTTGTCCGCTCCGGGCGATTCGCTCTGGATATAAATGTCGAGCGAACCGTCGGCGTTGAAGGTCAGGGGGTCGTGGTCGCCGACGGCGAAGCGGTTGAGCTTGTTGACGACCTGGAACCCCTCCTCGTCACGCATGGAGATGGACCAGAGCGCCTCCACGGGAGATCAATCCGCGCTTTCTTCTCCACGCTTCGGATTCCCCGGCACATTACCGCCGGATGCAAACCGCGGAATTCGACACTCGCTTTGACCCAACAACCGCTCGGTCTTTTTGCCAATCTTCTTGGCATGTGGCCTGCCACCGAGCGTCCCTAGGTACCTTGGCGGTTGTCGGTCATGCTGTCAGAGCGCTCGGTGGCATTTGCAAAACCGAACTCGCCACAGCGACTATGTCACCGATCGAAATCTCATACATGATAGAAAGCACCACGACAACGAACGCAGAGCTTTCTCTCCACGCCTAGGGCTCAACAGGATCGATGTTTGCCATCAAATAGTTAATTAATCATGCCTGACACCAACCTCTCGGTCACCTCAGCGCGGGCCCGGGCTTCACAGGTTATTTAGGCTCACTTCACAAACGCGTGTATATTGACCGCGAGGGACCAATAATAATCATACATGTCGTACCACGTGATTCCGTCGTGACTAATGTAGGTCACATCGGGTAGATTATTTGGTATTTGATAGTTAAAGCCACTTACATAATCCGTACAGGGAACCGGATAGCCGTCTCCTGGCGTAGTGAACTTTATCACGACAGAAAACTTCTGACCGTTCGTTAACGGCACTGTTGTGCTTAGCGCCTTTGTGTAGTACCCGGCCCTAGAGACCGAGCCTGAGAGAGTCGACTTAAGAGTGCCGCTTGCCGGGTTGTCCGTGCTGGGGTTAACGTAGACTTTTGCAGTAAACTGAGTACCGTCGATTGTTGTCCAGAAGCCTATTGCCTTAAGCGTCCCGGCGGCTGAGGCTGTAAATACGTTCGCTCCGTACGCAGTGTCGTCTGTTACCCATCCATAGGAGTTTTCCATGCCAAAGGGGTCGTAGAAGTAGTGCGTCGTGTAATTCGAAACCGCTGCCCCGGTATAGACAGCGTTTTCAGTCCAGCCCATATTGATATCGTAGTACGAAACGTAAAAGTCTCCGTAATCGCCCCACGACGTGCCCCAGCTATTCCTGCAGATCCACGCGCCGTTTCCGGGAGGCACCGTAGAGAAGTTTGTTTTAGGGAAGCTGTCATCCCAGCCGATGATTGTCACCGCGTGATTCCCCCCCGCGCGCGTCTTGTCATAGTATGAATACGTCGCTGGATTCCAGTAGGGGGTCAAAACATTTGAATACCCCTGCCACTGGAAGGCGGAATATACGGCGCCATAAGTCATTAAGGCGCTCTTTATCTTGCCGTTGTCCGTTCGTGAAGTTTTAATCGGCAGAAAATACACGTTTTGTACGTGCTTCACCAGCGGGCATGTGGTCACACCTGTGCACGACGGCCCGGAGTAAGGGTCACAGGCATTCGTCACCGGCCCTGCGTATATTGGGTTACCACTGTAATCCAGCATGGTGCAGCCCCACCGAGAGAGGTAGGCGGTTGCAATCAGCGCATTTCCGCCGTAACAACAGCTCCAATCAAAATCGTGCAAGACATTCATATTGTTCTCTGAGGTTCGCGTGGTGTACCCAGGCCGCAAATACGATTCCAGCGACTCGAGCGAGGCAAACGTCCAGCAGCTGCCGCACGCTCCCTGATCGTATACCGGGCTCACCTTGCCCAGTGCGCGAAGGTCGTATACCACCGGGTATGCCAAAGCCTCAGCCTGCGGAACGGCTGGACTGACCCCCCTTGAAAGCTTGATGGGTGGCGGCACGTATCCGAGACCGCGTCCGTCCGGCGTGCGATTCACCACCTTTCCCGCTGCCTTGTCCCGCAGGTATCGCAAAAAGTCTGGGCTTAGCGGCCTTTGCTGCAGCCCAGGCGGAAGTGAAGACTTGGCTCCCGTAATCCTTTGCGCAGCAATCGTGCTGCTGTCACGTTGCGCAAGCGCCACTCCCACCGCTCCCAGTGAACCCACCAGGAGGATGATGAGGGCGATCGTCCATTTTGATTTTTTCATTCCCCTTCCTTCCTTTCTTTTTTAGGGAAAAACGTTTTCTCTTGGATATTACTCCACCCAATTCCGATCAATAACAATCAATTACGGTCAACTCACATCACCTCCTTATGACTAGAACCAACAAGCAAAAAGACGAATACCTATTTTGTACCTGACCCTTTCCATGACCCCTCGCCGCCTCGGCCGCGCGCCACTCCCACAGATGCAAAAAGGCACCCCCGTGTTTACAATGAAGATTTTTCCCTGCCCATTCCATTCCTATCCACCCCCTGCCGGAGTCTGGCAAAACTTCCAGCTGGGTCAGGAAATGGAACCAGATAGAATCACCCTAGCGGGCTAATAAGTTGATCCCGCTCCTTTCCTTTTTCATATTGTCTCCCTTCCGTATCGTTTGTCAAGCTTTTCTTTAATTCTGAAAGGCAAGCCTCGATGAGGAAGGAAACATCTATTTACTGAGCGAACGGATGAAGCACCGGAAGTGAAACTTGATCATTTCGGGGGTCAGGGGAAAGCCCAACGGAAGGGTTTTTATGTGCTATCAAGCAAAATCTGTTACACCGGTGCGTGTGTTAAGTTCTGCCCTGCTTGCGCTACAACCTCAAAAAGGGAGTGAGGACTCGATGGCGCAAGTGCTTGATAATGAAGGAATGGGCGATACAGGATTTGAACCTGTGACTTCTACCGCGTGTAGGAAGCAACGCAAAAACGTAAGGCAAAGAAAATAATGTCCATGTTCCGTGGCGTTTCTATTGCTATTCCATGGCGGAGAGGATCATAGATCACTTGAAGTTTAAGGATAAGAAATTCGTTTTTTTGCCGCCCTGGCAAAATGGGTATTCATGCGCCGACTTTGCCTCACCCCATCGGTGGGGATGGTAAATCAGGGAATCGCCCCTTGCCAAATTGAGCTGAAACCGATCGAAAGAGGCCAGCCGGTCGCGGACATGCCAAGAAGCGCCGGAAATCAGCCGGACCTCTCCTCCCGGGCAAAGAGAAGATCACGATAACTATTCCGTGGAGGTCCAAGCGGCCACCAGAATTTCCTGATAGGCGATACGGGGCGGCGGGGGCCTCTCCGCAAAGAAGGTCAGCTTCAGGTGGTCGATAATCCTGTCGACCACAGCATAGTCGGTGAGGAAAGCGATGCCCTTCATCTTGCCACCGCATTGAGGGCAGACCATCGGGTCAACCTCATAGACCTTGCGGATCATCTCCGCCCAGCCCTTGGAGGGAACGGGCCGGAGCTGGTCCTCCACCATCCGGAGAGGGAAAGCCTGACGGCTCGCCTTCTTGACCTTCCCTCGATGGGCGTTGGCGTAGAGGCCGTAGTACCGCACCGTGACCTGTCCCTTATCAGGGATATGGGAAGTCACTCGGGCGATGAACTCCAGGTAGTCCATGTGCTCCACCTCTTGGGCGTCGTTCCCATGCCGGTAGCCGACCAGGGCTTCCCCTTCATCCAGGGAGAGGCGCTCCAGGGAGAGAAGCGGCCGGATCATGTATTTTCCGACCCGCTCGGCCTCTTTCTTGGTTTTGGCCCGGACGCGGCTGTGGACATGGAAGCCCGTGTGCCTCCAGGAGAGAAGGCGTTGTGCCCATTCGGGGCTGAGAAGCTCCTTGCGGACAAGATCGGCCAGGACCTCGCGGGCAAAGAGTGAGGCCAGCCGCGCGTCGTCTATCCGGGGGATCTTGTGAAAGACCCCGGCCTCATCCACTCCGCCCTCGGTCACCATAAAATGGAGGTGGGGGTGAAGGTTGATCCGGTCGCCAAATGTCTGAATGGCCGCGATGACCCCGGGCATCAGCTCGCTGCCGGCCGCGATTTCGAAATAACGAATCAATGAGCGGAGAGCCGAGCGGCAGAGCTCCCCCAGGAGCTTCCGGTTGTACTTGAAGAAGATGCGCAGCATCCTGGGGATGGTGAAGACAACCTGGCGGTGAGGGACATCCAGGAGGAGTGTCTCTCTCATCCACTCTCCCCACTCTTCCAACCTCTTGGCATGACAGGAGGGACAGAACCCCCGCGTGCGGCAGGAGAACATCAGGAGGTGCTCCGCCTGGCAGTCCGGACAGCGGATGCGGGCAAAGCCACAGCGCGGGTTGCCGCAGTCCAAGTAGCGCTCCACGACTTCCTTGACGATCGGGCGGAAGAAGCCATATTCCTTCTCAAAACGTCCCTCATACTCCGCCAGGAAACGGTCGAAGTAATGAAATAAAACCCGATAAAGGACAGTCCGCTCGGGATGTCGGGGACGATATACTCCCGTCATGGCGGGAGAATGGCCTCAAGAAACGGGCCATGGCCATGGATAGGACCTCATCCTTCCGAAAGAACGGAAAGAACTGTGGCCCGGAAGCCCGAATCAAGGCCGGAAAACGTCAACCGGAGTTATCGTCCGGTGGAGGGAAATGGAAACGGCAGGCGACGAGAAGAGCGTAATGTGTAAGCCGGCCCTTATTCTTCGAGAAGCCCCCTCAAAATCTCCCGCGCCACCTGTTTGGCCTGCCTCCCCGTCTCCCGGGACGGGCCCACGCATGAGGGGCAGCCTTCCTGGCAGGGACAGACGTTGATCGTCTTCAGGCCGTGCCTGATCAGGTCGGGTTGCCTTCCGACTGGATCCGGAAGGGATCATGTCTCGGTGTTGGTACGTGGTCCCACTTTTATACAATCGGCGTTTCAAACAGGCATGGGAAGTTATTGATCGGTGGTGCCGTGACATGCCGGAACATGTTTGGGCGCATGGAGTGCTCTCCTTCTACTATGCGATGCACGGCCAAAAGCCAGAGAGCCTGAATCTGATAACCGATGCGGTGCTGTCCATTTATAGGAAGGACGCGTCTGCGATTTTATTCTTAGCGTCTATCTATGCCATGAACGGCGAAACAGACGAAGCTCTGAAGTGGCTTGGGTATTGCTTGGACATCGGTTGCATCAACTATCCGTTCCAATCTAGGCTCGATCCGTACCTCGAGAGCATCCGTGGCGACCCACGCTTTCAGAATCTCATAGAGCGCGTCAAATATGAATGGGAGCATTTCGAGGTGTGAGGACGCCGACCCCGGCCTGCCCGAAGTCGCAGATGCCAGGAAGAGACTGGCGGGGCTGTAGGATTAGGTTGACTATTCTCTCTAATTATTGATACCCTTTAGCCACACTCGATAAAGGGGTCAGCCATGGCCGTCAAGTGCCCGAAATGTAAGTTTGAAAATCCCGACGATACTTCGTATTGCGGCAAATGCGCTACTCCGTTTGCTTCTCCCGATGAGGCACTTGGCTCTCTTACCAGGATCATTGATGCGGCTGGCCGTGATTTGGCCAACGGAACGCTTATTGCCGGAAAATACCGAATCCTAGACAAGCTTGGTGCTGGCGGAATGGGGGAGGTCTATCGAGCTGAAGACCTCAGCCTAAATCGTCAGGTCGCAATCAAAGTGCTGCCTGCTGTGTTCGCCATGGACCGAGAGAGGCTAGCCAGATTCGAGCGCGAAGCCAAAGTCCTGGCCTCTCTTAATATAAATTCGACGCCAAGGGAAAGTTCTTGAGGAACCTGATTAAAAAGGGTGAAGGACCGGGCGAAGTCCGGGAATATGGGGACGTTCTACTGGCGAAGGATAACCTTGTCTTCCTCGACACGATGTCCAACAAGATCATCACGATGGATTTCAATGGGAGACTGCTCGACGAATTCGGACTCGGCCCGAAGCGCTTCTCCCGTCTGATCGCCGTTTATGACAACAGATATTATCTCGTGGATTATGTCCGGAAAGATTTCGAACGGAAGAACGGCCTGAAGGAAACCGGGCACGACCTCTACGTCGTTTCCAGAAAGGGTGAGGCGACGAAAACCCCATGGGGCTTTCCAACCGTGGCCGCTTACTATTTCGGCGAAAGGTCTACGAGTTCGGGGACGGTCACGTGGATTCAGAAGGCCCAGGCCCAGGAGCACTTCGTCTATCTCAGCAGTACCCAGGACTATCTCGTGAAGCTGCTGGACCTGGATAAAGCGGACATCGTGCGCGCGTTTCGAAGGGCCTATATGCCGGTGAAGTTCGAGCCGCCGGCCCGGGAAAAACAATGGTATCGGGAAAGAGGGTTTCCAGACCGCTTAAACGACGTCCAGAAGCTCCTCGTTCATGGAGATCATCTCTGGGTTCTCGCGTCAACGATCGAGAAAGACCGGGGCATATTGACCGACGTCTTTGACCGGGAAGGGAAGTATATCGACTGCTTTTACTTGCCGCTTCCAAGGCTGAAACAGAATTGGGTAGGATATCCGCCCATGGCCGTCAGCGGTTCCTTTCTTTACACGGTCGAGTGGAACAAGGAGGGAGATATATTTATTGTCCAGTATCAGATCGGCGGGCTGAATTAGGGGACGCTACGAAGACAATCCGGACTATGGAAAGCGCGTTATTTTGAAAAAGGTCCTCCTCATTCTGACCATGGCGGCGTCGCTCTATGTCGCCTCCTGCCGGCCCAAGTTGGCGAACGTCGAAAAGCGTGTCGAAAACGGCGTGGAGGTCGTCATCAACCATGTGACTCACGAGACCGTGCGCAAACTTCACCCTCCCCTCCGCCTGGACGAGCTCTTCGTTATCGACACCGAGAACGCCGAAATCGCACGGCTGGGGATTTCGGACATCTGGGGATTCGACGTCAATTCCGCGGGGGAGATCTTCGTGTTCAAATCGCCGCTGAGCCAGGGCGACTTCATCTATAAGTTTGACGCGGCCGGCCGCTTCCTGTCCTCGTTCGGACGAAAGGGTGAAGGGCCGGGAGAGCTTCAGGTCCCGATTTTCCAAAAGCTCTCCGCAAACGGCGAGCTCTGCATTCCGGATTCAGGCAAAAGAAAGATGTTCGTGTTCGACCGCGAAGGAAAACTCCTGAGGGAAATGCCCATCAAGCCGCGGCTTCGCCCTGCTACCGACCTGCTGGTCCCTCTGGATAACACCCGCTTTCTTTATCGGAGGGTCGAGTTTGACGCCACGCGCCCCGTCGCCAAGATCGCCTACGTTTTCTCCATCGTCGATCGCGAGTACTCGGAAATCAAGGAACTGGACCGGATCGCGGTCGAAGACGCCGATACGGTCGCCAAGGTCCGCTATCCTTTTCCATTCATCAGGTGGGCACTCTCCGGAGATAGAATCTTCCTCGCCAACGACGAGCGGGGATATGAAGTACGGGCCTATGATTTCAATGGAGAATTGGTCAGGAGAATCAGGAAAGAGGGTCCCCCCGTCAAGTATCCAGAGAACATGAAACAGGATGTGCTGAAGAATATCGATACCTCTTCGCTCGCCTTTCTTAAAACGAAGATCAAGTTCGCGGATCCGGCTCCGCCGTGCCAGCACTTCTGGGTCGACGACGAGGGGAGGCTCTTTGTCGTGACCTACGAGCAAGGGGTCAGGCCGGGAGAATTCCTGATCGATATTTTCGACAATGGCGGCGTTTTCATGGGTCAGATGAGCTTGAATATCCAAGCCGGCATGAAACTCTTCGAGCAGGCGCCGCGTCTCGACTCTTGGACGACTATGAAGAATGGCCGGTTGCATTGCCTCCGGGAAAAAGATACCGGCTACCTCCAGCTGGTGGTTTATCGCGTGAACTGGGTGAACTAGGCCGCGCCTGGCGTGCCTATCTTGAGGAGCGCACCACGATGCGCAGGCTGGTGAGTGATATTCTCGGGTCCGACGGCCCTTCGCGCGTTATTGCCATATCATGCGATAGACCGCGAGCCGCTTGAATCCGCTGGGCTTTTCCTGGACGACGTATAGACGGTCTCCCCGGACCCTAGCCAGGATCCGGCCTAAACCAGGCCGCACGACGTTCAGGCTCGTCCGGCCGATGAAGGCTCCATCCGTGTCGATGATATCGAAAATGAACTCTCCGGGCGCTTTGCCCGGTTCGTAGGTCATGACCAACAAGCGGCCCGCTTCGTCGGCTATAAACGACTGGAAGGCGTGCCAGTTCTCAGGAAAATACATCTTCGCGGCATATTCCGGGATCCCTTCTTCGTATATCTTTAGAGTCCTCTTTCGGAATTCGTCCGGGACCGGGACAGGCTTGTACTCCTTCCGAATCTTATGGAGGAGCTTCCCTTCAAGGTCGAAAACCACTATTTCGTAGTCGCGGTCCGAATTCCCAGTAAAAATCCGATCCGCTGAGGTCTTGGCCAAAAATACGTAGTCAATCCCGCTGACATACTTTTCTGGAACCTTATCTAATATCAACTTGTTGGGATAAGACGCGAACCTGTCGATCTCGTGGCGGAAGCGGAAATCCTTGCCGGCAATGCCGGTCACCAGGGAGAGGTACTTCCCCTTGAGGTCTCCTTTCTCCATCCGCGAGACGAGAAAAGTCCCATTATTAAGTTGGACAATATCCTCGAATCCACCCTCGGGACCGCCCTCGGTCAACGACCTTCCAGAGCCATCATAAATGTGGTACTTGTTCTTCGGGCTCTCCAGCACCCAGACCCGGTCCATTGCGTCGATATGAACTCCGCCCGGGTATTCGAGCTCAAACGGTCCCTGTCCCATGGGGCCGAATGAAAGGAGCGGTTTGCCCTCGGGCGAGAGCTTGAAGACGATGTTTCCCGGGTGGGTGGGAGGCACTATAACGTAGATGTTCCCCTGGGAATCCACGTCGAAAAGATAAATGTCCGTCACGCCGGCCTTGGCCACCATGTTGCTTTCCGTGTCGACGGCCAAGATTTCCTGAAGATTGAGAGACGAAGGCCGGCCAGGCATGCGGTAGGGCTCGAGGTGGTTCATGACAACCTCGACACCGTTTTCCGTGATACGCTCGATCTTGCCGCGCTTCCCCCCGCACCCGATTATGCAGGGGCAAGTGAGGATTAACGCGAGTGCCAGGACGGATGTGCCAAATTGTTTCTTCATGAAAGCCCCTTTTGCCTCGGGCGTTGCATAGCGCGAATCTATCATGTCGGGCATGACGCACCACCGCCGCGAATTATACTTCGAGCCTCGGTACTTGGCAAAAAGACCACCATCGTGGAGCCTCCACTTTAATCCATTTGGATCACGTATTTGATTATTCTGCTGACGTCATCCTTGTCCCTTTCGATCTTCCAAAAGTACCCGTGCTGAATAATCGTCCCGCTGAAAGGGTATTCAGCCGGGGGTGAAATCTCGACCCTGCCGATATATTTCCCATCTTTGGCAAATGCGTCGAAGAACCTTTTTTCCGCTTCTCTGTTGACCTGATAAGGGTGAACCCAGATGTTTCCCTCCGAGTCCACCGTGATGCCGTCAAAGGCGGGCTTAAGTTGGGGGAAAGTTGTGTTCTTGATAATAAAGTCAGGGGCGCCCTTCCTTATCGTCCTCGTCCCGTCTGCCGCCAAAACAGCGACATTCATGGCCGAGAAATAGCTCTGTTTGTCTTCTTCGGTCACCCTGATCGGCGAATATTCGTGCCGGAAGGCGAACACCTTCCCTTTCGCGGGATCATAGACCGCAATCTCATACGTCTCGGAGAAGCCGATGACTATGTTCCCGTCAGGAGTCACGTCCCAATAAACCCGGGGATTATACGGCTGGTGGACTTCCGCCATACCAGGATCATAGATTCGCCTGAAACGGAAGAGCGGCTTCGCATAGAGTGTCTTGACGAATTCCATTTAAAATATAAGAACTTGGTTTTTCGGGTCCGCCGGCTGCGGCCGCATTTTCGCCATTATTATCCCCTCTAACCATCGTGTGGAAGCATAAGAGATGACCAACAAAGATGTCAAGCACAGCTTGGCCGTGCGGATGAGGTAGACAAGCCGCTCCTGTGAGCCAAAGCGCCGGAAATCAGCCGAACCTCCCCTCCTAAGCCAACAGAGAATCACGAAGAATATTCAGCCGGGGTCTCCGCCGCCATCAGAACTTCCTGGTAGGCCAGGTGCGCCGGCGGAGGTCTCTCGGCGACGAAGGTCAACTTTAGGTGGTCAATGATCCTGTCCACCACGGCATAATCGGTGAGGAAAGAGATGACGCGCATCTGTCCGCCGCACTGAGGACAGACCATCGGGTCAACCTCATAGACCTTGCGGATCATCTCCGCCCAGCCCTTGGAGGGAACGGGCCGGAGCTGGTCCTCCACCAT
>Ga0315289_10007439_pt1 | contig 15947 bp, 9 predicted proteins | sample YL17G11_40_MG_FD_203452 | JGI IMG/M metagenome (GOLD analysis project Ga0315289, IMG submission 203452) | Sediment microbial communities from Yellowstone Lake, YNP, Wyoming, USA - YL17G11_40 | ecosystem: Environmental > Aquatic > Freshwater > Lake > Sediment | place: USA: Wyoming | collected... | reverse complement strand
CCGAGCGTAAAATTTGCCGCCCTTACCGGCGAGGTGCTGGCGGAAATAGATAAGGCTCGTAGGGCCTGCACTCGGCCGACGGGTTCTGTCGACGCCATCTTTTTCCGTGCCCAGGATGGTTCGGTGCGGCTGGATTTGGCATCCAGGCGCCCGCAGTGGATTTCAGCGATGCGTCCCCCGTGTCACGATGGCGTGACCATCGCCAACGGTATGCTGTATTGGTGGCCGTCTGTGTGCGACTGCCAACTGACGCTATATGGCGTCACCTGCCTGGGACCGGCTGGAGACTTCGACTTCAGTCCGCAGGCAACCGAAGAGCAGCGCCTGGAAAAATACGCCGATGATTTGACCAAGGTCGCAGATTTGCCTCAATCGCCGGCTGATTGGCCCACGTTTCGCGCGGACAATATCGGTAGCGCAGCCACAAACGTACGTGTTCCTGATAAAACCAGTCCCCTTTGGGGGTTTACGCCCGAGAGCACTGTCCCTACAGCCGCTCCTGTTCCTACGGCGCCGGTTGCAGTAGGCGGACTCATATTTGTCAGCGGTCCTGATGGAATTGTAAGAGCGCTGGACGCGGCAACGGGGCGGCAACAATGGAAAGCCTATACCGGCGGGTCAGTCCGTTTGCCTCCAACCATCTGGAAAGGCCGGGCACTGGTCGGCTCCGGCGACGGATGGGTTTATTGCTTCGAGGCTAAGACGGGCCGGCTTCTCTGGCGATTCCGTGCAGCCCCCGCCGAGCGTCTGATACCCGTCTACGGCCAATTGCTTTCAACCTGGCCGGCTGCCAGCGGAGTGCTGGTCGATGATGGGACTGCATATCTGGCTGCCGGCATTGTTAATTACGATGGCACATACGTTTATGCGATCGATGCCGCAACCGGCAAGATAAGATGGCAAAACAATACATCCGGGCATCTCGACCGGCAGGCTCGCACGGGCGTGAGCGTGCAGGGACATCAGCTACTTTATGGCGGCAAACTGTACTTGGCCAGCGGCACCTCTATCTCGCCGGCCGTCTATGACGCTCGTGATGGCAAGTGTCTGAACGATCCGGCGCCGCTGGCAAGCTGTGAATCATCCAGTCCGCGTGGCTGGGAGCTTTCGCTGCTTGCAGATCAGGTCGTCGCCTGCGGCAAACCTTTCTATGCCCACCGAGAATATGAGGTCTACGATGATACTGTTTTTAACAAGGTATATCTGGCCTCCAGCGGCGATCGGGACATTGTCTGGACGAGCAGCCAATACAGCAGCAAGGTTATGCGCTTTGCTCACATCGACCGCACGTCACTGAGTAAAAGCATGGCAAATCCCGGCAACCGGTTCAACGTCGACTTCAGAAGGCTCGGCATTAAAGACCAGCCGCTGTGGAGCTATGACTGTAAAGACAGCGTCGCTTGGGCGGTTTGCAGTAATGCCGTATTGGTTGCCGCTAAGAGCCAAGTCGTCGCCCTAAATATTGAGGATGGTTCGGTACTATGGTCACAGCCTGTGCCGGCTGCGCCGGTTCCGTGGGGCCTGGCCGTCGACCGCGATGGCCGAGTGATAGTTTGTCTTGAGGATGGAAAGATTTTGTGCTTCGGTCAGAGATTCTTTGCCTCCGGACAAATTGGAGCGGAAAGGTAACCTTATTTTTATATAGGAGCGAAACTCATAATATGTAGCTGGTGCTAAAGTCTTGAGTGGAGATTAACTTAATTATGAAAATATTAAAGCGATTTCATTTACCTATCCTGATGTTAGTCTTCTGCGGAGCAGGCTGCTTGAACGATAAAGCTTTGTTGTTACGTTCGGACGAAAAATATGCCGACCAAAATGCTTTTGGTATGATAAGAACCAGCAGTAAGACACTGGCGCCCGTATATGCCCCTTTGGCTGAGCAGATTGTTTCAGATTTCGACCTGAGCAAAAAAGATGGTATCGGGATTGACTTAGGAGGCGGTCCAGGCACGCTCATTGTCGAATTGTGTAAGCACACACAACTTCATTGGATCAATGCCGACATCAATCCGCATTTCTTCCCACATTTCTATAGGCAAGCGGAAGAATGCGGTTTTGGGCACCGGGTGAGTGCTATGTTCGCCGATGCCCATTCTCTTCCTTTTCGCGATAATTATGCGGATATAATCGTTTCCAGGGGTTCCTACCACTTCTGGGAAGATAAGGTGCGAGCGTTCAGCGAGATATATCGTGTGCTCAAACCAGGCGCGGTAGCTTACATTGGACGGGGCTTCTCGAGAAATCTGCCTGTCGAAACGGCAAAAAAGATACGTGCAAAACAGGGTAAAAAAATGAGATATGATGTGGGGAAAAAAGCTGATGAACTGTACAACATAATGAATGAGCTGGGAATCAAAGACTACCGCATTGATATACCGAAACCGCCGGGCAGTGAAAATGTCAATTATGGGATTTGGGTCGAATTTAGTAAACCCGAAGCAAACGTGTGTAGAAAAGAGGGAGGACAAGATAATAAATCGAATGCAAAATCAAAATCGGTCGAAAGTGGGCTTTACCCTAATCGAGCTATTAGTGGTTATTGCCATTATCAGCCTGTTGATGGGAATACTCATACCGGTTTTGCACAAGGTGCGGTTTAGAGCTAATGAGACGGCTTGTCTGAGCAACCTTCGGCAGGTGAACCTGGCATTGATTATGTACGCCAACGATGACAGCAAGCAGTGGTATCCGCTGGAGCCAACCGAGCATAATCCGCATCCTGGTCTGCTGGAAAGGCTCAACGCGTACAAAGACGAAGGCTTGATGAAGGCCTTTTATTGCCCACAGGCTAACTTCATGGAGCAGATTGCGAATGATCCAAATGGGGGCGTGCCTATCGGGGGCGTGGACTCGGTAATCGACACTCCTGAAAACCGCCAGATAGGTAACGTCACATACCTATACTGGAGCTTCCGGGCAAACAAACCGGGGCCGAATGGAGGGACGTGGCGCGATACTGCCTACTTCCTACCGCGCCAGCTAACCTTGCAGGCAATGGAGGCTCACCGTGATCGGCTTGGCACAACAAACCAGACTGACATCCAAGACAAGCGGTTTCAGGAATGCGTTAAAGCGGCGCCTGCGCAAATCTGGGTCGTATGTGATTTCTTCCGAAAAAAGGCAATCTTCCCCCATGGCCGCAAGCCGGGCCAGACAGAAGGTGGGATCAATGTGAACTTCCTGGACGGCCATGTCGGCCGAGTCTACAAAAGCCCCAGAGACAGCTACCGCTGAACAAGAAAAAAATTCGGAATTCCAAATGAAAATTGACAGTTGCAAATTGCCGAGAATCGTGGTGCTGATGACCTGTATCTGGTGCTGTGTCCAGGCTCATCCGGTCTTTGCGTGCAGATACAACGTCCGCGAGGTTGGCTTCGTCGACCTGGGCATCGAGCGGTATCGCTTGTACGGCTATGTCGACAAAAATACGCCTGCCGAAATCACTTCGAGCTTTGAGCAAATATCGTACGCAGCGCTGCTGGAGAGCAATATAGAAGCTGAGATTATTGATGTAAATCAACAGAAGGACCATCCGGCGATAAAATATCTCGATTCATTGCAGCTCGCTGCGCTGGCCGCGGGGCAGATACAGACTTTCCCTTCTGTGGTTCTTGTCTCGCCCGATGGGCAGACACTATCTGTGCCGCTGAATAGTACAAGGCAGCCGTTCGAGCAAACGCTCAGGTCGGCACTTGACGATATTTTATCCTCGCCAAAGCGCCAGGAGATTCTCCAGCAGGTCGCCAAGGCATACGGCGTTGTGCTTCTGATTGAATCAGCAGACGGGGAGCAAAACAAAAAGGCAAAAGAAGCTGCCCGTGGGGCCATTAAGCTGGTAGCTGGGCAAATGAAATATCTGCCCAAGCCCATCGCTCATCCGCCCGTGCTGATCGAATTGAGTCAAGCATCGCTTTCGCAGGAAAAGGTCTTGTTGTGGAGCCTGGGTCTGGATAAGGACAAGCTTGACCAGCCGCACGCAGCGGTGCTCTATGGGAGAGGCCGATGGATCGGGCCGATGTTCAAAGGCGAGCAAATAACGCAAGACAATCTAACTGCGGTTCTGTTCGTGATCGGCGAGGATTGCGAGTGCGGTTTCGACCACCGATGGCTGCAGGGCACAATGCTGCCTGCCAGATGGGACGAAAACTTGCTTTCCTCGGCAGCGGAAAGCCTGGGATTCGATCCTGAAAGTCCGATGATAAAGGCCGAGATTAGCTGGATAGTAGGAAGAGGATTTTCTTCATATCCCGACGTCCCGCTTGGCTACCAGGAATTGGTTGTGGAATCACAGCCGGAGGGTGGCGATGGCGCTGGCCATCCCCAAGCTGCGCTTGAGGATGCCACCCAGCCAGGCTTACAGCCGGCTCAAGAAAAATCTGGACCCGGCACCACAGGTGTGCCGGCTAAACATCGTCTGTCCTGGGGCGTAGCCCTGGTCGCTGGTTTGACAGTTCTAATCATAGCCATCGGCCTGTTCATCGTGCTTCGAGCGAGAAAGAATTTATGACCACGCCGGGCCTTATCTTGCGAGAAATTCTGCATCGAAAGACTAATTTCCTGCTCAGTGTGTTAGCCGTCACCGCAGCGGTGGCCCTATTCATTTCGTTTTTCACCGCCGGGGCAGCTTCTGAGCGGGAGACCGCTCGTCTGATGCTGCAGATGGGTTACAACCTGCACATCGTGCCGGAAGGTGCGGACAGAAGCGAGTTCCTGCTCACCGGGCTGACCGACAAAACCATGCCGGAGGAATACCTGGAAAAGCTCGCCATCCCGAAGGCATTCTCCTACAATCACCTGCTGGGCACTTTGCAGCGCAGAATATCGTGGCAAGGATTGGAATTAGTCCTGACCGGCCTGGCTCCGGAGGTCTGTCCGCCTGGAGCAAAAAAGCCGCCGATGGTCGAGCCGATTCCACAAGGTACGGCCTACGTCGGATATATCATCGCAGATAGACTCAAGCTGAAGGCGGGCCGGATTATCGAGATTGCGGGCAAGCAGTTGAAAATAGTCAGGTGTCTGTTTGAACAGGGTGGCGTAGATGATATCCGCATCCAGTGCCACCTAAAAGACGCCCAGGAAATTCTAAACCTGCCCGGCCGGATCAGCGAAATCCAGGCGGTGGACTGCCTCTGCTTTGTCGATACAAACGACCCGGTATCCATATTGAGAAAAGAAGTTGCCTCCATTCTGCCGGACGTGCAGGTTGTTCAGGCAAAGCCCATCGCGACTGCCCGCGCAAAACAGCGACAAATGATACAAGGCGTGTTTGCCGTCATCGTGCCCGCTGTTGTTATTGCCTGCGGAATATGGATTGGCGTACTGGCCGCTGTAAACGTCCGGGATAGATACCAGGAAATCGGCGTCATGCGGGCCCTGGGATACGGCTCGGGCAAAATCACGGCGCTGTTTCTTGGAAAGGCGGTAATAGTCGGTCTGTTAGGGGCAATTATCGGCTTTCTTGTAGGCACGTATCTGGCTTTGCACTTTGGTCCGGAGATTTTCAAAATGACCGCCAAGACAGTGATGAAACCGCAGTTGCCTCTGCTGGCCTGGTCGCTTATCTTTGCTCCGCTTTTTGCGGCAGTTTCCAGCTTTATCCCGGCGATGATTGCGGCAGCTCACGACCCGGCGGTAGCCCTGAGGCAAGAATGATAACCACAGATTTCATAGTATTTTACCGCCGACCCCGCAGAGACCGCGCAACGGAGGACGGAGGACGGAAAACGGACGACGGATTGCTGTCTTCCGTCCTCTGTCTTCTGTCTTCACATTTTACTCTGCGGGCTCGGCGTCCTCTGCGGTTAAGTGAGCAGATATGATTCGGCTGGAAAAGGTTGTAAAGACTTACCGAACTCACCGGGGCGTTTGCAAGGCTCTGGATGAGGTTACCCTTAGCATCGAAAAGGGGCAGTTTGTTGTTATTTGCGGGCCCAGCGGCAGCGGAAAAACTACTTTGCTTATGACCATCGCGGCAATGTTGCATCCCTCCAGCGGAACCGTCACCATCGAAGGACACAATCTCTATGCGCAGACGGCCCGCGCCAGAGCCATATTCAGAGCGCAGAACATCGGTTTTGTTTTTCAGGATTTCGCGTTGGTGCCCTATTTGAATGTCGCTGAAAACGTGGCTTTGGCCGGCGGGACCCACCTCCGGCGCGAACGTTTAGCCGTCGCCGGCACGGGCAGGAACCCCGCAATAAATTGCGGGGCTAACCGGTTAACCCCGCCATCACTATGGCGGGGTTCCCCTGAGGATGCCACCCAGCGGGGACCCAATTGCGGGGCTAAACGCGCTTATGAGCTGATAGAAATACTCGGGCTGACCGACCGAATTTATCACAAGCCCTCGCAGCTTAGTGCCGGCGAAAAGCAGCGTACCGCGATAGCCAGGGCACTACTCAACCGCCCAAAGATCATCCTTGCCGACGAGCCTACCGGCAATCTTGATCCCGACAATGCCGCCGTGGTGCTCGGATACCTGGCCGACTTCCACCGACAGGGCGGCACCGTGATCCTGGCAACCCACGGGCCGGCAGCAAAAGAATTTGCCGACCGCATAATCTATCTACGAAATGGAAGGGTTGATAGCTGCAAGGTGTAGAGTGCTCCCGCCTTGGCGAAGCCCGGGCTTGTGCGTAGTAACACTGCCAACGACGAGCCTTCGGCGGGCGAAGGAAGGCCGCGGGAGCCCTGCCGCTGCTTGGCAATTTGTTGGCCGTTCTCGAAATTTATCTTGAAGTCCAGGCAGCCAATGTGGTATAAATAACCTCGATAAGCAATGTTCTTGGAAGGAGGAATATTATGCGCGGAAGACCCATCCATTTAGGTTCTGTATCGGTGTTGGTGTGCCTGCTGACTGCGGCCCTTGCCCCCGCTGCCGACGTGGATATTCTTTGGCCGGATCAGCCGCTGCCGGTCATAGACGGCGCCGTTGACCCTGTGTGGTCGCTGGCAACAAAACAGCTCATAACTATTACTATCAACGGTAGCGCCCCGACCGACCCTGCGGATTGCTCCGGCAGCTGGCAGGCGCTGTACGATTCGCAGTATTTGTATGTGCTGATCGACATCAACGACAGCAAATTGTATAACGACACGGCTCTTGCGGACTCGTGGCAGGATGACAGCGTCGAGTTCTATATAGACGGCAACAACAGCAAGGGCGCTTCTACGGACGAGAACGACTTTCAGTACCGCTTCGGATGGAACGTTGACTCACCAAGCGCCGACATGTATGAGTACTTCCATCGGCCGGGAAGTCTGGTCGGCGTGGAATATATGATGGGCCAGACCGAAGACGGCTATCGTGTCGAAATCAAGATACCCTGGTCGGCAATTCTGGGCAGACCCGGAGCGCCCATAGGCCAACTGATAGGCGTGGACTGCTTTATCAATGACGATGATGCCGGCGGCGCCACCCGTGAGTCACAGGTTGCCTGGCACGCAACAACGGGAAGCGGCTGGAACACGCCCAGCTTATGGGGCACAGCCTGGCTCACGCCCGGCCTAAAGGCCGGCAATCCCAAGCCCTTCGATGGCTGCGAGGATGTAAAAACGCAACTGATGGAAATGGAATGGGTGGCAGGCCGTACCGCTAAGTTCCATGATGTGTATTTCGGCGCCAATCCAACGCCTGGCGCCGGCGAGTTCAAGGGTCGCCAGTCCTCCACAACGTATTACCACAGCGCCGGCTTTGTGCCAGGGACTACTTACTATTGGCGGATAGATGAAATCGAAGCCGACGGCGTCACCATATACACCGGCGACGTCTGGAGCTTTACCATTGCGCCGTTGACCGCCTGGAAGCCCAGGCCTGCCGACGCAGCCAAAGAAGTGCCCTTGGACACAAAGCTCACTTGGAGAGCAGGTCAGGGGGCGATTTTGCAGCATGTGTACCTTGGTAAAAACTTTAATGACGTCGACCAGGGCAGCCAAAATACCGAGCAAAACCTCATGATAGATACGACTTATGCTCCCAAAGCCGTTGTCCCGGAGACTACTTACTTCTGGCGAGTCGACCAGTTCGATGGCGGAACCTGGCATGAAGGCCCCGTATGGAGCTTCTCGACCGTGGCTCCGGGCACAGGCAAAATCATTCGCCAGTGGTGGATGGGTATCGCTGGAACCACCCTAAGTGATCTGATAAACAGCTCGCGTTACCCGGACAGCCCGGACGGCTGGGAGTACCTAAGCGTCTTCGAGGGTCCTGTGGACTGGGCCAACGACTACGGAAGCCGGCTCCGCGGCTGGCTCTTTGTGCCCATCTCGGGCGATTATACGTTCTGGGTGTCCGGAGACGACGAAACACAATTGTACTTAAGCGCGAATGAAGACCCGGGGAGTAAACAAATGATTGCCAGCGTGCCAGGCTGGACCAACTCCAGAGAGTGGACCAAGTACCCGGAGCAGAAGTCCAAGCCGCAAAGCCTGGCTAAAGGCAAGAGATACTACATCGAGGCGTTGATGAAGGAAGGCACCGGCGGCGACAACATAGCGGTAGCCTGGCAAGGCCCTGCCAGCACCACGCGCCAGATCATCAGCGCTAGTTACGTGGGGGCGACTCCGTTTATTCCGCTAAGGGCTTGTGCTCCGACCCCTGCGGATGGCGCCGCCGACGTCACTCAGACGCCTACTCTTGGCTGGATGGCGGGAGGCAAAGCCGCTAAGCACGATGTTTACTTCGGCACCGACTCTACCGCGGTGGCAAACGCCACGCCGGCCTCAACGGGCATCTATCGAGGTCAGCAGAATCTCGATGCTACCAGCTATACGCCCCCTGAACTTCCGCTTCAGTGGGGTGAGACTTACTACTGGCGAATAGATGAGGTAAATGCCGTCCATCCCGACAGCCCCTGGGAAGGCAGCCTCTGGAGCTTTACCACAGCCAATTACATTAGCGTGGATGACTTTGAGGCCTACACCGACGATGTTGGCAGCAGAATATTCCAGACTTGGCGGGACGGGTGGGGATTCACAGAGCCGGCGCCCGGTTATCCCGGCAATGGCACGGGCTCGGCTGTAGGCTACAGCCAGGCCCCATTTGCCGAGCAGACTATAGTTCATGGCGGCAGCCAGTCGATACCGTTGGCTTACGACAACAGTGGTACAGCCGGTAAGACCCGTTACTCGGAAACCCAGCGAGAGTGGGCCTCTCCACAGGACTGGACCACAAACAACCTTAAGGCATTGACGCTGTGGTTCTATGGCGATCCTAACAATGCCGTTGAACAGCTCTATGTGGCGGTGGAAGATAATGCCGGCCACGTTAAGGTCGTGAACCATCCTGACCAGACGGCGGTCCAGAAAGATGCCTGGCAGGAGTGGAACATTGAGCTAACGCAATTCAGCGCTACGGGCGTAAATCTAAAGGCTGTCAAGAAGATGTATATTGGCCTGGGCAACCGGACTAGTCCCAAAGCGGGCGGCAAAGGTAGCTTATACTTTGACGACATCAGGCTGTACATACGCAGATGTGTTCCTTCTCTGGTAAGGATCGCCGCTGACTTAAGCGGCAACTGCGTAGTTGACTACGCGGACATAGAAATAATGGCTTCCGCCTGGCTGAACACCGGCGCCGCTCTCGCAGCCGACCTGAATGCAGATAATGATGTTGACTTGAAGGATTACGCCATTCTGGCTGACGCGTGGCTTGAGGAAATTTTGTGGCCGTAATCCCAGACCCCGCACGCCGAGCGCAGCGAAGGCGTCTGATTATGCCAGCAAGGATTTAGGCCCTATGCCCGTCGCGTTTGAATATCGCCAGGGCCTGTACTTCGTCGCGACCTTGACCGACCCGGCCTGGCGTCTCCCCTCAGTGTCCCGAAGGGACTTCTCGACTTTTGACAGAAACGATCATGACTTATTATACCAAATCCTCCCTGGCACGATAAGACGCCTTCGCTTGGGCTCGGCGTGGGGCTTCTTAACCGCCGCGTACGCGGGTGCCCGCCGCCTTCCTGGCCTTGTTCAATATCGCCTTTGCGCGACGAGCCACGTCCTTATTGCCCGTGACTTGCATCACCTTCGCCACGGCGTCAGCAACCTCACCCGGCTTCTGCTCAAAGATCTTCTCGCCAATTGCGACAGCCGCGAAGGCTGCCTCGTCCTTGGTCGCCGGATTAGAGAGGTGCGCCATTGCCATTGATAGCGCCTCGACCGCTGGCACTTCGCCCAGCACGCCAAGCAGAAGCTTCTTCTCTTCGTCTCGCTGAATCATCGCGGCCGCCTCCTTGCACATCGCAAGTTTGTTCTCGGTCGAGAGGCTCTCATCCCGAACCAGGCCGATATACCCGCGCAGAGCCGCAATCCTACCGGATGGGTCGGGCGAGGTCTTAGCCAGCCGGAGCAAGTCTGGCGCCGCATCTGCACCTTTCCATCTGCCAAGCGCGCGGATAGCAGCGGCACGGACTTCCGCATTGGGATCATCGACCGCCGCGCGTACGGCCTTTAGAGCATCCGGTCCCCCGATGGTGCTGAGAATGCGCAGCAGGACGCCCTTTTGCGCGGGCTGGGCTTGGGCCAGCAGCCCCGTAATCTTATCGGTGTAAGATTGCGGATTGTCGGCTCTGGCAAAGATGTCGCTCAATGCCTGTTCAGCCGCCTCCAGGTCCTGCGTGGCCTTTGTACCCATAAGCAGGTCAAGCAGCGCCGGCAATTGGTCGGGCCCGCCCAGTTCGCCCACCATCCTGATCGCGGCTGGACGAACCTGTGGGTCAGCGCCGCCGGCAGCTTTCAATAATGTGGGAACGCTCGCGGTCATTCGCCGACGCCCGATCAGCTCGAGCGCAGTGAGCCGCTGGCTGGTGTCGCTACTATTAAACATTGCCATTAGGGCGGCGTCGGTTTGCTCGCCTGGAAGGCCGGCAAGGCTTTCTCGCACAGCCTCGCTAATCTGGCGGTCGGTATCTGCAAATAATCCCACCAGAACAGGCACAGCCGAAGCGTGGCCGATGGCCGACAGCGCTCGAATAGCTGCCAGGCGAACGCCGGTTTTGTCGGCGCCCTTAGCCATCGCGAATAACGCCGGCAGCGCCGCCGGATCGGCTCGCTTGCCGAGCGTCTGGATCACAAGGATTTGATTATCGGCCGGCAGTTTAGCTAGTTCGGCGGTCAAAACCTCGGTTACTACTTTATCTCTTGGCAGTTCCAGGGCGGCCTGCACCGCGGCGGAGAACAAAATATAGTCATCGCTTCGCAAATACTCGCGCAGTATCGCCGGACCGTCCTTGCCGCGAGCGAGGATCGCGCCGCGCACAGCGCCGGTGCGGGCCTGGTGCGGCTGCTTCAAGTTACGCAATTGGTCGTAAATCGCCACAGCCTGGTCGCGCTGGCCTTTCGCAGCAAGCGCCTCGGCGCAACGAAATAGCCCTTCGCAAAACGCGAGCTGATTGGCGGCAGGCGCATTTGGCAGGGCAGCCTGCAGCGCCTTGGCTGCGGCGGAATCACCGATACTGCCCAACGCCCTTGCTGCTGCCTGAGCCACATCCGCACCGGAGTCTCGCAACATTTTCCCTAAAGCTGGAACTGCCTTGGCATCGCGTCTCACACCGAGTGAAATGATTACGCCAACAAGCGGCCGGCCTTTGAGTTTGCCCAGTGCGTCACGCAGGGCCTCGTCCACAGCCGGGTCCGGGATCGGCTCCAGAGCGTAACGGGCCATGTGCGAGAGTTTCTCATCACCGAGCAGCGCCGCCAGCGGTGCGACAGCGTCTTTGGTGCCGATGACGGCCAGTTGTCGACAGGCATCAACCTTTTCTTTCTGCGACGCGTCCGAGGTCAGCACTGCTATTAGTTTAACCTCCTGCTCCTTCGTGGCAGGTGGAACGGTCTGTGCGAATGATTGGATAGCACCGGCCAATACCAATACAGTCTCCAGGACGATGAAAAAGTTTCGTATTTCGTACTTGGTATTTCGTATTTTTCGCATTGACATGGCTTGGTTCCCTTTCGGATTTATCCGCCAGACAGACGGCGGATTAAAGTTAGCCTTAGACGGTCCACGGCTCACGCATTGCCCGGCTGCGCAGGCGATTGGCCTCCGGATCGTTTATGAATTCCTCTTTAACAGGGTCGTATCGCACATTGCGTTTGAGCCACATACATATATTAGCCGCGTGCACTGTAGACATCGAGCGGTACATCACTACCGGATTGGCCACGGTCTGGCGGCGCGATTTGATGCAGTCAAAAAGGTCTCGCACGTGGCTCATCGGCCGGCCTGTGCGGGCCATGTAGTCAGAGACTATCTTTTTGAAGTCGGCCATCAGACTGGGCGGGGAAACATCCGGCTTTGAGTAACCATCAGCCACCGCGACCCAGCCTTCGGGGCCGTCGAAGCGCATGCCGCATGAGCCTCGCCACCACTTATCGCCGCGACTTAAGATCATCTTTACTCCGTTGGCGAAACGCGTGACCATTTCATCGCCGGTCGGGTTATTGACGTATTCGTATTCGACCGCTGAGGTGTCCAGCGCGTCGATTCCTGCCTGAGCCTGGGCGAAGGTGTGGGCGCCCCATTCGCCGATGCAACTGGTGTGGAAGTCGTAGTGGCCGCGCCAGCCGCCGCGGACGTATTCGGCGTTGTAAGGCCGCCACGGGCAGGGGCCTAACCACTGGTCCCAATCCACTTCATCTTTTGGCGGTTCCGGCTGTGCGGGCAGCCAGTCGTGCCTCATCTCCGCCGCGTCCCACGGAGCAATATGGGCGTAGGCGGTGTGCACCTTGCCCAGCCGGCCTGTGCGGGCAAGCTCGATCGCAAAGACGAAATTGCCCTCGCTGAGCCTTTGCGTGCCGGTTTGATAAATACGCCCGTAACGTCTGGCGGTTTCCACGACCGCCCGGCCTTCGGCCATAGTCATGCACGATGGCTTTTCGGAATAGACGTCTTTTCCCGCACGCATCGCCATGACAGAGGCAAGCGCATGCCAGCGGTCGCCGGTAGCAATCAGCACCGCGTCGATATCCGTGCGCGTAGCCAGGAACTCGCGGATGTCACTATACGTGGCACAATCTTTGTTGCCGTAGTGGGTGTCCACCATTTGCTTGACGGCCTCGCGGCTGGTTTTCTGGGCATCGCAGACCGCAACGAATTGAACATCCGGCTCGGGCAGCATCCATTGCAGGTCGGATGAGCCGCGGTTGCGGATGCCGATGCCGCCCAGCACAATGCGCTCGCTGGCGGGAACCTTTCCATCGCGGCCCAACGCCGAGGCCGAAACAATGTACGGCACCGATGCCAGAGCTGCCGTGCGTTTAAGAAACGCACGCCGCGTAAGAGAGGCGGGACGCCTCTCCTTAGCCCTGCCCTCACGGGCAGGGTACCCCCGGCACTGCCGGGGGTTAATACCGGCGGACCCGTTTGCGGTTCGCCGGTGTGAGTTCTTCTTTAACATGCCGGTGAGCGCAGCGAACTGTGAGAATCTCTTTTTCGTTTGATCATCCATAATAACCAATCCTTTCTGGCACAATCATTTGACGGTTTGAGGGTTTGACGGTTCACCGTTTCACCGTCTGACCGTTTCACCGTGTGGCCGTTTCACCGTTTTCACCAGATTTTATCATTTTGAGGATGTTGCGCCAACGCAATTCCCGGTGAGCGCAGCGAACTGTGATAAGTTTTTTTCTTTGACGTTCAATTGAAATCCTTTCTGGCACAATCAGACGCCTTCGCTGCGCTCGGCGTGGCCCTGCAACCAGGCTGCTGGATTTGCCAAGTTTTTCTTGAACCGAGCCGGCGAAATTGCATCCTTATATATGGAAGGCAAGATCTTGTCCACGTTGAGGGCCTTGGATGGATTCAGAGAACCGATTGGAAGGTTTGGTTTGTCGTTGTCAGCACGGCGAACAAGCGGCATTTGAACAACTGTTCAGGCGGTTCCAGCCGCGACTTCGCTACTATGTCCGGCGTCTGGACACCATGGGCGACCACGTAGACGACACGCTCCAGGACATCTGGGTCAAGGTCGTCCGAGAGATTGGCACGCTGAAGGACCCAAAGGCGTTCGTGGCCTGGCTGTATGCCATCGCTCGCCACGAGGCGTATGGCAGAGCAAGGATCAAGGACCCATTTATCGAACTGACCGACGAGCACCTGGAACGGGTTCCTGAACACGATGAGCCGGTATTCACGGATGAGGACGCGACTCGCATCCACCAGGGGCTGGGCAAGCTCAAGGCCCATCACCGAGAGATACTGACACTGAGCTTCTTGGAAGATTTTTCGCATCAACAGATTGCCGAGATCCTTGGCATTCGCGCCGGCACCGTCAAGTCTCGGATTTACTATGCCAAACAATCTCTTCGCAAAGAACTGGAGAAAAACCATGGATAGTCAAAGAAACTTAGCCGAGAAGCTGCTTCGAGCCGACGGAATTGACCCCTCAGTATCTGAGATGGAGCTGGTCCACTTCAGGCAGTTTCTAAACCAAACTGAACAAGCCAGACCTTGTTGGAGAAAGATTATGAAGACCCCAATTGCCAAATTAACGATTGCAGCCGCTGTGATTGTAGCAGCGCTGCTCGGGATACACTTCTCTGGCGGAACGTCCACTACCGCCTGGGCAGCCGTATTGGAGAAAGTGAACGGCTTCGACACCTTTGTCTTTCGCACCCGTCAAGTCGAGACCACCGGTCCCCGGCCCGACGGCTTTGAATTCGCCACCGAGAAGGAATCCAAAATCTATCGCTCAGAAACCTATGGATCATTCACGGAAAACTATGAGAACGGTGATCTTGCCGACCGGACGTATTGCCTGCTGCGGGAGAAACAGAACCTCACATTCAGTCCCCGGGACAAGACCTGCCGCCGCAGCGCTCTGGAGGAGGAGGGCATCCGTGAATTCGAGTACTATGATCCCAAGCGAATCGTTGCGAAGATTCTCGGGGCCGACTACATCGAGATCGGCAGGGATATCATCGACGACAAACCGGTGACGGGCGTTGAGCTGCGCGATCCGAATGTACTCGCCGATGAAGAGCACCCGATGCCGCCGCTGGATGATTTCTCTGCCCGGTTCTGGATCGAGACCCAGACCCAGCTGCCGGTATGGGTGGAAATGAGCATAGTACTCAAGGGCTCTGCCACGCGAATGACGATGATCTGGGACCAGTTCCAGTGGGGCGTCCCTCTGGATGCGAGCCTGTTCAAGCCTGAAATCCCGGCGGACTACGAGGTGGTGGATCATACTGACCATGACCGTTCGTTCATGGATTCGGCCCCGAAGACCGACGCCGCGGAGGCGTTTGCGCAGAACACTATGGCTGAGCCGTATCTGGGAGACTTCGACCATCTGCCGTTGCCGGACGTGAGCGGCCTGGCGCTGCTCGGTGTTGACCCGGGTGCCCCCAAACCGCAGGTGCGCCTGCTCGGCGAAACAGAGGTCAGGCTGGCCCATGATGCATGCGTGGCGAAATGGCCTCGCTACGAGCAGGTGCAGGCTCAACTGCACCAGGAGCTCCAGGAGAAGCTCGACATTGACGCGATGAATGTGAACCAGCTTGTGACGACGGGGATCGCCCTACGGAACCGGTTCTGGGAGCTTGGCGGGTGCCTGTCCGACATCGCGTACCCGTACGCCTATGCAGCCCGGCTCTTAGACGAGATCGCCCACGAGCGGGCGCCTGAGAACTCGGCGGTCATAGACCAGCTCATCGAATCGATCATGGCGTATGAAGTGCTGTACTATTGGGAGGATCCGGCCCCGGACCAGCCAAAGAGGAATCCCATCTATGCTGGCCTATTGGCCGACCTGCGCAACCAGCAATTCGCCCTGTTGAAAGGCAAAATGAGCCAGGGGCATGTCCCGACCTGGAAGGATTTCGTGCGATGCTGCGATCTCATCACGCTGAGTCGCGCACGAAAGGACGATGCCACGGCCCTGGAGGCGATACGCTTGCTCATCGATCGGGCTGAAACGGCTGGCTGGACCTATTATCTCGACAGGTTA
>Ga0315289_10007437_pt1 | contig 15950 bp, 17 predicted proteins | sample YL17G11_40_MG_FD_203452 | JGI IMG/M metagenome (GOLD analysis project Ga0315289, IMG submission 203452) | Sediment microbial communities from Yellowstone Lake, YNP, Wyoming, USA - YL17G11_40 | ecosystem: Environmental > Aquatic > Freshwater > Lake > Sediment | place: USA: Wyoming | collected... | reverse complement strand
TCGTTTCTTCAGATTGGTTATTCATCATGTTGTCGAGTTCCGGACGACCGTATTTCCATTCCGCTGACTTGCCTAGGGCTACGTCCATTTTAAAAACGACTCCTAGGCCGCTTTTACTGAAATTATCAGAAGCATACTGGGCGGCTTTCGACGAGGAAGACGCGAGGTAAAATCCGTTACCAAACATCTGACCCGTTCTTGCCTCCGTGGCGGTGTTAATCCCCGTGGCGAGAATCCCCGCAGCATTAGCCAAAGAAGTTCCGTGATATAGGCCGTGTTTGACGTGGTTGATCTCATCCGACTTCTGGGGGTATTTTTCATGAATTTGCTTATCGAGATTGTATGCAGAGACAACTTCGAAGGTAAAATCATCATGCGTGGTTGTTGACACCATTTCTTTCTTGAGCTGATTAAGCTCTTGAGAAGAAACAGGCGTCAGTTTGAGTTTACTTTTGCCCTTAACTCCTAGGAAAGCCATGAGGCCAAATTGTTTTAACAGATCGTCGGGTGCATCTATTTTTAGATCTTTCTTTACCTTGGTAATGACTTCTTTGTCAGTGATATGCCCACCTTCCCGTAATTTTCTGTAGATATCTGGCTTATCGAAGTCACTCGTATTTTTGTCCTCCAGAGCTTCTTTAAGCACTTCTGGCGGAACGTTTGGATGACCTTTGACATTAGATAGATTCGCGTCTTTTACCCGCTTTTCTTTTTTCCAATAGTCGCTAAACTCTTCTTCCGTGAAGCAAGCCGGAGGAACTAGCTTCTCACTATATTTTGGATGCCAGTCTTTTATTAGGTGCTCAGCGAGTTCCTTTGGGCAATCTTGTCGTTGCCACAATTCACGTACCATTCCACTAAGAACTTCTGGATTTTTATACTTTTTATGATATTGCTCATAAATCCTAACGAGCTTTTCTGTCGGATAGTTTGGGTTCTTAAGCGTGTCGGTAAAATCGAGATACCAATCTTCCCCCGCTTTCCCTCCCATATTGGGGTTAGACCCCCACCATTTCACTTCAGGAGAACTGAACTTGTCCTTCTTTTCTCCTTTACTATGGTACGCAAGAATTTTTTCAAGAACATCTACGGGAGTATGCTTATTGCGTACTAGTTGATAGTCGTACTCTTTGTAGTCGATTTTCCTAAGCTCTTCGGGGTCGGTTATTTTCCCGTAGTAGATTGCTTCTTCCATGTTACCTCGTTCTGAGTCTTTAAGGACATAAGACTCAAGCACTCCGGTTTTGGCAAGGGACGCAATGTATTTCTTTAAGGTAGGGCCGCCGACGAACATAACTCCGGCCTTGTCGAGCATATAGGACGCTATGTCTGACCTTTCTCTCTTGGATAAATTTTTATTCATGAGCTGCAGCAAGCAAATTTCTTTGAAACCAAGCCTGTTGCGAATGGCTTCTTTAGCGCCTAGATGCCTAGCGTCCTTGCTGGTGAGAAGGTGCCACGCAAGGTCATCGTCACTCATTTTTGGCTCTTCTTGGTTAAATTGCTCCACGGACATCGGGACGCGAAAAGACGTGTGGTCGCCAAGATCTGGTGTATATTGTTTAAGCAACTCCTGTTCTTCTGCCGATAGCTCTACCCCCTGCGCTTGTGTGGTCGCGGTTTCCAGAAGTTCGCAAGCAGGCTTTGGCGAGGCTCTTTCATCTATGAACACGCACATGCTGGTCTTATTCGGATCAACTCCGACGACAAGCTGATAGCCAAACCCCACACGGAGTCTAGTGACCTCGGCTTTAGCAACGGGCTCGTAGTCCACTAGTGCTTTAAACAGATCGCTCCAGTTTCCTGTCTCCTGCTCTTCGGTCAAGCCTTTGGTAAGGTCGAGAGTCTTCGTCGCTTTACTCTTGACAACGTGGACGAACTTCGCAGAACCAAGCACTTCGTCCTTGATGTCCTTAAATGCCACGAAACCAAGCAGACCGCCGGTGTACTTGGGAAACAGTTTTAAGTTGCTGGTTTTTAGTGTTGAGGTATTGGCGGGGATATAAAAGACGTCCTTCTGTCCTTTGTACTTCGCGGCAATATCTTGTAGCTGGTTCTGGCTAATCGCCACAATGGTATATCGGCCTTCCACTTCGGACTTGAACATTATCCCGCCTTTCGACTTACGCTCTTCATGGCATTGTTTATGATCTTAGCTGCGCTGTCCGAGATTTTGAAGGGAAACTTTACGACCTTCACTCCCGAAGCTTCTTTTCTTAGCTTGATTTCGTTTAAGCCGTTGAAATGCACGACTTCAGGAGACAGGTTCTTGTTTTCAAAAACATCGTGGGCAATCGATACCTGAATGCCTTTATCATGGAGGTGTTTCGCAGCACTTATTCTTCTCAAAGCCGAGGGCTGACCGCTTTCAATCTGACGGTTAAACTCCTCGTCGGTAGAACATACGTGTATGAAGACCTTGTGCTTACTTGGATTTAGCAACTCTATGTAGTCAGAATGGCCTATAAGATCAGAGCGCGTATGGATAACAAGGGGATTGTCGTGATTTTTTTCCAAAAGCTGAAAGCTGACTTTATATTTGGAATCTGCCCACGAGAAGGGATCGGGGCCACCAATTAGTACGTCTTTGCCCAAAACACCTGAAAGATCTTTGACCGTGGTGGGAATCGGGAAATCTACTTCTTGTTTATGACTCCCCCATTTCGTAGTGGATGGCCCAACGTAGGGCTCATTGTGCAGCTTGCCGATGTGTTTTAAAATCTCCGGACTGTCTTTATATCTTTTCCTAATCTTGTTGTACTCTTTGGCTAAATCCTGCTCTTTCTTGTCATCGGGAGGCAATTTGGCCATACTTCGTTCTAGGCGATCTACGATGCGATTCAGATACGCGCCAAGATTTTGAATGACATCTTGGTCGTGCTGTTCGTGGCTTTCATCCAGAAGACCATCCACGCGATCAATCTCTTTCTCAAGCTCGTTAACCTGATTATGGGACAACGGGCTGTCTTCCGCCAGCTCCTTGGAACTGTATTTGAAATCGAATTCTCGTGGATCTTGCCTTTTTTTCTTTGGAAAAGTAATGACTTTAGCGACTATCTTATATTTAGAAACGATCTGGTCTTTGAACGTCATTCTGTCCTCGTTGATCTGTCATCAAAACAAAAAGTTTTCATTATTGAATCTAAATTCCGTTAATGCATAAGTATGACATCAAATTTGTGAAGGAATCAATTATGCTAAACATGCCATTTAATCAGAATTACGTAAAGTCGTTAAATTACACACCGGTAACCTTCCCCCAAATCGATCTTTCCGTAGGGGACGCAGGCGACGTACTTGAGCTGAAGTGGGCCGATGGGACGCTTCCGTTGACAGAAACCGCAGTGGGTCACCTGTGTAAACATCTTGACATCCCCGTCAGGTTTGCCAAAAATGTAAGATCTTTGGGAAAAGCGCACATCATCCCATATCTGCAAAAGCAGCTAAGCAATGCGGTTTCCAAGAACGTCACTTTGGTGCATAACGAAGAAGAGATCGTTTCCGTTGCCGAGGACACCACGCTGCATTATCGTGGCAAGGATGCCATCGATTTCGACTCGAGGCTTCGTGCTCTTGTAGACAAAAACAACTTGGAGTTAAAATGGCACTGGCTTGACGGAGACGGAGCATTTCACTATGAAGTCATGCTTCGTGACGAGCAGGAAGTCAAAACGGACACCTCCCTAAGGCCCCTGTGGAGATGGGGCTACCACATCCAGCACTCCGTGTTGGGAAACACGGCTCCGTTGATTACCGCGGAACTCTTGCGAATGGTATGCACTAACCTCACGTACCTTCCCGCTAAGTTCTTTAACCAAAAGCTCCCTTGGATGCCCACCATGGATGAACGCTGGCAAGAAGTGGAGGGATTCCTTCTAGATCCCGCAAAACCAAAATGGCTTAGCTTGGAGTCTTTTATTGGAAAGCTGGCTAAGGCTCCAGCATCCGTGCGTGAGGTTTCAGATGCCAGAAGGAAGCTTTTGAAGCTAAAGGTAGACAAAGAAGACAATGATACCAAAGAGCGAGTAGACAGGGCGCTGGAATGGAATCGTATTAAGAAACAATATGAACTTGGCAATAAAGATTTCTGGGTAGAAAAGCCGACGAAAGCTTGGCTGTCAAAGGCAACGACACCGATCAGTCTCTTCGATTTGTATAACGTCGTTACCTTCGAGGCTACGATCGCACCAAATACGGTTGATATGGGGCTAAGGCAAAACCTTTTGGTTTACGGTGGGAAGATTCTTACCGGAAAACCAGATCTGGGTGGCGAGCAGCAACCGCCGGTAGTAGACTGGAAAAACAATGCTTGAGAAAATCGACCAATTTCTGCAAGAATCCCTCTTGGATTTTTCCACGGAGATGGACTGGCGCTTCGCCTTCCGAGGCTCTTCGCTGCCTTGTTGCGCCCGCCAGCTTTTTTTGGGCAAACTCTTTGCGAAGACAACTAATTTTACAAGGGGCGAGTCTTTTACCACTAGGTATCATTTTCACGTGGGACGGGCCATCCACGCGCTGGCGCAGGAAACATGGGCGGCTCAGGGCTTGCTGTGGGGAGATTGGCGCTGCGACGACCACGAGAAATGTGGCATAGCTTTTTATAACCGCAGACTAGAGAGTGGTAAGTGCATTCGCTGTGGGGCACAGGCTACCTACGTAGAGAAAGAAATCTTCGACGCTGAGACTGGATTTTCTGGCCACTGTGACGGAGTACTGTGGTGTCCTGTGCTCAATGGCTACGTAGTTGTTGAGCTTAAGACTCGCAACCACAACATCATAAAGTCGGTAACCGACCCCTATGTCAGTGATCTGTATCAGGTCTCGGCCTACGCTACTTTGATCTGGCGTAAATACCAGCTTCCCATTTTAGGACGGCTGGTGGTATGGATTGGCAAACCACAGCCACGGCCATACAAGGTTTGGTTTTACGAGGGACTCGGGGAAGCCATGGCGGAAGAGCAGCTCAACGTCAAGCGCACGCTAGATGCTGCTCTGATCAGCGAGGACTTCTCGACCTTGGTTCCCGTGTGTAAGAGCCCAAAGGACGTGGAGAAAAAAGGCTGCCCCTTCGGTGGCATTTGTCTTTCGCCGGTGTGCGACAAGTTAATCAAAACAGCATATAAGGAGTTTAAAGAGCGTGTCTAAGCCCGTACTGGATTTTTTCAAACACAAAGAGAAAGCCAAGACACAAGAAGACATAGAGCAGCTTTCTGGAGTATTATATCCATGCGTGGAGAATCTCCTCGATGATGTGATTAGAAGCTATGTGATGAACAATACTTTGTATGCTGAGCAACGCGAATCTCCCTACGTGAATTTCACCGCGGCATTGACTTTGTTTTTTGCCGCCACGCAATACTTGGATAAGTTAACAAAGAAGACAAACGAATTTGGACTAAATCAGGACACTATTAAGGAATTTTCGCATAAACTACTTGATTCTCTTTTAAATCAGGATGAGAATATAGAATACAAGAAATTACTAAAGGATACGCTTAATGCAACCTAGTGCGGAGTCAAAAAGACGAATGTTTAAGGCCTTATTTGTAGATGGAAGCTTTCTTTTCCATTGCATTAAGGGGCTAGCGGTAAGAATAGACTACAAAAAACTTAAGGATCTTTTTTTAACCCCAGACGATAATTTAATCTCAGCCTCCTATTATACAGCGCTTCCGAATGAATATGATTTAGAAGACAAACACAAGTCGTTCCTACGTATATTAAAAAAAGAAGTCAGAATTAAAATCCGAAGCGTTCCTTTGCTCAAATCCTATGACAACAACCACCAGCAGTCGCCGTTAGTTCACGCATTTCCACAAGTTACTGGGCGTTACTCCAAGGGAGAAGACATTCTTCTGGCCTGTGACATGGTTAGAGGTGCGGCACTTAACTACTTCGACTGCGCCATTTTGATCAGCGGAGATGGGGATTTTGTCCCTGCGGTAAACATGCTCCAAGAACTTGGCAAGTATGTGATCGTCGCGTCTTTTCGCTCCGCACTAAGCCACGCTTTGGAGCTAGAGGCCAACGAGGTCGTTTACCTAGACGACGTCATGGACAGGATTAAGTTTGACGACCCACTTCCAATGAAGGACTAGCGTCGCATGTCTCGTTTTGGAATGATGGACTGGCGTGGGGTGTAGGTGAGTTTTTTACTGTCCATGTACAGAAGTTGTTTTAGAGCCGCGAAAATGTGTTTGCAGACGTAAGTGGTCATATTGGGATTTTTTTCCACCGGCTTGTCTCCATTTGACGTGGAGATGCCTTTTTCGTCAAAAGACGAGGCACCACGGACGGCTAGGGCTACTTCGAGGTGGTATTTAAAGTAAGGGCAACTGCAATGGACCCAGATCTTACTAGAGGGACGAAGGAGCCATTGCCTGCCACCAAGTACCCCGTCTCCGGCTTGGTTGCGAACGACACACGAGTAGCGTCTGCCGCTGGATTTTTTGTTGTTGAGGGCAACGCTGGAGTAAATCAGACGATGTTGGTAACCGGCTCCATTCTGAATAAAATCTCGAAAGACGGTTATTTGTGCGTTTACTGTTCGGTCTCGGATGCTAGTGGGAGTGGTCATCATAAGTTGTTGGCATGTGCGTCTACTTTTACGTCCAATTGGCATGAAAGGCTCCCATGTACTTTATAGCAAGTATCTACATCTTATGTGCGGTTCTTTATTGTACTTCCGTTTTCTTCTTTGAGGACGAACCATCCACTCTAATAAAAACGGTAGCGTTTCTAATTTGGATCATTGCCCTGCTTCTCAGTATTTTCTGGAAGCCTTGATACTTAATCTTACTAGATAGGAGTAATGTCAATGTACGACACCGATTTCCCTCCCCCAAAAGGCATTATAGGGATTGGTACTCCCGATAGTCCATTTATTTTTCCCGATAATAGAATCGAATTAACCGCGCAGGATGTACAAAATATTTTAACATATCAAACTTTTTGTGCTGAGAACTATCAAAGGAATTCTCTAAAATTTTTCCCAAAGAAAGAATTTTCGAGAAAAACGTGAGGCGGAGACCGTGTGAAAAAGAAAAGAAAAATCAGCCGTGCATTCTCTGGTTACATTGACGGAGACGATGAGCTAAGGAAACAAATCTTTAAACAAAAGCCAGCAAGTCAGCAGGCCATTTTTGACTTGTTCTCGCAACTTGAACACGTCTACCACGAATTTTTCCAATTCTTTTTCTCCATCCCATCTACGGGGCTCTGGGATCTTCTCACCACTAGGCTATCCGCCGTAGCCAGCGGCTCGGATCGCAACCGCAATTTCTGCGAAAACTACGCCGCAATGGCTCACGTTAAGGAGGAGGAAAACGAGCACGCCATCACAAGGGAAAAGATCTTAGACATCCTTGGGGCGTCCCACGCCATCTGGTTCGCCCTCGCAGACCCCGAGTACGACGAGAAACCCGATACGCTGGCCCTGTGGCGGGGGTTCTATGACCTAACAATCAGCCGTGTGGTTTGGGAGTGGTGGCTCGAGAGCTGTCATAACAAAATAAAATCTCTGTATACTACATATAGAAATGATCTCACCAACCCCTACGCAGTGTCACAGATAGAAGACTGCATGCAAGAAACCCTAGGGCTTCGGTGCCCCAGACAACACTGGTGGGTGGTGATGCACAGGCTCTTAGATACCTATGAGCGCGTTAATGCCATCAAGAACAGGATTTCCAACCCCTATCTGCGACTTGTCTACACAATTACTAAATCGATTGCCGCCAAGAACCAACCCGAGCAGTTCCCCGACACCTACAACATCGGCGTATCGGGTTTGATGAAAGGGCTGGTTAGGTACGCGCCGTCCATTGCGATGTCGTTTTCTTCATTTGCTGAGCGCGAGATTCGTTACGAGATTTACTTTCAGCTCTCCAACTACAACGTCGTCGCTCTTCCGCACAGTAGTTGGCAAAAATATAAAAAGCTGGAAGAAATGCGATTAGAACACAACCATAAACACGGAACGGATATTTCTCTTGTTGAATTTGTAGACATTCTTGGCTGCAGTGAGGCCTTTGACATCTGTCAGCAAATCGCCATGCAAAACCCAGTGTCTCTCGACCATGCCGTATATGAAGACAACACGGCAGCCAACGAAGTTACCCTTAAAGACAAGCTCGAAGACATTCAAGCTAAAGAAATAAGGGACTTGCTTGAAGACCAAGAGATCCTTTCCTCTACGTTAAAACGGCTTCCTTTTAGGGAACGAAAGTTCTTCACCATCATGTACGCGCTTTGCGACCTAACACATGATGACATGGCACCAGAAAAAAGTGAGCTTGAGAAATTTTTTATTCATCGGATGAATTAAATTCCGTTAATTAAAAAAGGTAACCCATGGCGAGAGCCAATGTTAAACCGTTTTTAATGGAGAATTTAGTATGGCAAGATCGATGGACGAAACCGTAGTGTATTCGAAGGAAGCGAAGTGGTATGAGTATGTCACGCAGTGGGAGTTTGAGCCCAACCAATGGCACCCGGGCCGTGTCGTCGGCGACGTGTGGCAAGACTACCGGCATCGCATTGAAACCAAAAATGGCAAAACCTACCCCGAGTACTGCCATGGTTTTAACGTAGACGAGGGCAAGCACTACCCCGACCGAGAGGAACGCTGTGAGTGCTGCAGGCTAAAAATTGGCGGCCAGATGAGATACTACATGAACTGGATCTCACGGGAAGCCGAAGAGCAAAAGCCAGCAAAACCCAAGCAGCATTGGTCGCCGATCTACATGATTGACATGTCTCCTACCTTGTTCAAGCGCATTAAAGAACTTAAGATGCCTAACAAAGGGATTTCGGTAGATGACGCCATCCACGGCGCTATCATTCAGATCAAGTACGATCCGCAAGCCGAAGCCGCAAGCATGTATTCCGCGACGATGGACGAGAAAGACACGCCGGTTACCGACGAGCAGAAGGAGTACATCGTGGTGCAGAAGTACCCCGATGGTCAGCAGAAGGTGGTTCGTGGGGACGGCACCATGCCGGGGCTGTTCGAGTACATCCGCTGCATTTCTTCCCGTGAAGACATGATCCGAAGTCTTAAAAACAACGGATACTATGACAAAGAATCACCCCCAGAAGAAGAGGAAGAAGAACGTCCCAAGAAGTCCAAGCCCACAACAAAGACGCCAGTGGCAAAAGTATCTCAGATTGACGCCGAGACGCCAATCGAAGACGACGACGACGATTCCTTGGGCTCCGCCGTCAACCAAGCCCCAGAAGTCATGGACGATGAAGACCCCCTACCCCGTAACGTGAAGCCCGCAGCTAAGGCCAAACAAGTGTCGGACGAACCCTGCGCTGAATGCCCTACGGAATTCGGTAGTTTTGCTAACAGCATAGATTGCTACACGAAGTGTGCACATCTGTGGGAGCGGTGTAAGGCCGCCTCTGAGAGCAAAGACAAACCGGTCGCTAAGGCTAGCAAAAAGGTTCAAATCGATGAAGACGACGACACCGTGTAGTTCCGATGCCTATTATCAGCTCATAGACTCCCTAGGAACCCACGTAGTGGTTCTTGGGGAGGTCGATGAGCAATGGACTCAGGAAGTGATAAAGGCACTAGAACTACGGCAAGTTGACCATCAGTTCTTCCCATGGCATGCGCTCGAAGACGTTCGCCTGCAGCTTGAGATCGTCTACTACCCAGTTACGCAAGTCTGGATAGACGGCAATCTCAAGGGGGAACTTGTTGGGTATCAAGCCGAAGAGATAAGCACCCTTATCACAAGATCATTCATACGACGAAAAAGGGGTTAACATTTATGTCAGAAATTATTATGCCGGATCAATTCACCGGCATGTCGGCTCTAATTGATATCAATAAGATTTTGGATGCTAAGGCACAATCTCAGGGTTTAATGTTCACCACGATGGACCCTTCGCTTCGTGTCAAAGGTGCACTCTCCACGGGCCTCTATAGCTTTGATCTCATGTCGGGAGGCGGCTATGCAGGTGGTCGCTTTGTTTATGTTTACGGACCTACGGGTAGCTGTAAAAGTACGCTGACTTTCCACGGGATAAAATCCGCGATAGACCACAAGATTATGTCCGTCATTAATGACCACGAGTCTTCGGTGGACCCAACGTACTTCAAGAACATTGGTGTCGATCTTGACGAGGCCTGTGGTAGGCTTAACAAGAAAGGCGAGTGGGCGGTCAAGCCTACGCTTAGGTACGCGCTAGGTACTACGGCAGAGGCCACGTTTAAGTTCATGAACCAAGTCATGCACCAGCTTCCCGACAAGATCCAGCTTCTCGATTCCAAGGAGGACGCGTATCGGTATTTTCTAATCCATCCGGAATACGATTACCGACTAACGTGGAAGTCGATTAATGAAGGTCTTAAAAACAAGAAGGTCGTGGAGGTTGGGGATTTTTCTCCGCAGATGGTTTTCCTTACCGACTCGCTGAAGTCCATGCTTCCCGAAGCCAAGGATAACGACATTGATTCTGATCCCATCGCGATGTTGGCTCGTACCTTGTCTACGTGTTTTCCTTTGGTAAAATCACTGTTAGGGGCAAAACACTGTATATATCTAGCCACTAACCACATCACAATAAATCCAATGGCTAGGTTCCAGAGTCCCGAGACAGAGCCTGGGGGGTCTGCCGTCCAGTTCTACCCCGACATGAAAATCAAGATGAACATGAGCCAAGCTCAGAGCAACGTCATCAGTGAGCCCCACGTTAGCGGCAACGGAGAAGACCGCTACACCGAGGGCCGAGCCACTATCATTAAGAACAAAGCCGGTCCGTCGTTTAGGAAGATGCCATTTAGGCTGTGGCGGGATGAGCTAGGGCAACCGGGCCGTGGGATTGATCCGGTGTTCGACATCTATACGTTCTTAAGAAAGTGTGACCTCATCGAAAAGCTGGACAAGGACAATTTTGGCATCAAGCTCAAAGGGTGGGAAGCTAAAAATTTCTCTTGGCTTGATTTCAAAAAAATGGTTCTCTTGGATAAAGACGGAAAGCAGGTAAGACAAGAGATAGAAGCCATGTTGGCCGACGGAAGTGCGTTCGACCTTTATTACGAGCGCTTGTCTAAGGGCGGAGATGATGACGACGACAAGAAGGTTGCGGAAAAGTCCAAGAAAGGACGTAAAAAGGCATCTGAAGCCTCCGAGACCTCCGAAGTCGAAGAAGTTGAGGTCTCTGAAGACCCAGTAGAGGTTTAACTTTTCACCTTGGGATCGCCGTGCCTTTACTCCTCCTAGCGCGGCGATCCTTTTTGGAGCACTTATGGCGATCTTAAAATCTCGAGAGTCTCTCGCGGTAAAATATAGACCCAAGCGTTTTGAGCAGCTCATTGGTCAGGAAGACGTTGTTTCTCTACTTCAAGGCCAGTTTCGCAGCAAGCTAGGAATTAACCGAAGTTTCTTGGTAAGTGGACCCACGGGCACGGGAAAGACAAGCGTCTCACGCATGCTAGCGCATTACGTGAACTGCGAAGACTTTGATGCCAAGGCCTGCACGCCTTGTGGCGCGTGCGCTTACTGTAAAGACGTAGATACCCGCAATTACTACGGAGGCGTTGATGAGATAAACTTCTCCGACACCCGTGGCATTGACACCGTGCGCTCCATGATTGAAAGTACGGCCTATGCCTCTGAGTTTAACGCCAGAGTTTTCATATGTGATGAGATCCAGTGCATTACGGGCGCTGCACAAAACGCCTTGCTTAAGATACTGGAAGAGCCCCCAGATGGCGTGATTTTCATTTTATCTACAACAGACCCGCAAAAACTTTTGCCTACTATTCTAAATCGTTGCTGCCCCCTTAGTCTTAAGCGCGTGGACAATGAAACCATTGCCAATTATCTGCTTAGAATTGTTAAGAAAGAAAAGCGTGACTGCTTTACCCCTGAGAATCTATCGGAAGACCACAAAGAAAAAGCGCTTCAATTAGACAATGCCTACGCTGTATTTAAGAACATCGCCATGTTTTCCAACGGCCTTGTACGCCAAGCACTCGCTACGCTAGAAGCAGTATTGTCTATGATCGAAAGCGGAGAGGAAATTGACACGCAAGACGTCGAGACAATAAGAAAGATTGTCGGCAGATTTGTGGAGTCCCCAGAGACCGAGCCAAACATTGCCATGTATCTTATCTCAGGAATTTACTCTGGTCGCTATGGCATATCACTTTCTTACGCACACAAGCTTTTGAATGCCGGTCAGTCAACGTCTTGCAAATATCTTTTTGAGAAGGCCATGGACTATCATTTGCAGACGTTGTACTTTTTAGTAGACCCCAAGCGTTCCATTCCTAACTTGTGTGACGATTTTTATCGCAGATGGCATGGTTCTATTCTTGAGGCAGTAAAGCAGCAAGGAGGCTTGCAGCTCGTGCACCAGAGTGCTGCAGAACTCGTTGGCGTGTTTCTAGAGCTGATTTCCCATATGGGAATGTATGTTCATGATGAAAGAAGGCTAGTGATTGCCTATACGCTTAAAATGCTAGATGTCGTAGGTAAGTATAAGAACCTCGCATACACGCGTTCTAGCAGCTTCCATAAGGTCCATGCAGCGGATTTGGTTAAGGAGTGATCCGCTTAATTTTAACAAAGGAGATAAGAGATGCAATTCAAACCAGTTATTTCGACAGCAGTAGAGGCTTTGGGCTACGATTCCATGTGCAATGTTCTTGGCGTGTTGTTCAAGAACAAGAGTGTGTATTTTTACACCGGAGTGCCTTTTTCGGTGTACGCAGACTTTGTTACCGCGGAATCCAAGGGGGGATTTCATACGGCGTCGGTCAGAAACAAGTACGTATTTTTCAAGCCAGATAATTTGGAAGTTACTCTTATTGCAGAGCCTCCGGTGGTTTAAGTGTGGGTGTGGTGTGCTTGACATTGTCCATTGTTTTGACACCACATCCCGTATTTATTTCAATTAATTCGGCACATTAGTCTGGAGTGAAATTTGCATGAATTATGTACTGGCAATGGTTGTGATGCCGAAAGATTGCTATATTGTTAAAACTTCTGATTTCCATTGCCTTGATCTTTCTGGTAGAAAGGTTTGGAGACATAGGTCGAAACAGCACCCATATTTTCTAGTTTGGGATAGTGAAAAGGGCGAGATTGAAGTTTTTAACTCCACTACGCTCAACCATGAGGCGGTTTACTTTCCAAATGGTGACTATAAGACATCAGCAGTGAAGGGGAGGAAGTTAAAAATATGACGTTTTTCGATAAATTTTTAAAACGGCAAGTCGGGGCCGAGGACATCCACAAATTTATTGATGACTGGCATAAGGCAGCCACTTCGGTCTCCGTTTACGAGTATCTTGGTATGACCGAGGATCAGTATGCGATTTTCATTAGGCACCCAGAGCATGCAGAAACTCTAAGGCAGGCATCCGCGTCCCTTGTAGAGAGGCTAAACTGTGAAGACAAATAACTGACCGCTTAGGTTCCCCCCCACATCATTCCACAAGACGATTCTTTTTTGCATTTGCCTCTAATCTAAAACTTAGATACAGTAGTCAAGAATACAAACATAAAAAGGTACGTGGGGAGATATTTTGTGAGCGATTTTTCCAAAAGATGCAGTGATGTTTTGTTAGAAGTCGGCAAGGTAGTTGACGAGGGAAGAAACAGTTCCAATAGAACAATTTTGATGGGAATTGATTTTGAAAGAGCCCTAGATGTTGCTATGATCGCAGCCTATCAAGAGCGTACAGAAATTATTCGCGAAGGGCTAAAGACTTTAGCAGTGTTGGTTAGCAGGAAGTGACAAACTCTCCGTACAAGTTGAAAAAGAGGATTAGGGCGCTGAGTGCTCTAAGAGAGCCCTTGGTTATTGCCAGAAACCAAATAGTCGATAAGCCTTTTTTCCTTTGGCGGTTCTGGTTAAAGAAACCCTTGGCTCTTATCGACATCGAACTTGATGCCATTGATGAAGAAATATTGAGACTGAGAAAGGAATATTCATGGGAAGAAATCTAGTTACGTTTAGAACCGTGCAGGAAATCCGGCCAATGGATGCCGATAAGCTTGAGCTGGCGTTGATAGACGGCTGGCAGGTAGTTGTCAACAAGGGCGACTTCACCATAGGCGCTGTTGGCACTTATTTCGAAGTGGATTCGTTTTTGCCCGAGCGTCCTTGGTTCGAGTTCCTTCGTGCGTCTTCTTTTAGGCAAATGGGAGATGACGTCGGATTTCGTCTACGTACCATTCGTCTGCGAAAAGAACTATCGCAAGGACTTTTGCTTCCCCCAGCCTTGCTTGGATTGACAGGAAACGAAGACGACCTTGCAGAACGTCTTGGCGTCAAGCTATGGGATCCGCCGATCCCCGCGCAGCTCGCAGGTACCGTGATGGGAAAGTTTCCCACTTTCATTCCTAAGACCGATCAGGAGCGCGTTCAGAACCTTACGGGAAAGCTTTGGGGTACGGGAAGAACGATAACCTACACGGATGCTGAGGGCCTAGAGGTAACCAAAGAGTTGCCCAAGGCAACAAAGCGTCAATATGACGTGTCAGAGAAGCTCGATGGCTGTTTTCACCATTCAACTCTTATAAATACGGATCAGGGGAAACTAAGGATAGGTTCTATTGTATGCCAAAAACTCCCTGTTAACGTTTTAACGTATAATGAGGATACAAAAAAAGCAGAGTATAAAGAAATTGAGCAATACCACCATTATAAAGACAAACACGTTGATTGTGTTGTCTCTGTGGGGCATCGAGGTAAGGGAAATAGGGCTAAACAAATAAAATGTACACAGGATCATTTATTTTTAACAGAGCGTGGATGGATAGAGGCGGGTAAGTTACAAGCAGGTGATATAGTTTTCCATAAATGTGAGACACTCCCTTACGAAAGTAAGCAGTTACTTTTAGGTTGTTTACTCGGCGATTCTTATTTGCGGGTTAAAGATACTTATGTATCTATTACCTTTGGGCATAGCGAAAAGCAGCAAGAATACATAGACTATAAAAAGAAGATTTTGGGTGATTTATATTTGGACAGCATCCCTAAGATGGGGGGCTATGAGGGTAGCACCTTAATCTCTAGAGGACACACTAAGACTAATCTAGCAGTAAACTCGGTTGTTTTGCCTCTTTGCTATAACACGGAGACACAAACAACTGAAGTATCGGAGGAGTGGGCGAAATCGTTAAATCCGATCGCACTTGCTTTTTGGTATATGGATGATGGTTCTATTCGGGGTAGACTAGATGATAAGCAACAACCCACAGCTACGCTACATACACAGGCTTATTCTTATAGAGAAGTAGGCTATTTGCGAGATAGATTACTTCAATTCGGTGTGGATGCGGAAATTGGGGATAAAGATGTCTACAAGGGGCATGTCTTAAGAATGAATTTGCAGGCTTCTGATATTTTCTTTTCTTTAATCGCTCCGTATGTCCCTTCGTGTATGAGATATAAATTACCTATAAAATATGATAGTTATCTATGCACTCTCGAAAATATAAAGAGCGATTATTTTCTGGGGGTAACTCCCACAAAAGTGTTAAATGTTTCATTTGATGTTAAAGATTGCTATCGACATTATCCGGGTAGTTATGATTTAACTCTAAAAGATAATCATAATTATTTTGTGTATGACATTCTTGTTCATAATTCATCCATGACGGTCTATGACCACGAGGATACCTTCGGAGTTTGTTCTCGAAACTTAGATCTGAAGGAAGACGAAAGTAACTCCTTTTGGAAAGTCGCCAACCGGTACAATCTGAGAGAGCGTCTTAAAGGCCGGGAGCTAGCGTTTCAGGGGGAACTGGTTGGGGAGGGAATTCAGGCCAATCCCTATAGGTTAAAAGATCAGGATTTTTATGTCTATAATATCTACGACATCACGCGTCGTATGTATTTGAGTCCTGAAGATCGTCTGGGATTGCTAGCCAGAGATTTTCCCGATGTAAAGACGGTGCCGTTAATTGCTAGGCATTTTG
>Ga0315289_10007435_pt1 | contig 15952 bp, 23 predicted proteins | sample YL17G11_40_MG_FD_203452 | JGI IMG/M metagenome (GOLD analysis project Ga0315289, IMG submission 203452) | Sediment microbial communities from Yellowstone Lake, YNP, Wyoming, USA - YL17G11_40 | ecosystem: Environmental > Aquatic > Freshwater > Lake > Sediment | place: USA: Wyoming | collected... | reverse complement strand
AGACAGCCAGAATCTTTAACTATTACAGCACTGGTGATGCCAAAGTCATCTTCGTTAGGGAAAGCGAGCGCTGAGGCCCTCGCCTTCATTGGCTGGTCGGCCAAAATGCTATCTTAATACTAAGACTAAGACCACCTAAGGTTCGATAGGGAGCGATGCTATGAGCATTGTGAAACTCTTCGACGAGTCAATCCTCGTTAAGGAGCTGATCAGTGAGTCAGTAGGGTTGGTTCACGCGACCCATAAGATTGCTGCTATTAAGCTGCTTATAACTATTCTCGAGCTGCTGGAACTAAACCTTACTATCATTGACCGGTTTTCCAATCAGAGCAAAGCCAGAAATGAAGCCGGAGCTTTCCTTTACTGGGACCGTGCCAGTCTAAAGGAGTTCAACTACAGCCGCTGTGCTCTGGTGCTATTTCACCGCCCCGACTTCAACCCCATTGACCAGCTGGACCACTATAATCTGAAGGCCGACCGGTTCATCAGGCTAGCAGAAACATCGGTGGGCGAAAGGTTTGCCTCCTAAATAAAAGGAGAAAAGAGAAAAGCAGCCTTTTGTTCGGTGGGTGGCCAATGGACTATTTCGAGACCGGCGATGCCGCCCTGACCAGAGCAAGAAGTTGTCCCTTTTGTCACAGCAATGAAGGGCTAAAGCTTAATTGGTACCAGCACTCTTTTCTGTCAGGCTGGGGCAGAGACGATGGCTACGACGTGCGCGTGCCAGAACGTGACTACTGGTACGTGAAGTGCGGAAACTGCCAAGCCAGAGGCCCAGAGAGTGATAGGCTGGGGTTGGACCTAGACACTGAAAGGCGAATCCCATGGCTTCAAAAACAGGCAGTCAAACGCTGGAATGGTGAGCGGTAAAACGCAGGGCGTAGTGATAGTCCAGGGCAATCATCCAAAATCTGGAGAGTGACGAGTGAAAGAGCCAGACCTGATGACTGAAGAAAGTGCAAGCGTGAGCGTATTGGTGCCAATTGAGCCTGGTGCCTCGGTGGCACCAAAGCCAAAGTCTACTTTTGAGCGGTTGCCCAAGAACGAGTCACATCGGTCTTGGCTCAACCGCTTAGAGCGAAAGTATGGTGGTAGACAGCGGGGTAGCAAACCCCGGTAGAGCTGTCTATGAAAGCGCTCCCGACAAGGCAATAGTGGCGTAGTTTCCTGGGGACGCGGGTGCGTTGCTGATGGTAATCACAACAAACCCTCCCTTGGCTACCGCAACATTCAAATTCGAGACAGTGGAGAAGTTCATCTTCCCAACTCCCGCCGCAGAGACTGCCAACGAGATGTTGCCAACACCTGTTGGGGGCAGAGCTGGCAAACTGTTGGGCCCTAGCACAGAAAGTTGCCAAAGAGTGGCACCTATACCGCCCTGCCCGGAGTTTAGCATCGAAATTGTGGCACCCGTGATGGTAAAGGCTTCGTCTGCAAAATAGACGATATACGGCCCAATTATCAGACCACCTGAAGCGCTAGCGTTGAAAGTGAAGTATGCTGGAATCTGCCCAGCGGGTCCAGTGACACCCTGAGGACCGTAGGCTCCAGTAGGGCCGCCATATCCTGTTGGGCCGGGTGCGCCGGTTGGACCGGGTGTCGACAGTCCGGTTTGCCCCTGGGTTCCCGTCGCACCAAGTCGACCCTGCACTCCAGTCTGACCTTGGGCTCCAAGAAGGCCAACCCCCGTTTGACCTTGTGTGCCGGCAGTCCCATTCGCCCCAGTAGCCCCCTTCATCCCAGTGATTCCATCGGCACCGCGAGGACCCAAAGTCCCAGTGGCGCCCCTAATCCCGGTTTGACCTTGGTTGCCTCTTGCACCGGTGGGCCCCTGTTGCCCCGCGCCTTTGGGGCCAGTCAGTCCCTGGATTCCAGTCTGGCCGGCTGGGCCTGCGGGCCCAGTTGAACCAGGCGACCCCATTGGGCCCCTTGGTCCGGTGTATCCAGTTAGGCCAAACCCGGTTACTCCTTGCTCGCCAGCTGGGCCGTTTAGACCAGTAGCCCCTGGCAATCCGGTCGCCCCTAGCCCCGTGTCGCCTTTGCCTCCGGTGATTCCCTGAATGCCGGTGACGCCGAGCCTCCCCTGAAGCCCAGTGATGCCCTGAAACCCCTGTGCGCCGGTGGTCCCAATTAGCCCAGTTGCCCCAAGAGCGCCTTGTACACCCGTGGATCCCTGGCTACCAACCGGCCCTTGCCACCCGGTCGGTCCAATTGGTCCCGTGATGCCATTAGTTCCATTGGTGCCTGCAGCACCGGTATGGCCTGCAGCACCGGTTTGCCCCTGTGCGCCGGTTTGGCCTTGTGAGCCGATGCCGCCACCTGCGCCCTGAAGTCCGGTGGCACCAGTTTGGCCAGCCAGCCCCTGCACGCCCGTTTGACCTTGCTGACCTAGAGACCCAGTTACGCCGCCCAACCCTGTTGAGCCGGCAACGCCTGTAGCACCAACTGCTCCAGTAGGACCTGCGGAACCGGTCGGGCCATTGAGCCCCTGGGTCCCTGTATTTCCCTGTACACCCGTGTAGCCCAGGCCTCCCGCGACACCACCAATCCCAGTGGCACCACGCAGACCTTGTGTTCCTGTTGCACCAACAGCACCCGTTGGCCCAATCAGACCCGTAGCGCCAATCGTCCCAGAAACTCCAGTAGCGCCGCCAGCCCCTGTTGCACCAACAGCACCGGTTTGGCCGGCTGGTCCAGGGGTTCCTGTTGTTCCTGGCGCTGCAGCGCCCGTGGGGCCTTGCACGCCTGTAGAACCCGGGGGACCAAAAAGACCCGTTGCACCTACGGGCCCAGCAGAACCAGCCGAGCCCTGAGGACCCGCTGGGCCTGTCGAGCCCGGCCCACCCGCTGGTCCGCCAAGTCCTGTATTGCCTTGTTGTCCCTGGATTGAGGCACCTGTTGCGCCCTGCGACCCCGTAGTGCCTGTGACGCCGTTTGCTCCAGCCAGCCCCGTCGCCCCTCGCAGCCCCGCAGCCCCGGTCTGACCGACTGTTCCCGCAGCCCCCGTTACGCCCTGCGCCCCAGCTAGTCCTTGAACCCCAGTGGCACCGAGCACTGAGATACCAGCTGGGCCTGTTGGTCCGTTACCCCCGGTTGGTCCAGGTCCACCTGCTGGGCCCGGCAGGCCCGTCTGCCCTCTGAGCCCAACCCCCGTCGCCCCCCGTGGACCAGCGACACCGGTTTGACCCAGATGCCCAATGGGGCCGGCGGGGCCGGTGGTCCCAGTCCTGCCTAGCTGACCCTGATTTCCGGCCACACCCTGTGCGCCGGTCTGGCCCTGAGACCCTGTTGGTCCGGCTGTACCGGTGGCACCTTGCTGCCCTGGCTGAGACGCCCCCGTTGCTCCGCGTGGGCCCTGTGGTCCAGTGGGGGACACTATGGGAAGGTCGAGATTTTTGAAAAAGTCGGTGTTTACAGCCGCCCTAGCCAGGGCCTCCGGCGCGTCTGGCGTCACTTCAAGTAGTGTTCGATTGCCTGACGCGGCCCCAATGATACCAGAGCCGATGCTCGGACTAACCGAAGTCCCCAAGTCATTCCACAAGACTTGCAGGGTCAGTGGTGACTGGCTGAGGACTGCTAGAACCTGAAAGCGGTTTGCGTTGGCGTCGATAATGACCTGGCCAGGCGCAATGTTGTGAGCAGAGTAAAGGCTTCTGCTGTCACTAAAGCTTGCGATGAACACGTACGGCGAAGTCAGTGACGTGATTGAGGTGATGTCCAGAATCCCAGAAAACCTGGTGCTCATAGTCGCGTCCGCCTTCGTCTACGGTGAATTTCAGGTCTACAAACCAATATCAAGTTAAGTTGACGGGGCAGAGAAAGATAATTCAGCACACAGGCCACCAAGTGGAATCAATGCGGCCCCAGAAAACAGAAAAACTTGTAGAGATGCTGAAGCATGGCATTACTTCTGGGGACCCCGGTGTAAAACATTTCTGCTTGCTGAGCCTTTTTGCTGAACTAACCGGAATAGAATTTGTGGTGGCTGAAAATGATGGGCTTGACCGAGAAAGAAAAGGAAGACCTGGAGTACCTTCAGAACTTTTGGAAGCCGAGGACCGGGGACCGAGTTAAGATTTTGGGCACTTCCACAGTAGCCGAGATTGTTGAGATTCTCGACGATAGCGGGTCCCAGCTGCGCCTGGGGTGCCATCAAGAGGTGTCCTTTGTGTCGGAGGTGGAATGGATGCCACAGCCCTCGCAGTTTCCTGGGGTTCTTACGGCAGCCGGCTTTGAGATTGACATGGCCACTTCTAAAGGTCGTAAAGGTGGGGACTGTGGCGGTCTTCTCTCCGCATTACCCGCTTCTGAGACCTGGGCACCAGAGACCGTGCGCTTTCGGGGTCTAATGTTTGCTTTCCCCAAGGATGTTGCTGACCTTGCCGAACTGATTCGCGGTGCACGTGTCAAATATGCCAACCACCAGCCGTCGTATGGGAAAAAATGCCAAACTTAGCTCTCTGGGCCACACGGACCCATAGCCATCTGGATATTTATTACGAAAACCACTTCGCCCAAAACGAAAGCCACCGGGAGCCTGTGCCAGTGCAGCTCCAGGTCTGGCATGACGAGAACACTGACACGCTGACAGTGCGTTCAGTCCTGTTATACACGTTGAACATCGACCCTGACTTCATCTCTACCGGGCCCGCTGAGGATGGTGGGACAGTTCTGCGGTTTGTAAGCCACGTCTTTAATCTGCGATATTTGGAGGGGCTGCGGATTCAGTTAACGGAGACTCGAGGGGGTAGCCCGGTCACGGCTGAGACAGAGGTGTTGGACCATGAGAGAGAACCTGGGCTTATTAGTGGCCGAATGCCCAACAATCCGGTGCGCCCTGAGGAGTTTGAGGAGAACGTACCAAGAGAGAATATGGCGGGTCTTGGAGTCAATCAAAATGTTGTCTCAGAGAGATACCCAACAGTGATTGAAAGTGCTCTTCAGTCAATCTCCTCCCCAGAAAGAATTGAGGAGTTGCACAGTGAGGTATATGCCGAGGACGCAAACGTTTATTTCGAAATCGAACCCGAAAACTCCCCACCAACGACTTTTCGGTACGCCGAGGACCCAGCTGTGAACTTCTGTCTGAATCCCAGCCAGTCAGTCACTGACTACAGCTCCGGGGTGGTCTCACCGAAGTATTTCCGGGTGGGGGCACCGGGGTTCTCAATCACCACCAAAATGTTGCCTGGGTCTGTGCCTGGCACCAATGTTTGGCGGATTTCGGCGGCCAATCCGAACCCATACAACACCTACGACCGGCTTGTAATCGACTTTGGGCGCTCTGTCGTCCCTCTTGGCACAAAGTCTTGGACTTTTAGTTTCTACTACACCTTAGAGTGCACACTGCCAGTTCTGCCCTTTCAGACGGTAAGCGTTGTGTTCGCCTTTTTTGATGACTCGGGCGGGTTTCTTGGGTCCGAGAGCGTCTCAGTTTCTGTGCGACAGACCACCACGTTGACTCTACTTTCGGCCACCATTGAGGAAACCAAGATTCCGGCCAATACCAGCGTTGTCAACCCCTCAGTCAGCTTTGGTCCAGCCGACGATTCTTTCACCTTCTTCCCAAGCATTTATCTGCCCCAGTTAGAGTCTACCGGTGCACCGACATCGAGAACCTTGACCAGTCGGGCAACACCAGACGTCTGGCAGGCCCCTTCTGCGGTCACACTAATGCCACCGTTGTACGTGGCACTTGAAACCATCCATCGTAACTTGCCGACCATCAGAGGCATTCTTGACACCACCACGGCCCTTCGAGACGGCATTCAGTTCTATGTGGCTGATAACCGCATGTTCCTCAAAAGAATTTCTCCCACTGGCCAGGTGGTATTTAGTCTCGTCAGTGCCCCCTTTGCGGCGACAGACGGCGATACCATCACTTATGGGTTCTTCAGTAACGGCTCCCTAATCAGCTTCTACATAAACGGTGTGCTAGTAAATTCAGTCTCTCAATTGCTGACCCTTAACCAAACCGTCACCCCCAAAGTTGGGTCACTTGTGTCGTCAGGGTCGGCTCTTGGTACCCCCATATCTAGGTTTGGTATCTTTAGAGTTCCCCCCTCGTGAGCGTCGACGCCTCAGTGTTTCGGTGTGGTGTCTGTTCTCTGGCCTTTCCAGTTATGCAGCGACATGTGCATCATAAAGTTCCAAGGGCTGTCGGGGGCAAAGATGTGCCAAGCAACCTCATTGAGCTTTGCAGCGGGTGCCACGGGGCCCTGCACTCTGTCGCTTATCGAATGGCTGGAAAAGAGCCAAAACAAAAGGTATTAGACTCGGTTTATCTGCTCTACCAAGGCGACAGACAGAAAGCGCAAGCCTGTTTGGAGCTGGCATCTAAGGTCCACCAAGAGCTGGTGCTTCAAAAGGAAAGGGGTGGTGACCCTGACGCTTTGGCCGAGGTGGCAACCGTCTTGAGACGCCGGCACAAAGACATCCTGCGTCGGCATTGCCGAGATTTGGGCCTATCCGTCGAGGAGTATCTGAGAAGGCTCGTTGTCAAGGATTTGCTCCACAGACACGGCGTCCAACCGGACCTGGAGAGCAGCAACATCCGCAAGATGCGCCAGAAGACTAAAGCACACTGAGACTCACCCAGGTTGCTCTTGTAAGCGGCCTTCACGTTACATATTGCGTGATGAGCCAAGCTGTGTTTTATTAGTAAATCAGCAATCGGAACCCGGACATTCGAATAAAGACCCAATACTGACCCTGAAGCAGAGTTCGTGTGTAGTTAGTTGCAGTTGTGTCTCGCAGTTGCACCACCATGCCAAGGAGGATTTCGCATGGCCTTGTACTCCCGTTCTTTCAAGACGAAGTTAACTGAGTTTATTGCCCCGCTAAGACTGACCGAAGAGGGTCAAAGGTCGTTCATTCATGAGGCTATCAGGAGCGTTCTTCGCCTCGACACCTCAAAAAACCAGGCGCTTCGAATGGTAGCCCACCGCTTGGGTATCGTCGATGACCTGACATACTTTAAGCACATTTACTTCGATGGCAGCTATTACCTCCATACGGAGCTTTGGATTCAGGTCGTGAACTTTTTCCAAAAAAAGCAGCCAATGGACGAGGCTGTCACGGCTGACTTTGAATTTATGATGGGGTACCTAGACGAGGCAGACCTGGCCTCGCTGGCCAAAGTCAAAACCAATGACCATCTTGATTTGATGGCGGTTAGGGCAGCTCACCTGCTGTCTCTCACCAGTGGCCAATGTGAACTAGACGACGTCACCGATGACGAAGAGTTAACAGAGAACCAGGCACTCATCCGGGATAACCGGATTTGGATGGCTCAAAACCCCGACCGGGGTGCTCCTAGCATTGACGCCAGGACGTGGGTAACTGGGAAGACCGTCCGCCGCAATCTCAGCAAGTATGTCCAGTCCAAGCTGAAGCCGGTAAAGTTCCTCACCGCGTATGACCCCATGTGGGGCAAAGAGGATTTTGAACAAGACCTGGCTGCAGACCTTATCAGGATTGCAAATACCTATCGACGCAGCCCGCAGACCAAGGTCAAAGATGTAGACCCTCAAAGCTTTGTTGCCACTGAGCAGTTTCAGCGGTTTGCCGAAGTCTCCCTGAATCTCAAACTCAAGGGGATTCAGTCTTACCACACTCAGGAGCCCCGCCGTCGCGTTAAATCCACCCTGGACCCTTTCTACGAGCGTCGTCGCGTTCTTCGCAAAATGGGGGCCGAAACCCTAAAGAACCCTGTCATTCGTCGCGCTTGGAATGAATACCTGCTCCTCCGCAAACACCTCGTTAACCTTCAAGCCGCAATGGGCTTGGATGGTAGGATGACGGTAATCGCGGAGATGCCAGAGGGAAGGAAATTTAGGCGGTCTTTTGCGGAGCTTTACGGGGTAGACGGGGAGCCCCATGCGGAAGCAAAGAAAAAGGCCGACGCGGTGAGTGAATCAATCAAGTCTTACGAAGCGCAGTGCCGCTTATTCAAAGCGCTTGAAGAACGGGGAGTCCCTCAGGAAGACTGGGGAGAGCCTCTGCCAAAACCGGACCTAAACCCACCTGAGCTAGAGCCTTACGGTGTGATTAAGACCCAGATTGAGGCATACGAGGCCTCGGAGCTGATGGGTGCCCTTTGCCGGCGCGGGGCAGTCACCCCAGAGTGCGGGACTGCAGGACAAATCAACTACCAAATTTCGGAGACTGCGTCGGCGGAAGACAGAAAGCTAGCTGAAACTCTTCTTGCCAACTATGGAGTCGAAATTGAGCACCGGGCTCTTATGGCCTACATCGATGTGACCCCTAGCGACTACTTCAGTCAGGTGGTTCCAATGAGACACCAAGGCCATGACGAGTCCGATTCCCACGAACGGGAATTTTTGAATTCGGACATTTCCTCTGAGGCTGTGGGTATGTATTCAGTGTTCGACCTAGACGCAGACCGTCGCGAAGCTGATAGCGAGTTGTATACTCGTGATATCATCAAAAAGGTAGCAGCTAGGGTGCGTGAGAACAAAGTCGACCGCAAGGTGCTGCATTTCGTTCGGGCTGTGGTTGCTACAGACGACCTCGACCCGGCCTTGGTGGAATTTGCCGAATCGCGCAATCGCGACCTGACCAACCCCAATGTTTTGATTGCCTGTGCCCAACAGTTCTACGGAATAAAGAAAGCTGACCTTAAAAACCCTTACTTGACTGGCCTGGTGGCCGAGCATCTAAGTAAGGGAAAGACTAGTGACCGAGACGCTGCCAAAACTTAAAGTCCTTCGCTATAACACAGCACGCCCGCTCGCATTTTTGGAGCGGGCGTTGCTGTGTTTGAGCCCCACGTAGACCTATGCACAGCGCACTAAAAACACAGGAACCTCAGACCGGAGAAAGAAAAGATGGCGCGACGCAGCAAGAAGAAGTTCAATAACAGTTTTCAGGTTCCGAATGACAAGGCAGAGGAAATTCTGCAACTCCCCAATAAGGAACTGGCCGAAAGGTCCCACCTTGAATACCTCAACTGGCAGGCTTGCGTCCGGGTCAAGGCGGACGACCCCCAGATTGCCAAAATCAAAGGAAGCATGCAGGACATCAACAGCGAGGTTAAAGAAACTGAAGCATACAAGACCGCCAAAGAGGAGTTTGACCGGGTCAAAGAAGAGTTAATCACTGAGGAACTGGCCCGGTACAAGGAGGAGCTGTCCAACGTGGTTCAGCCCTTCGTTGAGGACATCAAGGCATTTCGCAACCAGTTTCGGTTGGCAATGGGTGAAATTTCACGCAGAAAGGAGGCGGGGTCATGGGGTTTGTAGAGGCCAAAGGTGCAGACCTTAGAGTCAAGGTGTTTGGAGAGAAGGTGGTGTCTCGCCCTGTCGTCGGGAATGAGGAGTCGCAGGCTATGCAAAAATGGCTGCACGTCAAATTTGAACAGGAGCGGGACCTTCTGGCTCAAATTGAGAGAGACCAGAGTGCGGGGCTTCTTCCAAGTGACGTGACAGCGGCGGAACTTTTGGAGAGAATCAGGGTGGAAGAGTTAAAAGCCACCTTGCCGTACAACGTTTTGGTGAAAGTCGTTGACCCAGAAGTGTACAACCTTGGCTTGCCTAAGTATGCCAAGGAGGGCGATGCCGGGTCGGACCTGTTTTGCTGCTTGGCGCCAAAGGACCGAGAGAAAGGGGTCACTATTGAGCCCGGGCAGCGGGTTTTGGTGCCGACTGGAATTGCCCTTCAGCTACCACCAGGTCATTGGGCCAAATTGTGCCACCGGTCTTCCACTGAGTACAAGAAAAAACTCAGGGTGGTTCAAGGGACCATCGACCATGGTTTCCGAGGTTCACTGTTTATCCATGCTCACAACAATAGTAATGACCACCCAATTGTTGTTGAGCATGGGGCTAGGGTAGGTCAGCTAGTTATTGCGAGACTGGTGCGCAGGGGTTTCGTTGAAGTGTCAGAACTGGATGATTCTGACCGAGGTCTTGGTGGCTTTGGTCATACAGGGGGTTAGTGGTGCGGATTCCCTTCTATAAGCCCAATTTGCCTCGCCCAGAGCAGTGGCTAAAGTACCTGGAGCCGGCCTACGAGCAGGCCCATTTCACCAATTCTGGTCCGGTTGTTCAGGAGCTTGAGAGCCGACTGTGCGACCGGTATGGTTTCAGGGACGCGATGCTGGTTTGCAATGCCACGCTCGGGCTGCAGCTGGCGCTCAGTTTAGCACGCGAGGTAGGCTACGACCAGGTGCTCGTTCCCAATTTCACCTTCCCAGCTACGGCAGCCAGTGCCTTCGCAGCCGGCTTCAGTAAGGACCAAGTGGTACTGTGTGAGGTGGACGCTTGGGGGGTCCTGCATAGTAGCGGGCCTCACCCTGGTTCCTTGGCTGTGGTGGTGTGCCCGTTCGGAATTTGGCCAACCGCTCAGATGCTAGACCGGGTGCTGGAAATGGTGGGTCCAACTGGGGCAATGGTGATTGACGCGGCAGCGTCTCTTACCAAGGACCCGGTGCCAAAATATGCCTTGGCAATGGCCAACTTGGTGGTGTTTAGTCTGCACGCAACCAAAACTTTTGGTATTGGTGAGGGTGGTTTGGTAGTGGCGGGAAATCGGGATTTGGCAACACTGCGGGACTGTCGCGCAGCAGCCAACTTCGGATTTTTGAAGGACAAGTCGTCCAGGGGTTTAATTCATGTTACCAACGCCAAAATGTCGGACTTCCAAGCTGCCGTGGGCTTGGCAGTGCTGGACGATATTGAGGGTAAAACTGATCGCCGGCGGCGGGCGGCGGCCAGATACGCGTCCAAGCTCCCGGTGTTTCAAGTCGCTAACCGGTTATCCAACCAGGTGGTACCTGTGCAGTTTGCGTCGAGAATGCTGCGCGACAAAGTTGGGGCTGAATTGACTAAGATGGGGATTGGCACCAGGGTCTATTACGAGCTGTTAAGCCACCACTTTGGCATGCATGTTGAAACTCCCCAGGCTGAGATACTCAGCGCGACGCTGTTGTGCGTGCCAATGTTTGAGGAAATTACAGATGCCCAAGTCGACGAGGTGACTCAGTGTCTCCTAGACAGCTTGTAATCCTAGGTGCAGGCGGGTTCGCCAGGGAGGTTTTTTCCTATCTGGCCGCTAGCCCCACAAATCAGGTGTATTCGGAGGTGGCCTTTCTTGATGACACCAATGCGCATAGCAGGGTGTTTTTTGGGGGCCCCTATCAGAAAGGTCTGTTCTTCATTAGTAGTCTGTCAGGTGAGGACCAACGCTGGCGTGAGTCTGACTTTCTGATAGCAGTTGGTAGCCCAGGAGCAAAGAAGACTCTAGAAAGTCGTTATGGTCAGTCGCTTGGTGAGGCAATTTCAGTCCAGTTTGGTTGTCACCACGTTGGACAATTGTTTGGTACGGAACATCTGAGACCGAAGGGCGTGATAGTAACCCCAGGCTGCGTTCTCACCACCAATGTCACGCTCGGCAAGCATGTCATCGTTAACATCAACTCGACAGTTGGCCACGACACTCGAATCGGTGATTACACCACTATCAACCCCGGCTGTAACATTTCGGGAGAGGTGGTGATTGGCGAGGGTTGCTTGGTCGGAACAGGCGCTGCCATTAGGGAAAAAGTCCGCATTTCCCCCGGTGTGACGGTTGGGATGGGGGCGATAGTGACGAAAAATTTGGATGTGCCTGGTGGTGTATATGTTGGAAACCCCGCACGCCTGGTGGCCCCGTGAGGCATCGTTTAGTCACAGTGCTGGAAATCGGCACTGAAGAGGTTAGGCGGAAAGTTGAGAATGCTGTTTTAGAGGGCCGCCGCTGGACCACGGTGAAAGTCACTCTTGAGGCCTTCAAAATTTTGGAAAGAGAACTGATTCAACAGGCGGGATATTGCATTGAAGACTGCCAAGAAGACGACCGCAACTATTTGCACCTAACCATATCCTTTTGAGGCTTGTGCCATGCTTCTAGCCCTGGTTAAACGCCCTCCTTACTGCAATTTGGAGCACAGTCGAGAACTTGTTTATTCGCTCGAAGTTCAGGGCATTAAGGCCAGACTTGTACATGACATCGCGGACGTCCACGACGACCACTCCGAGCTTTATTTGCACAATCCTACTGTTTACTTTCGCGACCCATCAATTCGCATTGAAAGAGTCAAAGAACTGGCTGAGTGGTTGGCCGGACGTCCAGAAGTTCCGATTGTCGTGTCAAGCAGTGGGGAGATAGTTGGACTGCACTTAGGCAAGGCCCTGTCTCTCGGTCACGATTTTCTTTACGACCGGTCAATTCAGCCTTTTTTCTTGCATAATATCAGCACTTATTGGGCCAAGTCTTCGGCGGAGCCACCACTTGGCATCTTATACACTCAAATGCGTGGCACCTACCTAAAGCTGTCTCTGAACTCGATGGCCGCCTCTTCGGATGTGAGTGACTACCCCTTAGTCGTAGTCATCAATGGTCATACACCAGAGTATGAGGCTGTGGTGAGGGAGTGCCTAGCCACGTCGGGGTTTAGGAATGTGCGCTTGTTTAAGACCAGAGAGAATGCCTATAACAGTTCTATTAACCTCGCTCTCCAGTGGTTTAAGCCAAAAACTTTCTCCATCCTAGAGGACGACTTCCTAATACCACAGACCGTCCGCGATTTCTTCCCAGACTGGCCTAGACGTTTTGCCGAGAAATTGTCGTTTGTGGACCTGGTGGGCTGGGGCACCAGCGCCAACAATGCACCAAAGAATTTCTACGAGTATGCTGCTGGGCCGGGAAACACTGGGCTAACCAGGTTTCGCGTTCCGAACGGGTCATCACAGGCTCCACACACCTCCTGGCTTACCAGCTGGAAGGAAAAACCCCTGGTCGGCGCCCATGGCCTGACAATGACGACCGACTTCTACAAGACGGTAGCAGTGTCTAGACCGCAGGACTTTAGCCCATGCGATTCTGACCTGCAAACTAGGGCTAATGGGATGTTAAGCCCGGCCATTCTTGGCTACCATATAGGCTGGAATCAGGAGGCTGATGGGTACGGGGCACTGGCTAGACCAGGCCGCTGGAGGGCATGCCCGATAAAAAATGAGCTGGAGGACTTAGATAGTGGCGAAAAAAGAGAATTCGAACTCTCTGGAATCCTTAGCTAAAGGTCAATACCTTTCTAAAGAAGAGCGCCTGACGATTTTGGTGGAGCGCTACCTAGAGGTCAGCCGGGAGAACAAAGTCCTTAAGGCCAAGGTCAGTGAACTTGAAGAGGTTTTTCTGGCTGTCAGATTGCAGGGAGGCTCTATATGATGACTCGAGCTGAACTAGAACGTCGCCTTTTTGTGTTGCGAAACGTGGTCACCGAGCAACGCAGAGTTTGCGTGGGTTCGATATGGTGGTGGCGACGAAAAAAGCACATAGACCGCTACAACCTTATAGTGACTACCATTGATACCTTAATAAACGCGGTTAGGCAAGCGGGATGAAAAACGAAACACTAAGTGCAGTTGAATGGGAGACGGTGGTCAAATGGATAAAGAAGTAAGTGGTAAAGTGTTAGACGTGACATCGTCGGCAGACTTTTCAGCCAAAGTCCCAGACATCAAGACCTTTGGAGACCCAGACACCTGGACTCTGCTGTGTAAAGCCAGCTCCGAAGATGGTGGCTGGATGAAGTCTACCAAAGCTATGGGTGTGCCTGGCATCGGTGTCATCTTGCAGGTGTCCACTCAGCAAGGCGAGCAAGTAGCTGAGGCACTGGCGACTATTCGAGATGCGTACCTACACCAGAACGAGGATGGGAACTTTCGTCTGATGTTATCAGAGCGCACTGAGTTTTCGGGGCGCAAACTGTTGAGTAGTGGGGGGTGGATATGATACAGGAAGTGACAGTGGACTCGTCTCTGGGGCCGTTAAACCCGACGGAGGTTTTGTTAACTGTAGACGGTGCCGTTCTAGGCCTAGTTAAACGCATAACTGTTGTTTTCGACGATTCTGACACTTTGGTAAGAGCGGTGGTGCAGCACTATGTGGAACCACCACGCGAATACACTGTCTCCCATATATCCAACCTCACTAGCTGCCTTCAAATCAGTCTGCTGGGGCCGCCAGCCACCCCGGGGGTTTAAATGCAAAAGCTTACTCCTGACCAGCAAATTGGACTCTTTCTAGCGTTTTTGATTGTGTTCTTCACCGTAATTGCAGTTCGCAGTTGTGATAACCAAAGACAGTGCGTGAACGACATGCTGCAGAAGTCGGGTTCAAAACTCGAACTAGAGGAAGTTAAAGTGGCAAAAGAGGCATGTTTGTAATCTGAGTGAGTGAAGACCTAGTCAAAACCCCAGAAAGGCTAGATTGATGTGGCCCGAGCAGGATAGTATTGACATTCTTGACAGTCTTGACCGCATTACCCGTCGTGGTCCGGCAGCGATGCCTGCCGAAGACTACCAGACCCTTGAAAGCCATGCGAGTCTTTGGGGGCGAAAAAAGCTGCGTGAGTCTTTTCTGCGTGAAGCCTGCCTACGCTATGGTGCAGAAGCCGCTCTCAGGGAATTTGGTTTTGTGCAAGACCGGCACGGGAAATGGAGCATTCCCACTACTGGGGCGTCAATAGGGCCTTAATGGTTTCAATGTTTACTGGGGACATACCCCACACGTCTACACCCACGTTAATCATCCTGCCTTTCTGCTTCCACTTTTCATGCACGTGACCACATAACAACCATCTGCCTCTGTCTCTAGGCCTCCACCGCTCGTATTTGTCCTGTCCGCGCTCGTCACCGTCTCGTTGGTCGACGTCGGCGTAGGGCATGTGGCATAGGTCTACGATGCCTATGCCTGGGATGTCCAGCGTCGTCTGCTCTGGCAACACCGCCCAGCCGTGCTCCTCGTATTTTGCTTTCCAGTTCGCTGCACCATCTGGACTTCGCGACTTCTTATTGTAGGTGTGACACAGGTCATGATTGCCCGGTACAAGAAACTTTTGGCCCACCAGCCTGGAGCTAAACAGCTCGATAGGTCTGAAAGCCAGTGACAAGTCGCCCAGACAGTACACGTCGTCGTCTGGACTCACTACGCGGTTCCAATTCTCAACCAGCACCCCATTCATTTCCTCTACGGTGGCAAAGGGGCGGGCGCAGTAGACAATGACGTTTCTATGGAAAAAATGCAGGTCTGATGTAAACCAGGTGGTCATAGGTTGAAATGCTTGTCAATGGCAGCTTTAAGCCACCTCTGGTGGTCTTCGTCACTATGCTTAATAGCCTCGAACAAGGTGGTGACGGCCTGTAGACGTTCTGAGGTCTCGGCCTGGCCAGCTGGCCAGGCCGCTCTGATGCTGGTCATTATGCAGCGGACCAGAGTTTCTTGGTCCTCCCAAGAACTGTCGCTGAGCGACTCGATGTGGACGCCAATAGCCTCAGCGAGCTTGGGGCAGGTCTTCTCAATCCAACAATCAAGCGGTGGGGTAGTCATCCCTGTGTTTCTCCTAGTGAAGCTGTCTGCCGTTAACTAGACTCGGTGCCATGGCGCAGGCGACCTCGTTGTCAGTGTCAACACCAACCATCACGTCCTGCAGTACAGCCCAAGCCGATGCACTAAGCTCTGCATAACTTTCATCAGCTGGCAGAATGTCCCGGTTGACTTTTGCAATAAAGTTGCAGGCCTCTTCGGGCTCTAAGTGTCCGGCACTAGCCAAAAGAAGCATTAGGGTAAGGACCTCCTGCCTCTTCCCAGCTTGAGGAAGTTGTCTGTAATAGGCCAAGGACTCATTTGGGTTCATAGCAGTGGTGAAGTTGGAGCGGAGTAAACACTCTAGCTGCGTTCCAATATCGTTTCCTTTAATCATGACTAGTCTCCCATTCGTCGGCCCTAAGAATTGGGCACCCCGGTTTTAGCCAGGGTGCCCCTCTCTTAGAAGTCTAAGCTTGGAAGACCGGACCTTAGCCGCCTAACTTAGGCGTCCACGAACGCGACAGTTGAGTTTTGAATTCATTGGTGTCGATGGACGCACTAGCCCGGACTTGGAAAGCCGGAC